>Ga0070682_100000552_pt1 | contig 23228 bp, 24 predicted proteins | sample KBSC63LmetaG_FD_64668 | JGI IMG/M metagenome (GOLD analysis project Ga0070682, IMG submission 64668) | Corn rhizosphere microbial communities from Kellogg Biological Station, Michigan, USA - KBS C6-3L metaG | ecosystem: Host-associated > Plants > Roots > Rhizosphere | place: USA: Michigan...
ACATCATGTCGGGTGACCAAGTTTGGATGATAGTGTCGAGGTCAGTGCCTTGCTGGTATTTACCACTAAAGCCATTGTCACGGCCAGCGCCATAGTTGCCATCTACCGGACCAGTTTCGTGGAAAATAATCTGGGCTGTACGTTCACCAACCGGTAAAAGCACGGTTTCGCGCTCGTTGAGATTGTAGATCTCTAGTGTCAAGCGGTTAACGTAGCCTGGGTCAATCCAACCAGCGTCAAAGCAGACGGCAATACCATTACGACCCCAGCTAGAACGACTACGAACTTCGCAGGCGCCAGGTGGCAAAATGCCGAAGAATTCGTGGGTGTGTGCCAGAATGCGCTCCCTAGGCTTGAGGCTGATTACTGGATGATCTAGCGGAATATTATTAACAGGTTTGAAGCCATTGAGTTTGCACCATTCGCCGTGTGGCATAGCTTTGTATGGTCCATCAAAGTAACGCTCGACATCTTCGCGGTCGAAAGGGTTGTAAATGGTCCGCTCATTCATTTTCTCGATGCGGTAATAGTAATAACCAAGCGTCACATCTAGGCTGGCATGAGCAACGTGCTTAGCCTGAAAAGGATGACAAACTATATGACCATCACTGATAGCCTGACGAATTTGCGTATTGCTATAAACTCCCACGCGGACGGCGCTCCTCTCTTAGCACTTATTGTAGCTGTGGGCGCTTAGTGAAGGCAAGCATAATAATAATGTGATTTTTACGCAAATACGGTTTATAACTGGTTATGCTTATTCGCGACCGTTTTTAGTACAATGGTCGCATGCACTTTAAGGAGCACCTGCAAAAGCTGGCACACGAGCACTCCAGACTAGCCATTCGGTTGGTAAGCCTTTTGGTGGCAGCTCACGGCGTTTTTATACTTGTCAGTACACTGTCAGACCAGCTTCGAGCCGGTCACGGATCACGTCTTAGTGACATTGTGGTCGATTTGCCACTATTGATAGGCTTAGGCCTAGTTTATCTTTCTACTTTGCTAAGACGACAGAAGCGCACCGCCTGGGTCGTGACTTTGCGAGCCTATGTTTTTTACTTTGGCCTTACAGTTGCTCAAGTGTTGCCCAGAATCGCAAACCATAGTGCAACAATCCTCGACATAGTTCGTAGCTTTGTACTGCCAGTATTGATCATTAGCTTACTATTCCTGCTCGAAAAGGAATTTGTGGTCAAAAGTGACCGCCAGACTTTTCGTGGTGCGTTGCGATTTGTAGCATTGGTGATTGCAGCAACTTTTGCCTATGGAGTATTGGGGTTTGTATTACTTGATAGGTCGGACTTTCATCAAGAGATTGGCTTCCCAACCGCCGCCCACTACACCATCGACCAATTTGACCTCACAACAACTCACCCGGTTCAGCCGATCAGCAAAAGGGCTCATTTATTTGTGGACTCATTGCGTTTCGTCAGCATCGCCAGTGTCGGCTACATCGTAATATCTTTCTTTCAGCCATTAAGATCTCGTTTTAGTGATCAAACAAAAAACCGGCAACATATGCAGGATCTGTTACAGAGATACGGTGCTCCCAGCGAAGATTTTTTCAAACTCTGGCCGCATGACAAACAATATTTCTTTGATGAGACAGGCAACAGTGGCTTAGCTTTTCATGTAGCTCGGGGTGTGGCTTTAGTTTTAGCTGACCCAGTTGGGGACCCAAAGCACTTTAAAGCACTCTTTGATCAATTCTCTGCCATTTGCTTCAGTAATGACTGGTTGCCAGCTCTAGTTCATGTTGAGAACACTCACGTTCAGCTATATGAGAAACAAGGCTTTACTTTGCAGAAATTGGGCGAGGAGCCTGTCTTAGACATCTTAAAATTCAAGGATTCTGTCCTCCCAGACAAATATTTTCGGCAAATTAACAATAAGTTTACAAAACACGGCTACGCTAGTGAAATCCTGACTCCACCGCATCATGACGCGATTATCAGACGGCTCAAGGAAATTTCTGACGAATGGCTAAGCCGCGGTGGCCGTGTGGAACGTCAATTCGTCATGGGATACTTCGACCAAAACTACCTACAGCAATGCGAAATTATAGTAGTGCGCGACGCAGCTAGCACCATTCAAGCCTTCGCCAATCTTGTGCCAGCCGATTTCGATAAAACAGAGGCTACCTTTGATATGCTGAGGCAGTCCAATAGCGGCCTCAGTAACATTAACGACTTTCTCCTAATAGAGCTTATAAACCATCTGGAAAGCAAGGATTACGAGCGACTGAATCTTGGCCTTTGTCCTTTGGTTGGTCTCGATGATACTGACAAAGATGACCGTAACCTGGTTGATGGCGTTCTCAGATTTGTTTACTCCAATGGTGACCGGTTTTATTCGTTCAGTGGACTTTATAAATTTAAGGCTAAGTATGGGCCTGAGTGGCGACCACGTTATATCGGTTATCAGCGTGGTGTTCGTGGTTTTTCCAGAACCATGAATGCGCTAATGAAAGCCATGCGCGTCAGGAAAACTTGAGCTTGCTCTCTATCGCGCCCCAAATCAATTTCATAGTATGTTCGTGAATGACTTCAACTTCACGGTTAGCGTCAATAACTCTGACTGGGTAACGTTCAGCGCCGACTTCATATCCATGAGCCACACGCTTGAAGAAGTCTTTGGGTTTGCTTTCAAAGTAGTCTGGCTTGCCTGAGACATGATGGGCGCGTTCGACGGCAACATCAATGTCACCCTTATACTGCATGATGAGCTCTGGATGAATGCTCTGCATGCCATCATCGACTGCCCGCCAGCCGGTAGCTTCGTCAAAGCCACTGCCGTATATTTGGTAAGCTGCCAGGGAAAGCGGTCCACGGTCGATGAGGATCACTTTGCCGGCTTCACGCTGTTTGTCTAACTCGGCTATAAGGGCTTCCTGGATGGCAATTGAAACGTAAAAATCAGTCGTAACCGGCCTGTCATGCTTGGCCAGCATGGCCTCGCGTAACGCTTCACCAATTGGTGTTCCACCTAAGTTGCGAGTCATATGAATTGGCCAGCCAGCTTTTTTGAGTTCTTCGGCGGCCAGTTTTAACTGAGTGGATTTGCCAACACCGTCAAGGCCTTCAAACATAATTATCAGGCCTTCAGGTACTGATTGAGGCGAGATTTTCACCTCTTCAGTATGACAAAGATTAGCGGAATTAACTAACGCTGGCGGTGTCGACGGTGATCGACGGACCCATGCTAGTTGTCAGGTAGACAGCTTTGATGTAGTTGCCTTTAACGCTGTTTGGCTTGGCAGCTTTGATACTAGTTAGAATGGCTTCAGTGTTCTTTAGCAATTGTTCGGGCGTAAAGCTGACTTTACCAACGCCAATGTGGACGATGCCAGTGGTGTCGACACGATATTCAACGCGGCCAGCTTTGGCTTCGGCAACGGCTTTGTCGACGTCAGTAGTCACAGTGCCGCTCTTTGGGTTTGGCATTAATCCCTTAGGACCCAGCAAACGAGCATATTTACCGAGCTTTGGCATGAATTCAGGAGTGGAGATCAATACGTCAAAATCCACAGCGCCTTTTTCTAGCTTTTCCAGCAAAGCGTCATCAGCAACCGCAACTTTCACAGTCTTACCTGTACCGGCTGGTAAGACGACATTGTCACGAATGTTCTGGTCAGCGTGACGTGGGTCAACACTCAAATTCACATGCAGTTCGACAGTTGCATCAAACTTGACATGGCTGGTCTTCTTGGCCAATTCTACAGCTGACTTGAGGTCGTATTGCTTGTCTTTTTCTATAAGTTCGGCGCTCTTACGAAAGTGCTTGCCGCGGCGCTCCAAACGACTGCGAGCTGGTTTGACAGCTTTTTTCGGCTTGTCTTCAACTTCTGTGGCTTCACCATCTTCACGGTGGTGCTGCGCTGTAGTTTTAGCCTGCTTTTCTTCGGCTTCTTTTATACCTTTTTCACTTCTCTTGCCAGCCTTAGCTGTTTTGGCTTCTTCGGCTTGGATTGCCTCGCCTTCTTCAGCGACTTCCAATTTACCTGCTTCTACAGGTTCAACTGGGGTCTGAGACATTGCTGCAATTGCAGCCGTGATCTCCGCCACCGTGTTTTTAGTAGTAACTTCAAGACCCATGCTCTTTGCTTCCTTGAGCAGGTCTGCTTTACTTGTTGCCATAACTTTTCTCCTTTCGTGGTGCAAACGGCTGTCGAGGCCTCCCACAAATTATTAATTACAGTTCTTGCTAAATAGCCTTGAAGCCATCCGCATCCAACTGACGCAGGACAGCAGTACGCAGCCTCTCCAGCTCTTCGGCTGCTGCAGGATTACGATCTGTTAGCTCAGCGAGATGTTCCGCCAAATGTTGGCCAGAAAATCTTCGATGCGTATACATAGATGTACTTAGCTCACCAATGCGCTCTAACATAACCTCCCGAGTAACAACAAAAACTCCAAAAGTAAGCTCATCATCCCCTAATGGCTGATCGGCAGCCAAGCCTTCACCTGACTCGTGGCGGTTAATCAAAACCCCTGGTCGTCCTTGGTCTGACATCTAGTTAGCCCTCGACTTCTACGCCCATGCTGCGAGCGGTGCCAGCGACCATCTTCTTGATAGATTCAATGTCGTCAGCGTTCATGTCGGCAGCTTTTTCTTCGGCGATCTTGGTCAATTGCGCCTGGGTCAGCTTCTTGCTAACTTTTTCGCTGTTCGGCTTGCCAGAACCTTTTTGGATACCAAGCTCTTTCAGGATACGAACATCGGTCGGTACGCCAACAACGCGGAAGTCCATGCTGCGGTCGTCGTAAATAGCAATGTGTGCCGTAACGTCTTGGCCCATCATGTCTTTGGTAGCGTCATTGAAGGGACCAATGAAATCCATCATGTTGACGCCGTACTGACCGAGAGTCGAACCAACCGGCGGCGCAGCGCTGGCTTGGCCGCCCTTGATCTTCATTTTCAAATTAGCAGTAACTTTCTTAGCCATAAATAATCCTTAATTTCTTGCATTAGCCGATGAAGCATTTCGGCTTGGTGCGTAACTCGAGTATTGTACTAAACTTTACCCCTGTTGTCCAGCCTGGAGTTGGGCAAGAGCAAGTTGGTTAGCTTGGTCTTCACGTTTTAATTCAGTGTAAGCAATTGCACCGGCGACTGCGAATGTGGCACCAAACGCCACTAACGCTACCAAGCCACCGGCTTTAGCTACCCTTAAAGCCTGTTCGGTTAGTGTCTTAGGATGGTCCTCTAGTACTTCATTCATAGTGACTACCTCGAAAATTAAACGCGTTTAACTTGAAGGCCGTCGAGTTCGACAGGCGTTTCGCGGCCAAACATGTTGACAAGGACTTTGAGCTTGCCCTTGGCGGCGTCAATTTCGTTGATAGAGCCGTCGAAGCCCTTGAATGGTCCGTCGATGATGTTGACTACTTCGCCAATAGTGAAATCGATCTTGTGCTTTGGCTGTTCCAAGCCCATTCGTTTCTGGATCTTTTCAATTTCGTCTTGTTCGATAGGTGTAGGATCCGTACCAGAACCTACGAAACCAGTCACGCTAGGCGTGTTGCGCACAATGTACCAGGCGTCTTCGGACAACTTCATGTGCACCAAGACGTAGCCCTGGAAGATGCGCTTTTCGACAATGCGGCGTTTGCCATTTTTGATCTCGATCATCTTTTCTTTCGGGACCAAAACTTCAAAAATCTTGTCTTTCATGTCCAATGATTCGGCGCGCTGACGGATAGATTCGGCGACTTTTTCCTCATAACCACTGTAGGTGTGGATGGCGTACCAACGTTTGCTGGTGTCATATCGTTTGCTTGTACTCATAATTCATTCTTCCTTTCTGTGAGGTTACTTGAGCAAAATATTCTTAAACAATTTATCTAGGCCATAGTCGACGAGAGCGATAGCGGCACCAAAGATGATAGCAAAGATTAGGACCGCGAAAGTCAAACGACGGCTATCACGACGACTTGGCCATTTGACCAGCTTGAGTTCTTGCCAGCTGTTACGGAAGTAAGGTGGGAAAAGAACCAATCCTAGTAAGTGAAAAGGGCGGCGCAGTGCTTTGATGGCCTTTAACTGACCGGCTTTCTTGCCGGCACTAGCGACCGGCCGAGTGAAAGGTCGGCTGGCATTGCCGCCGATCTGACGCAGACGTTTGCTGCGGCCCAGCTGGTCTTCGGCTTCGCTGGCCTTGATAGCGCGCTCACGGAAGGTCTCCGGATTTTTAACGACTCTCTTCTTTTGGGCAGGCTTGTCGGCCATCGATCTCTCTCCATTTAAAAAGCCTACAAGATCTGTAGGCGTCTGATGTCAAGTATAGCAGTTGGTCTTGGTTAGTTCAAGAGATTCTTTTGGTATGATTAGTGTATATGGAGCTTACGCTTGTTTGGCTGGGTATAGTTAGCTTAGCCGAGATACTACTCTACAGCAGCCCTGGCTGGCTGGCCAGGAAATTTCTGGCGAGCTTTATCGCTGTGGCACTGGGAGCTGTTAGCGGACAAATATTGGGTGTCCACCTGGCTGTTTGGACTTTTATGATCGCCCTCTTCAATGCATATAGGATCATCAATCTTCTACGCCTCGTAGAAGGCCGAACCAATGCCGACTACCTATACCATGTTGCTCGAAGAACTTCTCTGATCATTTTTGGATTGCAGCTAATCATTTTGGGATCGGCCTGGCTGGACAATCATTACAAGCCATCATCATTGTCGCTGTGGTACGTTTTGGCAGCTGGGCAATTAATCTTTGCATTGATCTTAGTTGCTTCAACTTTGCGAAATCTGCGTACGACGAAGCCACCACAACTGACGAAAGCCCTGGCAGACAGAGATTTGCCCAGCTTAACTGTCGCCATCCCAGCCAGGAATGAGACCGAAGATCTGGAACTTTGCCTGCAGTCTTTGGTGGGCAGCACGTACCCAAAGTTGGAGGTATTAGTCCTGGATGATTGTTCACAGAACAAGCGGACTCCGGAAATTATTCGTGAGTTCGCACATGACGGCATACGATTTTTAGCTGGCGATTCTGAGCCAGAAGGCTGGTTGGCCAAAAATCATGCTTACAATCAGCTACTCAAGGAATCTAACGGTGAGCTGATCCTCTTTTGCGGAGTTGACGTGCGGTTTAGTCCAGACACGCTCAAGTCTCTGGTCGAAAGTTTGCTACAGAAGAAAAAGTCCATGTTCAGTGTCATGCCAAAGAACATTTTGCCTCATAAGTGGTCTTTAGAACAAATGATGGTTCAGCCCAGCCGTTACGCTTGGGAACTCGGTTTGCCGCGCCGCTGGCTGAACCGTCCACCAGTTCTTAGCACTTGTTGGATTATTAAGCGTTCAGAGATCAAATCGGCCGGTGGTTTTGCCGCCATCAGTCATAGCAACTCGCCAGAAAGTTACTTTGCCAAAGCCGTAGCCAAGCACGACGGCTACAGTTTTATTTGCAGCGATGCAACGATCGGTCTGGAATGCGCCAAAACACTGGCAGAACAGCGTTCAACAGCCGTTCGTACACGCTACCCACAGCTGCACCGCCGACCAGAACTGACCAGCCTGCTAACACTTTTAGAGTTAACCATCTTAGTTGGGCCATATATATTTTTGATAGCCAGCATTGTCAGCCGACACTGGCCACTAGCTGTCTTGAGCGCCATGAGTGTTGGACTTATGACATTAACTTATTCCGAAATTGTCAGCCTCACATACAGGAAGTTTTTGAGTAGAGGTCTGTGGCTGCTGCCTTTCGCGGCGATTTATGATATCTGCCTGCTGAACTTCTCAATGGGCAAATACGAATTTAGCGAAGTGATATGGAAGGGCCGCAATGTCTGCATTCCGCTGATGCGCGTTATTCCAAATTTGCCAAAACTTAAGTAAACTGTTATAACCGTTGCATGTCGAAAGATACTTATATGAGTTTGGCTGGCACCGAAGGCTTATTTAATAACCCGGACGCAAAGCTTATGGATCAGATTGATATGGCATTCTATGGCAGTTTGGCAGTGGGGGCCCTGGTAGCCAAGCAATTGGTTCCAAATAGGCCAATCATCAGAGGGATTCTAAATACAGTAGCATTTTTGTCTGGCGCCACGGCTGCTCTTGCCGGTTATGAGTTGTCAACTTTAGACGCCGAGCAGCCTAACTCTCTTTAGCATCACCCAAGTTAGGGATCAAGATCGTAAATGTTGAGCCTTTATTGAGCTCACTATGAAGGTCAATTTCAGCATGGATCAGCCGCGTCAGTTTCATCGTGACATAAAGACCCAGCCCTGTGCCATTAGCCTGTCTGGTGCGGAAATCCTCGCTGCGAAAAAACTTATCAAACACACGCTCTTGGTCAGCCTTGCTGATGCCGATGCCGGTGTCGCTAACGTTAAAACTGACGCCTTTGGCGTCAGGCTTCGCCCCAATCGTCACACTGCCTTTTTCAGTGTATTTGATGGCATTGGTTATAAAGTTCTGCAGAATTTCGCGGACATAAAGTTTGCTGCTAGCCAGTAGCTCTAGTTTTGGATCTAACTCTAATTCCAACCTTAGACCTTTGGCTTTAGCTTGATTACGATAGTTGTCAGCCAACTCGTTCATAAAGTCATGTACGTTGATCTTCTCCACTTCAACTTCCAGCTTGCCACGCTCAGCGCGGCTGAGAGTCGACAAGTCATTGATCATGTCAGCCAAAAACAGCACCTGGGTGTGAGCTTCTTTGAGGGCATCCTTGATCATCTTGTCGGCTTCAGACTTGGCAGCAATCAACTCGGCGTTGCTAATGTTACCTTCGGTGATGGCAATCGGCGTGCGCAGCTCATGGCTGACCACACTAATGAACTCGTCGCGTTCTTCTTCGAGCGATTTCTCACGAGTGATATCGCGCAAAATTATTGTGTAACCGTTGTTTTGCTCTTTGCCATAACCAAGGTAAATCGGGTTGATGCCGATAAACAGATTGGAAATGCTGCCGTCGTTGTAAGCTAGCCGCAAGTCTCGGTTGATGGTCGGTGTATTGGTTGATTTGAGCAGTTCAGCAAAGGCAATTTCGTGTTTTTCCGCATCAATAGGATGGAAAAGTTCTGTTATTTTCTTGCCTTTAACATTGATGTTGACGTCTAGGATATCCAAGGCTGCCGCGTTATAGGTAGTTACTCTTAAAAGATGATCCACAGAGATGACTCCATCGGTGATATTGTTGATTAGCGACTCTACGCGCTGCTCGTTAACCTTAACCTGAGCGGTGGTGCGTTCAACTTGCTTTAATTCATCACGGGATAAATTCAGGTAAACAATTGAGTAGTAAGTCATCACACCGGTTATGGCCCATGTGACTAAATAAAGACTGAGCTGTGTGGAATTATGCGCTCCATGTATCTGGAAAAACCGAATTGTTAGTAGCAAAAATAAGCTGCCTTGCCCAAATAGCGTGCCACGCAAGCCATAGTCAAAATATGTCACCATAGCCAGCAGCATCATAAATAGCAAATAAGGTGTCGGGGTTGGCAATAGGAACGCGAAACCAACCAAGCTCACTAGATGAAAAGCGCTGATTTGCACTATACGCCACAACTTGGAAGGATTTTTCATAAAGGCTTCCATGCCTGTAAGTAATGCGATCAAAGCAATCACCAAGTACATGGCGTGAGTGTTACTCTTTGGGAAATAGTTAGTAAAAACCGCCTGGCCGATTATGCACACTGCTGCCACTACCACAGGAATGAAGACGGCTTTGCGATTGCCAGACTGGGCTAGTTGCTGCTGAAATGTCAGCCTCTCGTTAGACATAAGCACAATTATATACAGCTAGGGTTGAATTCGCCTAAACCACGTCAGCTCGTGTCAAAATGTAGGGGTGAAAACCACGGATTTGCCTTCGCAAGGCTTTGCTTTCGGGCGCAACTTCACTCATAGCGCCCCAAAAATCTGGTCCATGGCGCAAAACTTTGGTGTGAGTCAATTCGTGCAGTAAAACGTAGTCGATCAACTCCCAGGACAGATTCATAAGGTGCAGGTTAAGGACGATGTTCTTGCGTTGGTCGCAGCTGCCCCAACGGCTGCGGAGCTTTTTGATGGAGACTTGATTGTAGGAAAAGCCATGCTTTTGGGCGAGTGCGGCCAAGCGCTGAGGCAACAAGGCTTCGGCTTGAACACGCAAAGCCCGTTCGCATGCTGCTTCGATCACCTTCTGGACTTCAGGATCATTCAAAGATGCTTCGAAGGGATAGTTGATGATAATTTCTGTGGTTTTGATGCGGCTAGTCGGTTTCTGAGAAGTGGTAGGTACCAAGCGCAGATGGTGAGATTTGCCTACAGCCATGCCATCTTCCAGTTGGCCAGTTGGCTGCTTTCCCGTCTGAGATTTGATCCAGGCAGTTTTAGACTTAGCGAAGTTCACTCCAGCTTGATAAGGCGTCCACGTCGGTATAGTAACCTTAACTTCGCCATTGGGAGCAACCGTCAATTTAAGGCTACGGTTAGTGCGACGCTTGTAGATTGTAATTTCGGTTTGCTCATCGAGCAAAAATTTTTTGAAAGCCATATTTGTTGTGGGTGTTAACTTTAACGAATTGAAATATTGCGGCGGGCAGCATCGTAACGGCCTTGGTTTGGCACGAGATTCACAAGTCCCGGTTTAACTACCTGGGTGCTGGCGTCACCGCTGCTGAGGACACCGAGAGCTCGAAGCTTACCGATCACAGCGCTGTGCTGCATGCTGAAGTTATGCTTGCCGCTGATGACAGAGTACTCCTCGCCGGCGCCCGGATTTTGCATGTGATTTACGATTTGCTCAAAGCTAGTGCGATCCCAGCTGGCAGCGTATTTGTCGTCTGCGCGTCGGCGATCACGTTTAACGTTGCGAGCAAATGCCGTATCTGGATCCATCTGGAACCAAACTACAAGCGGTGTAGCGTGATAGCGATAGGCCATTTCGTACAGAGTTTTGCGCTGCTTACCCCGCATCGCGTTGACGTCGTAAGCGACAGAAAGACCAGCCGCCAAAAATTCTTCTGTCATGTAGTCCATCAACTGGCCGACGATGTCGTTTTCTTGCTTGTCATAGCGTGGTTCTTCAAAGAGTTCGCCACGAATACGGTCGGACTGCAAATGAGCAGCCTGAACGCGCTCGCAAAACTGCCGCGCAAAGTACGTTTTGCCTGCTCCAGGGTAGCCGTAAAACAACAGCAAGAACGGCTTAGCTGGGTATAATTTCGCCATAGACTTCTATGTATAGCAGATTATTGGTGCGTTGAAAAGTAAAATCAGATGACAAAACCACTGTTTTCACCTATCATATAGCCTGATCTCCGCGACCAAAATAAAGGGGAGTAGCTCAGTTGGTAGAGCATCGGTCTCCAAAACCGAGGGTCGCAGGTTCAAGTCCTGTCTCCCCTGCCAAGTGGTTCGAAGACCAAAGCCGCGCGCAGATGCTCGCATCGAGCATGGCTGCCGGGCGCAAGCCGAAGGCTTAGTCCACGTGCCCCCCCACATTATTATGTTTGGTCGTATCAAGCCGTCTGCTGATGAAATCGCTATGCCCTTGCCTGGCGACAATATTATTAAAGAACCTGCAGCCGTAATGAATCGTGCCTTTAGCCTTTCGGCTACACCAGATCAGGTTTGGCCGTGGTTCGTGCAGCTAGGCAAAAATCGAGCCGGCTGGTATTTCCCCAGACGAGTTGAGCGTTTTATAGTCCCTTCCAAACGCGGGTTGCGATCAATTAATCCGGAGCTGCAAAATCACAAAGTTGGTCAACGTATCGATGACTGGGGTGGCAAGCACGGCTACCTGGAAATCGTTGACATTAATCAGCCACATTTTTTGCTCTACAAATCAACTCGCGGAAAACTTAGCATGAGCTGGGTTATCACACTTTGGCCAGAACCGAAGGACAGAACGCGGGTCATTATTCGCCTACGGATGACTGGTATTAAACACATTTGGTTTCTAAAGTTCTTCGGTGAACTGTTCGACGCCCTAACGATTGACGGCCTTGCGAGCGGATTACATGAAAGGCTTGAAAAATAGTTTAAAAAATCGTTGTAAAAAGCTGTTGACTTATCCCCTGTCGAATTGTTAGAATTACAGAGGCATTACGCTTGTGCTATTGAGGTACAACACCTATAATTGGGCACAGAGAAAATCAAATAGTGTGAACTTAAAAAGAGGGTAATGAAAATACTGATGCTTGGGTGGGAGTTACCTCCCCACAATAGCGGCGGGCTGGGAATTGCATGCTACCAGCTCTGTAAAGCCCTCTCCAAAAAATCCGTCGATATTGAATTTGTTCTACCCTACAACGCCGATCATGGCATTGATTTTATGCACATTACAGCCGCACACCCACAAGGTGTCGCCGAAGTTTTGCGCTCGGGGATAGCTTATGACAGTTATAAATACATTTTGGAAGATGGCCAAGAAACCTGGATCGACATATTCGGTCAACAGCAGCTTTATGAACATGCCGTAGCCCGGCTAGTCGAAAGCCGCGAGTTCGATATCGTCCACGCTCATGACTGGCTAACTTTCCGGGCTGCGCTGCGCGTAAAAGAGCTCAAAAACTGCCCTATCATCTTGCACGTCCACTCTGTAGAGTCTGACCGCTCTGGAGGCCCGCATGGCAATCCATACGTCAAGGAGATAGAAGCCGTCGCATTGCACATGGCCGACCGGGTTATAGCTGTTAGTCAGCGCACCAAGGACGCCATCGTGCGTGACTATGGCGTGCCGGCAGACAAGATAGAAGTCGTTCATAACAGCATCGATCCTCAGGGCTTTGAGCCGCTGGATGGCGATAACGCTTACCGCTATCTCTCAATTATGAAATCATTGGGTTACCGAGTAGTCACAAATATCGGACGTTTGACCATCCAAAAAGGTTTACCGAACTTACTTCGTGCCGCTCAAAAAGTCGTTCAACATCATCCGAAAACGCTATTCTTGATAGTTGGCAGTGGCGAACAGCTCTACGAGCTTATCGACCTGGCAGCTGATCTGGGCATTGGACCGAATGTCATCTTTACGGACTTCCAGCGCGGCAAAAACTGGCGCGACGCCTTTGGCATTGGCGATCTGTTCGTTATGCCTTCAGTCTCCGAGCCATTCGGCTTAACTCCACTAGAAGCTATCGGTTATGGCTCGCCGGCACTCGTTAGCAAGCAATCTGGTGTCAGTGAAGTGCTCAATAACTGCCTGAAGGTCGACTTCTGGGACATTGACGAAATGGCCAACAAAATAGCCGCTGTCATGCAAAGCGACGTTTTACGTGACGAGCTAGCCCAGAATGGCTACCGCGAATTTGAACGCATGTCTTGGGATCACGTTAGCGACAAAGTTCACAACCTGTACGTCGAACACAGTCAGGGGGCGCCGGCATGAAAGCTGTAGTCTTATACCTGCATGTGCACCAGCCTTTCCGTATACGTCATTACACTATTTTTGACAGCGGTGTGAAGCATGATTACTTTGATTCTGACGCCGAAAACGACACTAACAACGAGCGGATTCTGCATAAAGTCGCCCACAAATCTTATTTGCCGACCAACGCTCGTTTGCTAGAGATTCTGAAAGAAAATCCAGACTTCAAACTCAGCTTGTCGATAACTGGCACCGTGTTGGAGCAGCTGGAGAGATGGTCACCAGAAGCACTGAAATCTTTCCAAGACCTCTGTGCCACCGGACGAGTAGAGATCGTCGCTGAAACTTACCACCACAGCCTAGCTTTCTTCTACTCACGTAGTGAGTTTGAGATGCAGGTTGATATGCACCGCCGTAAGATCGAAGAGCTGTTCGGACAGACACCTAAAGTCTTCCGTAACACCGAGCTGTCCTACAACAATGACTTAGCCGTTTGGGCCGATCAAGCTGGTTATAAAGGCATTCTGACGGAAGGCTGGGATCCGGTGTTGCAGTGGCGCAGCCCGAACTTCGTTTACCGTCCGGCCAACACCGAGAATATCCGCTTGCTAATGAAGAACTACAAACTCAGTGACGACATTGCTTTCCGTTTTGGTGACCATGATTGGGCTGAATATCCGCTGACTGCTGACAAATTCTCGCACTGGATGAGTGAAGACCACAATGCAACTAACTTCAATCTATTCATGGACTACGAGACCTTTGGCGAGCACCAATGGGAACACACTGGTGTCTTCGACTTCTTGCAGCAATTGCCGCGGGAATGGTCAAAAACTGAGGGAAATACGTTCATGACAGTTTCGGAAGCAATCGACAACTTCCAGCCAGTCGACAAAGTCGATGTGCCACAGACTATCACTTGGGCCGACACCGAACGTGACCTTTCGGCTTGGTTAGGTAATGGCATGCAGGGCTCATCCATCCAGGCACTTTATGACATGCAAGACCGGATTCTGGGCACTGGCGATCTGGCTCTCATCGAAGACTGGCGTAAATTGCAGACCTCTGACCACTTTTACTACATGTGTACTAAATGGTTTAATGATGGAGATATTCACGCCTATTTCAGCCCCTACGACACGCCTTACGAAGCCTACATGAACTTCATGAATGCATACCGGGATTTACAGACAAGGTTGGCCGAGAAAGGCATGGCAGTTTAGCAAATGATAAGGGGGTGGCATGGGTAGGTTAGTAGTCTTAAGCAATGGTCAGATGTTCGTCGGCTTGGATGAGCATGGCCTGGTTCATGACTTCTATTACCCTTACGTTGGCCTAGAAAACCTAACTAACGCCCGATCTTCACAGCACAAAATTGGTGTTTGGGTAGATGGGCAATTCAAATGGACTGATGACGGCAGTTGGGAGATTTTCGTTGACTTCGAAGAGGACGCCTTGATCAGCAAGATTACAATGCGCTCAAACGACCTAGCATTATCCTTACTTTTGCAGGATTACGTCGATCCGCAAACAAACGCCTTTGTTCGTCATGTCAGCATTACTAACGAAAGTGATAAAGAGCGTGATGTACGGCTGTTTATGCACCAGGTTTTTCAAATATCACGGGCTGGCCGCGCCGATACGGCCCTTTACGTACCAGATGACAATTACTTGCTCGACTACAAAGGCCGCTACTGTCTACTGATAGCTGGCAAGTTTGCCGACGGCGAGAGCTTTGACCAATACGCAGTTGGCAATTATGGCATTGAAGGTAAGGCTGGTACCTTCTTGGACGCCGAAGATGGTGAGCTGTCCAACAATGCAGTCGAACATGGCGGCGTCGACAGTGTTCTGCGATTCCGCAAGCACATCCGGAGTGGGCAGACAGAAGTCGTCAACTACTGGATCGTCGCAGCCAGCAGCCAATCCGACGCTCAAGTCATTCATAACGACTTCAAGCACCAGGATATGGAAGAGCGCCTCAAGAAGGCTCGTGGCCGCTGGCAGTGGTGGCTGCATGAAAGCGATGTCACGATACCAGAGTTTCATAAACGAAGCCTGCAACACAGCTTGCTCATAGTAAAAGCTCACTGCGATGATCGCGGCTCGGTACTAGCTAGCGGCGATTCCAGCATCTTTAATTATGGCCGTGATTACTACTGTTATTGCTGGCCTCGGGACGCTGCTTATGCCTTGTGGCCATTGATACGATTGGGGCATTTCAATGAAGCCAAGGCTTTCTTTGAATTTGCCCGTGACACGATGCACAAAGACGGTTACCTGATGCACAAATACCAACCCGACCGTGCCATTGGCAGCACTTGGCATCCGTTGGTTCACGGCCGCCGCAAAGAGTTAGCCATCCAAGAAGATGAGACGGCCTGTGTAGTTTTTATGCTTGGGGAATATTACGAAGCCAGCCAAGATAAGGTTTTCGTCGAGAATTTGTATCACAGCTTTGTGGTGCCGGCGGCCAACTTCATGAGCCGGTTCATTGATGAGCAGACCGGGTTGCCTCACGCCAGTTATGACCTCTGGGAAGAGAAGTTCCTGACCTCGACTTACACTGTCTGCACCGTCATCGCAGGCCTGGAAACAGCCGCCAAATTGGCGCATCTGGTAGATCAGCCAGATGATTCACTTCGCTGGCTACGCATGGCTGACAGCATTAAGGGCAATCTTGATAAACTTTACCGCAATGGCCGTTTTGTTAAAGGCTTCATACTTCAAGAAAATGGCGCAGTAGATTATGACGAGACGCTCGACATTTCCAGCTTTTACGGCGCATACATGTACGCCAGTCTCGATCTAGACGACGAACGACTCCTCAGCACTGCCAAGCAAGTTGAAGAGATTATCCTCAATTCTTCACCGAGCGGCGGCGTACTTCGCTACGAAAACGACAACTACTTCCTGACCAAGCACCAGTTCATTGGCAATCCGTGGATTGTTAGCACGCTCTGGCTGGCTCAGTATTACACCAGCACAGGCCAGACCGACAAGGCTAACTCCTTGTTGCAGTGGTCGCTTGACCGGGAAATGTCCAGCGGCGTGCTTAGCGAGCAGTTCGATCCTGAGACGGGCGCTCCTCTTGGCGTCACCCCTTTGGTCTGGAGTCACGCCGAAATGGTCAATACGCTGCTGGATCTTAGTAAGTCAGAATCCGAGAAGAGTTCTTAAATAAATTAGCGCTTAGGGGCTTCGTTGCGGCCAAGGTTCTTCTTGGTCTCGGTAAAGACTACGTGGCGGCGTAGTTTAGGGCTGTACTTCTTGAGAGAAAGCTTATCGGGCGTGTTCATCGTGTTTTTGGTCGTGTAATAAATACGCTCACCACTCTCTTCGGAGATGAGACCAATAATCTTGCGCTTGTCGCCTTTTTTTGCCATAGACTTACGAGTTTAACAGATACAGGCGAGTTTGTAAACACTTATCGCTCAATAAAAATAGCGACTGATCAGGTCGCTATTTTTTGTTTACTCTCTTGCAAGAGTTTTTCAGTCTTTTGGGAGGTTTTTAGGCCTTTATAAAGACTGTTGGTATACATTTTTTAGGTGTATATCCAGTATAAGTGTAAAGTTTTTATTTTTACGCTTATGTTGCTTATGTTAATCACTAGAAGTACTTTTGTCAACACCATAGATAATTAAAAACGCCCCCGAGGGGCGCTTTTCTGTGCTCGCGGTGGACATTTTAGCCTCCGCTTGTCAGCACTAAATTTAGGATACACGCTTCTTTAAAACGTGTTAGTGATAATTCTTACGAACAAAAGCTGCTCTAATCGTGAATAACTTGCTGGGAATGCATTGCTGGGGTTCGGCATGTAATGTTACTTACAGACAACAGCAGCAGCCCAGACTAGTCTTGAGCCCAGAAGAGGCTTGTTCACTTCCCAAAAGTAACATAGCAAAAGTTCATAATTGTAACACTTAAACAAACTGGCCAAATAAAAGTCTTATTATTTTATATATTTAGGGTCTGTCAATCAGTACGGGCCTGCAAGGTTATAGGAGGTTTATTGTGATTAAAAGAATTAAAATTATAGCGGCTACGGTTTCCATAATTTTGCTTACCGGATCTGCGGGCTTGGCAAGTGCAGCAGCGAGTAGTAATGTGACTTTTTGTCACTCAACCGGCTCCGGTAAATATCAACAGCTTTCACTTAGCACTAATGGGGTAATTAACGGCCACTCACACCATTCTCAAGACATCATCCCACCTTTTACTTACCTTAATAAGGGCGTGAGTACTAATTTCCCAGGGCTTAACTGGAACGCCCAAGGTCAAGCAACATTAAATAATGGCTGCGTATTCATAGCTGTTGGAGGAAGCGGCGGAGGAACTACAGGCTCATCGGGCAGTGTTCTCGGCGCTTCTACGAACGCATCAGGCACATCTAGCTCACAAGTTGCTCAAACACCACAAGGCGGAGTAAGCGCGGGCGAAGGCGGAGGCGCAATAGCATACAACCCGGTCAGCCTAATCGGCATGGCTGGTTCTTTGATAACACTTGCAGCTGGTATGGCGTGGCTTAACCTCAGGAAGAATTTCGTCGCGAAGTAAGGCTGGGAATGGCAAAGCCTAGAAAAAGTACAAAAAAAGAAGCCAGTTTTAGAACCCAATCAATAATCTCAAGGCAAAAAAGCCAAAGGATTATGCGCTGGCAAATAAGTTTGGGTTCTTCGCGAAAGCTTAGCTTTACTTGGAGGCGTTTCAGAACCCAGACTAAGCGGCGCTCAACCAAGTTCAAGCAGTATGTCTATCAGTTTGCTCTGCTGGGTTACCGTGAGCTGGCTATTGCTTACAAGTGGAATGCTAGATCGAAGCAATCTAAACTGGCATACCGGCCTGGCAATGTTCTAAGGCGAGCAGCTTCACCAGTTTTGGTCATACTGTTGGGACTGTTCGGCTCATTGTACTTTAGTTTTAACCTGAAAAAGCCAATATCTTTAGCCCCCCTACACGCCTATGCAGCACCAGAGCAGGTTCAGCCTGCGGCTGCAACCCCTAAGACGCTAGTGCGATCTGTACCCACCCACCTAACTATTCCAAAGGCAGGCATTGATACAGACCTGACCACTACTGGTCTAAATTCAATAGGTGGCATTCAAATGCCGGACGTGTTTGATGAGGCGGCGTGGTTTACTAGTAGTCCCACACCAGGTGAGCTCGGGCCTTCAATCATTGTTGGCCACGTTGACCGTGTAGACGGCATAGCGGTTTTCTGGAATCTTCGTGAACTGGCGCCAGGTGATTCGATTCAGGTCAGTCGAGCGGATGGCTCAATCGCTACGTTCAAAGTGGTAGAAGTCGACCAGTTTTCTCAATCTAACTTTCCTACGGCAAAAGTCTATGGAAACATCGATTACGCTGGTTTGCGGCTAATAACTTGTAGTGGCACATTTGATAACGAAACCGGTCATTATAATGATAATCTCGTAGTCTCAGCAGCTCTCGAGTAGCTGTTGTGGCCTCAAATAAAATAGCCCGGCAAGGGCCGAGCGATTCTATTTGGTGCAGGGAGAGGGATTCGAACCCCCGTAGGCATAAGCCAGATGATTTACAGTCACCCCTCGTTGGCCGCTTGAGTATCCCTGCTTGATTGTTACTGGAGCCGTCTGTGGGATTTGAACCCACGACCCCTTCCTTACCATGGAAGTGCTCTACCCCTGAGCTAAGACGGCTTGTGATGTTTCTCCGCGAGCCGAACTAACGCAGTGTTTGGCGAGCGAAAGGACCAGTCGCGAAGGTCTCAATGAGTTGACGACAGACAACTCTAGAGGCCGAAGCGTACTGTGACATGGAGCCACCTGTCGGATTCGAACCGACGACCCTCTGTTTACAAAACAGATGCTCTAACCAACTGAGCTAAGGTGGCGCAAAATGTCAGCTGATAGTGTATCAAAACAGGGGTTAAACTACAACTCTGCGTGGGCGCAAAATGCGCTTGGCGCGGGCTGGAGCTTTGAGTTTCTTGAGCTTATCGGCTATCTGGTCGGCTTCGGCTTCCATGCCATGATTCTGGTAGGCTTTGTAAAGCAGGCTGTACGTCTCTTTGTTGGGCTCAAGTTCCGTTGCTTTTTCCAGTTCTTGGAACATTAACTTATCATTGCCGAGCTTCTCCTGAACTTTGGCGTAGGCGACATGTCGGGCAGCCAGAGTATCTTCAAGTTTTAGGGCTTGCTCGAAAGCTACAGCCGCTTTCTCGTAGTTCTCGGTTTCGTAATAAATAAGGCCAAGGTTGTGCAAACTAGATGCTGTGGCTTCGATGCTACTTGCGATTTCAAAGCAGTCGATAGCGTCGCGATATTCTTTTTGCTTAGCATAAAGTATGCCGAGTCGGTTATATGCCGCAGCGTTCTTTTCATCGATTTTCAAGATGGTCAGCAGTGCTTTTTCAGCGCGCAGGAAACGATTTTCACGCATGCCTTGATGCGCAATATCCCAAAGTTTACCCAAACGATCTCCAACTTTTCGCGATACATTTGCAAACTCGTCATCATGGACAACAGAATTGTTGAACGCTAAAATCGCAAACCCCGCAATTATCAAGAGTGCGTACATGTGAACAGTATTATATCCCTTTTCAACCTCTGTTAGCAAATATCGAGGAAATTCTGAAGCATGCGCTTGCCTTCAGGGGTCGCGAAAGATTCCGGATGAAACTGCAAGCCAAAAGTGGGGTAGTCTTTGTGGTGCATGGCCATGATCACGCCTTCTTCTGCTCTGGCATCAACAATCATTTCTGGCGGCAAGCTCTTTTCATTAACAGCAAGTGAGTGGTAGCGCATGGCAGTTATCTCTTCTGACAATCCTTTGAGTATTCCCTGCCCGCTATGTTTGAATGCGCTGGTTTTGCCGTGCATGACTTTGGGCGCGAGCTCTACAACGCTGCCAAAAGCTAGGCCAATTCCCTGGTGCCCAAGACAAATTCCCAGTATCGGAATGTTTTTATGAAATTCTTGGATCACTGCCAAGCAGCCGCCGAAATATTTAGGATCAGTAGGATTGCCCGGCCCAGGAGAGATCACGATATGGCTGAACTCGCCGGCCTTAATTTGATCAAACGGAATTTCAGAGTTCCGCACGACAGTTACTTTTTTTGCCAATTCACCTAAATACTGATAGAGATTGAATGTAAATGAATCGTAGTTGTCGATCAGCAGTACGTTCATGACAGAAAGCCTTCCATAGCCTTATCCATGGCGGTTTTTTTGACCGCTATTTCACCAGCTTCCTTGTTGGCAATCGAATCATAAACAATACCCGAACCGGAATGCATAATAAGCTCATTGCCAGCTGCGCTCAACGAACGGATATTGACTGCATGCATGCTGTCACCGTTGTAGCTAAAATAACCGACGGTGCCGCCGTAAGCACCACGTTCAGCCCCTTCGAGTTCAGCTATCATTTTGACTGCTTCGATCTTTGGCGTACCCGTTAAGGTTCCGGCCGGCGCCGTTGACATCAAGGCATCAAAATTGTCCTTACCTTTGGCCAATTTCCCACTTACGAGCGTGCAAATGTGCTGTACATGGCTGAGTTTCTTGATGTACATCAAGTCATCGATTTTGACTGAGCCAATTGCCGAAACCCGTCCAACGTCATTGCGAGCCAAGTCCACCAGCATGCTGTGTTCGGCGATTTCCTTTTCATCAGACAAAAGTTGCTTAGCTAGTGCCTCATCTTCTTTATAATCTTTACCCCGCTTAATAGTGCCAGCCAGAGCTTCAAGATAAAGTTTTCTCTCGGGAGTAGAATGAATAAGCAATTCCGGGCTGGCACCAAGCACGACAACGTCGCCAAACTTCAGAAAAAACATGTACTCTGATGGATTGATCTCGCGTAGCTTGCGGTAAAGATTGATCAAACTTCCGCTAAATTCATATTTATAGCGGTTGGCTAGCACGACCTGGAAAACTCGGCCGTTTTTAATGTCGTCCTGGGCTGATTTGACCATTGCCTCATATTGTTCGGAGGTTTTTTGGGCAGACTTATAGATGATCTTTAAATCGTTTGCGAGTTTATTCTGAGCTTTATACAAAGACAGTCTGTCGTGGCCGTAATGAAAATATTTTGGTGAGTCACCTTCAAAGATCAACCCGTCATCATATAGACCAAACTGGAAGTCCGGAAATTGTCGCTTGTATGGAAACTTTATCGTCGATTCATACTGGCTGATAGCTTCGTGTGAAGTGTAGCCGACTAGCCCACCTACAAAGCCATCGGTTGAATCCGGCTGAAGTTTGATAGCCCTTTTTAAATCGAGAAAGGCATTGCTTGATCCTGTCTTGGGGGTAAAGACTTGTCTTGGACCAACTCCTAGGTAGCTTTTGCCAGACGTGCCGCCGAGTTTTGACTTGCCTAATGTTTCTAGAAGAAAGCAGTTGTCGTGAGAATTAACCAAATGTTCAAACACCGCCAGAGGATCATCTGGCAGATCTGTGGGTTGCAAACTCAATTTCATTAACTAATGATAGCTTGAACAGATGTCAGAGCGCGAGCATAAGCTCGATAAGTACAAGTTTGGCTTGAGCACTCTCGCTCAGAGCTTCCTGGGCACGATAGCTGGCTTTTAGGACTCTTTGCCATCTGTTAGCAGCCGGTCCTTCGGCAGTCTGCAGACTCATGCGTGCCATTTGTTGAAGGATAAATAGCGTGTCGTTAGCCAGGGCTGGGTTCTTAGCTAGCTCGTCGATATTGACCAACCGTTCGTAGGAGTTTTGGCTCAGCAATTGCCGCGCCTTTTCCGTCGCTAGTCTCAGCGGATGTTCGGTGTCGCTGAGTAGCGCCGTCATTAGGCCCGGCAAGCCACCGCTGATGCTTATCGCCTGCTTGATTTCTGGTGCACTATAGCCGTCCTTGGTGAAATGATCAGTTGCCAAACTAAGTTCGGGCGGGATCACGTCGATAACTTGGCTACGTGAGCGGATTGTCGGCAACAATGACTGCGCATCACCAGCGGTTAATATCAAAACCGTGCCTTCTGGTGGCTCCTCAAGTATTTTTAAGAGTGCATTTTGGGCCTCAGCGCCCATTAAGTGACTGTCTTCAATAATTATTAGCCTGTTGACGCTCTTTTTGCCCGGAACTTTGAGACTCAAAAAGTGCTCGAGTTCGCGAATTGTCTCTATGCTGATAGATTTCGCGTCGGCTGGGCTAATGTGCTTCAAATAGGCTTGCTTTTGCAGATCTTCAAAGTTGATCTCCAGTAAATCAGCCGCAAGTTGTTGTGCTAAGGCCAGCTTGCCCGAGCCAGTTGGGCCGACGATGATCAAGGCGTGGCTGGGCTTAGACTTAAAGCCTTTTAGTGAATTGCTTGTCGGTTGACTGACTAGTAAGTTCATTGCAATTGTTCCTCAAACTCGGCCTCAAGCGGCGCCGTAAAAGTCTCGCGCTGCTTATTTGGCAAGGTAATTTCCAATGATAGGGCATGCAGAAACAATCTGCTAGCCGGTTTGCCACCGTAAAGGGTGTCGCCGATGATAGGATGACCTAAATGATTCAGATGCACGCGTAGTTGATGAGTTCGGCCAGTGGTTGGTTTTAGTTCCAAAAGCGAATACTTGTCGTTGGATTTTAATACTTTGTAAGCCGTAACTGCCGATTTGCCGTTCACACCAACGCGGAAGGTCTGCGGTTTTTTGGGGTTCCGCTCTATCGGCATGTCAATTATTGCTTGCTGTTCGTCCATCTGACCGCTGACCAAAGCAATGTAGGTCTTTTTGACATTGCGCTGCGAGAATTGCTTTTGCAGCCAGCTCAAAGCCTCTGGAGTTTTGGCGCAAATCATCACCCCGCTGGTTGCCCTGTCCAGCCGATGCACGATGCCAGCTCGTTCGCCGGTCATGTCGTGGACACGAGCACTTAGCCAAGTTGCTACGGTTGCTTCGGGGTTAAACGCACCTTTGCTGTGCGTCAGA
>Ga0070682_100000555_pt1 | contig 23062 bp, 19 predicted proteins | sample KBSC63LmetaG_FD_64668 | JGI IMG/M metagenome (GOLD analysis project Ga0070682, IMG submission 64668) | Corn rhizosphere microbial communities from Kellogg Biological Station, Michigan, USA - KBS C6-3L metaG | ecosystem: Host-associated > Plants > Roots > Rhizosphere | place: USA: Michigan...
GGTGCCGCGCCACCGGTGCCCACGGGCGCACCCGAGGTTCCCGCGGTGCCGCCGGTACCGGCCGTCACGGTGCCGGTGCCACCCGCTGCCGTCGCGCCACCGCTGCTGCTCGCTCGCCCGCCGCCGCCGACGGTGCCGCCCGCTGCCGTTGCGCCACCGGTGGTGCTCGTCATGCCACCGCTGGGCGCGGCGCCCCCGGTGCTCGTCTGTCCGCCCGCGCTGGCGCCGCCCCGGCTCGCGCCGCCCGAGCTCGCCCCACCCGAGCTCGCCCCGCCCGAGCTCGCTCCACCCGAGCTCGCTCCACCGGTGCCGCTCATGCCGCCCGTGCCGCTCGACGCGACGCCGCAAGCGCCCGTGGGTTGGTCGAGGCCGAGGAACTTGATGACGTTCGTATAAACGGGAGGATTGGCGCTTCCGATGTCGTGCACCTGAGACGGCTTGAGGTTCGTTTCGAGCCGCACGTTGCCGGCAGCGTCCTTGTAAACCGTCTGGGTCCAGCCGCTGAGCGGGTTGGTTCCCGCAGTGCCCGCGCTCAAGTTCGAGAGGTTTTGAAACTGCGCCGCCACTGCCGGCAACCAAGCGTCGAAGTTGTACTCGTCGGCGCCACCGACCCACTGCTGAACGCAGGGGCGTGTCCCGCTGAACTCGAAGGCACCGCGCGCGATGTCACCCCAATACTTACCGTCGGTGCTCGGTGGGCTCGAGCTGCACTTGGTGCACGTGGTGTCGCCTGCAGGCCAGCCGCCGGCGGGAAAGCCGGGCATCGCCGAGCCACCCGCGAACACGTCGGGGTAGATCGCGAGGAGCGTGTTCGTCATGCAGCCGCCGGAGGACATGCCTGCGCTGAACACTCGTGTCTTGTCCGCGCCCTTGTTCGTGACGACGTAGTCGACCATTTTCACGATGGCCGCTCGGTCGCCGCCGCGCGTGGCGCTCGAGTCGAAGCACTGTTTCCCGGCGTCGGGAGAGATGATGTAAAAGCCGTACTGGTCCGCAAAGGACTGAAACCAGCTGTGCGTGCTCGACGCATGGCCCGTGCAGTAGTGGACCGCGACGAGGATCGCCGGGGAGGCGGCCGGCGTGGTCGGGGTGTAGAGATCCCCCTGCAAGGTGGCTCCGAAAGGCGCGTTGGCCTGCCAACTTCCCGCTTGCGCTTGCGCGGAGAAAAGCAGCGCGACGTGGGCCGCAAGGAGGGCAGAGAAATGAGTGCGAAGTCGGTTCATCAGGAGTCTCGAACTGGAGTCTTGTCTTCGAGGGAGAGGAAATCGAGACAACTCGTCATGCGCGCGAAAAATGAGAGAAGCGCTCCCAAAGATGAGAGAACGCCTCTGCGTTCATTGCAGGCGCAGGCGAAATCAAGTCGCGCAGCTGCAATTGCGGCGACGCAGGGTCACAAGAGGTGCGCCATGAAGTCCACGAGCGCCCACTGCTCGCCGAGCTCTGCGTGGCCCGCAATCTCCACGTGCTCGAGCAAGGGGGAAACGAGCGTCCGGTGCTCGCTGCCGCGCTCGCGTGCTTCGCGCTCGATCCACTCCGTTTCGCTGGGTGGAATCACGGTGTCGCCCGCGCCGTGAAGCGCGTAGATGGGAACGTGAATCTCGCCGAGGTGACCGCGCGGTGAGAGGGCGCGGAGCTCGGACTGCCGCGTCCGCAAACGCTCTTCGAGCGCCGGCCTGAGCTCGGCGAGCCGGCTCGTCTCGAGCAGGCGAAAGATGCGCTTGCCCGAGTCCGTCGTGGCGCGGGCGGCCATGCTCGCCGCGGCGCGCTTGTCCTCGTGCAGCCAGGCACGCACCGCTTCACGCATCACGCCGAGGTCTTCAGCGTCGACGAAGTGCTCGAGCTCCTGATGCAGCAGCACCACGAGACCGTATTCGTGCGCCTTCGTGTGGACGAGGCCGTGCGGCGTAGCAACCGCGTCGTGCAAGAGGAACCCGAGCACGCGCTCGAGATCGTGATGCCCGCCGACGCTCGCGACGTAACGGAGACGGCTCTGAACCTCGGGCCGCGTCGCGGCGACGAGCGCGAGACCTCCCGCGAAGCTGAATCCGACGAGGCCGACCTGTGGCGACTCGACCAGCTCGGATTGCGCCGACAGCCAGCGGACCGCGGCATCGATCGCCCCGACGCCCTGCGCGTTGATGTGATAGTCGGCGAGCTCACTGAGCTCGGGCGTCAGCACCACGGCACCGCTCGCCGCGAGCTGGCGCGAGAAGCGCACGAGCCTTTTCTCGTCGATCGAGCGATAGTGCACGCCGTGCGCCACCACGATGCCGAGCCCACGTGCGTCTGCCTTTCGGTAAACGCGCGCGCGGATCGGACCTTCGGGGCCGGGCAAGGTCACGCTCGTCTCGACGAGCTGCGCCGCGACGGGCTGCGCGGCCTCGGGCTTCGCGAGCGCAGTCAGGATCTCCGCGGCGCGCACCCGGCGGCTGAACGGTGCTGCCACGAGGACGGCCAGAATCGCCACCACCGCGAGCATCAGACGGCGCCGCGTGACTCGATGCACCTTGTCCAGTGTGACGCATCACGCGCGCCGTTTCTTTCCGCGTAGGACGATCTCGTACAAGGAATTACGAAGCGCTACGGCTGGCTTCGAAAGCCTACGTTTTCGCGACGAAGAGCTTGCAGGAACCCGCTGGATTGATCGGACCCTTCACGACCTTGCAGGTGCCGCAGCTGTCCGGGCCTGCGCTCGTGAATTGGAGGCAGTCCGCGCAGTGCTTCTTGGCGTCGACGGATTGCTCGGTGTAGGCGGCGATTTCACTGCGAATCTTGGCGTCGTCCGCGGAAAGGCCGCCGGTTTCGTTGCACTTGGGCCCTTTCGAGCATCCGCCGGCGGCGATCGGCAGCGCCCCCACGAGGGGAAGCACGAGCGCGCGGGCGAGCACGGTGCGGCGGGTCAGCGTCGGCGCCTGGGGGTCGGTGGTTGCCATGTTTTCCCCGTGGACGTTGCGTCCGCGAAGGCGCGTACGCAAGGAGGAGCGCCCGTGCGGCATGACGTCCGTCATGGCACCGGTGCGAGCCGGGCCCTAAGCTTTCCGCTCAGGCATGGCCATCCAGGAATTCTTGGAACGCACAGCGCTTTTCGACGGCTCCGCTCGCGGGGTCGCCGCGCAGCTGGCCGGGGCGGCGGTCGTCCACAGCTACGCCCGCGGCGCGACCATCTGGCACGTGGGGGATTTTCCCGAAGCGCTCCTGATCATCAAGAGCGGGCTCGTCAAGCTGACGCGGCCGGCACCGCGCGGACGCACGTCGCTCTGCTGGCTGTTCGGGGCGCCCACGCTGCTCGGAGAGCTCGTGCTCGTGAAGGGGGTGCCCTACCAAAATGCGGCGATCGCCGCGACGGCCAGCGTCAGCGTCGTGTCGATCCCGCGCCAGCTCGTGCTCGACTGCGCGCGCCGCGAGCCCGAGCTGGCGCTCAACCTATTTCGAGGGTTCGAGCAGAAGTTCACGGCGCTGCACGACAAGATCGACGTCCTCAGCGCGGGGTCGGTGGAGGCGCGCCTCGCCGCGCTGCTGGTCAAGCTCTACGTGCAGTTCGGTGACGAGCTCGGCGACGGGACCTTGCGCGTCGGTGTTGCCCTGTCTCGCCAGGAGCTTGCCGACATGGTCTCGACCTCGTTCGAGACCGCGATCCGCGTGCTCACGCGCTGGGAACGCGAGGGCATCGTCGCGACCGACGTCGACGGCTTCACGATCGGAAGCCTGGCTCGCCTCCAAGAGCTGACCGCCATCTTCCAGCTCGGGGGGCGGGGTGTCAGTGAAGGCGCGCTCGCGCGAGCGCTCCAATGACGTTCGTCGTCACGGAAAATTGCCGGCGCTGCCGCTACACGGACTGCGTCTCGGTCTGCCCCGTCGATTGCTTTCGAGGCGACGCGGAGATGCTGTACATCGATCCAGTGCTCTGCATCGACTGCGGCGCGTGCGTGCCCGAGTGTCCCGTCGAAGCCATCTACGAGGAAGGCCTCCTGCCCGCCGAGCTCGACCGCTGGCTCGCCATCAACGCGGAAAAGTCGAAGGAGCTGCCCGTCGTCAATCAAAAGACGCAGCCGCTCGGCACGGCCGAGGCGCGAGCACGAGCGCTCGGTTATTCGGCCTGAGCGCGTGGGTCGTTTCGCTCACGAGCTCCGAGCTCTGAACGTTCACGTTCCGCAGAAGGTCTGCTGCACGCGCTCTTCGGGCTTCGGGGGTACCGCGAGGTGGGCGTGCTCGGGGCGGTCGGCGTAGGGGGTGGCGAGCGCGAGAACGAGCGTTTCGAACGGCTCGAAGTCGCCGTGACTCGTCGCAGCCTGGATCGCCTCCTCCACGCGATGATTGCGCGGGATGAGCGCGGGATTTGCCCGTTGCATGAGCGACACCGCGCCGAGCGGACCGTCCGACTCGAGAGCCAGGCGACGGCGCCACACGTCGAGCCAGCCGCGCAGCGCCGCTTCGTTGCCGGCGAAGAGCGAAAGGACCCCCGCGTCCCCCGACGGGTCGACGGCCGTGGTGAGGCGCCGAAAAAATAGCGTGTAGTCAGCCCCTTGCGCGGCCAGCTGCGAGAGGAGTCCCTCGACGAGCGCGGCGTCGTTCTCCTCCGCTCGCGAGAGACCGAGCTTGTCGCGCATGACGCCCAGAAAGGCCGTATCGAACGCCGCCTCGAATCGATCGAGCTGTTCTGTCGCGAGACGCACCGCAGCATCGACGTCCTTGGCGATCAGCGGGAGCAGGGCCTCCGCGAGGCGCGCGAGATCCCAGAGCGCGATGCGCGGCTGGTTCGCGAAGGCGTAGCGACCGCCGTGATCGATGGAGCTGAACGTCTTCTTGGGGTCGTACTCGTCGAGGAAGGCGCACGGGCCGAAATCGAGGGTCTCGCCCGAGATCGTCATGTTGTCCGTGTTCATCACGCCGTGCACGAAGCCGACGCCGAGCCAGCGAGCGACGAGGCGCGCCTGCGCCTGGATGACGCGTTCGAGCAGCGCGAGCGCGTCGTTGCCGCTCCCGACGGCGTCCGGGTAGTGCCGCGCGAGCGCGTGACTCGTGAGGAGCCGGAGCGCTTCCTCGTCGCCGCCGTGCGCGAAGAATTGGAAGGTGCCGATGCGGATGTGGCTCGCGGCCACGCGCGTGAGAACGCCGCCCGGGAGCAAGCCTTCGCGCACGACGTGCTCGCCCGTCGTGACGGCGGCGAGGGCTCGCGTCGCGGGAATGCCGAAGGCCGTCATCGCCTCGCTGACGACGTACTCGCGAAGGACCGGGCCGAGCGCGGCGCGCCCGTCGCCCCGTCGAGAGAAGGGCGTGGGACCTGCGCCCTTGAGCTGGAGGTCGCGGCGGCGCTCGTCTGTCCCGAGCACTTCGCCGAGCAGGATCGCACGGCCGTCACCCAGGCGCGGAACGAAGCCGCCGAACTGATGTCCGGCGTACGCTTGTGCGATCGGCTCCGCCCCTTCGGGAACGGCGTTGCCGGCCAGCACCGCCACGCCCTCGGGCGATTCCAGGCGCTCGACGTCCGCACCCAGGAGCGCGGCCAGCGCCCGATTGACCTTCACGAGGCGCGGAGCGCGCACCGGTGTCGGCAGGACGCGCGCGTAGAAGCGCTCCGGCAGTCGGGCGTACGTGTTGTCGAAGCGAAACATGAAGGGCAGCTATGGCACGACCATCCGCGCGACGCCGCCCGAAAACATTGATGCGTAGAGGATGCCGTGCGCGTCGTCGAAGGCGAGGAACGGGATGCCGCCGTCATTTCCCTGGGCGATCTGCGGCGGCGCCTCGAGCTCGGTCCAGGTTTCGTCGTCGTCGAGGCTCGCCGTCCGGAGCGTCGGCTGCCACTGGCTGGCCGCGAACAGCTGCTTTCCACCCTGCGCGACCATCACGAGCGTGCCGCTCGTTCCCGGGACGTGCTCCCACTGCTCGGCATCCGTGCTGCGCAGCACGCCGTTGCGACTCCCGAGGTAATACTTGCCGTTTTCGGCCGGCACGAACGCTCGAATCGTGTACTCCGCTTCGCACGAGCCGCTGTCGCCGAGCGGGTCCTTCGACCACGTGTCGCCGCCGTCGGTCGTGACCATCATGCTCGAGCCGCACCAGACCCAATGGCCTCCTTTCACGAGGATCAGGCCGCCGCCCTCTGCCCAGGGCTCGGGCGCGCTCCGGAGCTTCCACGAGCTCCCGCCGTCCTTCGTCTCCGCGATGCAAGTCGGGCCGTAAGGCTCCTTGCAACCGCCGTGCGTCGACACCACGACGTGCAGGTGGTCGCTCGGATCGAGCGAGACGTTGTTGACGAAGCGATAGTCGGCGACCATCTCGTATTCCGTGCCTGCCAGCACGTCGGTCCAGCTGTACCCGCCGTCCGCCGTCTTCCACAGGCTCTGCGCTCCGTAACCGGACGTGGCGTAGAGCACGCCCGGGGTCACCGGGTCGACCTGCATGCTCCATTGCGCGCCGTCGCCGACGCCGCCGAACGTCATGCCGTCACCGACGCTGCCCGGCCCCGTGTTCACCTGCGTCCAGGTCGCGCCGCAATCGTCGGAACGCCAGATCTCGTCGTTCTCGCCACCCGTGCCGAGCCACACCGTCCGCGGGTCGAACGGATCGACGATGACCGCGGCGCCCACGGTCCCGTTCACGGCGGGCTTCGAGGAGTTGCCGCGTGGAGTCACGTCCTCCCACGTCCCCGGCTCGGGCAAGTCATCGCACGCCCCAACGGGCGGGTGCATACCGGTGCCGCCCGCTCCGCTCGTTCCGCTCGTTCCGCTCGTTCCGCTCGTTCCGCCCGCTCCGCCGCCTGACGCACCACCGCTCGTTCCGCCCGTGCCGGCGCCTGACACAGCACTGCTCGTGGTGTCGTCGTCGGAGGTGCCGCAGCCGAGGTGCGCGCACCAGGTGACGAGGAGCGGGATCCACGCGTGACGCATGAGAGTCCAACGAGAATAGGCGCGCCGGCAGCGCGGCGCGCGACTTTTGCATCGAGCCGAAACAAGGCGGTGCTATCGCTCGGGAATGGCAATGGGCGAAGTCATTCAGGCCGGGGAAGAGCAGCTGTTTCGCGAGTTTGCCGAGGAGGTCGCGGGCCTCCAGAAGGCGCGGGCGAGCGAGGGCTCCGGACCTTCGCGCGCGCTGCACGTGAAGCAGCACGTCGGCGCAGTCGGAGAGCTCGTCGTGACAGCGGCTGAGTCCGTGCGCTTCGGCGTGTTCGCCGAGGTTTTCAAGCGTTGGCCCGTCTACGTTCGCTTCTCCAACGGGAGCGGCCGAAAGCAAGGCGACGGAGCCCCCGACGTGCGCGGCTTCGCGCTGAAGCTCGTGGGCGCCCCGGGCAAGAAGCTCATCCCCGGCATGGAGGAGGAGGTCACGCAGGATTTCCTGTTCATCAACACTCCAGCCCTTCCCTTCCGCACGCCCGACGAGTTCATGGCCTTCGTGCGCGCGGCGAAAGACGGCCCGCTGCCGCTCTTCCCACGCCTGATCCGGAGCCTGGGCTTTCGCCGCGCGTTCGGCGTCATCAAGAGCGCGACCAGCGCGTCGAAGGTGCAATCCTTCGCGACCCACGCGTTCCACACGGGCGCACCGCTCACCCTCGGAGACAGAGCGGCGAAGCTCGGCCTCTTCCCGCCGAGCGACGTGCCGGCCTCTTCCACGAGCGGAAGCGACTACCTTCGGGAAGATCTGGTGGCTCGCCTGCGCGGTGGGCCGCTCACCTGGCACCTGCGCGCTCAGCGCTTCGTCGACGAAGCGACGACCCCGATCGAAGACACCTCCGTCGAATGGTCGGTCCCCTGGGTCGAGCTAGCGACGTTGACGCTCCCCCAGCAAGACACGGCGACGCCCCGTGGCCAGGAAATCTCCGAGCTCGTGAATCAGCTTTCGTTCGACCCTTGGCACGCGAGCGAGGACCATCGACCGCTCGGAGCGATCATGCGTGCCCGCCGCGTCGCGTACGCTCCGAGCGTCATCGGGCGCAAGGCGCTCCCCGAGCCGCGCAGCGTGCTCGCCCTCTGACGCGGGATTCTGGCTCGGCTGCTCACGACCCCGCGCGATAGAAACGAGCGCCGCCGGCGCGGAGCACGGTCGGCTCGTTCTTCGGCTTGCGCCCGAGCGCCTCGACCGCGTCGACGTCGAGGTACAGGCCGGGGCCCCACCCCGGAGCGCCGTCCTCCTCGTCGCCTTGGGTCGCCGCTTCCGCGAGCAGCGCGCGACGCAAGGGCTCGCTCGGCAGCGACACGCGAGTGAGCTTCAGCGCACCACAGTCCACGCTGTCGGGACGCGGCTCGCCCTCGTCGACCCAAGCCGACCCGAAGCTCAGAATGGCGGCCGTCCGATAGCCTTGCTCGCCGAGCACAGCCCGAGCTCCGCGCAGCCACGCGACCAGATCGCCGTGCTCGGCATCGTCGAGCAGCTCGACGTAGAGGGCGTGACCGAGATCGACGGCGCGCGCCGGAGCGCCCGGTGGTTCGTCGGTCAGGCGAGCGCGGAGCATCGACGCAAACACCGAGTACCGCTCGATGAAGTCGGCACGCTCGCCCGCGTACTCGTCCTCTTCGAGGCTGTGATACGAGATGAGGAGACCGAACGCGTTCTCGTCGAGCATGCGCGGAGGCGCACACCTCTAGCAGATTCTCGATTGGCAGCGCGCTACGGCGCTTCCGCGTCCTGCCCGTCGACCCGGGTGAGCCCCTGAGCGGCGAGCCAGCGGGCGTAGCGCTCTTTGCGCACCGCGATCTCGTCGGGAGTGAGCGGGGGCTCGACGGGGCGAGCGGGTGCCACCTGCTCGGGCGTGGCAGCGCGGGGCACCGGCGTGCTCGAGGCAGCGGGAGCGGGCGGGACCTGCTCCGACGCGGGTGGTGCCAACGTGCTCGTGGAAGCGGATGACGCCGGGGACGGCAAAGGCGCGGGAGCAGCGGACGGCGGCACGGCGACGGGGGCCGGAGCTGCCTCGGGCTCGAGGATGAGGACGGGCGCTGGCGCCGGCGAGGGCGCCGGAGCGGGCGGCAAAGCCGGCGCCGCTTCGCCGAGCTCGGTGCGCAGGATTGCGGCGCCATGGCGCGCGGCGACGACCGTGCGTCCGCCGTACGCGAGGCCGAGCACGCCGAGCGGGACGAGGAGCATGGTCAGGCCGAGCGCCAGCGCGAACCGTCGGCGACGGCGAACGCCCACGCGGGTCGTCGCAACCGGGGCAATCGAGCCCCCCGTTCGATCGCCCTCGAAGTACGAGCTCGGCTCGATGCTGAGCGTGTCCGGCTGGGCCTGGCTTGCCAGGTATTCGTGGAGGGCCGCCCCGAGCTCTCCCACACTCGAATAGCGTTCGTTCGGATCCTTGTCGAGACACCGACCCACGATGGCCACGAGCTCGAGCGGAAGCTCCGGGCGCAATTCGACGAGCGACGGCGCGGGCTCGGTGAGCACCTTGGCGCAGACCTCGGGCACGGTGGCGCCGTCGAAGGGGCGACGGCCCGCGAGCATTTCGAACAGCACGACGCCGAGCGACCACAGATCGCTGCGCTCGTCGGCGCGCGTCGCGTCGAGCATCTGTTCGGGCGACATGTACCAGGGAGAGCCCAGACTCTGACCGGCGTCGGTGAACGTGCTCGCTCCGTCGGCGAGCTGTTTCGAGATGCCGAAGTCGAGGATTTTGACCGCGAAACGACCGTCCGTTCGCCGCACGAGGAACGTGTTGGCCGGCTTGATGTCGCGGTGCACGATGCCGCCGCGGTGCGCCGTCTCGAGCCCCTCGGCGAGCTGCAGCGCGATGTTCACGGCGTCCGTCGGCTCGAGCGGACCGCGCTCCTTGAGGTATTGGTCGAGCTCGAGGCCCTCGAGCAGCTCCATCACGAGGAAGGGTTCGCCGCTCGGGAGTTGCCCTACGTCTTGGACGCGAACGATGCGGTCGCTCTGCAGGAGCGCCGCACGCTTTGCCTCGTTGAGGAAGCGCCCCACGAACTCCTCGTTCGCGGCGAAGTCGGGATGAATGAGCTTGATGGCCACCGGCGTCCCGAGCCCGAGGTGCGTCGCGCGACACACGACGCCCATGCCGCCGGCGCCGAGCGGCTCGTCCACGCGGTAGCGGTCCGCAATCACCTGGCCGGGGGCGAGCGACGTGGTGCTCCCGGGCCCGAGGAGCGGGTCAGTCTGGTTGGAGGGGGCGGTTGTCATGCTGGCACCGCCCCACCGTGAAGCAGCAGCCGTGCCAACCCCCAAAAATCCACCGAATCCACGCCTTCCACCCGATGGGTCGCGGGAATGCGAGCTCTGCGGCCTCACTCGTTGAGGCAAGGTGCCTCACTCGGGCCAGATCGACTCACTCGCGGACGATCTGGTGCACGAACTGGAGCTTCTCGCGCACCTTCGGCGAGATCGCGAAGGGATAGGCGTCGGGCAGGCCCATGCTGCGGTTCAGCGCGTTCATGGCCACGGTGAGCTCGGTCCACTCGTTGAAGAGCAGCTCGAAGTCGTCGACCTTCGGCACGCTCGGTCGCGCCACGAGCCCACCCGTGAGCCCGAAGTGCTGCGCCGTCTCGAGCGTGTCGATCATGTGCAGGTAGTGGGCGAAGGTTTCGGCCCAGTCTTCCCAGGGATGCGAGCTCGCGTACGCGCTGATGTAGTCGCCGCTGCGCGGCGCCGTACCGTTCGCGTAGTGGGCAGCGATACTTGCCCCGTAGTCACGGGTTTCATTGCCGAAGAGCTCACGAAAGGGAGCGTGCTTCTCGCGATCGCTGATCAAGCGCTCCCAAAAATAGTGCCCACTTTCGTGCCGAAAATGGCCCAGCAACGTGCGGTAGCGCTCGTTCATGTCGGTGCGGACGCGCTCGCGAACCGGCGCGTCGGCCTCGGCGAGGTTCAGCGTGATGAGCCCCTCCTCGTGCCCCGTGAGCACGCGCTCGCCCGCGGTGTCTGCCTTGATGTCGAAGGCCAAGCCGCGCACCGCGTCGTCGGCTTTCGGAACCAAGGGCAACCTCAGCGCGGAAAGCGTGAACACGAGCTGGCGCTTTGCCCGCTCCATCTCGGCCCAGCGCACGCGGTTGCCGGGCATCGAAAGGTCCGGCACCACGTTGTTCAGCCGGCAGGCGTCGCAGAGGTCCGCCGCAGCCGTGCTCGACAGGAGCCAGTTGCACACGCCCTCGGCCGCGTAGTTCCGGCACTTCTTGAACGTTCCGTGCGGCGTCGTGTAGGTGTTCGCTTCGCTCGTCTCGAGCGCGAGCATGCTGCGTGACCCGGGCTCGAAACCGAGCTCACGCGCACAGGAAAGGCAGCGCGTGTTCTCGAAAAAGACGCGTTCGCCGCAGGCACATTCGAATGTCTTCATGAGGTCAGTGACTCAGGCCAAGAAGCAATCGGCGTGCCGCAACGCCGTCGCGGCGAGCGATCCTCGTTTTCATCTCGCTCGATCGACACGGTTGGGACCGACCATCGTGCCCCGGCGTCGCAGGAAGCCCCGCCGTCAGCGCGGCGCGTCGAAGGTGACGGAGAGGTTTCGCGCCACGCGACAGCACCTGGCGCTGCGGTCGATGCCGAGCGCATCCACGCCGAGCGCGTTGGCAACGGCAAGCGCGGTCCCTCGGCCGCAGAAGGGGTCGACGATCGCGTGAGCCGGCGTCTCGGCCAGCACGAAACGAACGGCGAGCGCGCACGCTTCGACGCCCATCGCTTTCTGTGACGGCTCGAAGCCGGCGCCCGGCAGAACATCGGCAAGCGCATGCCGAAACGCAGGGCGCGCTTCGCGGGCGAGGCAAAGCAGGTGCGAGTACCCGGCGCGCCCCGGGCTCGCGGAACCCGGGGCCGTGCGGCACACGATCTTGTGCCAAACGAGGTGATGGCCACTCGCTTGCGCGGCGGAGAGCACCAGGTAGCTCTTGTCGACCCAGACGCCGCGATGAAGGACGTCGGTCTGGAAGAAGATCGCCACGCCGTCCACCGGGACCCAGGCGAGCACGGCCTGCGCGGCGCGGAGAAACCACGCGCGCCACCCGTCGAAGTCGCACTCTGCGAGCTCGGAAACGTCGGGCAGCGACGTGACGACGCTCGTGCCCGGCTCGGCCGGATGCTCGGCGAGCCAGGCGAGCGCCTCGCCCTGGACGACCGTGCGGCGCGGAGCGGGCGAAGGCGCTTCGGTCATCGGGTCGCGTGTGGCTATCACGACGACGCCGCGCAGCGAATCGGGCCCGCAAAAGTTCCGCTTTGATTTCTGGAACCGACGACGGCACCTTCGCGCCGTCGCTTGGCACGTCGCGCACTTCCGGTCGTCACCGCGCCGCAGAGCCCCGGGCCGCGCCTCGACGGCGCCGAGCACCTCGCCTTCGTGTGCAACGGGTGCGGCGACTGCTGCCGGCGCCATCGAGTGGCCCTCACGCATCGCGACCTTTCGCGACTGGTCGCGGCGCTCCAGGTGCCCGCGCCATCGCTCGTCGACTGGCTCGGGCCCGACCAAGTCGACCTCGAGGCCGAATCTGCCGGGATGGTGGCGCTGCCCGCGGGGCGCCGCTTGATGGTGCTGGCGCATGCCGCGGGCGCTTGCCGACTGCTCGGCGCCGACCAACGCTGCGGGGCTTACGACGCCCGCCCCCAGGATTGCCGCGTCTATCCGTTCGTGGTCGAGCGGGACCCGCGCGGCGGCGCTGCACGCCTGTCACTCTTCGAGGCCGACGCCTGTGGCGACCGAGCCGAGCCGCGCGTCGCGATGGAAGACGTGGATGGCGCCGACCGCCAGCGCTGGGCGGAGGTCACCGAGTACCGCGCCCACGTCGCCCGCTGGAACCACCTCGCACGCCAGCGCGAGCGCTTGAGGCACCGCGCCCACGGAGAGCGTGAGTTCCTCTCCTTCCTCGCTACGCGCGTCCTGGCGCTCGGCCTTGCCGTTCTGGCAGGACCATTTCTGAGCAGCTGCGGGCGTCGCGCCCCCGAGAAGAGCATCCCCGACGCGAGCACGTCGGCCGCAGCGACCGCCCAGCGCATCGACACACCCCCGGCGACACCCGGCGCCGCTGCCGCGGACGACGCCGTGATCCCACCGACGTTCGCCACCCTGAGATTCGTGCTCACGGGGACCACGCCCCCCTGCAACGCCGCCGATTGCCACGGGCCCGGCGGTCCGAATCGGCTGCAATACCCGGTCAAAGATCGGGAGCGACTCTACGAGGTGCTCACGCACCACGTCTCGGTGGATTGCGGCAATCTCCCCGTCGTCACGCCCGGTGACCCGCAGAAGAGCGCGCTCATGAAGGTGCTGAAAGGGCCGTGCAGCGCCAAGGTGCCCCAGATGCCGAACGGCTGTCAGCCCGAGCAGGGCAACTGCGTCCCGGCCAACTACGTCGCAGCCATCGAACGCTGGATCACCCTCGGCGCACCGAAGGACTGAAACGAGTCTTCGACGCTGTTCCTCGAAGCGTCACGCTTGGCACCCAGGCTTCGCGCATGTTGAGCAGATGCGCGTCTTGCGGCGCAATCCGCACGATCACGTCGCGGAGTCGGAACCGCACCGTCAGGCGGCCGGCGACGACGGTCCGTTAGCGTCGCGCCCTCGCATCGACCCAGTGAGTTGGGCGTCGTCGAGGGAGGTATCTCATGGCTCAGGATCGTCGCAGGTTCATTCAGGCCGTCGGTGCGGGCGCGCTCAGCGCGATGTTCCCACCGTCCATCCAGCGCGCGCTCGCCACACCGGCGCACCGTCGCAGCGGGACGATTCGCGACATCGAGCACATCGTGATCCTGATGCAGGAGAACCGCTCCTTCGATCACTATTACGGCACGATGCGGGGCGTGCGCGGTTACGGTGACCCGCGCGCGGCGCGGCTCCCGTCAGGAGATTCCGTGTTCGCCCAGCCGAACGGCTCGGGAGTCCTCTTGCCGTTTCGCGACGCGGCAGGGAACCTCGGCGACGCGTTCTTGGAAGGGACCGCGCACAATTGGCCGGACGCGCACCAGGCCTGGAACGGCGGGAAATACGACCAATGGGTACCGGCCAAGGGCACGACGACCATGTCGTACCTGCGCCGCGACGACATTCCCTATCACTTCGCGCTCGCCGACGCGTTCACGGTCTGCGACGCGTACCACTGCTCGTTCATGGGCGCGACGGACCCGAACCGGTACCACATGTGGACGGGCTGGGTCGGCAACGACGGCAAGGCCGGCGGCCCCGTCGTCGACAACTCCGAGCTCGGCTACGACTGGCACACGTTCCCCGAGCACCTCGATAGCTTCGGCATCTCGTGGAAGATCTACCAGGACGTAGGCGAGGGGCTCGACGCCGCGCACTACTGGGGCTGGGGCGGCAACCCGTACATCGGCAACTACGGTGACAACTCGCTGCTCTACTTTCACCAGTACCAGAACGCAGCGCCGAACAGCCCGCTCCGAAAAGCCTTCAACGCGACCGACATCTCGAAGGGCGGAACCTTGTTCGACCAGTTCCGCGCGGACGTCGCGGGCGATCGCCTGCCGCAGGTCTCGTGGATCGTGGCGCCCGAGGCCTACACCGAGCACTCGAATTGGCCCTCGAACTACGGCGCTTGGTACGTGGACGGCATGCTGGAGGCGCTGCTCTCGAATCCCCAGGTCTTCGCCAAGACGGCCTTCTTCCTGACGTTCGACGAGAACGACGGCCTGTTCGACCACATGATCCCGCCGACGCCGCCCGAGACGCGCGCGCAAGGGCTCTCGAACGTGTCGATCACGAACGAGATCTTCCCCGGCAACACGTCCTACGCGAAAGGACCGTACGGCTTCGGCGCGCGCGTACCCATGCTCGTGATCTCACCCTGGAGCAAGGGGGGCTGGGTGTCCTCGGAGCTCTTCGACCATACCTCGTTGATTCAGTTCATCGAGAAACGGTTCGAGCGCGAGACGCACGGCAAGCTCGTGGAGACGAACATCACTCCGTGGCGGCGCGCGATCGCGGGCGACCTCACGTCGTGCTTCGATTTCAACGCGCCGAGCTCGGGCGTCATCTCCTTGCCGAGCACGACCACGTACGAGCCGCCGGACCACGATCGGCATCCGGACTACGTGCCCGTTCCACCCGCGACGCAGGCGCTGCCCAAGCAAGAGGCCGGCGTGCGTCCGGCGCGCCCCGTCCCCTACGAGCTCGACGTAGCGAGCGAGCTCCGCCTCGGACCGGGGACGCTGGAGCTTCGCTTCGTCAACAGCGGCAAGGCGGCCGCCGTGTTCCAGGTGCGAGCAGGCATGAGCCAGAGCGGACCGTGGACGTATACCGTCGCGCCGAGGAAGCCGCTCTCCGAGACCTTCACCCTCCGGTCCGCGGGCAGCACGAGCTACGACTACTCGGTGTACGGACCGAACGGTTTTTTCCGCAGCTTTCGCGGCAGCGCCAAGCCGTACGGCACGAACCTCGCCGTCCGCACCGACTACGACCGCGACGGTGGCCTGACGCTCGACGTCAAGAACCTCGGCGCACACGACACCAAGATTCGCGTGTACGACGCGTACACCAAGCGCTACCTGGTTCAGCGCGTCGACGAAGGCCGCTCGCTGGTCTGGCATTTCGACCTCGAGGACTCCTACGGCTGGTACGACTTGACCGTGACCGTCGAAGGGGAAGCGACCTTCCTCCGGCGCATCGCCGGCCACGTCGAAACCGGACGCGACAGCGCGAGCGATCCGGCTTTCGGCGCCTAGCCCTCGGCGCCGGACCGATCCGGCTTACTTGAACGCGAAGTTCACGATCACGAAAACGGGGAGGAAGCCGTTCTTGGCGACGTTCACCAGGCCGAGCTGCAGACCCTCGAGATCGTCCGTGACGTTGACGAACCCGAGCTGCAGACCTTTGACGCGCGGCGCGTAGTTCACCATGCCCCACTGCAAGCCGACGGCGGAATCGGCAAGGTTCACGACGCCGAGCTGCGCTCCCGTCGCGTCGCCCTTGAGGTAGTTCACGGCACCGAGTTGCGCGCCGCCAAGGCTTCCCTCGCCCCAGTTGACGATGCCCCACTGCAAACCCACGACCTTACCCGTGACACGGCTCACGAGGCCGATGTCGAGTCCCTTCATCTCGCTGTTGTTGCCGTACAGCAAGCTGAAGCGAAAGCCGTGGATGGCGTCCTCGCGTCCGAAGATCTGCACCGGGTCGAAGAGCGCCAAGTTGATGGGCTTGGCGTCGGCTCGCGCGACCGTCGGAGTGAGAAGCGCCAAAAGGACGAGCGAGAACCGGAGTATCGTTCTAAGCATGGGGGTGGCCTCCAGCGTCTGAGGCGCGAGAGTCGTCGATCTCCGCGCGGAAATCCAGCGGCGGTGCCTACGCGACGCGCGAGACCGGAGCCTCGCCGGTGTCGTCGGCGGTGTACTCGCGCGTGGGCGGAGCGAAGCCGCACGAGGTCCCGTCGCGGTGCTCGACCTCGTCCTCCCAGGGCAATCGATAGCGACCGTTCACGAGATCTTGCATGTACGTGTAGGGGCAGTCTTTGGCGCCGCCGCGCACCGCGACGTAGCCACGATGTCCGAGCTGATACGGGTTGTTTTCGACGCCCCAGGTGCGGCGCGCCTCGCGCACGAGGTCGGGCCGCACCTCCGCCGCGACGATCTCGTCCGGCCGTCCGCCGCCCGTCGCGATCGGCATGCCGTCGAAGCCCACGATCATCGCCTCGCCCATCGAGTCGAAGGTGCCGTCGCTTCCGGACATGCACACCGACGCCGTGACGAGCAGGTTGGAAAACGCGTTCGCCTGATTGGTCACGTGCCAGGCATGCCGAATCGGCGCGGTGTAGCCGGCCGTGCGAATCATGATCTCGGCCCCCTTGTAGGCGCACTCGCGCGCCATCTCCGGGAACATGCCGTCGTGGCAGATGATGAGCCCGAGCTTGCAGCCGTTCGGCCCCTCGCACACCGGAATGCCGAGATTGCCGGGCTCCCAGGGCTCGACCGGAACCCAGGGGTGGAGCTTCCGATAGTAGAGACGCACCTCACCCCGGTTGTCGACGATGAGACCGCTGTTGTACGGGTTGCCGCGCGGGTTCTGCTCCATGATCGAGAAGCAGCCCCAAATGTCGTGCTCGAAGCAGGTCGCGCGCAGCAGGGTCACCTCGGGCCCGTCGAGCGTGCACAGGATGTCGGGGCTCGTATCCATCGACAGCCCGTGCAGCGAGTATTCGGGGAAAACGACCAGGTCCATGCTCGGGTAGCTGCGGCGCGCCTTGCCGACGAGCGCCGCCACGCGCTCCGTTTGCGCGGTGAGCTCGTCGCGCGTCGCCACCCGCGGCAGCTGCAGCTGCACCAGGCCAATCACCACGCCGTTTTTGGTCTTGTTGAGACCGCCGAGTCCGCTCATCGTTGCCTCCGCATGCGAAGGCCACGCTAGCGAGCGCCGGTTTCGCCGCCGTGTCCGCGGGCGTTCCTCGCGCGGCGGCTCTCGTCGAACCCGCCCTAGAAGGGCGGGTGCTCTTCGCACATGTAGCCGACTTCCTCGCGGGCGCAGGAGCGGTCGTTCCAGTGCCATCCGACCGCGGAATCGAAGGCGGCGCAGTCCGCCGAGCTGCCATCCTGGGCGTCGGGCTGTCCGGAGCCCCAGTCGTTGAACCGATCCATGTACGGTGTCCCACCGCCCGACGAGTCGCCGGTGAAGAACTGCACGGCTCCCGTGCGCCGCCCCCAGACCCAGATGTTCTCTTCGGCCTCGTCGTTGGCGCCGATCCAGACGACGGCGTCGCTCGGTGCCGCGTCGACGATCCACTCCTTCACGAGCTCGTTCTCTTCGGACGATTCGAGCCACACGAGCCCGAAGGGGAGCTCGAGACCGAGCTCGGTCCCGATGTCGCCGCAGCGGGCAGAGGCGTCATCGCCGGCGATCGCGTCGTCCGGATCGGTCGATATGCACAGGAGGTAAAGGTGCCCGTCGGACGGCGACCGCCGAGCCGTGCACGAATCGGGGCAGACGGAGCCTTCGTCGACGGAGTCGTCGCAGTCGTTGTCGATGCCGTCACAGAGCTCGGTCTCGCGAACGCAGCCACTGCCGGCGCTGCCGCCGCTTCCTGCTTCGCCGGTCGCGCCCGCTTCGGGTGCACCGCCCGCGTTGTCCGAGCCGCCCGTCGAGCCGCCACTGCCACCGCCACTGCCGCCGGTTGCCCCCGCACCCGATGCTCCGCCAAGGCCCATCGTGCCCGCACCACCACCGTCTGCGGCCGCACCGCTGCTTCCACCGACGACGGAACTGCCGGCGGTCGCTCCCGCGCCCGCCGCGCCGCCACTCGCCGTGCTTGCTCCGCCCGCTCCCGAGCCGAGCCCAGGGATCCCGGCGTTCGGATCGACGAAATACTCGTCGGACAGCGGGCACCCCGGCAGCGCGCTCGCGAGCACGACGGCCACCACCAGACGTCGCAGCCTGTACCCGCCAGCGCTACTCGAGCGAGGCGTCGTCGGATTCAAGGCAGGCCACAGCATTCTAGCAAATTTAGCACGCGCGGCACGACCGCGCCGAGGCGCACCGGGTGCACCTCGGTAGGGTCATACGCCAGGCGTGAGCGTAGATTAAGGCCGACCTACACTCGCGCTAGAATGCTCTGTTCATTTCTTCGGTGGTGACGGCGGTGCGTCCGGGGGCTTCTTCGGCGGAGTGGGCGGCGTTTCCGGAGGCTTCTTCGGCGGCGTGTGCGGTGTTTCCGGAGGCTTCTTCGGCCCAGACGTGGGTTCGGGCTTCGGGCCCGGGCCCGGCGGCGGCGGCGGCGGCTTCGGGTGTGGACCGCTCGCGTACTCCTTCGCCTTCTTGATCTCGCGCCGTGCGTCACCGAGCGCGTCGAGGGCACGCTTGCGGTGCCCGCCGTACTCACCGGGCGTTTTCGGATCGGCAGCTTTGCGGAGCGCGTTCTCGGCCTTGTCGACGTGCTCGTCGGCTTCGTCGAGCAGCGATACCCCCGCCAATGCTCCCGTGGCGCCCAGCAAGATCCCGAGCGGGAGCGACACCCACGACGTTTTCTGAACCCGTGACCATCTCATTGGTTCCTCCTCTGCACGGACGATAGGCGTTTGTACGACCGGGCGCGCGGCAATTCTTCCTCGGCTGCCGTCGAAATTCCCGGCCCCCGGGCTCGAGTAGCGGCGTTTCTTACGAGCCAGTTTTCCGCAGCGTGTCAGCCGGCTCGAGCGACGGTCGAACGGCCTCGAGCAGAGCGGAGGCGAGGATCAAAACGCCACCTGCCATGGCGCTTCGGTCGGGCAGCTTGCGTAGGATCACGGCGGAGGAGACGACCGCCGTGATGAGCTCGGTGATGATGAGCAACGACGAGCGCCCCGCCTCCAGGTGATTCACGCCGTAGAGCGTGCCCGCCGTCGCGAGGAGGATCCAGAACACGCCGAAGCCGACCACCTCGAGCCACACGAACGGTGTCGCCGTGACGGGCTCGTGGTTCGTGCCGAGCAGCACGACGGCGCCTGCCCACACGAGGGAACCGGCGAACACCGCGCCGACCTTGTGCGGGATGGGAACGGCTTGCGCTTTGCGGAACACGACGTTGTTCACCGCCAGCGCGAAGCCGGAAAGCGCCGCGAGCGCGTCGATCCACGTGGGCGGCTCGCTGACGACCCGCGGCCCACCGACGGCCAGGAACCCGCCGGCGAGCCCGGTGAGCAGGCTCAACCCGCGCCGCCGATCGACCCGCTCGCCGAGCACGAGGTACGCCAGGAGCACGCCCCACGCCGGGAGTAAGTAGAAGAGCACCATCACGCGCGTGACGTCGCCGCGTTGCATGGCCGTCGCGAATGCGAGGTTCGCGAGCCCGCCGAACACGGCGAGCACCCCCATGCTGCGCCAATCGCTTTTCCATTCGCGAAATCGGAGCGCGAGGAACGGCAGCGCGAGCAACCCGACGGTGCCGTGCGCCGCGAGCGTCACGAGCGGACCCGCGACGCCGTACGTGCCGAACTGCTTGAGCGGCAACCAGGTGAGGCCCCAAAGCGTGGACGCGAGGAGCAGGGCAATGACGGGAAGCATCGGACGGTGCGTCCCTTTTACCTGAGAGGTGGCCGGAAAAGGTGACTAGGCGTCCGCGCTTGACACGCGGCCTGTGCGCCGCGAATGTCGCGCCGCGGGGGCCGGGGCCCCTGGTGGAGGAAACAATCATGATCCGTTTTCACGTTCCGAGTTTCTCGTTGCGAATGATGATGGCGCTCGCGGCCGTTCCTTTGGTGGGGAACGCCTGCTCGTCAGGGCGAAACGCTCAGCCGGAGACAGCAAGCGGCACCTTGAGCATGCCGCTCGTCACGACGGCCAACGGGCACACCTACCGTTTGAGCGGCGCGCTCGATCTCTACGGGACCCGCTACGAATACATCTCCTTGAACGGCGACAGCACGGAGATCAAACGAGTTCTGCCCGCGGGCTACTACTACGCCTACCTGAGCTATTACGAGCTCGAACGCCTCGACGAGAGCACGGGAGAGTACCTGCCCGTCGCATCGACGCTGGTTTCCAGCTACTACCAGTCGTTCACGATCTACGATCGCACGACGACGACCATCTCCTTCCAGTTCGAGACCGACGGTGTCGTCGTGACGGTGGGCTCGGGCAACCTCACGGTGAACATCGGCGTGACGGAGGTCGAGCCGGTCTGCACGATCCTCGGCAGCGACTGTCCGGACGGCACGTGGTGCGCTCCGCCGGAGCTCACGGGCCAGCCGCTCGACTGCGTGTACGCCGGCACCGTCGTGGCGGGTGAGCCGTGCAACGGCCCCCAGGAATGCGTCGGCAACACGTCGTGCTTCGACTTCGGGGACGGCCCCGCGTGCACGGCGCTCTGCGACGCCTCGGCGTTCGGCAACGAGTGCGCGGGCGGCGGGACCTGCACCCGCGTCGGCACCGCGTACGGCATCTGCGTACCGGAAGGCGGAACCCTGCCCGGCGGTGGCGGCGGCGAAGCGGGCCAAAGCAGTGGCGGTAGTGGCGGCAGCGGCGGCAGCAGCGGGTCCGGCGGCAAGGCCGGCCGCGGCAGCGGCGGAAGCGGCGGGTTCGGCGGCGAAAACTGACGCGGAGCGCGGAGTACGGCCGAGCCCCGCGAGGGACTCGGCCGTGCTCGTTGGCTGGCTACCGATCGAGCGTCTGCTTGGCGAGCGCGCCGAGCTCCCAGACGGTGCCGGAGCCGCCCGCGTAGCGCACACGCGCCGCCTGTCCGTCGGGCAGCGCGTCGAACTGCGCCTTTTCGACGAGGAACTTCACGGAACCGAGCCCACCGCTCGGGTGCCGGCTGCGGGTGCTCACGATGCCACCGAGCTCGAGCTCGAGCAGCTCACCGCGCGGCAAGAACGGCGTACCACTCGAAACCTCGACCTCGATGCTCGTCGCGTCGGGCGTCGTCTGCAGTGAGACGATGGCGCCCGCCGCTGCTTTCGCGGCGCTCGGCGCGAGCGCGCGCGCACCCGGCGTGAGATTGCTCGGCGTGGCGGCGACGCTCGCCTGCGCGGCGGACTGCGCGGCAACCGACGCCACCACGCCCGGCGCGCCGAGCAGCGTGGAACGCGAGGCGCGGACGTTCGCGAGGTGAATCACGCCGGTCGGCGTCGCGCGAAAGACGAACCGGACACCGCGAATCGACGCGAGGTTCGCCCCCGAGAAGCTCGAGAGCGGCAGGCGCGCCGTCGCCAACATCTCGTGATAGTTCCCGTACGGGCCCCCGCCGGGACCGCTGGCGGGCTCGGCGAACGCGTTCAGCGCGACGAGGCTCGAAACGCTGTTGTCCGAGCCCACGAGCGCGACCTCGAAGCTCGTCGTGGCGGCGCTGTTCAGCGGATCCTTGGGGCGATCGAGGCGGAAGTCGAGCAGCCCATAGCTCCGCAGGTCGAGCCCGCTCCCGGGGTTCGTGAAGTTCACCTGGAAGTACGTGGTCGTGCCGGGCACGGTCCAGCGCACGGTCGCGCCCTTCAACGATCCCTCGTGCTCGGGGAGCGAGTCGTGCGTCACGGTCACGCGGCTCAGCGTGTTTTTCACGCCTGCGCTGCTCGTGCCCGCCGGCTTCGTGAACTCCTCGAGGGATTTGCTCGCCGTGGGGTCGGGGGCATAGCCACGTTGCACGGGCGAATCGAACGTCATGCGTCGCTCGGGATTGAACAGATCCGCGAGCTCCGGATTCGGTGCCGTGCCGACGTTCGCCATGAAGAAGCTCACGATGCTCTGCATCCCCGTCTGCCGCTGTTCTGCCGAGCCGATCGCGTTGGGCGCGAAGATGGCGCGGTGATCCCAGCAGCCGCCCGAGTCCGATTCCTGCCACTCCGTGTTGTAGAAATTGTGGTTCGCGCCCCAGACCGTGTACGTGGACTTGGCGCCCACGTTCGCGCTCGTGAAGTTTTGAATCATCCGATCGAACGGTCGCACGCCCTCCAGATCGGACACGTCGCCGTCGCACATCGGCAAGAGCACGTTCCACACGGTGCCGTCCGCGTTGAGCACGCGAGACGTCTGGCCGTCGACCGGCCCGATCTCGAACGCCGCGCGCACGACGAGTGGGTCCACGAGGCGTGCAGGCCACGGGCTGTTGGCGTCGCGGTACTGCTCGTAGGCCGCGCGCACGCCCTCGCCACCGCGAGAGTGCCCGAGCAGGCCGACTTGCGAGAAGTCGAGCAGCCCCTTCAGGCTCACGCCGATGCTGGCCGGGGTCGCGGTCGCGCCGCGGTTCCAGCGCCCGAGCTCCTCCAAGTGGCGCAGGATCAGCCGTCCGCGCGCCAGATTCAGACCGAAGTCCGTGGCATCACCCCCCGCGCAGTTGATGCCTCGATTCGCGTTGATCGAGACGACGATGAAGCCGCGCCCGGCGAGCTCGCTCGCGACGTAATCGTAGCCGCGATGATTGGGGGTGGGGACGTAGCCGCTCGGGCAGGTGCCCGTCTCGGTGTAGGAGCAATCCCAGTCGTGCCGCGGGTTCGTTCCGAAGCCGCACGTGGCGTGGTTCCCGTGCAGGAACACGAGCAGCGGGTAGCGCTTGCCCGTGGTGAGGGTCGAGGGCCGGGTCACGGAAGCCCAGAGCTCGGTGAATCGATCGGAGAGCACCTCCGGATCGATGGTGGCCGGCAGCTTGTACTCGGTCGTGGTCGCCGCGAGCGGACGCGGGTCGAACTCTTCCGCGCTCGCGAGCACGGCGCCGCTGCTCGGATCGACGCCACCCGC
>Ga0070682_100000556_pt1 | contig 23033 bp, 18 predicted proteins | sample KBSC63LmetaG_FD_64668 | JGI IMG/M metagenome (GOLD analysis project Ga0070682, IMG submission 64668) | Corn rhizosphere microbial communities from Kellogg Biological Station, Michigan, USA - KBS C6-3L metaG | ecosystem: Host-associated > Plants > Roots > Rhizosphere | place: USA: Michigan...
CGGGGGTGAAGCGCTGCAGGCGGCCGTTGTTGGAGTCGGAGACCCAGAGGTCGCCTTCGGAGTCGAAGGCGATGCCGCGCGGCTGGGAGAGCTGGCCGGCTTCCGAGCCGGCGGCGCCCCATTTGCGGGTGAACGTGCCGGTGGAGCTGAGCTCCTGGATGCGGCTATTGCCGGTGTCGGCGACCCAGACGTTGCCTTTGGCGTCGGTGGCGATTGCTTCGGGGCTCTTGAACTGGCCGTTGGCGGTGCCTTCGCTGCCGAACTGGCGGATGTAGGTGCCTTCGGAGCTGAACTCCTGGACGCGCGGAGCGTGGGTCACTTCGCCGGTTTCCACCGAGAAGGTTTCCGGGCCGAGCTCGAGCGTCCAGACGTGGCCTTCGGCGTCGACCTTCAGGTCGCGCAGTTCGCGGAACTGGCCATTGCCGGTGCCGGCGACGCCCCACTTGCGGACGAATTCGCCTTTGGAGTTGAACTCCTGGACGCGGTTGTTGGCGACGTCGGCGACGTAGACGTTGCCGGTGGCGGCCTGGACGGCGATGGCGCGCGGCGAGTTGAACATGCCGTTGCCGGAGCCGATGGCGCCGAGCTGGCGGACGAATTCGCCTTTGGAGTTGAACTCCTGGACGCGGTTGTGGCCGGTGTCGGCGACCCAGACGTTGCCTTCTTTGTCGGTGTCGAGGTCGCGCGGGCCGGAGAGGTTGCCCGCGCCTGAGCCGGTGCCGCCGAAGGTGCGGAGGAATTCGGTCGCCGTCGCCTCCTGCACCCTGTCGTTGCTCGTGTCGGCGACCCAGAGGTTGCCGCCGGCGTCGATCGCCGCTCCCCGCGGCGCGGCGAACTGGCCGTTGTTGCTGCCGGCGGAGCCGAACTGGGCGAGGTAGGTGCCTTCGGGGCTGAAGCGCTGCAGACGGTCGTTGCCGGAGTCGCTAACCCAGAGGTCGCCTTCGGCGTCGAAGACGATCCCCCGCGGCTTGGAGAGCTGGCCGGCTTCGGCGCCCGCGGTCCCGAACTTGCGGATGAATTCGCCGGAGGGTTTGAACTCCTGGATGCGGTTGTTGTTGGTGTCGGCGACCCAGACGTTGCCGGCGGCGTCGGTGGCGATCGCTTCCGGGCTCTTGAACTGGCCGTTGGCGGTGCCTTCGCTGCCGAACTGGGCGAGGTAGGTGCCTTCGGAGGTGAACTCCTGGACGCGCGGTTTGAAGGTGGGAGAAAACCCGGCTTCGACGGTCCAGACATGGCCTGCGGAATCGATCGCCAGGTCCATGAGTTCGTAGAACTGACCGTTGCCTTCGCCGTAGCTGCCCCACTTACGGATGAATTCGCCGTTGGAGTTGAGCTCCTGGACACGGCGATTGCCCATATCGGCGACGTAGACGTTGCCGGTCGTCTTGTCGACGGCGATGCCGCGGGGTGAGGAGAACTCACCGTTGCCCGAGCCGATGGCGCCGAGCTGGCGGACGAATTCGCCTTTGGAGTTGAACTCCTGAATGCGGTTGTGGCCGGTGTCGGCGACCCAGACGTTGCCTTCTTTGTCGATGTCGAGGTCGCGAGGGCCGGAGAGGTTGCCGGCGGCCGAGCCGGTGCCGCCGAAGGCGCGGAGGAATTGCGGGCTTTTTCCCACGGTCGTCGCGCTCGTCCGCTCGCCGAGTTTGTCGTAGGTGTAGGTGGCGCCGGTGCCGCTCTGCAGCTGGCTCGCCGCGTCGTAGGCATTGGTCGTGCCCGGCGCGCTCGTCAGGTTGTCGGCTTTGTCGTATCCGTAGGCATTAGCGCCGGCTTTGACCAGGCGGTTGTTTTCGTCGTAGCCGTAAGCGACTTCTTTGGGGCCGGGCAACCCGTTGCGAGCTTCGGCTTCGACCTGCCCGAGCGCGTCGCGGGTGTAGGAGGCCGAGGCGAGAGTTTCGCCGCCCTTCTTGAAGGTCGCCTGGGTCATCCGCGAAGCGGGGTCGTAGGCGTATTCGTCGACGTTGCCGCTCGCACTCGGGAAGGTGGTGCCTTTGAGGTTGGAGTCGGCGTCGTAGCCGAAGCTGGTGATGCCTCCCAGCCAGTCGCTGACGCTTTCCAGGCGGCCGGCGGCGTCGAAGCTGCGGGAGACGGCTTTGCCGTTCGGGTAGACGATCCCGGTCTGCTGGTCGCCGAGGTCGTAGGCGTATTCGACGATGTCGCCGTGACCGTCCTCGCTCCGCGTCAGGCGCCCGAGCTGGTCGTAGGCGAAGCTGGATTCCCCGCTCCCGTCGCTCATCGCGACGAGGTTGCCGTCGGCGTCGTATTCGAAGCTCGCATCGGGGGTCGCTTCTTCGGAGTAGTCGATGCCGGTGAGGCGGCCGGCGGCGTCGAACGAGTAGGTCGCTTCGCGTTTGGCCGGATCGACGACGCTGGCGGGGTTGCCGGCGGCGTCGAAGGTCTCCACCGTGGTGCGGCCGAGCGGGTCGATCACTTCGACCGGCTGCTCGAGGACGTTGCGGACGTAGGTGGTGGTTTTGCCGTTGCCGTCGGTCTGGGAGGTGATGTAGCCGGCGCCGTCGTAGCCCGTTTCCAGCGTCGCCCCATTCGGCTTTTTGACTTTGGTCCGTTCGTCGTCGGCGTTGTAGGTGTATTCGGTCGTGTGGCTCTTGGCGTCGGTGACGCTGGCGAGGTTGCCGTTGCCGTCGTAGGCGAATTTCGTCGCCTGGCCGAGCGGGTCGGTGACTTTCACGGGCCGCCCCTGCGGGTCGCGTTCGATCGCCGTGGTGTATTTCGCCGGTTCGGCCCCTTCGACGTTGCCGCGCGGGGTCGTGATCGCGACGACGCGGGAGTCGGCGTCATAGGTGGTCGTCTGCTCGTTGCCGAGCGGATCGGTTTCGCCCGTGCGGTCGCCGTAGCTGTCATACGCGTAGGCCCAGGTATGCCCGAGGGGGTCGGTCAGGCTTTCGAGCTGACCGTGTTCGTCGTGGGCGAAGGTCGCGGTTTGCGTTTCTTCCCCCGGCGCGGGACGGGAGATGCTTTCGACGTTGCCGTTGGCGTCGCGTTCGATCGTCGTCGTCTCGCCGGCGGGCGTGGTCGTCGAAACGATGTCATGGGTGGAGTTGTAGGCCCAAGTGCTTTCGTGGCCGAGGGGGTCTTTTTCGGCCGTGCGGTTTCCCGCTTCGTCATATTCGTAGGTGGTCGTGTGGCCGGCGCCGTCGGTGCGGCGGATCATCTGGGCCGCTTCGTTGTAGGCGAAGGTCTCCGTGACCGCCGAGGCCGTCCCATAGCCGCGGGTGATCGAGTAAGGCTCGTTGTCGGAGGTGAACCACTCGTCGGTGACCGCTCCGGTGGCTTTGTGGGTGATCGTCGTGTGGAAGGCTTCGTATTTGAAGGTGATCGTGCGTCCGGCGGGATCGGTCTGGCTCGTGACCCGATTCGAGCTGTCGTATTCGTTGGTGGTTTTGCCGCCGCGGCCGTTCGTCACCTGAGTGATCCGGTGGGAGGCGTCGTATTTGAACTGCCAGCGCGGGCTCGCTTCGCCCGGCATCGTGACGCTGGCGAGGTTGCCGCCTTCGTACGCGTATTTGACGACGTGCCCCATCGGGTCGGTGACGCTTTCGACCTGGCCGCCGGCGTTGTAGGCGAAGGCGAGCTGCCGGCTCGCCGGGTCGGTGACCGTTTTCAGCCGGCCGTAGGCGTCGTAGCCGAGGGTCGTTTCGTTGCCGTTGCGGTCGGCGATGCTTTCGAGCCGGCCCGCGCCGGAGAAGCGGTAGGCGGTCTGGTCGAGATTGGTGAACGTGTAGCCGGCTTCGGGGCTGCCGGAGAGGGCGGTTTGCGACCAGGCCGGCCCGGAGTAGGTGGTGCCGCTCACCCGCGTGAAGGGGATCGTGCTGCCGTTGCCCTTGGCGAAGGTGACCTTCGCTCCGCTTTCTTCGACGCTCAGGTGGTCACCGAAGGAGCCGCTCCAGCCATAGCCGAAGGCACCGGGTGAGGTGGCGGCGGCGGCCGCCTGGGCGCTGTAGGTGCGGGTGAGGGAGAGGCCGACGCCGAGGCCGCCGATCGCGATGTCGGACTGGCTCTCCCAGAAGTCCCCCGAAGCGCAGGAGACCGGGTCGGCTTCGCTGCACCCTTTCATTTCGCTGGCGGAGAGGGTTTTCCGATGTTCGAATTCGATTTTGGAGGATTCGGGGTTGAGGACACCCTGGTTTTCGAAGAGTGGCTCGACCGTGACGTCCAGCGATCCCGCGGTTCGCTGGAGCTGCCCGTCGTTGACGAACGTTCCCATGCTGGTGCCGTTCTCGATCATCGCCCGCGCCCAGGTGGGGGACGGTTCGGAATTGAGGTTGTAGGTGTCGCGGTTCTTGAAGACCCCGTCCAAGCCCAGCCTCAAGCCGCTCGATTCGGTTTGGGTGAAGGTCCCTTCGTTGACCAGGGTGCGTTGGGTGATGGTGACGGTCGTCGCACCCGAGCTGAGCACGTTGCTGGTCCCCGGCTTCAGCACGGTTTTCCCCGAGCCGCTCATCGTGCTCTGGCCTTCCCAGATGAAGGCTTTGGTGACTTCCAGCGTGCCCGCACCGTCGAGGTTGCCTTCGTAATCCATCCTGAAGGTGCCGATCGAGGCGGTCTTTTCGGCGGGGATGGTGACCGGCGTTTCGCGGAAGCTGATGTCGGCTTCGGGCGCGGTCACCGTGTTCAAAAACACCGCGCTCAGTTTTTTGGCCGCGATCCTGCCCTGCATATGGCTGCTTTCGGCGAGGACGAGGGCATGGCCGGCGCCTTCGAATTGCAGCGTCCCCGTGCTGCCGACGAGGGTCCCGACGTTTTCGAAGCTGGAGTTGATCTGCGCGAGCCCGTAGCCCGCGGTCTTCTGCAGGGTCCCTTTGTTGACGAAGATCGAGTTCGCTCCTTCGCCGGCGATCTGCCAGAGCGATCCTTCGGCGTTGAGGTTGTACGTGCCGAGGTTTTCGAAGACCGCGTTCAGGGTGAGGCTGAGGTAGCCGGAGTTGATCTGGTTGACCGTGCCTTCGTTCACCACGCGCCTGCCGGCGACCGAGAAGGCCGAGTTGGCGTTGCCGAGGGTGCTGACCGAGGAGGGGCCGAGGACCGTTTTCCCGGAGCCGCTCATCACACCCTGGGATTCCCAGTGCAGGGCGCTCGTCACTTCGACCGTGGCGGGGCCGGTGAGTTCGCCTCTGTATTCGATGGTGAGAGAGCCGATCTGCCAGGTTTCGCCGGTGCCGAGAACGTCCAAGGCGCTTTCCTTGACGGCGACCTTCCCGGCCCCCTGGACTCCCTGCACCGAATTGATCCCGGCGGTGATCTTCGCCGTCTTGCCGGAGCCGATGCAGGCCACGTCGCTTTCGCCGGGGGCATGGCCGGCAGACCAGTTGGAGGCGGTGGCCCAGGCTCCTTCAGCGGGCCCGGTGTAGGTGTCCGTGCATTCGGCAGCGGCGGCCGTCGCCGGGAAGGCGAAGCAGATCAAGAGCACGAGGGGGAGGGCCGAGGACCATCGCACGGCGGCATCGTTGCAAAAACGTGAGGGACTACTAGGGATGCTTTAACTATTTAGTTCGGCCAACTCCCTCGCAGCGGAAAGGCCTGCTTTCTAGACCTTTTTGGCGCATTTTCCGACCTCTACACCGATGAATGCCGAATACTGGGGTTGGCGCCGCCGGCCGGATCGGCAAGATTTTGCGCGAATGGATCACGAAATGGTCAGAGCGCTTTCGCACCCGATCCGGCTGGAGATCCTGGAGACCCTGCGGGGACGCGCGGCCAGCCCCTTTGAAATATCCGAGGAGATCGGCCAGAGCCAAGGGGTGGTCTCCTACCACGCCTGCACCTTGGTCAGGTGCGGCTACCTCGAGCTCGTCGCCAGCAAGGCGGGACGGGGCGGGATCGAGAACTTCTTCGCGATCACACCCCGCCGCTTCGGCGAGCGTTAGCTCTCAGCTCTCCTTTCTCAGGCGCGGGCCTTGGTGCGCTGGCCCTCGTGCACGCCCTCGGCGAACTCCTCGACGATCTTGGCGTTGAACGCTTCCAGGTCATCCGGCTTGCGGCTGGTGACCAGGCCCTGGTCGACATGGACTTCCTCGTCGACCCACTCCGCACCGGCGTTGCGCAGGTCGGTCTCCAGGCTCGGCCACGAGGTGAGGGTGCGGCCCTTGGCGACGCCGGCGTCGATCAGCGTCCAGGGCCCGTGGCAGATCACGCCAACGGGCTTTCCCGCCTCGAAGAAGCCACGGACGAACTCGAGCGCCTCCGGTTTGGTCCGCAGCTGGTCGGGATTGGCTACCCCTCCCGGCAGGACCAAGCCGTCGAATTCGCTTGCGTCGGCGTCCTTGACGGCACGGTCGACCGCGAACGTGTCGCCCTTGTCGAGGTGGTTGAAGGCCTGGATCTCGCCCGCTTCCGGCGCCAGCAACTCGGCCTCCGCCCCGGCCTCGCGAACGGCCTCCAGCGGCTCGGTCAACTCGACCTGCTCGACCCCCTCGTTGGCCATCAGAAAGGCGATTTTCTTGTCCTGCAAGCGATCGGACATCGCGACCCCCTTCTCTCGTTTTCTCTTGCCTTTCGGCTACCCGGGGCGGCGGGGGAGAGAAACGAGATCAGCGGCGGGGCGTGGCGGGCGCTCGCGCCGGCGCTGCCAGCCGAGCTCGAAGGTCAGAGGGACCTGGATCTTCTCTTTCGCCAGGCACCTCGGGCAGGCGGTCCAGGAGGACGCCGCCTGCGCTGAATATCCGCTTCCACAGTTGTCACACCGAAACATGTCTACTCCCGTCCGTCTAACCCTGTCGAGCGCTCCACTACCCTTGGTCCCAGGGGAAAAACTGGGGTCCGGGTGACAAGGCTTGTCACTCTGGGGGAAATCGTCCGAGAGGTAGCTTTGACCGGGATGCAACAGCCGCAGGAACTGGAGCTGTGGCGCTACTTGAGGAGTCAGCGCGAGCTCGCCGCGCGCCTGATCGAGGGCGAGTCCCTGGAGCAGGTGGCGCCCCGATTCCTCGAAATCGTCGCCAACCTCCTGCGCTGGGAGGCGGGGGGGATCTGGGAAGTGGTGGACGACGACGAGCCGCTGCGGCTGGTCTCGGGCTGGAGCACCCCCGACCTCGACGCGCGTCCGCTCTGGCGACGCAGCCGCGAACTGAGCTTCAGGCGGGGGACCGGGCTGCCGGGGGATGCCTGGGAGACCGGGCAGATCGCGCTCGCCCCCAACTACCGCGACTACCCCACCACCGCCCCCCGCTACGCCGTCTCGGCCGAGCTGGGCCTGGAGGCGGCGCTGGCGATCCCGATCCCGATCGGCTCCCCCGACAGCGTCCTCGCCATCGCCGAGTTCCACACCCTGTCCTTCGAAGCGCAGTCGGAAGAGCTGATGGCGCTGCTCGCCAGCTTCGCCGACCAGCTCGGCACCTTCATCGCCCGCCGCCGGGCGGAGGCGAAAAGCGCCGAGGCCGAGCGCTACCGCCAGCACCTGGCCGAGGTTGTGCGCGGCACCCAGGACGCGGTGCTGAGCAAGGACCTCGACGGGATCATCACCACCTGGAACCCGGCCGCCGCCCGCCTCTACGGCTACACCGCCGAGGAAGCGATCGGCCGCCACGTCTCCTTCATCGTCCCGCCCGACCGCAAAGACGAGGAGAAGACGATCCTCGAACGGATCAAGCGCGGCGAACGCCTCGACACCTATGAGACCGAGCGGCTCCGAGCCGACGGCGCCCGCATCTCCGTCTCCCTCACCATCTCCCCGATCCGCAGCCCGATGCGCGGGCTGATCGGCGCCTCGACGGTCGCCCGCGACATCACCGCGGAGGTGCGACGCCGCCGCGCCCAGGAGTTCCTGGTCGCCGCCAGCCGCCTGCTCGACAGCTCGCTGGACCCGGAGGAGACGGCGCGGACGATCGTCAGCACCGCGGTGCCGGAGCTGGCCGAGATCTGCCTGATCGACTTCCGCCGCCCGGACGGCTGGTACGGCGACAGCGTCGTCGCCGGCGCCAACCCGGAGATGGCGGCGCGGCTGGAGCGGATTCGCCGCGAGACGCCGCTCGACCCCTCGGGCGAGCACCCGGTGGCGCAGGTGCTGCGGCTGAGCCAGCCGATGATCTGGCGCGACCTGAAGGCGCCCGACGTGGTCGACAAGGTCTCGCAGAGCTCCGATCACCTGCAGCTGATGCAGGAGGCCGGCTACAACTCCGCCGCCGTGGTGCCCTTGATCGCCCGCGGCCGCATTCTCGGCGCCCTCTCCTTCCTCCACGCCCACGGCGACCTCCGCTACGACGCCGGCGACCTCGAGTTCCTCTCCGAGCTGGGTGAGCGGGCGGCGCTCGCCCTCGACAACGCCCGCCTCTACCGCGAGCGCGACCGGGTGGCGAAAAACCTGCAGCGCGGGCTGCGGCCGCCGCGCCCGGCCGAGGTGCCGGGCCTGGAGATCGCGGTCGTCTTCGAGGCCGCCGGCGAGGGGATCGACGTCGGCGGCGACCTCTACGACGTGCTGCCGACCGAGGACGGCTGCTGGATCCTGGTCGGCGACGTCGCCGGCAAGGGCAGTACCGCCGCCGGCGTCTCGGTGGCGGTCCGGCACTCCGTCCGCGGCCTCACCCGCGAGATCGCCGAGCCCGAGGAGGTTCTGCGGCGGGTCAACGAGCTGCTCCTCTCCGGCAAGAGCCTCAACGACTTCGCGACGGCGATGCTGGCGCGGCTGACGCGCGCGGACGACGGCTCCTGGCAGATCGCCCTCGCCTCGGCGGGACACCCTCCCGCGGTCCTGACGACCGAGGCCGGGCCACGACTGCTCGGCGGCGGCTCTGTCCTCGGCGCCTGGCAAGAAGCGAACCTCGAATGCCACGAGCAGACGCTGACCTCGGCCGAGACGTTTGCCCTCTGCACCGACGGCTGGCTCGAGGCGGGGCCGGTGATCTCACACCAGGGACCCGAGTCCTTCGCCGAGATGACGCAGTCGCTCTCGGGCCTGGAGCTCGGGGAGCTGACCGAGCGACTGCGCGCCGACGCGGTCGGCCGCAGCGCCGGGACGCTGCGCGACGACCTCGTCGTGCTCGCGATCCGCCCCCGGGCCGCCTCGGAGCAGACCGAGGCGGCCGGGGAACTGGCGGTCGGCGCCAGTTAGCGTTTAGCGCGCGCTTTCGATTTCGGTTTCGATTTGCGCGTCGCTTTTTTCGCCGTCGATTTTTTCGGGCGAGTTTTTTTCGCCGCGCGTTTGGCGGCTGGTTTTTTCGTCGCGCGTTTTTTGCCTTTGCCTTTAGCTTTGCGCGCCGCGGCAGCGGCACGGCGTTGCCCCGCCGGGATGTCTTCCTGCACGACCGCTTTCGTCAGCTGTTTGATCTGACCCTGGAGGAAGGTCGCCATCCGTTCCTCCTCGCGGCGGATCGCCCTCGCGAGTTTCGCCGTCTCGGAGTCGCGGACCTTTTCCGCCAGCGTCTCGATCGCCAGGTAGGTGGCGATCTCCTCGTGCTCGTTGAAGTACTCGGTCTTGGCGTTCTTCAGCATCTTCTCGGCCTCGCCATCGCCGCGGATCGCGTGCATGGGCGCCTTCGCCACCGCCGCGAGTTTGCCGGCGGCACCCTGCAGCGTCTGACCGCCGCCGCCCAGCTTCTTGATCCGGCGCTCGACCGCTTTCGCGTGGGCTTTGGTCTCTTTGAGATGCTGCTGAAGCCGTTTTTTGTAAGGGCCTTTCGCCGTCAAGGCGATGTGGCCCATCAGGGCAGCCTCCAGTTCACGCTCCTTGCCGTAGGCCTCGCCCAGGTACTGGACCAGCTTCGAATCGCGCTCGTTCAAATCCGCCATCGCGATCTGCGCCTCCTCCTTCTGAGTGGTTGGTGAAAGCAGTTACCCAGCGCCAGTAGCGTGAAACTGGGCGTCGGCGGGGTAATGACTCGGCGTGCGGTTGCTTGCTCGCCTGATAGTCGCCTTGCGCTTCCTGATCGTCCCGGCGTGGATCGCGGCGGCGGTCTGGGCCAGCCTCAGCCTCCCCTCGATCTTCGGCTCCGAAGCGAGCGAGCTCGGCAGCCTGCTGCCGAGCAACTCGAAGGCGATCGAGGTCGAAGAAGGGGCGATCGAAGCCTTCGGCCTGCCGGTGCTGAGCCGGACGATGGTGGTCGCGCACGAACCGGGGAACTTCTCGCTCAAGCAGGGCAAAGCGGCGGCGCGGTTCATCGGCAAGGTCGACGAAGCGCCGGACTACGAAGCCAAGCTGCGCGCCGTGCCGCTGCTCGACGCGCCCGGCCTGCTCGAATCGAGACGGCTCGGCTCGACCCTGGTCGTCTACCTCTACGTCGACCCAGCGCTGGCGGAAACCTTCCAGACGGAAGCGGTGGACGACTTCGCCGCCGAACTGCAGAAGAGGACCGGGGCGCAGACCGTCCACGTCACCGGCGCCGTCCCCGCCAGCCAGGCGGAAACGCACATCGCCAACGACGACCTGCTCTGGGTGACGGTGGTGACGATCCTCCTCGTCGTCGCGATCCTCGCCTTCTACTTCCGCTCGGTCGGGATCCCGCTGCTCGGCCTGGGGACGGTGGCGATCGCCTACCAGCTCACCGACCACATCCTCGGCTGGGCGAGCGAGCGGTACTCGATCTCGATCCCGCGCGAGGTCGACCCGGTGATCGTCGCGCTGCTGTTCGGGATCCTCACCGACTACCTCGTCTTCTTCGTCGCCGACTACCGCCGCCACCTGCAGGAAGGGCTCAGCTCCTGCGACGCGGTGCGGGAGGTGACGACCGAGCTGCTGCCGGTGATCTCGACCGCGGCGCTGATGATCGCCGGCGCCACCCTGACCCTGCTCCTCTCCGGGGTTCGCTTCCTCTCCGCCTTCGGGCCGGGGATGGCGGTGGCGGTGATCGTCGGCGCCGCGGTCGCGCTCACCTTCATCCCGGCGACGCTGGCGATCTTCGGCCGCGCCCTGCTCTGGCCCAGCCGCCTGGGCCCGGAGACGAGCGGGGCCCACCCGAAGGAGCGCGGGCCGCGCGGGCGCGTCGTCGGCTTCGCGGCGCACCATCCGGCGATCGTCGCGATCGCCTGCCTGGCGCTGCTGCTGGCGGCGGCGAGCGGGCTGCGCAAGCTCGAGCTCGGCAACCCGATCATCAGCGGCCTGCCGAGCTCGACCGACGCACGGCAGGGGTACGAGGTGGCCAGCGATACGCTCGGCCCCGGCGTCGTCGGGCCGACGATGCTGGTGCTGGAAGAACCGGGGATCGGCGAACGGCAGCAACAGCTCGCCTCGCTGCAGCTGGCGCTCGGCCGCTACCACGGGGTCTCGGGCGTGATCGGGCCGACGATGGAAGCGGCCGCCTCGCGGCCATACGGAGTGCTCGTCTCCAAAGACGGCAACGCCGCTCGCTACGTCCTCGTCCTCGGCGCCGACCCAGACGGCGCCGAAGGCACGCAGATCCTCTCCGACCTCGAAGCAGACATGCCGGAGATGCTCGAAGAAAACGGGCTGGGCGCGGCGCAGGTGGGGATGACCGGCGACACCTCGATCGCCGCCGAACTCGACTCCGACACCTGGAGCGCCTTCGAGCGGGTGGCGCCGGCGGCGCTGCTCGTCCTGCTCTTCCTGCTCTGGGTGCTGCTGCGCAGCCGCACCGCGCCGCTGTACCTGGTCGGCGTCAGCGTCCTCACCGTCGCCGCCGCCCTGGGGCTGACCGTCTACGTCTTCCAGGATCTGCTCGGCTACGGCGAGCTCGCCTTCTTCGTCCCGATCGCGACGGCGATCCTGCTGCTCGCCCTCGGCGCCGACTACAACGTCTTCCTGATCAGCCGCATCTGGAACGAGGCCGAGCGGCAGGACCTGCGGCCGGCGATCCGCACCGCCGGCTCGCGCGCGGCGCGGTCGATCACGGTGGCCGGGATGATCCTCGCCCTCTCCTTCGCCGCCGTCGCCCTGATCCCGATCGAGGCCTTCCGCGAGCTCGCCTTCGCGATGTTCGTCGGCCTCCTGATCGACACGCTGCTGGCGCGGACGCTGCTGATCCCGGCGCTGGTCAGCCTCTTCGGCCGCGACTAGACCTCCTAGAAGACCGCGTAGTCACGAGCAACTTGTGGGAGCGCTCTGGTCTCGTATAGGAGGGCCAACAGCCCTCGCTCGAGGTCATGCGCGATCCGTCGCACGTCTGTAAAGGCAGCCGACTCGCCCGCGCTCTCCCGAGTGACCTCGCCCAACTCGCGTCGAAATCCCTCGTCGTCCATTCGACCGACAAATTCATCGTAGGCGCCCAACGCTCTGGCACCGGCATCTATGGCCTCGTGCACAAGGAATGACTGAGCGATACGGTCGGTCGGCGGCTTATCTAATTGATCTCTGAGAAACCGCCTCATCTCGTCCTCATGGAAGCGGAAGCATTCGAGGACTGGGAGCAGACCGCCGGCGAAGAGGACCTTCCGCGACGTCCGCAGCTTCGCGTTCCGAAGACCCCACTTCTCCGGGCCTTCGTGCTCCTTTCCCGCGAAGTCGACACAGATCGTGCGCCAGTAGCGAACTACGTCGTTGAGGAGGAACCGTGGCGGTCTAAATGGCTTCACAGACTCGTCCAAGTATCGGTCGAGCAGCTCTTCCCGAATGACCTCGTAGGCGTCGCCGCCCGTGACGGCGCAGGACTCCAGCATCAAGAGCATTCGACGCGTCAGGTTCTTGTTGTCATCGCCGTCCAAACCGATGTTCTCGACCAGGCTTTCGCTGAACACCGGGACTCCGAAGATCCCCTGAGAGCCCGGTGGGGCATCCAGGACCGCTGCGACCGAATCTACGGACGGCTCCACCTGCTCCCGCTCACCACCGTGAACTAGGACCATGAAGTCGTCGTCGCTTCCCGACGTCACCTCCGCCCTTCCCCAGGAGCCCATGAGCACCACGGCTACCTCCTGATCGTGCCGTGTAGCGTCGAGACGAGTCGAACGTCGCCCCAGTCCCTCGGCCGTCCGCTCCCGGGCGCTCGTCAGGTGGGGAAAGGTCCTGCCAGATCGCTCGGTCAGATCGTCGAGTGGACTGGCCCCGCCAGACATGCTTCCCTCTAGGCGATGCCGCGCGGGGGCGCCTCGAAAATCCAGGGGACGTCGAGACAGCGCTGCAAGATCGGACCGAAAAGAACCTCGTCTTTGGGCCTCAGAGGGATGTGATGCAACTCATGCGAGAGAGAGCTGAGGTGGACGTGCCGCAGCCTGCTGCCGAAGACGTCAAGCAACTCATTCGCGACATCCATGTGCGGGTCTATCGACCACGCATGAGCGATGTCGAAACAGAATCCCGCTTCGGGAAGCTCTGCGAACAGAACCTCCAAGTCGCGGCGATTGGTGCCGACCTCCTTCCGCTTATCCATGTTCTCCAGCAGAAGCTTGTGACCGAGCGCCCTGAAGAACTCAGGTCGTTCGATGGTGTCCGGGTGCATGACGATCGCGCTGACGTATGGCGCGATGGCGAGAAGTTCCTCCACCAGCTGCTCCTCCGCCATTCGACGTCCCTTCGAAGGCCCATGAACGCTGACGTAGCGAAAAGGAAGGCTCGATTCACGCGTGAGGAAAGCGATGAGAGAGGGGAGCTCGGCCTCCGACAGAGCGGACAGCTCGATCGCGAAAGGCGAGACCTCGCATGCCTTTGCGACCTGTTTGCGCCAGTCGCCGCGAAGATCGTCCATATATCCCGTCGAGGCCCCCATCGGGTGGTGACGGAAGACGATCGATTCACTCCAAGCAGACTGCATTGCAGGACCCATCTTGGCCGAAGCTAGCAATCGAAGCCGATGGCTTCGCCCCTGCCAGGCCGGAAATTTGATGCAGTTCGGGGGTGAGACTGGTTGCCACTCTTCTCAGCACTGTGCTGCTTGCGGCTACGCCGGCGCCGGCGAACGGACCGACGCGGAGCGCCGCGCGGGTCTCGCGGCCGGCGATGACGAACTGGCCGATTCCGTTTGGGGCGAAACGCAAGCACGAGATGGCCGCATACTCGAAGCGGCACTACGGGCGGGCGACCTGGCGGTTGCGCCACCCGCACGTGATCGTCGAGCACATGTCGCAGACCAGCACTGCCCGCGCCGTCTACAACACCTTCGCGCCGGACGTGCCCGACGTCGAGCTGCACGAGCTGCCCAACGTCTGCTCCCACTTCGTCGTCGGCTCCTCGGGGCGGGTCTTCCGCCTCGTCAACCTGCGGACCCGCTGCCGCCACACCGTCGGCCTCAACTGGACCGCGATCGGGATCGAGCACGTCGGCTACGGCGACGGCGACGCCCTCCACAACCGGCGCGAGCTAGGCGCTTCGCTGCGCCTCACCCAGTGGCTGCGGTGCAAGTTCCACATCCGCGTCCACGACGTGATCGGGCACGCCGAGAGCCTCAGCTCGCCCTACCACCACGAGCTGGTGCCGAGCTTGCGGCGGCAGACCCACGGCGACTGGCGGCACTCCTCGATGCGGGTCTACCGGCGCAAGCTGCGGCACCTCGGCCGCTGCCCTGGCTAGCTCTTAGAGCCTGCCGAGTAGGAGCAGGACGAGCAGGATGATCGCGATCAGGCCGAGAATCCCTCCTGCCACGGCAACCTTGAGCAGGACCAGCACCAGCGCGATCACGATCAGCACGGCAATCAGTCCACCGACCATCGTCACTCCTTTCTCGAACCCCATGAACGGACGCGCGACCCGTACCCCTTGTCCAGATTGGGAAACCGGACTGGTTGCGCCGGCAGGGGGGAATACACTCGGCCCATGAGCGAGGAGACGATCGAACGCGGCTTCAAGGAGGGCGACAAGGTCTGGGTCCAGGACGCCGACGGCAACCGGCACCCGGGCATCTTCGTCGGCGACAACGAAGCCAGCGGCTGGTTCGGCGGCGGGCCGAGCGCCTACGTCGCCCATCCCGAGGCCCATCAGGCAGAGGTGGTCTCGGTCTTTCGCATCACCCCCCGCGACGATTAGCCGGGGAAATCGGGGCGCTTGTCGATTTCGGCGCCGCTCGTTCGTCGTCAGGTAAAAGGGCGGTACCGCCGCCCACGAACGAGGAGGACTCGATGCGCTTCATGATGTTCATGTACCCCGGGATCGAGGAGAAGGACTGGACCCCGTCGGCCGAGGACGTGGCGGCGATGAGCCGCTACAACGAGGAGCTGCGCAAGGCGGGGATGCTGCTCTCGCTGGACGGGCTGCGGCCGCCGAGCGACGGCGGCGTCGTCAGCTTCGAGGACGGCAAGGCGACGATCACCGACGGGCCGTTCACCGAGGCGAAGGAGGTCGTCGGCGGTTACTGGCTGATCCAGGCCCGCTCGAAGGAGGAGGCGCTGGAGTGGGCAAGCCGCTGCCCGGGCGAGAACTGCAGGATCGAGGTGCGGCAGATCTTCGAGATGGACGACTTCCCGCAGGACGTGCAGGACGCCGCCGCGGAGAACTTCGGCGGCTAGCGGTGAGCGACGCCAAGCGCGCGATCGAGGCGGTCTGGCGGATCGAGTCCGCCCGCCTGATCGCGGGCCTGGCGCGGATGGTGCAGGATGTCGGCCTCGCCGAGGACCTGGCGCAGGACGCGCTGGTCGCGGCGCTGGAGAAGTGGCCGAGCGACGGGGTGCCGGACAACCCCGGCGCCTGGCTGATGGCGACGGCGAAGAACCGGGCGATCGACCGGATGCGACGGCAGGAGAGCTTCCAGAGTAAGCAGGAGGAGATCGCCCGGGAGACGGGCGCCCTGTTCGCGATGGAGCGCTCCGACTTCGAGGCCGCCGCTGACGACGAGATCGGCGATGACCTGCTGGCGCTGATCTTCACCTGCTGCCACCCGCTGCTCTCGCGCGAGGCGCGGGTGGCGCTGACGCTGCGCCTGCTCGGCGGGCTGACGACGCCGGAGATCGCCCGCGCCTTCCTCGCCCCGGAGTCGACGGTCGCGCAGCGGCTGGTGCGGGCGAAGAAGGCGCTGCGCGAGGCGCGGGTCCCGTTCGAGGTGCCGCGCGGGACGGAGCTGGACGAGCGCTTGCCCTCGGTGCTGGAAGTCGTCTACCTCGTCTTCAACGAGGGCTACGCGGCAAGCGGCGGCGAGGAGTGGGTGAGGCGCGACCTCTGCGAGGAAGCGCTGCGAGTGGGGCGCATCCTGGCGGAGCTGGTGCCGGCCGAGCCCGAGGTGCACGGGCTGGTGGCACTGCTGGAGATCCAGGCCTCAAGGCTGGGTGCGCGACTCGGCCCCGAGGGCGAGCCGGTGCTGCTGCTCGACCAGAACCGGGGCCGCTGGGACCCCCTGCTGATCGTCCGCGGGCGGCGGGCGCTGGAGCGAGCCGAAGGCCTGCCCCGCCCGCTCGGCCCCTACGGCCTGCAGGCGGCAATCGCCGCCTGCCACGCGCAAGCGATCCGAGCCGAGGAAACCGACTGGGTAAAGATCGCCGCCCTCTACGACGCCCTCGCCCAGATCCAGCCCTCCCCCATCGTCGAGCTGAACCGCGCCGTGGCGCTGGGCATGGCCTTCGGCCCCGAGGCCGGCCTCGCACTTCTCAATGAGATCGGGGACCAGAAGGAGCTGGCGAACTACCACCTCCTCCCCAGCGTCCGCGGCGACCTCCTGGAGAAAGCCGGACGCCCAGACGAGGCAGCCACCGAGTTCAAGCGCGCAGCCGAACTGACCACCAACGCCCGCGAGCGCGACCTACTCCTCAGCCGTGCTGCTCCGCCAAACGCTTGATTCCGTCCTTCTCCAGCCGCAGGATCTTCCAGTCGTCCAACCGCTGCGCCCCGAGCTTGGCGTAGAAGTTGAGCGCCGGTTCGTTCCAGTCGAGGGCGACCCATTCGAGACGGACGTGGCCGCGCTCTTGGGCGAGGTGCGCGAGGTGCTCCATCACCGCTCGGCCGATGCCGCCGCGGCGGTGCTCGGGGCGCACGTAGACGTCCTCGAGCCAGATCCCGGAGCGGCACTCGAAGGTCGAGAAGGTGGTGAAGAAGATCGCGTAGCCGACCGCGGTCCCGTCCGAGGTCTCGAGCAGGAGCGCCTCGGCCGCCTTCTGCTCGAACAGCGAGCGGCGCAGAACCTCGGTGTCACCGCTGACCTCATCGCTCAGTTTCTCGTAGGCGGCAAGCTCGAGGATCAGGTCGAAGAGCACCTCGGCGTCCGCTTCGGTCGCGGCGCGGATCTCCAGATCGTTGACGGTGGCCATGCGCCGCAGCCTAGGCGACCGGCGGCGGCCGACGCCGGTCGCGCTCCTACGCCTTGCCTTCGAATTCGTACTCGCGGAGAAAGCCCTCGAAGAGGCGGCGGTGGCCCTGCTCGTCGCGGAGGATCGCGATCACCATGTCCTGGGTCACCGGGTCGACGCCCTCGGTCTCCGCGATGATCCGCGTGTAGTGCTCGATCGCGCCGGTCTCGGCCTCGATCACGCCGCGGATCACGGCGACGACGTCGGTCTGGTGCTCGGGCGGCTGCAGGAAGCTCTGTTCCGGGCTGAACTTTTCCGAGCCAGGGACGACGCCGTAGAGCTCCTTGATCCGGGTGGCGAACTCTTTCGCGTGGCCGAGCTCCTCTTCGATGTCCGTGGCCAGGGACTCGCGGATCTCCTGGGCGCGGACGCCGTCGAGGTTGGTGGAGGCGGCGAGGTAGCTCATCACCGTCTCGATCTCCATCCAGTAGGCCTTGGTCAGCAGCGCGACGATGTCTTCGCGAGCGCCCGAGCTGTCGTCGCTGAAGATTCCCTTGTCGAGGCTTCCGGTCTCCATGGGTGTTCCTCTCCTTCTCGTCTTCTGGTCGTCTGCAAGGCCGGTACCCGTGGAGGAAGGCGAGAAACCGTGCTTCGGTCACGGTGGGCGGACCATCTAGGCTGCCGCGCCATGGACACCATCGACCAGCTGCTGGAGAACAACCGCAACTTCGCCGCCGGGCTCGCCGAGCGGCACCTCGACGTCGAACCGCAGCGGCACCTGGCCGTCGTCACCTGCATGGACTCGCGGCTCGACGTCTTCGCCGCGCTCGGCCTCGGGCAGGGCGAGGCGCACGTGCTGCGCAACGCCGGCGGCGTCATCACCGACGACGTGATCCGCTCGCTGGCGATCTCCCAGCGGCGGCTGGGGACGCGCGAGGTGATGCTGATCCACCACGACGACTGCGGCATGCAGAAGATCACCGACGACGGCTTCCGCATGGAGCTGCAGGAGACGACCGGGATCGCCCCCAGCTTCGCGATCGAGTCCTTCGGCGACGTCGAGACCGACGTGCGGCAGTCGATCCGGCGCGTCCGCTCCTCCCCCTTCCTCCCCCACCGCGACGTGGTCCGCGGCTTCGTCTACGACGTCGACACGCATCAATTGCGCGAGGTCGAGGTAGAGGAGTAGCCATGCCCACCGTCGCCCCCTACGGCTCGTGGCGCTCGCCGATCGACGCGGCGAGCCTGGCCCGCGGGGGACGGCGGCTGGGGGCTACGGCGATTGCCGACGACGGCGCCGTCTGGTGGGCGGAAGGGCGGCCAGACGAGGGCGGCCGGGTGGTGCTGATGCGCCAGGCCGAGGGTGGCGAGCCGGAGGCGGTGACCCCGGCAGACACCAACGTGCGCACCCGCGTGCACGAGTACGGCGGTGGCGCCTGGTGCCTGGTCGAACCCGACCTCGTCCTCTTCGTCGACTTCGCCGACCAGCGCCTCTACCGCCAGAGGATCGGCGAGGGCCCGGTGGCGATCTCGCCCGAGCCGCCGCAACCGGGGACGCTGCGCTACGCCGACATGCATCCATCGCCGGACGGGCAGACCGTCGTCTGCGTGCGCGAACGCGACGCCGAGCCCGAACCGGTGAACGAGGTCGTCTCGCTGGCGATCGACGGCGGCGGCGAGCCGCAGGTACTGGCGCGCGGCCGCGACTTCTACTCGTCCCCGCGGATCAGCCCCGACGGCGAATGGCTCGCCTGGACCTGCTGGGACCACCCGAACATGCCCTGGGACGGGACCGAGCTCTGGGTCGCGCCGCTGGCCGACAGCGGCGAGGAGCGGCTGATCGCGGGCGGACCGGAGGAGTCGATCTTCCAGCCCACCTGGGGCCCGGACGGCCGCCTCCACTTCGCCTCCGACCGCGACGGCTGGTGGAACCTCTACAGCGCCCGCGAGCCGGGGACCGAGCTGAGCGGCGAGGAGGGCGCCTTGGTTCAGCTGACCGAGGAGGAGGCCGACTACGCGCACCCGCAGTGGCTGTTCGGCGGCGCCACCTTCGCCTTTCTCGCCAGCGGCGCGATCGCCTGCGTGCGCTGCAAGGCGGGCGAAGAACGGCTCTTCCTGCTCGAGCCCGACGGCTGGGAAGCGACCGACCTCGGCCTGCCGTTCACCTCCTTCGGCTACCCGGTGCTGGCGGCGCGCGGCAGCAAGGTCGCCTTCGCCGCGGCCAGCCCGGAGAGCGAGACGGCGGTCGTGGTCTACGACACCGCGAGCCGCGAGACCGAGGTCGTGCGGACCTCCAGCGACGACGCCGTCGACCCGGCCTACGTCTCCCGCCCGCGGCCGATCGAGTTCAAAACCGGAGAGGGCGACGGCGAGGTCGCCTACGGCTTCTACTACCCGCCGACCAACCCGGAGTTCGAGGCGCCGGAGGGGGAACTGCCGCCGCTGATCGTCGAGAGCCACGGCGGGCCGACCTCGCACGCGACCCCGGCGCTCGACGCCGAGTTCCTCTTCTGGACCAGCCGCGGGATCGGCGTCGTCGACGTCAACTACCGCGGCTCCAGCGGCTACGGGCGCGAGTACCGCAACAAGCTGCGCGGCACCTGGGGCGTCGTCGACAACGAAGACTGCGTCAACGCGGCCCTGCACCTTGCCGAGCAGGGCGAGGCGGATCGGGAGCGGCTGGCGATCCGCGGCGGCTCGGCCGGCGGCTACGCGACCCTCTGCGCGCTCACCTTCCACGATGCCTTCGCCGCCGGCGCCAGCTACTTCGGCGTCGCCGACGCCGCGGCCCTCGCCGAAGACACCCACAAGTTCGAGTCGCGCTACCTCGATCGCCTGATCGGCCCGTATCCCGAGGAGGCGGAGCTGTACCGCGAGCGCTCGCCGATCCACCACGTCGAGCAGCTGCAGGTGCCGGTGATCCTGCTGCAGGGGCTGGAGGACAAGATCGTCCCGCCGAACCAGGCCGAGACGATGGCGGCGGCGCTGGAGCGCAACGGCGTCCCCTACGCCTACCTCGCCTTCGAGGGCGAGCAGCACGGCTTCCGCAAGGCCGAGACGAACATCCGCTGCTTCGAAGCCGAGCTCTACTTCTACGGCCGGATCATGGGCTTCGAGCCCGCCGACGAGCTGGAGCCGGTCGAGATCGTCAGCTGACGACGCAGTGCTTGGAGCCGCCTTCGGTTTCGCCTTTTTCGGGAAAGGCGTGGGCAAGCGCCTGGGCGATCAGCTGGGCGCGGGCGGCATAGCCGGGTGAGGTGAAGTGGATGCCGTCTTCGATGAACCATTCGTCTTTGACGTCTGAGGCCCAGTCGTAGACGCGCATGTTCGGGTAGGTGGCGCAGGCGCGTTCGAGTTCTTCGTCCCATTCGACCATGCCTTCTTTCGAGTAGGGGTCGCCGGGCGGGACCAGCGAGCGGACGTTGACCCAGAGCACCGGTTCGTCGCCGATGATCGCCATCATCTTTTCGATCCGTTCGCGCAGGCCGATGGTGGAGCCGGCGGCGACGTCGGCCGCCTCGTTGGTCCCCAGCGCCAGCACCCAGCAGCCTTTGAAGCCTTCGTTCTTCCAGGCTTCGGCGACTTCCTGGGCGTTCGGTTCGCCTTCGAAGCGCTCTTCGATCGAGCGCGCCCCCTGCACCTCCATGTGCGTTTCTTTGACCCCGACTTCGGCGTAGCGGTTGGGGATCCGCTCGAGTTCGTTCGGCAGGTATTCGGGGTTGTCGAGCCCCTCGGAGGTCGAGTCGCCGATGTGGACGACCGCTTTGCACTTCGATCTGGTCGAGTCTTCTGCCTGTGCCTTGGTCAGCGGCGGCGGCTTCGAGGTCCCCGCGGCGCGCGCTTCTTCGACCCGAACGTCGTTGCCTTCGGCCGAGGACGAGTTGAGCCCGGCCATGCCGGCGGCGGCGACGACGAGGATCAGGCCGATGCTGACGATCGCGACCCGCATCGGCGGCGCGAAGGTCTCCCATTTCCAGCCGACCGCGCGGCGGCGGGCGAAGAAGCGGCCGATCGCGCCGTGGCGGATCGGCTCCTCGACGAAGTGCCAGGAGAGGCCGGCGACGGCGAAGATCGCCGCCACCTGCAGGGCTTTGCCGAGCAGGCCTTCGGGCGGGCGGCTGTCAGGGCCGGTGAGGACGATGATCGGCGTCTGCCAGAGGTAGATGCCGTAGGAGCGGACGCCGACCCAGCGCAGCGGCAAGACCCCGAGCGCCTTGCCGAGGCGGCAGGCCGGATGGGCGAGCGGCATCAGCACCATCACCGTCGCCAGCGAGAGGACGATGAAGCCGCCCTGGTAGAGGAAGCGACTGAACTCGCCGACCTGCCAGATCATCAGGGCGATGATCAACAGGCCGAGGACGCCGAGGCCGTCGAGGGTGTTGCGCGCCTGCGGGGTGATGCGGTGGCTGAGGCGGCGGCTCGGCCAGACCATCGCCAGGGCGGCGCCGAAGAGGAGGCCGCCGGCGCGGGTGTCGGTGCCGTAGTAGATCCGCGAGGGGTCGAGGCTCGGGTGGTAGAGGACCGCCATCTCGATCGAGGAGATCAGGGCGAAGACGATCGCCAGCAGGGCGAGGCGGGGGCGGACGCCGGAGGGCAGCGGCCGCTCGTGGACGAGCTTGACGCCGAGCAGCAGCAGGAACGGCCAGAAGATGTAGAACTGCTCCTCGACCGAGAGCGACCAGAGGTGGTTGAGCGGGCCTTCGGGAGCGAAGCGGGCGAAGTAGGAGACGTTGGCGAAGATCTGCTCCCAGTTGTTGACGTAGAAGACGGAGGAGACGACCGCCTTGCGGAACTGGTCGGGCTGGGCGGGGCCGAAGATGGTGACCCAGGCGGTGACGATCGCCAGCATCAGGAACAGGGCCGGGAGCAGGCGCCGGGCGCGGGCGCCCCAGAAGCGGAGGAAGTCGATCTTGCCGCGCTGGGAGAGCTGCGACAGCAGGATGTCGGTGATCAGGTAGCCCGAGAGGGTGAAGAAGATGCCGACCCCGAGCAGGCCGCCGGGCGCCCAGTCGAAGCCGAGGTGGAAGACGATGACGGCGAGGACGGCGATCGCGCGCAGCCCGTCCAGCCCAGGCATGTAGCGCTGGTTGCGCTTGACGGGTTCTGGCATCGGCGGCTCGGATGGTACGGATTCGACTGGCGGCGCTGGTAGGTTGGCCGCCGTGGACCTCGCCCGCACCCATGGCAAGCGCTTCGCCGTCTCGCTCCTGCTCGCACTGGCCGCCGCCCTCGCGGCGCTGGCGCTGACCGCTACGGCGCCTGCCTCAGCGGCGACCTGCCCGACCTTCCAGGTCCTGCACAACGACCGCATCGGCCCGGCCAACCTGCCCGCGGGCAACTACGAAGTCACCGTCGAACCCGGCCTCAGCTGCCCCGCCTCGACGAAACTGCTCGCACGCTTCCTCGAGGACTACGACGGGGTGCTGCCGAAGCCGTGGCGCGTCGTCGCCGAAGGCACCGGCAAGGCCTCCTTCACCCGCGGCGGCCTGCCCGGCTTCTCCGTCGCCCGCGTCGGCGGCAGTGGAGGCGGCGGCAACAACGTCCTCGGCAAACTCTGCAGCGGCACCTTCACCGTCAACACCGGCTCCGACGTGGGTCCCCTCTTCTTCCCCAAAGGCCAGTACCTGGTCTACCTGCCGCCGAAGTCCGGCATCACCTGCCGCCGCGCCTCGGTCCTGTTCACCCGCTTCCTCGCGGCACCGGGCGGGACGCTGCCGTTCCCGTGGCGGGTGCTCGAACAGACCGCGACCTTCTACAAGTCGGCGCATCCGACTCGGTCGGCGTTCCGCATCGAGCCGCTGAACGGGACCTAGGGCTTCAGTAGGGCGCGCAGGTCGGCGGCGACCTGGGCGGGTTCTGAGTCGAGTTGCGCCCAGGTGAGGTGGATCACCGAGAAGCCGGCAACCTTGAGCGCGCGGTCGCGGGCGCGGTCGTCCTGGAAGGCCGAGCGGGAGCTGTGGCCATCCCAGCCGTCGAGCTCGACGATC
>Ga0070682_100000557_pt1 | contig 23031 bp, 21 predicted proteins | sample KBSC63LmetaG_FD_64668 | JGI IMG/M metagenome (GOLD analysis project Ga0070682, IMG submission 64668) | Corn rhizosphere microbial communities from Kellogg Biological Station, Michigan, USA - KBS C6-3L metaG | ecosystem: Host-associated > Plants > Roots > Rhizosphere | place: USA: Michigan...
TCCATGACGTCGATCGCGACGGCATCGACGACGCCCGCGATCAGTGCCCGGAGCTCGCCGAGGATCTCGACGGCTTCGAGGACGCCGACGGCTGCCCCGACTTCGACAACGACGGCGACGGCGTGCCCGACGCGGACGACAAGTGCCCGAAGGAGCTCGAGGGCGAGCCCGACGGGTTCCAAGACGAGGACGGCTGCCCCGATCCCGACGACGACGCCGACGGCATCCTCGACGGTAACGACGCTTGCCCGCGCGAGGCGGGAGTCGCCGATCCAGATCCGAAGCTCAACGGCTGCAAGCAGCACGACCGCGACCGCGACGGCATCGTCGACGAACGCGACAAGTGCCCGACCCGCGCGGAGGACAAGGACGGCTTCGAGGACGAGGACGGCTGCCCCGAGCCGGACAACGATCGCGACGGCGTGCTCGACGCGGAGGATCGCTGCCCGCTCAAGGCGGGGCCGCGCCGGTCCGATCCGGAGCTCGACGGTTGTCCGAGCCCGGATCGCGACGGCGACTCGTTCGACGACGCCGTCGATCAGTGCCCCGACGCGGCCGAGACCTTCGACGGTGTCACGGACGACGACGGCTGCCCCGAGCTCGCAGAGAAGGGTCCCCCGCGCCCGCCCCTCGTGACGCTGGTCGAAGCGCACGCCGCACGGCGCCCGCGCTACGTGCTCAAGCTCGCCACGCCCATGACGTTCGCCCCGGACGGCACCCTCGCGCCGGGCTCCGTGCCCGTCGTGCGCGCGCTCGCGAGCCTGCTCAACGCGCATCCCGAGATGGTTTTGATGGTGGGGGCACGGCCCCAGGGCGGCAGCGCGGAAGCAACGCAACGGGCACTGACTCGCTCGTTCACCGTGGCGCTCGAGCTCCGACAGCTCACCCACCGCGACGAGGCCGCGGAGGTGATCGGCTGGCAAGCCGTCGCGCGCGTGCCGGGCGCGACCCTGCCGTCCGGCATCGGGTTCCTCGTGCTCGCCCCGGTCGCGCCGGCGCCCCCGACGTCAACGCCGCCCGTCGCAGCGCTGCCGCCCACCGTGACCGCGGCCGCACCGCCCCCCGGCGCGCCGGCACCGCCGCCCGCCGCTACGACGCCGGCACCGCCCCCCGCGGCGCCGCAGCCCGGAGGCAAGCCGTGAAGGCGAAGCTCGAGCGAGCGCTCCTTGCCGTCGCATGCTTGGGCGCGGCCGCTCCGGCGCGCGCGCTCCCCGCGGCGCAGAAGGGCGAGGAGCGGAGCCTGCGAAGCTCGATCGGGGTCGGCGCCGCCAAGCCTCTGCTCCGCGCCGACTCGAGCGCGATGCGCCAGCGCGGGTTCGAGCGGCTCGGGAGCGCCGGATCGGCGCGTGCCCTCGAGCTCCTCGCGCGGGCGCTCGACGTGGGCGGCGCCGCGCGGGACGCACGCGAGCGACTCTCCGTCGTCCGCGCGCTCGCGCCGCACGCCGCCGATCCGACGGCGCAGGATGCGCTCATTCGCGCGCTCGGCGGCGTCGAGGGGCGCACCACCGAGCGCGATCGGCTCGTCGAGCAGACCGCGGCGCTCGCGCTCTCAGCCTCGCACCATCCGCTCGCGCTCGCGGCGCTGGCACGCGCGCTGCGCCAGCCGGGTCGCGCCTCGGAAGCGGCACGCACCGCGCTCAGCGCTCACCCGCCGAGCCGCATCGAGCCGCTCCTGCTCGCGGCCGGGGCGCCGACCGCGGCGCTCGTGGAGCTCTTGGGCGAGCTCGGCAACACGAGCGCCCGCCCGCTCGTCGAGGGCCTCGCGAAGAAGGGCGCGCCGAGCCTGCAGGCCGCGGCCCTCGGCGCGCTCTTCACGCTCGACCGCGAGCGTGCCGTCGAGCTCGCCCGTGCCACCTTCAGCATCGTCGCCGACGGCCACGTGCGGGCAGCGTGCGGTCGGGTGCTGGCACTCGCGGGCACGCCGGACGCGGGCGGCGCGCTCCTCACGCTGCTCGACGACGCTGCGACGCGGAGCGAAGCGCTCGACATCGCGCTCGAAGCGCCGAGCCCCACGCTCGGTGACGCGCTCGCCGCCGCGCGGCTCACCGACAGCGACACCGATCGGCTGCTCGCCGCCCTCGGTCGTGCCGGCGGAGCGCGCGCGCTCGCCCGCCTCGAGCGTGAGCTCGCGAACGCGCCGAACGCGTGGTCCGCGAGCTATGCGCTCGCGCTCGCGCCGGATCCGGATGCGGACGGCGTGCTCGACCGTGCCCTCGACCGCCCCGCCCAACGGCGCGACGCGGCGCGCGCAGCGGCGCTGCGCTTCGTTGCGAGCGGGCGGCGCCTCCCGCGGCTCGACCGCGCGCTCGAAGCGCTCTCGCGTGGGGACGCCGCCGATCGCGCTGCGAGCGCGTGGTGCAACGCCGTGCTCGAGCCGGCGCGCGCCGCTCCCTTCCTCGGGAGCGCCGACCCGAGCCTCGTGCGCGCGGTCGCCCGCCAGGCGTTCACGCCGGAGCTCGCGAGCGCGGCGGCGCAGCGCTTGCGCACGGAGACGGAGCCCTCGCTCATCCGCGCCCTCGCGACGTCGCTCGCGGATCCCGACGCTCAGAACCTCGTGCCGACGGCAACGCTCGTCGCGCTCCTCGAACGCGGCAGCGCCGAAACGTACCTCGCCGCGTACGCCCTCGCCCGTCGCGACGACGAAGCGCTACGGCCGCGCCTCGTCGAGCTCTTCGAAGCCGAAGACCCGTCGCTCCGCCTGCACGCCGCTCTCGGTCTCGGCGCGAGCACCCAGCCGAGCGCCGTGGGCGTGCTCGCGGACGCCTACCGTTTCGAGATCGAGCCGCGCGTTCGCCGCGCGCTCGTTGCGGCGCTCGCCGGCCGAAAAGAGCGCGCGGTCAGCGCGGTGCTCGGCCTCGCCGCCACGCTCGACCCCGATCCCGAAGCCCGCGCCGCGGCTCGCCACGCTCTCGAGCGGCGCGCTCCTTCGGCTCCGCCCGAGCCCGGCCCACCGCCGCACGCCGACGCAGGGACAGCGTGGATCCGCGTGCTGCCGCCCCCCTCGGGCAGCACCGGGCTCGCGCTCCTCACGACCCCCCAGGGGCTCTCGCTCCCGCTTTCGACCGATGCGGACGGCAGCGTCACCGTCGGCGCCCTGGTCGAAGGCGAGGTCAGCGTCACGCTCGTCCCCTCCGCACCGAGCAGCGGCGCACCGGCATCAGGCGCCGGCGTACCCGCACCACGCGCTGCCGCAAGTCGCGCCGAAGGAGCAAAACCGTGAGCGATTTCCGCGTACGCCCCGCCACCCTGCACGACGTCTCGGCCGCCGCCGAGCTCGCGGGACGGCTCGCCCGGCAGCACCACGATACCGACCCCGATCGCTTCTTTCTCCCCGAGAACGTCGTCGAGGGCTACACGTGGTGGTTCAAACGCGAGCTCGAACGCCCGGAGGCCGTGCTGCTCGTCGCAGAAACGGGCGACCCGAGCGGCGCGCGCATCGTCGGCTACGCGTACGGCGCGCTCGGCGAGCGCGACTGGAACCTCTTGCTCGACGCGCACGGCGCGATCCACGACCTCTACGTCGCCGACGAGTACCGGCGCCTGGGTACGGGCGCGGCGCTCCTCACGGCGCTCGTCGCCGAGCTCGAAGCGCGCGGCGCACCGCGCATCGTCCTCTCCACGATGCCGAGCAACACCCCCGCGCAGCGGCTGTTCGCGCGCCACGGCTTCCGCGCGACCTTCATCGAGATGACCCGGAGTCGCACCCCGGGGGCCTGATTCAGGCGCCGTGCGGCCGGGCCTGCGATGTCGCTTGCGCCGCGCCCGCGGTGGGCAAAAGCTCGGGGGCCTCCCATGAGCGTGAAGAAGCGAGAGCGGCCGGAAGCAGCCCCGGGGCCCGGCTCCGACGCCCCCTTCGAGGCGTCGCTCGAGCGGCTGACGGGCATCGTCGAAAAGCTCGAGAACGGCGAGCTCGGCCTCGAGGAATCGCTCGCGCTCTTCGAGGAAGGGGTGCGGCTCGCGCGCGCCGCGCAGTCGCGGCTCGACGCCGCGGAGAAGCGCGTCGAGGAGCTGATCGCCGCCGACGAGGACGGCAACCCCGTGAGCCGCGAGCTCGAGCCCGAGTAGAGCCATGACACCCGTGGTCGCAGAAAGCGCCGCGGCGCTCATCGTCGGCAACGAGCTTCTGAGCGGCAAGGTGGCCGAGGCGAACCTGGTCGAGCTCGCGCGCACCCTGCGTCCGCTGGGCGTGCGGCTCGCGCGGGCGAGCTTTTTGCCCGACGAGCTCGAGCTGCTCGCCAGTGAGATCCGGAGCTTGTCGAAGGCGCACCCGCTCCTCTTCACGAGCGGCGGCGTCGGCCCCACGCACGACGACATCACGATCGACGCCGTCGCGGCCGCCTTCGGGCGCAAGGTCGTGGAAGATCCGACGCTCGCCGAGCTGATTCGCCGCGCCTACGGCGAGCAGGTGACGTCCGCGCATCTCCGGATGGCGCTCGTTCCGGAGGGCGCGAAGCTCGCGACCTCACCCTCGGGAGCCTGGCCGACGCCCGTGCTCGAGAACGTTTGGATCCTGCCCGGCGTGCCCGAGGTCTTTCGCGAGAAGCTCGATACGGTGCGCGCCTGGGTGCGCGGACCGTCGCCGTTCGTTTCGCGCGCCGTCTACACGCGCCTCGACGAGGCACGGCTGAAGGGACTCATCGACGCGGTCGTCGCGAGCCATCCCGAGGTCGAAGTCGGCTCGTACCCGCGCTGGTTCGAGCCGAGCTACAAAACGAAGGTCACGTTCGACGCGCGGGATGCAGGCGCCGTGGAGCGCGGGGCGCAGGCGTTCGTGGAGTCGTTGCCAGAGGGGGCGTTGGTGAGGGTGGAGTAGACGCGGCGGGGGCAGAGGCAGGAGCAGGGGCAAGGGCAGAGGCAGAGGCAGAGGCAGAAGCGAGGCAGAGGCAGGGGCAAGGGCAAGGGCAAGGGGCAGAGGTGGAGGCAGGGGCAGGGTTAGGGGGAGAGGGTGAGGGCGGTGAAGAAGCCGGCGCTGAGCCAGGTGCCGAACCAGTCCGAGAGGTGGGACTGGACCAGAGCGAGCTCGGAGGGAGATGAGTCGCGCTCGAGCGTGGCGAGGGCAGCGCCGAGGGGTGTGCCGCGCGTGAGGGTGGTGAGGAGGCGGGCGGCGAGTGGGGTGAGGTCGTGGCGGAAAAGCGTCATGCCCTCGCGGTGTACGGCGACGTGGGAAGGCTCGGGAGGCGGCAAAACCGGCTCGGCGCCGCTGCGGAAGGCTTGGTAGAATGGGTTCACGGGGTAGCGGAAGGCGAGCAGGCGGAGCGCGGGGCTCGGCGCGAAGCGCACGTGCGGCCAGTCGTCGGCTCGTACGGCGCTGAGGGCGGCGGGCGCGAGCGGCGACGGCGCTTCGGAATGGATGGACTCGACGAGGGCCCATTCGAGCTCGGCAAGCTCGGCGGCGAAGGCGGACCACGGCTCGGAGCGGGCGCGCAAGAAGTCCGGCATGGCGCGACCGTACGCGTTGAGGCTCGGCGAGCGCGACGGCGTCGCCGTGATGTACTCGCGCGCGAGCCGCTCGAACGCGTCCGCACCGAGCAGATGAGCGACGGCGGGATAGTCGTCGAGCAGGCACTCGACCAAGCGCGCGAAGTAACCCTCGTGGTAGATGGCCACGCGCTCGAGAGCGGTGAGACGCGGTCCCGGCGTCACCAGGCGCTCGAGCTCGGACGCCTCGAGAACGCCGACGCCGAGGGACGCCGCGTGGCGAATTCCGGCCGAAACCCCGGCGGGATCCGTCGTCACGCTGAGGAGCCACGTCTGGGCGCGCTCGAGCTCCGGCATGGCCGCAGGTTTGGACATCAGAACCCCGCGGCCCGGGCGACGCGCGCTTCCGCGCGGAGCGCATCGCGGTGCACGACCTCGAACGCCGGGATCTCGGCGTCCCATTCGAGGAGCACGGACGCGTCGGCGCCGAGCTCCCGCGCGCGATCGTAGAGGCTCCACACGGCGTCCGGCACCGGGCCGATGTGGGTATCGATCGCGTGCGTGCCGTGATCGGTGTGGCCCGCGACGTGCATCTGAACCACGCGCTCGAGTGGGAGCGCGCGGAGGTACGTTTCGGGATCGAAGCCGTGATTCTTGGCGCTCACGATCACGTTGTTGAGATCGAGCAAGATGCCGGCGTCCGCTTCGACGGCCACGGCGGTAAGGAATTCCCACTCCGGGAGCGCGCTGCCCGCGAACTCGAGGTAGGTCGAAGGGTTCTCGAGCACGAGGCGCTCGCCCAAGACGTCCGCGACCGCTTTCACGCGGCGAACGACGTGCCGGAGCGCCTCCTCCGTGAGCGGGAGCGGCAGGAGATCGTGCGTATTTCTACCGGAAACCCCGGTAAAGCACAGGTGATCGGAGACCCAGCGCGCGCCGATGCGCTCGCGCAGCGCGCGGAGCTCGCGCACGTACTCGAGGTCGAGCGGATCGGTCGACCCGATGTTGAGCGACACGCCGTGCATCGCGAGCGGATAGCGCTCCGCGAGCCGGTCGAGGATCTCGAGCGGCCGCCCCCGGGTGTGGAGGTAGTTGTCGCTCAGGACCTCGAGCCACGCGACTTCGGGCCACTCGCTGAGGAGGTGCTCGTAGTGCGTGGTGCGAAGACCGACGCCGACGCCGAGATTCGGAAGTCCGAACCTCGGCGCTGGCGTGCGGCGTGGGGTCTCAACCCTTGCAGCCACCTTGGCCCTTGCAGGCGTTCTGGCTCTTGCACGCGTGCTTGTCGGTCTTGCAACCGCCCTGGCCCTTGCAAGCGTTCTGCCCCTTGCAGTTGTGCTTGTCGAGCATCTGCGCGTCGTTCGTGTTGCCGAAGTCCGTGCTCCGCGCCGTGCCGTTGTTCTCCGCGCCGGCCACGATGCCGGAGATCGCTGCTGCCATCAAAAAAGAGGTCATGATTGTCGGTTCCTTTTGGTGAGTTCAGTTCACGTGTGTTGAGGTTGAGTGACGATTGGGGTGAGCTTCGTGCCGTTCTTGGCCTTTGGCCCGAACAGCAGGTGGTCGAGCGAGAGCTTGCCGGGACCGGCGAGCGCGACCCACAGGAGGAGCGCGAAGTACGTCCACTCGACGAGTCCGAACAGATCCGGCAGTCCGTGCACCTGCTCGCGCTGCGCCGTGAGGATGGCGACCAGCATCGACACCATCAGCGGCACCGCAGCGAAGCGGGACGCGAGTCCGACGCACAAGAGCGCGCCACCGATCAGCTCGACGAACGAGACGACGTGGGCGTTGAGACCCGGCGCCGGAATGCCGAGGTCCGTGAAGAACGCGGTGACCTTGGCGAGCGAGTGGACCTTGCCCCAGCCGGTGCTCATGAAAAGCACACCGAGGGTCAGGCGCGCCACGCTCGGGGCGACGAATTCGACTTTCTCGAGAGCGCTCTCGGCGCGCTCGCGCAGCATCGACGGGGAAAACGGGATGTTCACGGCAATTCTCCTTCTCGAGTCGCCACCCCCTACGCCGGAGCGCGAGGATGGTTTCCTCGATTTTCGATTCAGCGCATCGCGCGCGGGCTCGTCGTCACGGGTGAACGCGCGCCGAAGCGCACGAAGGCGTCGCGGTAGCCGGGAGCGGGACGGCTCGGCTTTTCGCACGCGCATTTCATGGCCTGCGACTGGACGGGGATGATGGCGGCGCGCGAGGGCGGCCCGGCGAATGCAACGCCGGAAACACTCAGGCCGAGGGTGACGATGAGCGAACGAACGACAGACGAATGGGACATGACGGCTCCGATGCTCGAAGACGAGCGTGGTGCGACGAGCCGGGCCGGGGCTTTCGCGGCATCACACCGCGTCGCTCCCGACGACGACCGCGTCGAGGTTCACCGTGCCGTACGGGGCTCGAGCGGGGCGGTTTCCAAGAAAAGTCGAAAGCACGCCCGCGCGCCTGTTTTCTCGCGGATTCGTAACCACCGCCCGGCTTCCCCGTATGCCCGGCAGCCCATGTCTCCGCCCAACGTGTACCGGCTCAGAAACCTGCCCTTCCTCGTGAAGCTCGTGCTCTCGAGCGCCCTCGTGGTCGGGCTCGCCCTGTTCGTCTCGGCCTTCGCGGTCTCGCTCGTCACCGTCAACTGGGGACTGTCCGTGATGACGGTGCTCGACTGGGGTGGGCGCCTCGAGATGCTGCCGCGACAGTGGCGGCTAGGGCTGATGGCGGTGCACGTTCTGTCGCTCGGCATGCTGCTGCGCCTCACGCTCGCGCTCATGCAGCGCCTGCCGTTGCCGCGTCTGAGCCGCCGCGCTCTGTACGCCGTGGCGCTCGGCCTCAGCGCGCTCGACGTGCTGCTCTGGTTGCTCGTCCCGGTGTCGTCGCTCGCTCGGGCGACGCTCGGCGCCGTGGTGCTCGCCCTCTGCCTGGTCGTCGTCTACTTGGCGGGGGCGCCGCTCGCCGCGATGTGGGCGGCGCGAGGCTGGTCGAAACCGCCCGCGCAGCCCGTGCGCGTCGTCGTCGTGGGGGGCGGCTTCGCGGGCCTCTACGCCGCGCTCGGCCTCGATCGAGCCTTCGGGTACAGCGAAAAGCTCGAGCTCACGGTGATCGACCGCAAGAACTACTTCTTGTTCCCGCCGCTCTTGCCGAGCGTGTCGGTCGGCGCGATCGAAACCCGGCAGGTGACCTATCCGTTTCGCCGGCTGTTCGAGGCCACCAACGTGCGCTTCAAGAAGGAGACGGTCGAAGCGATCGACCTGAATCGAGGGGTCATCGTCTCCAAGGTCGACGTCGACCACGACGCCGAAAGCGGCCACCTCAGGGTTCGTCACGACGAGACGCCGTTCGACTACCTCGTGCTCGCGCCCGGTTCGACGACGCAGACGTTCGGAACGCCGGGCACCGAGCACGCCTTCTTCATGCGCGAGCTCGGCGACGCGATCGCCCTGCGCAATCACATCATCGATTGCTTCGAGACCGCCGCGCGCGAGTCCGACGGCGTGCTCGTCGAGAAGATGCTGCGTTTCGTCGTGGTCGGCGCGGGCCCCACGGGGGTCGAGGTAGCTTCCGAGGTGCGCGATCTGATCGACAAGGTGCTCTTGCCTCGCTACCGCGAGCTCGACCCCTCGCTCGTCGACGTTATTCTCGTGGATTCCGGCGAGCGCGTGCTCGGGGGCTGGAACGACGCTGTCGCGGGCGCGGCCGAGACGCAGCTCGCCCACCTCGGCGTGCGCGTCCTGCACGGGGCGCGCGTTTCGGAGATCGGAAGCGATTGGGTCCGCCTCAAGGACGGCACGCGCCTCGACGCGCGCACGACGTGCTGGTGCGCCGGCGTCGCCGCCTCTCCGCTGCTCGCCAAGTCGGGGCTGCCGCTCGATCGCGCCGGCAAGGTCGCCGTGGCCGCCGACTGCCGCGTGCCCGGTCACGAGCACGTGTTCGTGCTCGGCGACGCCGCGACGTGCCTCGGCCGCAATGAGAAGCCGCTGCCTCCGCTCGGCCAGGTCGCGTTCCAGCAAGGGGCGCAAACGGCGAAGAACCTCGTGCGCCTGCTGTCGGGCGAGCCGACGCGACCGTTTCGCTACTTCGACTTCGGTCAGCTCGTGAGCGTCGGTCACCAGTACGCGGCCGTGCGGCTCATGGGCGTTCGCCTCACGGGGTTCCTCGCCTGGTTCGTGTGGCGGACGCTGTACCTCGGCAAGCTCGTCGGGTTCGGTAACAAGCTCCGCGTGGTGCTCGACTGGACGCTCGATCTCTTCGTCGAGCGCTCGAGCTCGCAGATCCACGCCACGCGCGAGCGCCTCGAAGCGCAAGCCGTGCACGAGGACGGCGAATCGCTGCGCGCCGCCTCCTGACGAAACCAGCGAGAAATCCGCAGTGCATTGAAGCGCTCCCCGCCTCCGCCTATACGGCGGTCGAGGCGACGGTGAGCACGAGCGTCGAAGCGGCCGCGGCGGTTGCCGAGCGCGAGGCCGTCCGCGCGGCGGACGAGGCGATGGCCCGCTATGCCGACGGCCACGATCAGAGCTTCGACGCCATCTTCCTGATCGTCGCGCCGCGCCTCCTGCGCTTCCTCCGCCGCCTGTGCGGCCGGGAGGAGCTCGCCCAAGACCTCTTGCAGGAAACGCTACTCAAGATGCACCAGGCACGCGGCGCCTTTCGCCCCGGCGCGGCCGTCTTGCCGTGGTCGTACACGATCGCGCGCAACGCCTTCCTCGACTCCGCCCGCTCGCGAAAACGAGCGCCGGTATCGCTCACGAGTCCCGAAGAGGGCGGCCCGCCCGAGCCTGCCGTGGGCGCGGACGCCGAAAGCAGCGTGCTCGCGCGGGAAGCGGCGCGCGCCGTGCAGCGTGCCCTTGCGGCGATGACGGACGCGCGGCGCGAAGCCTTCGTGCTCCTCCGCTTCGAAGGCATGAGCGTCGCGGACGCCGCCGAAATTCTGGGCGCCAGCGAAAATGCGGTAAAGCTTCGCGCTTTTCAGGCCTACGAGGCGATCCGCGCCGAGCTCGACCGCCTCGAAAAAACGACCGGGCGGAGCGTTTCGTCATGAAACGCGAGCCCGGCTCGAGCGTAGTCGTCATCGGCGACGTCCGCGCCAACCCCACCTCTTGCCCCCATGACTGACCGCGAGCCCGAGCTCCCCGAGCTGCGCGGGATCCCCGATCCCTGGGGCGGCAGTGCGCCAGCGATACCGCCGTCCGGCGCGCGGCCCGTGCGCCCCGGCCCTTCGCGCGCCGAGCTTTCCCGGGCACGCCTCGTGGCCCTGCTCGTGAGTGGCGGATGGCTCGCCGCACAGCTCGGCATCGCGGGCCTGCGCGGCGACTTCGCGCGCGTGCCCGTCGCCTACACGCTGGCGTTCGGGGTGGCTCCGATCGTCGCCGGTCTTTTGTGCCTGTTCGCCGCGATCACGCCCGGGCGGCTCGGGCTCGGAGCGCGCGTCACGCTGCTCGCGACGCTCGCCCTCGCGTTTCCCGCGCTGTTCGCGATCGCAAGCTACGTCTACTCGCCTCCCTACCCGGAGGCGCCGCTCGGCGTATTCATGAACGGCGTCTTCTGCTTCAACATCGCGCTCGCCTGGACGCTCTTGCCGCTGATCGCAGCGGGTTTCGCCCTGCGCGGGAGCTTCGTCACGCGCGCCGTGTGGCGCAGCGCCTTGGTCGGGGCCGGCGCGGGCCTCGTGGTCGCAGCCACCAGCATGCTGCGCTGCCCGCTGTCCGGCGCCCTGCACAATACGTTCAGCCACGGCGGCGCCGTCGTCGCGGCCGCTCTGCTCGGCGCGTTCGTGTTGTCGCGAATCACGCGCGCCTGACGGCTCCGCGCGCGCTCGCGCGCACGCCCCGGAGCTGGCTGCACACGCCGGTCGTCTCCGACCCGTTGGCCCAAAATCGAATTTCTTCGGTTTCGAAAAAACCGAGCGCGTGGAGTGCCGTATCAGGGGTGGCTGCCGCGCTCAGGTATGCGGCGCCGAGGGAAGATCGCATGTCATTCGTCCATTCTTGGCCGGCGGCACCCGCCTGCGGTGCGCTCCACACGCTCCGCTCCCTTCCTGACGACGAGCTCGCCCGCGCGTACGTGCTCTACGACAACGAGCCCGCGTTTCAGGAGCTCTACCGGCGGCTCGTTCCCTACCTGACGGCGGTCGCACGGCGGCGCGTGCGCTCACGCGAGCTCGCCGACGATCTCGTGCAGCAAGCGTTCTTGAATGCGCATCTCGCGCGCGAGCGTTTCGAGCTCGGCTCGAGCTTTCGGCCATGGATCACGCGGATCCTCACGAACCTGGTGGTCGATCACTGCCGCGCCGTCCGGCGCCGACCGGTGGCCGACATCGACATGAACGAGCTCTCCGATCCGGGCGCCGTCGCGCATCCGCTCGAGCGCTCCGACGACGTCGCTCGCGCCCGCAGCGCCCTCCGCCGCCTGCGCCCGCGCCAGCGCCAAATCATCGAGATGCACTGGCTCGAAGAGCGTCCGTTCCCCGAGGTCGCGCGCGCCCTCGGCGAGCAGCTCAGCACCGTCAAGGTCCGCGCGCACCGCGCCTACCGCGAGCTCCGCGATGCGCTCGACGCGGGCTGAGCGCGGCGCCCTCGGTTTGGGACATACGCGGGGTCGGACGGCCGCACGTTGCTGCACCCTCGCGGGGGCAACTGCATCTCACCCCACTGACCAGCGACCCGTACTGTCCCCTGGTTTCGGCACCGGCAGCAAAGACTGGACGATGCCGTGAGCGCGATGCGCCTCACACCGCGCGACGCGCGTCCGCGTTCTCGGCGCCCGAGAGCACGAGGCGCTCGATGCGGATCAGCTCGGAGAGTGACCAGGCTTGGAAGGGGCAACCGCCGGGGCGATGCGGCGGCTCGGCGTCGAAGACCTCGCTCACGTGGCCGAGGCCCCCGTGCCCGAGCTGCGCGCGCCAGGGGACGACGAAGCGGTCGCGCGCCGTGGCTTTCGCGAGCGGCGTGCCACCGCGCGATTTCACCCACGCTTCGACGAAAGGCCCCAAAAGCCAGGGCCAGATCGTGCCTTGATGGTACGCGGAGTCGCGCTCGCGCACACCGCCGCGGTAATGCGGCGCGTACGCGGGATGACCCCGCTCGAGCGAGCGCAGTCCGAGGGGCGTCCAGAGCTCGCGCTCGACGGCGTCCACGACTTGGCGCGCGCGCTCGCGCGAGAGGAGGGCATGGGGTAGCCCGCCCGCGGCGAAGATCTGGTTCGGGCGACAGGCGGCATCGACGCGACCCGGAACGTGGCCGTCGTCCACCACGTCGAACAGCATGCCGCGCTCTTCGTTCCAGAAACGCGCCTCGAGCGCGACGCGCGCCTCCGCGGCAAGCTCGGCGAGGCTCGGCTCGAAGCGTGACGCGATATCGAGTGCGTGCGCCCAGAGCGCCTGGATCTCGACCGGCTTGCCGATGCGAGGCGTGACCACCCAGTCGCCGACCTTCGCGTCCATCCAGGTGAGCTGCACGCCGGGTTCCCCCGCCGCGAGCAGGCCGTCGGCGTCGCGCCGGATCCCGTAGCGCGTCCCGCGCGCGTAGCCCGCGACGATCGCGACGCTGGCCGACGCGAGGCGCTCGGCATCCGCGGGTGACAGCACGGCGCGCACCCCCGGAGCCTCCAAGAGCTCGCCCGCGGCGAGCACGAACCAGAGCGAAGCGTCGGCGGAGTTGTATTCCGGCACGGCGTCGGCGTGGTCCGGGAAGCGGTTCGGCAGCATCCCTTCCGACACGACGGAAGCCCATTCGCAGAGGATCGAGCGCGCCGTCACGAGATCGCCCGTCGCGAGACACAGGCCACGCAGCGCGATGAAGGTGTCACGCCCCCAGTCACCGAACCACGGGTAGCCCGCGAGCAACGTCCGGCCGTCGCCGCGCCGCACGCTGTAGGCATTTCCTGCAACGTCGAGCGAACTCGCGAACGCCGCGCGCCGGCGCCGCTCCGCGCCGCGCAGCTCGAGGACCAGCTCCGAAACCTCGCGCCGCTCGAGCCCGAGCCGACCCGGCACGTCCGCGGCGAGCACCCACAGCGCTTCGCCCGCCCCGAGCTCGAACGCGAGCACGCCGGGCATCGCGAGATCTTCCTCGGCGTCGAGCCCGCGCGCCGCTTCCTCGGCGTAGAAGAAGCGCCGGTACCAGTCGGGCTCGTGCCGGTACGAGCCGTTAGCGAGGGACAATACCGCGGGCACTCCACGATAGGGAGCGAAGCGGAGCGCGTTCTCGCACGCCGTGGGCGTGAAGTCGAAGGCGCCGTTCTCGTGGTGGGTCGCGTGAAAATCGCGGCCCGACAGCAGCGGTCGCACCTCGAGGCGCGCGCCGGGCAGGGGTTGCCCGAGCCGAAACGCGACGACGACGGCGGGCTCGCCGTGCGGAACGAAGAGCTCGACGTGCACGACGCCGAGCCGCGTGGTGAGTCGCCACGTCGGCCAGGGGTCGAGCGCGAACTCGACGCGCTCCACGTCGCCGTGCGCCGTGAAGCCCACGTACGCTTGTGGCCAAAGCTCGACCGAGCCTGCCGCCGTCGTCAGCCGGGCGACGAAGCCTTGCACGAGCGCTCGGCGGTCGGCGGGCGGGTGCGCGGCGGCGAGCAGGAGCGCGTGGTAGCGCCGCGTTCGGAGGCCCGAGGTCGTTCCGCTCGCGAAGCCGCCGAGGCCGTCCGTCTCGAGCCATTCGTCGTCGTCGCGCCCGGAACGGCTCTCCATCGGCGGCGAGGGTACCGCTCGAGCAGAGCGACGACCAGCTCGCCGCCACGCGGCCACCGCAACGCCCCGCCTCGGCTTTTGCAGCAAACCGCGCTGGCATGCGCGCTGCAAACGGCTCCCCCATGCTGCTGCTCCGCGAACGCGCGCTCGTCGGCGAGCTCGAGCGACTGAGCGACGCCGAGCTCTTGGCCGTCGTGCTCGGCACCGGGAGCGCCGGCGAGCCCGTCACCGAGCTCGCCCAGGATCTCCTCGAAGCGGCGGGCGGGCTCGAGGGGCTCGCGCGCGCAAGCCCGCACGGCATGGCGCTCCGGCGCGGGCTCGGACCGGCAAAAGCAGCGCGAGTGTCGGCGGCGCTGGAGCTCGGCCGGCGCGCGCTCTTCGCCGGCATGGTGCTGCGCACGACGCTGCTCGGCTCGTTCGACGCTGTCGCGCGCTGGGCGCGCCCGCGCCTCGCCGGCCTCGATCACGAGGAGGTGTGGCTGCTCGGCCTCGATGGGCGAAGCGCGCTCAAGTCCGCGCGGCGGATCGCCCAGGGCGGCCAGCACGGCTGCGCCCTCACGACGCGCGACGTGCTCGGTCCGGCCCTGCGCGACGCCGTGAGCGGCATCGTGCTCGTCCACAACCACCCATCCGGCGACCCGCGCCCGAGCGTCGAGGACATCGCGATGACGCGCGAGCTCGCCCGCGCCTGCCGCGTCGTCGGGGTGCCGCTCTTCGACCACGTGGTCGTGGCGCGCGGCGGGGCCGCGTCCCTGCTCGAAGCAGGGGCGCTCGACGCTACCTGACGCCGCCCGTGTTCACGCTGTCGCAGCCGAACAGGAGCTCGACCTTGCCGTCGGGATCGTTCTGCGCCGTGAAGCACGTGTTCGGGCAGAGCACGATGCGGCCGTCGGCGTCCATCTGCCAGCCGTCCTGGCAGTCGGAGGCGTCGTTGCGTCCGATGAGCTGCTCTTCCGAGCCGTCGCCGGGCGTGTAGATGACGTTGATCTGGTTCGGGTTCACGGTCTCGCCGTTTTGACCCTTGGCCGGCACGTCGAAGGTGCACGACGTGATCAGGCCGAGGATGCGCGCGAGTGCGGCGTTGAGCGCACTCTTGAAGTCCGCGTCCTGCGAGAGGTCGATGTGGCAGTACTGCGGCCCGTTGACGGAGCACCCGTCACGCGCCGTCGCGCCCAAGACGGCGGCCAACGACATCCAGGGACGGTTGTCCATGTTGTTGACGCTCTCGCTGCCCGGCGAGCCGATCAGGAAGGAGCGCACGCCGTCGAGCCGCGCGGAGTGCACCTCGTCGATGATCGGATCCGTGGGCGCCGGCGTGTCCGGCATGCCGCCGCCCTGACAGCCCTTGGCGAGCGTCGGAGCGCCGTCCGTGATGAGCAGCATGAAGCGATTGCCCGTGAGCCGCGACTCGTTCATGCCGTGCACGAGGGCATAGTCGTAGGCGTCGTGCGTCGGCGTGGAGCCCTGGGGTCGCGTGTTGGCGAGCGCGGTGCCAATCTGATTGCGCTGAGCCGAGCCCGTGGCGCCGAGCAGATCGATCGGGATGAGCGCGTTGATGTTCACGCACTGATCGATGGGGCGCTCGACGTCACTGCCGCTCGTGTTCATGTTCGGGTAGAAGAGGACACCGACGGCCGCCGTCGCGGGCATGCCCTCGATCGTCGTCGCGAGCGCGTCGCGCGTGATCTCCCACTTGGTTCCACCGTTCTGGCTTCGGTTCGGGCGCTCGTTCATCGACGCGCTGTTGTCGACGACGAGCATCAGAACGACCGGCAAGACTTCCGGCTCGTTGGTCCAGCCGTTGCAGGCGTTCGCGCGCAAATCTGCCGCAGTTTGTTGGACATTGGCGGTGCCGCCGCTCGCGGCGCTGCCGCCGTTGGCGCTACCCCCGTTCGCGTTGCTCGAGCCGCTGGACCCGCTCGTCCCGCTGGACCCGCCCGAGAGCGCAATCATGGTCGTGCCGCCCGTGGCCGTTCCGCCGGAGGACTCGTTGGTCCCGCCTTTTCGCGGCTCTTTTCCGGAGCAGGCGGTGACGGACGCGAGCGCGAGAGCAACCAGGGAAGTCAGCACGCGTACCTTCATGACTGTTTTCTCCGGGATGCCGCGCGCGTAGCGCCCTGACATAGCTCAGGTAACGGGCGCAGCATAAATCAGGCACAAGACTAGCGCTCATGCGCTGCGGAAGCTAGGCGGCCAGGGTGCGATACCTGCGCACCCGCGAATGCGCGCGATATCCGCGTCGTTCGCGTTCGATCGTAGATACGTTGCTCCGTCGACGCTACACTCGCGCTGCGCGCTCCCATGAACGCGACGTTCGTCCGTTCCAAGAAAGCTTCCGCGCTGCGCCCATAAGCAGTCGCCCGGCATCCGCGAGAGTAGAGAACATGCGAACCCTCCGAGCCCTATCGACGTTGGTGGTTTTGGTCAGCGCGAGCGCCGTCTGTGCCACAGCCTGCTCTGGAAAAGAACCGCGAAAAGGCCTAGATCAGGCCGGATCCGGCGGTACGGCCGGCAGCATGGGCGGCAGTACCATGGTCACGCTGAACGGCGGTACGGGCGGTGGAGGCACGGGTGGGGGCACCGGTGGGTCCAGCGCAGGCGGAACAGATGCAGGCACGGCGGCATCGGGGGGTACCGGGGATACCGACGGCGTCCCGCAGTGTGGCGAGCTTCCCGGGCTCGGCACGTGCGGCGGCACGCACGTCGAGGCAAAGCTCCGCACCGTGAACATCATGCTCGTCATCGACAAGTCGGGCAGCATGGAGGACCAGCCCAAGGGCTTCAAACAGAACAAGTGGGAGGCGATGAAGAGCGCGCTCGCCACCGCGCTCGCTAAGGTCAAGACGGAGATGAACCTCGGGCTCATCCTGTACCCGTACTCCGAGACCCAACCGATCCTGCTCGACGGCTGCGAGGACACGGGCAACTGCTGCGCATTGTCGACCTCGGACGCGGGCGTGCTCGTGGGCATCCAACCCGGCACGGTCGCCGTCGACCAGGTCAACGCCGCGCTCCTTCAAACCGGTCCTGGCGGGGGAACCCCCACGGCCCCGGCGCTCGCTGCGGCGCTCGAGTACTTCACGAATGGCGAAGGTTCGACGCTCGAGGGCGACAACTACGTCTTGCTCGCGACCGACGGCGGCCCGAACTGCAACGACAAGCTCTTCTGCGACGCCGACCACTGCACCACGAACCTCGACGACTCGTGCGACAACGGCAACTGCTGCGAGGACACGCCTCAGCACTTCATGTGCCTGGACGATGCGGCCGTGCAGGACCAGCTGCACGCGCTCGCGGACGCCGGCATCTCGACGTTCGTCGTCGGTATTCCGGGCACGGAGGCGTACACGGAGTACCTCGACGGCTTCGCCCGCACGGGCGGGGTGCCTGCCACGACCGGCGGTCACGACTACTACGCCGTGTCGGCGGACGCCGGCGTGGAAGGGCTCGCCAGCGTGTTCGAGTCGATCACGACGCAGCTCGTGCACTCGTGCGACATCGAGCTGCCGGAGGCGCCGGCGAAGCTCAACCTCGTCAATGTCGCCATCGACTGCACCATCGTCCCGCGGAATACGGACGACACGGTGTCGGGCTGGGAGTTCGACCAAGAGCCCACGCCCTCGTCCGTGATCGTCCACGGTCCGGCCTGCGACTCCTTGCAAAAGACCGGGGCCCAGCGCGTCGACGTGGTCTTCGGCTGCCCCACCGTTCGCTAACCCCGAGACAGGTACCGCATGCGCTTCCCTCGTTCGTTCTTCCCCCTCGCCGCCCTGCTCGGAGCCGGCATCGCCCTCGGCGCCGGCTGCAGCTCCACGGATCCCGACACCAGTCTTGCGGGCGCCGGCGGCTCGGGTGCCGTCGGTAACGGCTCCGGCGGCAGCGCGAAAGGCGGGAGTGGAGGCAGCGCCAACGGCACCGCCAAAGGCGGCAGCTCGGGCAGCGCCAACGGCACCGGCACGGGCGGCAGCACCGGCACGACCGGCGGCACGGGCAACACGACGAACAGCGGCGGGACCGGCAACGGCGTCGCGACCGGCGGCACGGGCAACGCCACGAGCAGCGGCGGAACGGGCGCGTACCCCACGACGGCGTGCGAGGGACTACCCTTCGAGTCGGCGGGCGAGGGCGGCGGCAGCGATACCTCCTGCGTCGGCATCTCGAACGAAGCCGAGTCGGTGCCGATCGACCTCTTCATCATGATGGACCGCTCGAGCTCGATGGACGAGCTCGTCCCCGGCGGGCAGATGACGCGCTGGATGGCCCTGCACAAGGCCGTGGAAACGTTCATCGCCTCGGGCGTGAACGGCGACATCCGCGCCGGCATCGGCTTCTTCGGCGTGACGGGCGGCAACGATCCCGCGCTCGACTGCGATCAGGAGCGGTACGCGAAGCCCCGGGTCGAGATCGCACCGCTCGACACGGTGGGACCGGATCTGCTCGCGGCCATGGACGACGTCGCGCCGGGCGGGCTCACCCCCGCCGGCCCCGCGCTCTCCGGGGCGCTCGAGCATGCGGCCGCCTGGGCGAAGGAGAACCCGGGGCGCGTCACCGCCGTCGTGCTCGTGAGCGACGGTTACCCGACGCAATGCGATCCGCTCACGCCTTCGGGGCTCGCGACCATCGCCGAGCAAGCGCACCAAAACGCTCCCTTCGTGCGAACGTACGTGATTGGCCTCGACGCCAAGTACAACCTCGACGCCGTCGCGCTCGCGGGCGGCACGCACGCGGCGTTCATCGTGAAAGACAATGACTTTGCGTCGTCGTTCGCGGGCGTGCTCGAAAACGTGGCCAACACGAAGCTCGCCTGCGAGTACGCGATCCCTCCCTCGCCGGAGGCCAACAAGAAGCTCGACTACACGAAGGTGCAGGTGACCTACACGCCCGCGAATAGCGATGTCGATGAAGAGATTCCGTCGGTGCCGAACGTCTCGGGCTGCGGCCAATCGGAAAACGGCGGTTGGTACTACGACAACGCCTCGAACCCCACGAGCATCCTCGTGTGCCCGTGCACCTGTGCGCGTTTCGAGGCCGGGCGCGTGGATGTGCGGGTCGGCTGCAAGCCGCGCGTAGGCGTGCGATAATAGTCTTCCCTCCCCGCCGGCTCTCACGAGCTCGCGAAAGGTAAGACATGAAACGGACCAGCGGATTCTTGGGCTTGTCGGTGCTCCTCGTCGGCCTCGGGCAAGGGGTGACCGGGTGCAGCGGGGATTCGAACGACGAGGGGACGGGCGGCGCCAAGGCCGGCGGCGCGGGCAGAAGCGGCGGGCGCGGCGGGCGCAACCAGGCGGGCACGTCGAACGGCGGTCGCGCGGCGCGTGGCGGCACGAGCAACGGCATGGGCGGCAGCATGGGCGGGAGCACGGGCGGCACCGTGTTCGTCGATCGGTGTCAGGATCTCTCGTCGCCGCCTGCCGATGGACAGGCTTGCTCGCTGCCGAACGGAACGTACTGCGAGGGCACGACGGGTCCCTGCGTGTGCGAAAGCTCGGGGCGCTGGATGTGTTACAGCGACGGTCAGTCCCACGCCGGCACGGGCGGCGGAGGAGCTTCCGGTAGCGCCGGAACGGGACAGGGCGGGAGCGGCAACCAGGCGCAAGGTGGCGGCGGAACCGGCGGTGGGGCGAGCGGCGAGCCAGGCCAGGGCGACACGGGCGGCGCGACGACGGGCGGCACGAGCAACGTCGGAAATGCGGGCGAATCCGGACAAGCGGGCGCCGCGGGCAGCTAGAGAATCAGGCAGAACGAAGCCGCTCGCGGCAATATTGCGCGCGAAAGCCGAGCTATCCGGCGCGACGCATCCTGGCTATCCTCGCGTGCTGGATGACGACGCCCGAGATCCAGTTCGCCGCGCTCACGGACGTGGGGCGGCAGCGCGAGCACAACGAGGACAACTTCCTCGTCGACAAGAAGCTCGGGCTATTCGTGGTGTGCGACGGCATGGGGGGGCACGCGGCCGGCGAGGTGGCAAGCGCCCTCGCGGTCCGTACCCTCCACGAGGAGATCAAGCGCGAGGCGGAGCTCCTCACCGACTACCTGGGCGGTGGCTCGGGCGGGGCGCGCGTGAGCAAGCGCGACATCCTGAATATGCTCGAGTTCGCCGTAAACCGGGCCTCGAGCCGCGTCCACGCCGAGGCGGTCAAGGACACCAACAAGCGCGGCATGGGCACGACGCTGGTCGCCCTTTTGGTGATCGGTAACACCGCCTTCATCATCTACGTCGGCGACAGCCGCATCTACCTGCTGCGCGACGGAGTGCTCGAGCAGCTCACCGAGGATCACACGGTCCGGAACGAGCTCATCAAGAAGAAGAAGATGAGCAAGGAGCAAGTCGAGCAGATCGCGCAGAAGAACGCGATCACGCGCGCCGTCGGCGTGTACGAGCACGCCGAGCCGGACACGCTCGTGCTCGACCTCCTGCAAGGCGACCGCTTCCTGCTCTGCTCGGACGGTCTGTGCGGGTACTTCGAAGAGGATCTCGAGACGCTCGGCCGTCACCTTGCGACCAAGGACGCGGATGCCGCAGCCAAGGCGCTGATCAACGCGGCGAACGAGCAAGGCGGCAAGGACAACATCACTTCCGTGATCGTCACGCTCGGCGACGGGGCGGCGCGCGACACGAATCGCGCCAAGCAGCTCCAGCTCAAGCGCGAGACGCTCGCGCGCATGCCGCTCTTCCGCCCGCTCAACGACCGCGAGATCCTGCGCGTCCTGCAGGTCACGGACGTGGCCTCGTTCCAGAACGGCGAGCAGGTGATGACCGAGGGCGAAACGGGTGAGGAGCTCTTCATCGTCTTGAGCGGCACCGTCAAGGTCATGCGCAACGGCGCGGACCTCGCGACGCTGAAGACCGGCGACCACGTGGGGGAGATGGCGCTCGTGCGGAGCCAGCCGCGCTCCGCGACCGTCGTGAGTGAAGGCAACAGCGAGCTGATGGTGATTCGGCGCACGGAGTTCTTCGAGATCCTGCGCAAGGAGCACCAGCTCGCGGTGAAGCTTTTGTGGCAGTTCCTGGGCGTCCTCGCCGATCGGCTCGCGGACACGAGCCGCGAGCTCGGCGCCGCCAAAGAGGAGCTCGCCGCGGAGGACATCACCGGCGAGATCTTCGAGGACGAGGACGACAGCGATCGCAAGACGCTGATCCTGCCGGAACCGAATTGAGATGAGCGGGCACGGGCTCTTCGCGCTCGTGCTCGGTGCCGGGCTGCTCACGGTCTCCGGCTGCCGGCGCGGCGAGAGCGCGAAGCCCGTGCCGCCGCGCGCGACCTCGGCGGCCGTGGCGAGCGCCGCTCACCGCGCGACGGCGGCGCCGAAGCCGCCACCGGTCGTCCACGGCTGCCGCATCCTCGGTCTGCGCGGCAAGCCGGCGCCCGCGGGAACACCGGGCGTCGGGACGCTCCTGCACGACCCGCGCTGGCTCGAGCTCGCGGACGGCGTCGAGCTGCAGCTCAAGCACACCGAGACGACGCGCGAGCTCAGCTTGATCGGCCCCGGGCGCTTTCTCGCGTGCGCGGAGGGCAGCGAAACGGTGCTCGTCGCCCGCGGCATCGTCTCCACGACGCCCGGCCCCGGCTCGCGCGCGGGCGCCGAAGTGGAGCTCGGAACGCCGTTCGGCATCGTGCATTACGCCGACGCGGCCCTCCGCCTCGACGTGCGCGAGGCGGGACTCACGCTCGAAGTAACGCAGGGTGCCGCGGGGATCAGCGCGGCAGCGGAGGGCGCGCGACCGGACGGAGGCGCGCCCGAGCCGGTGCGGGGACCGAAGGGAAAGCTCACGCTGTCGGGCAAGGTCGACGCCGCGAAGCTCGTCGCAGCCTGTGCCGAGGCGCGTGCAAGAATCAGCACGAAAACCGCGGCGCCCGCGCCGAGCGCCGGCCCGGAGCGGGGGACGTGGGCGGTCTTACTGCTGAACGCGCGCAAGGCCGCGCGGCTCGTCTGCGCGCGTGCGCGCGCCGCAACCGGACGCCTCGAAGGCAATGAGCAGGGCCGGCTGGATGACCAGCTGGACGGCTTGCTCCGGCCCCCGAACGCGGAAACGGACGCGGGAAAGTGATGTTTCGTTGACAGTTTCCGCCGGGCGCCGCTAGCGTCCGCACGACGGGCTAGTCCATGGGCTTCCGAACGTTGACCTGCCGGCCACCCCTGCCGCGCGCTGTCTGGACAGCCGCGTTAGGCGGAGCGCTCGTGACGCTGCTCGCTCCGGGTGCCCGCGCCGACGAGCCCCGCAAGGTGACCGAGCCCGCGGTCATGCGCGAGCCGACCGAGATCGTCCAGATTGCCGACGCCTTCGACGACGACGACATCTTCGACCTGCATCTGTCGCTCGGCTACCAGCACACCTGGAAAAACGCGAAGATCTACCGCGAGACCGCGGGGGCACAGATTTCGACCGGTGGATTTACGCCGGCGAACATGAACGTCGCCAAGTACGAGCAAGACACCGCACGACTGAACACGCGTGCGGACATCGGCCTCTACAAGGACATCGCGCTCGTCATCCGCATGCCGGTCATCCTCTCGGACGACCGCAGCTTGAACGAGAACGGCGGCGGCCTGCAGAGCAACACGCTCGTCGGCGCTCCGGGCGAGCAGCTCTTCATGATGCCGTTCAAGGCGCCCACGCGCAGCGGCATCGAGTACCTCGCCCTCGGTATGGACTTCGGCCTGATGAACCAGGCGCGCAACCCCAACAAGCCGACCTGGAACATCGGCGGCGAGGTGCGGCTCAACGTCTCCGAGCCGATGCACGCCTGCAATGCGAACCCGCAGAACCTGAACCAGACGCCGCCGGGCGGCGGGCAGCAGGTCAAGTGCGCTTACCCGCACGACACCAACCGCGACGGCAAGGCGGGACAGTACTCCACCTCCGATACGGGGGACGGCTCGACGATCAAGTTCGACGAGGGCGCGAGCGGCGAGCGCAGCCCCGGAGTGAGCCG
>Ga0070682_100000559_pt1 | contig 22966 bp, 20 predicted proteins | sample KBSC63LmetaG_FD_64668 | JGI IMG/M metagenome (GOLD analysis project Ga0070682, IMG submission 64668) | Corn rhizosphere microbial communities from Kellogg Biological Station, Michigan, USA - KBS C6-3L metaG | ecosystem: Host-associated > Plants > Roots > Rhizosphere | place: USA: Michigan...
TCGCGACGTGCCGCGCGAGCGCGACCTTGAGCGGCTCGGGCGGGTCGAAATCGGGGAATCCCTGGCCGAGGTTCACCGCGCCGTGCTCGTCCGCGAGCCGTGACATCACGGTGAAGATCGTCGTCCCGACGGCGGGGAGCTTCGACTCGATCACGGCGCTCGCGAGAACGCGCTTCAGCGCGGCGGCTTCGAGGAGTTGCCGAGGACAGGGTCACCGACGAACGTGTTCGGGCCGAACCAGCGCACGGCGTCCACTTCGTTGTCGAACACGTCGGCGCGGCCGCCGGAGTCACGGCAGAGGTTTCGGAACTGGAGCACCTGGATGGCCGACTCGCCGACGAGCACGGCGACCGGAATGTTCGCGCGCGCCGCGGCCGTGAAGAACCCGCCCAGCGCCTCGCGCGTTTTCGGTCCGAAGACCGGCGGCGCTTTGCGCAAATCGAAGATGACGCCCCGGTACGGCGAGTCAGGGAAGAGGATGTGCCGCGTCAGGTAGTCCGACATCTGCCGCGCGCTCCGCGCGCCGGCCTCGGGGCTCAAGTCCGGGCGAACCCAAACCTGGCAGGTGGCGATCCCCTGTCGCGCCGAGATGAGGTGGTTGTCGCCTTCGGAGAGCTTCACGCGAATTTCGGCAAAAGGAGCGACGTTTCGAGTCCGGAATCTACAGCGGCGCCGCGGCCCAGCCCAGACTGTAGCTGCTTTTGTGCCGTAAGCCCCGGCCGGCGCTACGCTTTCCGCTCGAACATGGACGCCCGAGCGAGCACCCCGACGCGCCGCTGGGAGCCCGGCCGCTGGGTCGCTCGGGCGCTCTGTGCCGTGTTCGCCATCCTGGGTGCGCTTCCGCTCCTGGCGGCCGCCGCCCTGTCGAGCGGGCCGATGACGCACTGGGCTGAACGCGAGACGGCCCGGGTGCTTCGGCAGGAGCTCGGCGTCGCCGCGCGCTACCGGGTGTCCCTCCGCCTTTTACCGCTGCGCCTCGCGATCGTGGATCTCGTCGTGCCGGCCTCGGACGGGGGGTCGCCCGCGCTCGTGGCGGAATCCGTGTCGGTCGCACCGCGCGTGTTCGCGCTGTTCGGGGGGCGCCTCGACCTCGGCGAGATCGAGCTCAAGCGGCCGCGCGCCCGTATCGTCGTGAAAGAAGGCAAGGTCCAGAACGTCACCTACCGCTTGCCCGAGAAAAAGAGCGGACCCTCGTCCAGCCGCCCCAAGCGCGCCCCGTTCACGGCGCTTTCGGTGACGGAAGGCCACTTCGATCTCGACATCGACGGCACGAAGGTCGAGACGGGCGCGGTCGATCTCGACGTATTCGCGGACTCGGGGCCGTCGTTCGAGGTTTCACTGCAGGCGGACGAAACGCGCGTCGTGCGCCGCCGCATCGACAAGACGCAGCACGTGCCTACCACCGGCACGGAGGTGCAGGACGACGACCTCGTGTGCCGACTCGAGGCGCGCGTGCACGTCGACCCGGATTCGATCGACGTGCGCAGGCTCTCGCTCCTCGCCGGCATCGACGACACGCCGGGGCCCGGCCGCCGCGGCGGCTGCGAGAGCGTGAACGATGCCGATCCGCGCGAGCTTTTGGCCGGCGCGTCGCAGCTTCACGTCACGCTCCGCAAGGAGAAGCCGCCGCTCTTCACGGGGCACCTCGTGCTGCGGGCGCCGATGCTCTTGCTCAACCGTTTTACGAAGACGCTGGCCCTGCACGGATGGGTCGCGTTCGCCGGCGACGTGCGCAACGACGGCAGCTTCAAGCTGCCCGAAGCCGAGGGCAAGCTCACGGGGCGGAACCTCGGGCTCGGCGGCTATTGGCTCGCGAAGGAGCTCGCCGTCGACGTGCGCATGGCTCGCGACCGCGTGCTCTTGCCGCACTTCGAGATGGGGTTCGCCGACGGCAAGATTGCGCTCCAAAACGTGCAGGTCGAACCGCTCGCCGCCGGCATGCCGTTGAGCGTCGAGTCGATGGAGGGCTCGAACGTTCCGTTCCCGGCGCTCATGCGCGACCTCGACGTCACCTCGCGCACGATCGTCCAGTGGGACATCAAAGAGACGCACGGGCGCAAGATCCACGGCACGCTCGCGCCGCTCCACGTGGAGGGCGACCTCACGGGGGAGACGCGCGATTTCGAGGTGTTCGACCGGTCCTGGAAGGATCCGGCGAAGAAGCACATGTTCGGGATCAAGCACGCGTCCTTGCACGGGCATTTTCGCGTGATCCCGCGCGCGCTCGAGTTTTTCGACATGCGCGTCGATTTCGGCCAGAGCACGGCGTTCGCGCACCTCGTGTCGATTGGCTTCGACAATCACATTCAGATCAGCATCGGCAAGGGGACGCGTATCGACCTCGCCGACGTGAGTCCGCTCGTCGACATTCCGCTCTCGGGCCTCGCCGAGCTCGATGCCGAGATGGCCGGCATCATGAGCGACCCGCTCCTCACGGGGAACGTGAAGATCAACTCCTTCGTGTTCGGCGGCTTCCCGATCGGCGATTTGAAGAGCGCGAAGGTGCGCTTTCGTCCGCTCTACATCGAGCTTCTCGACGTCGACGCGCAGAAGGGGAAGAGCGCGTACACCGTGCCGTCGGCCAAGATCGACTTCAAGGCCGGAGCGACGCTCGTGCTCGACGCGAAGATGAAGAGCGCAGCCTTCGACCTCCGCGATTTTCTCACGATCTGGCACTTCGAGCAGGACCCGCGCTGGGCCGATTTGGAGGGAGAAACGCAGGCGGACGTGAGCGTGCGCTACGTGCTCGGCGGGCACGAGGACCCGTGCCAGTCCGGCGTGCTCGCGACCAACGGCAGCGTCGCCTTCAAGCGCCTCGGGTTGTTCGGTGAACGCTACGACGGCGGTCGCAGCGACTTCCGCTTCCGTTGGTACGATCGCGACGCGGGCTACCGCGCGCTCGAGCTCAATCTGCCGAACCTCGTCTTGAAGAAGGGCACGGGCTCGATCGTCGGCTCGGTCGACGTGCGTCCGGGGGGCAAGATCGAGGGGCACCTGGTCGCGAGCGAGGTGCCGCTCGGCAAGATCGACGCGCTGCCCGGTCTAGCGAAGATGGTGGACGGTCAGGCGTCGGCCGTCGCCGAGCTCGGCGGCACGCTCGACGAGCTCGAAGCCACGGCGACGGCGCGCATCTCTCCGATCCGGGTCGGCCGCGCGACGCTGCCCGCGTCGAACCTCGCCGTGGAGCTCTCGCCCATCAAGATCACGCGCCCCCTGATCGGCAAGACGCACTGTGGCGCCCCGATCGAGACCCCCTTCGATCTCGCGGAATTCGAGGCCGACGAGGCCTCCGGCGTGTTCGCCGTGCGCGGGTCGCTTTTCGGCGGCCAAATCGGCCTGAATCAGCTCACGATCACGCGGCAGCGCAGCAAGCTCATCCACGGCAAGGTCACGCTGAAGGACCTCGATCTCGGCGCGGCCGCGGAGCTCGTGCCGACACTCGCGCTCTCGGACGGTCGGACGGAGGGGCACGTCTCCGGGACGCTCGATCTCGCCGAGGTGCGCAGCGCCGATCCGCTCGCGTCGCGCGTGCGCCTCGCTCTCACCGAGCTGACGATCGCCGGCAGCGGCAACGCGCTCAAGCTCCTGCCCGGGGCCGAGCCGATCGAGCTCGGCGGTGGCGTGTTGCGTGCGCCGGGTCTCGCGCTCGCCGTCACGACGCCGCGCGGGCACCAGGCCACGTTCGACCTCGAGGGCACCGTCACCGGCTTGCGCGACGTGCCGCGCGTCGACGCCGGCATCACGCTCCGCCCGGTCGACCTCGCGGCCGTCGCGCAGCTCGTCCCGCGCATCGAGCGCGCGAAAGGCAGCTTTGCCGGCCACATCGGCGTGAGCGGGCCGCTCCGCGCCCCGGACTACACGGGTGGTTTCGAGCTCACGGGCGGCGAGCTCGTGCTGCGCGGCTTCCCCGTCCCCGTGAGCGACATCGAGCTCGGCCTCAAGCTCGAGGGCGGCGAGCTCGACGTGTCGCGCGGCAGCGCCCGCATCGGCAACGGGCGGATCGCCGTGAGCGGCGGTGCCCCCATGCGCGGCTTCGAGCTCGGCGCCGTGCGCCTCGACGTGAGCGCGCGCGACCTTTCGTTGCCGCTCGGTGAAGGCGTGCGGGCGACCGCCGACGCCGACTTGCTCGCGACGTGGAAGCCGTCGAGCGGCGAGCGTGCCCTGCCGCGCATCTCCGGCAACGTGCTCATGCGCTCCTTCGAGTACAAGCGCCCCGTGACGATGACGGCCGAGCTCCAGTCGCTCGGCCGGCGCGGCAAGCGCACGAACTTCGAGGAGTACGACCCGGCCGACGACGTCGTCGAGCTCGACGTGACGATGCGCTCGGCGCGCGCCCTGCAAATCAAGAACGACCTCGTCGAGACCGAGCTCGATCTCGGCAACGAGGGCCTGCTCCTCACGGGCACCAACGGTCGCTACGGCCTGCGCGGCACGGTCGATATCAAGCCGGGCGGGCGCATCAACCTGCGCCGCAACGTGTTCGAGATCAGCCAGGGCACGGTGCGCTTCGACGACGCGACGCGCATCGCCCCGAAGGTCGACGTGACCGCCCACACCGACTACCGCCGCTACGCCGCCTCGGCGGGGGCGAGCGGTCCCGCGGGCGGCAGCACGACGACGACGACCGCAGCGGCGAGCCCCGGCAGCACGACCACGGCGGCATCGGGCGGCCACTGGAACATCCACATGCACGCGCACGGCGACGCGGACGACCTCAAGGTCGACCTCACGAGCGATCCGGCGCTCGCGCAGGACGACATCTTCCTGCTCATCACGGTCGGCCTCACGCGCGCCGAGCTCGATCAGGCTCAGTCCGCGAGCGTCGGCGAGAGCGTCGCGCTCGAGGCGCTCGGCACCCTGAGCGGCGCCGATCGCGCCGTGACGGACGCCGTCCCCGTGATCGACGAGTTCCGCTTCGGCAGCGCGTATTCGTCGCGCACCGGCCGCACGGAGCCGACCGTCACGATCGGCAAGCGTCTCACCGAGCGCGTGCGCGCGAACGTGACGACCGGGCTCGCCGAATCGCGCGAGGTGCGCTCGAACGTCGAGTGGCGCCTGAACAACAAGGTCAGCGTCGAGAGCTCGTACGACAACGTGAACGACATCTCCGCCTCCGCCCTCGGCAACCTGGGCGCGGGCGTGCGCTGGCGGCTCGAGTTCGAATAGCGATTGTTCAGTGGGCTGAACAATCGGTTCAGCCCAACCCGGCTAATCGGAGGGCGGGTTCCTGCGTAGGTTCTTGGTGTCCCGAACGACCACGAACCACGGAGTTTCCCCATGACCACCACGCATCATCCCGCCCTCACGTCCGCGCTTTCCGCCACCGCCTCGACCGAGGCCGCTCCGAGCCCGCTCGCCGCCCTGGCCCGGAAGGTCGTCGCCACCGACCGTGACCCCGCCGCCACGCTCGCGCGCGTCGCGCTCGGCGCCATCCTCTTCCCGCACGGCGCGCAGCACGCGCTCGGGTGGTTCGGCGGCTACGGCTTCAGCGGCACACTCGGCTGGATGACGGGCACGCTCGGATTCCCCGCACCGCTCGCCGCGCTCGGCATCGTCACCGAGCTCGTCGCGCCCGTGCTGATGATGCTCGGTGTCGGTGGTCGCGCGACCGCCGCCGCCTTGATGGTCCACATGGCGTTCGCGAGCAGCCCGCACTGGTCGACCGGCTTTTTCATGAACTGGTTCGGCGCGCACGCGGCCGGCGTCGAAGGCTTCGAGTACCACCTGCTCGCGATCGCGCTCGCCGCAGTGGTCGTCGTGAAGGGCATGGGCGCGCTCTCGCTCGATCGCGCGCTCATTCGGCGGGCTACCAGCGCGGCGTCTTGAAATGCGAGACGAGGACGTCGACGAACGCGCGCACTTTGTTGGGCGCGCGTCGTGCCTGCGGGTACACCGCGTAGATGCCGAGCGGCGGCGCGTAGACCGAATCGAGCGCCACGCAGAGCCGCCCGGCCGCGAGCTCCGACGCCACCATGAAGCGCGGCAGCACGGCGAGCCCCATGCCTGTCACGGCCGCTCGCCGGATCACGGCGCCGCTCGCCGCCGAGAAGCGCGGCTCGACGGGAATGGCCAGCACCTCCTTCGACACGGGGTCGCGGAAGCGCCATTCGTCGGTGACTTTGAGCAGCGAGTACACGAGACAGTCGTGTTGCAAGAGGTCGGACGGCGACTCCGGCAAACCCTTGCGCGCGAGGTACGCGGGCGCCGCGCAAAGGACCATGCGATCCGTGGCGAGCTTGCGTGCGACCAGGCCCGCACCCTTGAGCTTCGACGTGATGCGAATGGCCACGTCGATGCCGTCCTCCACTAGGTCGACGGCGCGATCGCCGAGCGAGAGATCGATCCGCACCGCCGGGTAGCGCTCGAGGTAGGCCGCCATCGGCGCCGCCAACCAGTCTTCGGCGAACACGATCGGCGCGTTGACGCGCAGGATCCCGCGTGGCTCGTCGCCCGCGCCCGCGACGGCGAGCGCCGCCTCGTCCGCGGCCGCCGTGACGCGCGCGCAACGCTCGTAGAGAGCAGCGCCCTCGGGCGTGAGCGTCAGCTTCCGGGTCGTGCGATGCAGAAGACTTACCTTGAGCTCGCGCTCGAGTCCCGCGACGCGCATGCTCACGGCCGCTTTCGAGACGCCGAGCTTCGTCGCCGCAGCGGTGAACGACTTCGCTTCGACGACACGCGCGAAGGTGACCATGGCGAGGATCTCGTCCGGGGTCGCGGGCATGGGGCCACGCTATGTTACCTTTCGAGCCTGGTGCAGCGGTCCGCCGGCACCGGAGCGCGACTCGATTCCCGGGTGGGGGGTCGGAGCAAGGGAGCCGCGTCGTGGCGTGCGGCGCGCATTAGAGTAGAAAATCTACATAGAAGCGATAAAACATTTCGCTTGTCTAAATAGTGGGCGCCCGTAGTTTTGGGGGCGGAGGAACCATGAGCGCTGCAGCCACGAACCATTGGGATCCGAAGGGCTACGAGGAGCGGGCGCGCTTCGTGCGCGAGGGCGGCATGCCGCTCGTCGAGCTGCTCGCGCCACGCGCCGGGGAGCGCATCCTCGACCTCGGCTGCGGGAACGGGAAGCTGACGCAGGTGCTCGCCGAAAGCGGCGCCTCCGTGCTCGGCGTCGACGCGTCGCCCGAGATGCTCGCGGAGGCACGCGCCACGTACCCCGCGCTCGAGTTTGCGCTCGAGCGGGGCGAAGCGCTGCCCTACGACGCGGAGTTCGACGCCATCTTCTCGAACGCGACGCTTCACTGGATGCCGCGTGCGGCGGACGTTGCCGTCGGCATGGCGCGCGCGTTGCGACCGGGCGGGCGCCTGGTCGCAGAGTTCGGCGGCTTCGAGAACGTCGCGGTCGTGCGCGCCGCCGTGAGCGCCGGTTTCGAGGCGCTCGGTCGCACCGAGACGGCGTGGAACCCATGGTACTTCCCGACGCTCGGCGAGTACGCCGCGGTGCTCGAGGGCGCGGGCTTTCGCGTGCGGTTCGCGCGCTGGTTCGAGCGGCCGAGCCCGATGCCCGATCGTCCCGAGCGGAGCGGCATCGCCGACTGGCTCGGCATTTTCGCGAGCGAGCTCTGCGAGCGGCTCACGGCGCAGGAACGGCCGCGTTTCTTCGACGCCGTCGAGGCGCATGCGCGCGCACGCCTCTTCCGCGACGGCGTCTGGTGGATCGACTACGTGCGCCTGCGCGTCGAGGCGGCGCGACCCGCGCTCTAACCCGGTCCGGACTGTCTCACGGCGAAGTCGGCGAGCCGCTCCACGATCTCCGGACTCGAGGGCACGTCGTGCCCGACCCCCGGCGCGACGATGAGCTCCGCGTCGGTGCCTTCGAAGGCCTCCGACAGCGAGGCGAGGTAGGCGAGGTTGCCGGGGAAGATGGGGTCGTGCTCGCCGATCGCGAAGAGCCGCGGGAGCACGCCGGCCGGATACGTGAAGAGCTTCGGTTCGTCGAAGACGGGCTTGAAGCCGCTCAGGAACATGCCCCACCGCAGGCCTGCGAACCGCGCGTCGCCGCGCGTGGCGAGCGCCGCGACGATCGTCGCCATGGCGGCGCCCTGCGAGAAGCCGACGACGCCGACGCAAGTGCGCCCGTGCACCGCCGCTGCCACCGCGTCGAGGCCCCGCTCGAGCGCGGCGTACGTTTTCTTGCCGGTCGCCTTGTCCGTGTTCGCCTGGAACCAGTCGTAATGCTCGCCGGCATCCCAGAACCGACCGTCGGTGAAATCACCGAGCGCGCTCTGGCCGACCTCGCGGTAGCGCGCCGTCATCCACCGGTTCAGGTCGTCGAGCTCGGCTCCGGCTAGGCGATGGCCCGCGCTCGGAGCGACGAGCACAAAGCCCGCGGCTTCGAGCCGTTTCCCGAGCGCGCCGAGCGTGCGCAGCATCGACGCCCCCGACATCGTGATGCCGTGCAGAACGAGGATGGTGCGAGCGCCGGCCACGGCGGGAACATACGCCATCGAGCGCGCGTCGACTCGGGAACCAATCCACGCCGAAGCGCACCAACCCCCTAGGACCTGGAATGGCACGCGAGCTTCGAGCGCTGATGTACGACAACGACGCAGGTGAGATCACACGCCCCGACATCCCGGCCGCGCTCAGCTCGAGCCCGGGTGAGGGTGACGTGCGCGCGTCGGGGTTCCACTCGCGTCAGGAGCAAGAGCGCGAGCTTGCGCCGTACACGGCGATGCCCGTGCTGCCCTCGCGTCTGAACGAGCCCACCGTTCCCGACGCTGCGCTCAAGATGTCGATGGCGCGCGCGGACGTTCACGGCGATTACACGCCGAGCGACGTCGGGCGCACGCCGCGCTCGGGTCCTCGCCACCCGGCCCCCTCCGCGGCGCCGCCGCCCGAAGTCCTCTCGACGATCCCGCCGCCCGCGCGCCCGCGCTCGCGGAAATCGCTCCCGCCGGACAGCGCCCGCGCCCGGAAATCGCTGCCGCCCGACCGCGCCCGCGCGCGGAAGTCCATGCCACCCGACAGCGCCGGCTTCGCGGCGCGCGCGCGCATCACGGCGAAGGCGACGCCGGTCGCGTTGCGGGAGCGAGAGCAACCGAGCCTCGTTCGCGCGTTCCTGCTCGTCACGGGGACGGCGGTCGTTGCCGCCATGCTCGGTGTGGGTCTCGGTAACGGGAGCCTCGAACGTCTGTTCTCGTCGTCGCCCCCCGCCGAGGCTCCGCCGCCGGCGCTCCCCGCGGCACGCGTCGCGCCCGCGCGCGTTACGTCGACGCCCGCCTCCGCACCCGCGCGCGTTGGGTCGCCGCACGCGCCCGGGCCCGTTGCTGCGCCGGCCGCTGCCGCGACGGACGAAGCGCCGAAGGTCCCGGTGCTGCGCATCGATCAGCTGCCGCCCGGCGAGGCGAGCGCCGCGCCCGAAGCCAACCCGACCGCCAAGGCGACGCCGAAGCCGGCGCGCAAAGCGCACCGCTAGCGCGCTACTCTTCGCGCGACGCGAGCCAGGTCGCGAGCTCGCGCAGCGCGGAGGCACGCACGTCGTCGCGAAGCTCCGCGCTCTCGAGGTGCTCCCGCAGCGACGCCCGCCCGCGCGAAAGCCGGCTTTTTACGGTACCGACCGGGATCGCGAGCTCGCGCGCAATCTCGGCGACGCCCTGCTCCTCCCAGTAAAACTTCCGGAGCACGATGGAGAAGTCGGGGTCCACCCGCTTGAGCGCCAGCACGAGCAGCACCTGCTCCTGCCGCACCGCCGCGAGCTGGCTCGGGCCGTCCTCCGGCGCCGTGGTGGCGGCGACCGGCGTGTGCTCGGCGTAGGTCTCGGCGCGCCGGTACATGCGGTACTGGTTCTTCGCGATCCCGTAGAGGTAGGTGCGGAAGGTCGAGCGACCCTCGAACCGGCCGACGCTCTGCGTGCAAGCGAGCAACGTGCGCTGCACGAGCTCTTCCGCGTGACGCGAGCGACGGCCGAAGAAGCCGGCAAGCTCGGGGACGTAACGATGCAGCAGCCGATCCCCCGCCTCGCGACTGCCGGAGCGCCAGCGAAGCAGAAGCGTCGCCGTCGTGTCCTCGTGCACACCCATAACCTTCAAAGCTAGCGATGGCGCGCTGCGCCGCAACGCCGACATTGTCGTGAAGGCGCCCACCTCGCGTGGAACGTGCGGGATTCGCTGCTTTCCCGCGCGGGTTTTAGTGACACTGGCTTGACTTGGCGGGTCTCGGCCACCATCGTCCCGCCACTCGCGAGCTTCGGCATGAACGTTCGGCTGATCAAAGCACTGCGTTTCGAAGCGGCCCATCGTCTTCCCGAGGTGCCCCCGGGCCACAAGTGCGCGCGCCTTCACGGTCACAGCTTCATGGTCGAGCTCGCCGTGCGAGGGCCCGTGAACGAACGCACCGGTTGGTTCATCGACTACGGCGACCTCGACGCGCTCTGGCAGCCGCTCCACGCCGTGCTCGATCACAACTACCTGAACGAAGTGCCCGGCCTCGAGAACCCGACGAGCGAGAACTTGGCGCGCTGGATCTGGCAGCGGCTAAAGCCCGGATTGCCGGCGCTCGAGCGCGTGATCGTGCACGAAACCTGCGACGCGCGCTGCGAGTACGAAGGCGACTGAGCCGCCGCGCGCGAACGCGTCAGCTGCCCGGCGCGACGTCGCTGCAGAGACCGGCGAGGGGCCCCGTCGGCTGCCCCGCGGAGTACGTGACCTCGCACGGGATCGGCGCCGAGAGCGTCTGCGCGAGATCGAGCGGCAGTGCGCCTTCCCATTCACGCGGGCCGTCGAAGCGCGCGCGGATGACGCCGGCCTTGTCGATGAACCACGTCTCCGGGAAGAGCTTGGTGCCGTACTTGCCGCCGACGACGCTGTCGCCGTCGGGATCGATGAGCACGGTGAAGGGATCGGTCGCCCCCACGACCGACTGCAGCGTCGCGCGCGCGTCCTCGGCGCTCTCGTCCGTCGTGATCGTCACGAGCGCAATGTCGTTCGAAAACGGGCGCAGCGCCTTCGCGAGGCTCGCGATGTGCGGCAGCTCCTCGAGGCACGGACGGCACGTCTTCGTCCAGAAGTGCAGGATCACCGTCTTGCCGCGGTAGCTCGAGAGCCGCACGGGGCGACCATCGAGGCCCTTGAGCTCGAAATCGGGCGCGGTGCGGTTGCGCGCGGCGTAGTCCGGCTTGAGCGCGCAGAGGGCGGTGCACGCGCGGCGTGTCTCGCCGTCGCGCGCCGTCAGCACGAAGCCGTACACGCCGAGGCCCGCGAGCACGATGATGACGACCTGCGCGATCTGCGAAAACGTCACGCGGGAGGTTCTATCACCGCCCCGGGCGCGGTGCTCGCCCGGGGCGGCGGCTTGCGGCGCGCCGGCTTTCGAGCCAAAAGGAAGCGCGATGGACCGCGTCGAGCACCGGCTCATGACCCAGCTCGCTCGCGCGAGCCACGACTTCGCCCTGCTCGAGCCGGGCGATCGCGTCATGGTTGCGGTCAGCGGAGGCAAGGACTCCCATGCGCTCCTCTACCTCCTGCGCGAGGTGCAACGGCGCGCGCCGTTCGAGTTTTCGCTGTTCGCGCTGAACGTCGATCAAGGTCACCCGGGCTTCCCGAAGACGCTCTTGCCCGAGTACTTCCGGCGCGAAGGGTACGAGTTCGAGATCGTGGAGGAGGACACCTACTCGGTCGTGAAGGAGAAGGTGCCGGCGGGCAAGACGACCTGCTCGCTTTGCTCGCGCCTGCGTCGCGGTATCCTCTACACGACGGCGTCGCGGCTCGGCGCGACCAAGATCGCGCTCGGCCACCACCGTGACGACGTGATCGAGACGCTGCTCTTGAACCTGTTCTTCTCCGGCCAGACGAAGGCGATGCCGCCGCGGCTGCGCTCGGACGACGGGCGGCACGTCGTGATTCGGCCGCTCGTGTACGCCGCGGAGCCGGATCTCGCTGCCTTCGCCGAAGCGAAGGGCTTCCCGATCATTCCCTGCGACCTCTGCGGGTCCCAGGAGCAGCTCCAGCGCAAGCGCGTGAAGGCGCTGCTCACGACGCTCGAAGCCGAAAACCCGAACGTGCGCCGCAATCTGCTGGCCGCGCTCGGCAACGTACGGCCGACGCACCTGCTCGATCGCGAGCTACGCGTGCGGCTCGGCCTCGTGGAAGCGAGCGAAGCCGAGGACAGCGTGCAGAAGCTCGTCACGCTCGGCTCGGCGCCGACGCTCGTCGCGGGCGACGCGGAATAGAACGCGTCGCCAACGTCAAGACGACCGTAGATGCGCCGTATGTGCTCGCGGCCTCGCTTCGCGGGCTTGTCCGTGACACAGAAGGTCGCGCGCCGTCACGTTGTGTCACGGCCAGCCTCGCCACGAAATGATCCAATCCAACAACAAGTTCCCGCGCGTTCCCCGGCTTCGCTCCGGTTGGCTCAAGCGGATGCTCGTGTCGTTCGTGATCGTGCTCTTGGCGTTCACGAGCTACTTCACGGTACCCGCGGAATCAGAAGGCGTCGTCGTGCGCCTCGGCAAATTCAATCGCGTCGTGCCTGCGGGCCTGCACTTCAAGCTCCCGGTAGGGCTCGACGAGGTCGCCGTGGTGCCGGTCAAACGCCAGCTGAAGCAAGAGTTCGGCTTCGGCACGCCGGAGGCCATGAATCCCTGGCAGGCGTCACCGAGCAGCGAATGGGGCGTGGAAAAATCGATGGTGACGGGAGACCTGAACGCCGCGCTCGTCGAGTGGATCATCCAGTACCGCATCGACCGTCCGGATCGCTACCTCTTCAACGTCCGTCAGGCCGACGCGACGCTCCGGGACGCTTCGGAAAGCGTCATGCGCGAGGTCGTGGGCGACCGCACGGTCGACGAGGTCATCACCATCGGTCGCCAGGAAATCGAAAGCGAAGCCCTCCTCAAGCTTCAGGCCCTGACAACTCGCTACGAGATGGGGCTCAAGATTGACCAGGTACAGCTGAAGAACGTGAATCCGCCGGAGCACGTGCAGGCATCCTTCAACGAGGTCAACCAGGCCCAACAGGAGCGGGAACGCGCGATCAACGTCGCCAACGGCGAGTACAATAAGGCGATCCCGCGCGCGCGCGGCACGGCCGATCAGGCCATCAGCGAGGCTGAAGGGTACGCCAAGAAGCGCATCAACGAGGCCGAGGGCGATGTCGCGGCCTTCAACGCCCTCCTCGCCGAATACGTCAAGGCGCCGGAAGTCACGCGGCAGCGGCTCTACCTCGAGACGATGGCGAGCGTGCTGCCGAACGTGAAGAACAAGGTGATCCTGGCGGAGCAGGTCAAGGGCTTGCTCCCGTTCCTGAACCTCCGGGACGGCGACATCTCGGCGGCGAAGGGAGCTCCGTGATGAAAACGCGCCTGCTGTTGCTGCTACTCGCCGTCGCCGCGGTGATCGGCCTCTCCGCGAGCACGTACATCGTGCAGGAAACCGAGCAGGTGATCCTCACCGAGTTCGGCAAGCCGACATTCGAGCCCGTCACGCACGCCGGCCTCTACTTCAAGCGGCCCTTCATTCAGGAAGTGAATCGCCTGCCGAAGCAGATCCTCGCGTGGGAGGGGCAAGGCACGGAGATGGCCACGCGTGACAAGCTGTACATCAGGGTGGATACCTACGCGCGCTGGCGCATCAGCCGGCCGCTCGAGTACTTTCGGCGGCTGCGGGACGAGCGCAGCGCCTTGTCGCGTCTCGACGACATCCTGGGCAGCGAGACCCGCAACGCGGTCGCCAAGCACGACCTGATCGAGCTGATCCGCACGACCAAGGAACGCCAGCCGACTCGCGACGAGACGATGAAACGCGCGGTCGACGACAGCAGCAACATCGGCGTTCTTCACCCCATCACCCGGGGTCGCCAGCAGATCGAGCGTGACATCGAGATCGCGGCCAAACCCAAGCTCGCCGAGCTCGGCATCGATCTACTCGATCTACGCTTCAAGCGCGTCAACTACAACGCGAGCGTCGTCGAGAAGATCTACGAGCGGATGATTTCGGAGCGACAGCAGATCGCTTCGCGCTTCCGCTCGGAGGGTGAAGGCGAAGCGGCCAAGATCCTCGGCAACAAGGCGCGCGACCTGAACGTCATCGAATCGGAGGCGTACAGGACGGTGGAGACGATTCGCGGAAACGCCGACGCCAAGGCAACCGCCGTCTACGCCGCCGCGTATTCCAGGTCACCCGAAGCACGCGCGCTCTATTCCTTCGTGAAGACGATGGAGACCTACAGGAAGGTCATCGGGCCGGAGACCTCGCTCGTGTTCTCGACGGCCGGAGACCTTTTCCGGTACCTCGACGACGCGCGCGGCACGCGCTGAGTTGCGTTTAGGGTCGAGAAGCGCGGCATGATCCCGTGGCGCTTGGTCGATCGCGACGCGTCGGGCGAGGCCACGCGCCTCGAGCTCTACCAGCGGGGCGAGGAATTCAGCATTCGCGCCAACGGCGAGCTGCTCATGAACAGTCGCGTGCACGGCTCCGAAGAGGCGCAGGCGGACGTCGCGCTCGAGGCGCTGCCTGCCGCACAACGACCGCGCGCACGCGTGCTCGTGGGTGGGCTCGGCTGCGGCTACACGCTCGCGGCGGTCCTCGCACGTCTCGGTCCGGAGGCATCCGTCACGGTCGCCGAGGTGAGCCCGGCCGTCGTTCGCTGGAACCGCGTCTACTTTGGGGACAAGACGCGCGAGTCACTCGAGGATCCACGCGTCGAGGTCTTGGAACGGGACGTCGTCGCGCTGTTCCGAGCTCGCGAGCGCCGGTTCGACGCAATTCTGCTCGACGTCGACAACGGCCCCCGCGCGGTCGGGCGCGCGACCAACGCCTGGCTCTACACGCGACCCGGACTCGCTGCGATACGCGCCGTGCTCGAGCCGGGCGGCGTGCTCGCCATCTGGTCCGCGGGCCCCGAGCCTGGCTTCTCCGACCTTCTGCGTGCCGTGGGTTTCACCGTCGCGTGCCATCGCACGCCGGCCCGCACCGGCGGCACGCGCAAGCGGCATTGGATCTGGGTCGCGAGTCGCTGAGACGATCGAAAGGTGCAAGCGAAGGTGCCTCGTCCGGACCGCTCCCGAGCTGCGAAACCTACTCCGAGGGCCATTCGCTATTGAACCAGCCGCAATAGAAGGCGTCGTCGATCTCGGCCATGTCGAACATGCCGCGAGGCGACCCGAGGTTCACGACGAACCCGTCCGCGTAGCTGGCTCGCGAATCCCCGAACAGACGATCGATCGTGAGGTCGCACGCGTGATCGCCGTTCACGTCGATCAGCACGAGCTTGGTCTTGTAGAGGTCCGCTTCCCATGCGGCCGGGAACACGAGGTCGAAGGCGCCGTCTTCGATCCGTGCTCCCCCGGAGACGAGCCGTTCCGGTGCTCGGTCCGGCCACCCCATGCGGACGATCACCAGCTTGCCTTCGTACTCGTCGAGAGCCTGTCCGCGGATGGTGAGATCCCAGAACTCATCCTCGGGGTCGCCGCGAATGATGCGCACGGGCTCGGGCTCGTTCTCGGGATTGCCGGGGTCACCTGCCGAGCCGCCCTCGCCGTCCACGGGAGCTCTGCCAGCGTTCGAGATGCCGCCGGCAGCGCTCGCTCCCGCCGACCCGCCGAGCGAGGTGCCCCCGCTGCCGTTCGTCGAGGTCGAGCCTCCGCGCGCCGGGCTCGCGCTGCCGCCCGCCCCCGCCGAGCCTCCATTCAGAGCGGCTGCGCTGCCGCTCGTTCCCGCGCTGCCACCGGGAGTCGAAGCGTGGTTCGTCGAATCACCCGTTGCGCTCTCGCCCCCGCAGGCCACGCAGAGCCCAAAGGAAACTGCCCACCGCGCCCAGCACTCCATCCGTCGCAAGCCAAGACCTCCTCGCTAGAGTTTGAGGCTATCTCGCCGCATGAGCAATTGGAGCGATGTTTTCGTGGCTCATGCCGGAGCCGCACGGCAATGCTTTTCAGCCTGTGTCGCACCTCGCGCGACGTCGGCCCCAAAAACAGTCAGCCGACGATCGAGAGCTGGCGCTTGAGCTTGAGGCGCTCGGGGGCGAGCGGTGTGGCGAGGCCCGGGTAGCCGGCGCCGTCCGGGGTGTGGCCGAGCTCGGCGAAGGCGCGCTTGTAGTCGGCGAAGGAGCCGCCCGCGCGCGTCGCGGCGGCGAGCGCGATGCCTTCGGCGGGGCCGCCTTGCGCGAGGACCCATTCGACCCAGGCCCAGCGCGCGCTCGTGGGGCGCACGTCGGCGCGGCCTTTGAGGCCGGTGCGCAGGCGTTTAAGGCGGGATTCGACGGTGCGGACGCCGGCGAACGGGAGGCCGTCGAGCGGTGTCTTGCGCTTCGAGCAGAAGGGCGCGACGCCGAGCGCGATCGGGATGATGCGCGAGAGGTCGGTCACGAACTTCACGCACTCGTCGATGTCGGCGTCGGTCTCGCCGGGGAGCCCGACCATCAGGTAGAGCTTCAGGCAATCCATGCCGTGCTTGCGCGCGCGCTCGGCGGCTTGGAGGTAGTGCGGCTCGCGGCCGCGTCGCTCGATGAGATCGCGCAGGCGCTCGCTCGGGCCGTCGAGCGCGGTCGTGAGCGTCCGGTAGCCGGCGAGCTTCAGCACTTCGACGAACTCGTCCTTCAGTCGATCGGGGCGCAGGCTCGAGAGGCCCACCTCGAGGCCGCGCTCGGCGAGCGTGCGCACGATTTCGACGATCTTCGGGTGGTCGCTGACGGCCGCGCCGACGAGGCCGACTTTGCGCGCATCGGCGGGGATTTTGTCGAAAATCGTCTGCTTGTCGACCAGCCGCATGCCGCCGTTCGTCGAGCGGCGCATCACGCAGTAGGTGCAGCCGCGCGAGCAGCCGCGCTCGGCCTCGATCAGGAACATGCCCGAGAGCTCGGTGTGCGGCGTGCGGATGACGCTCGTCGCCGGGAGCTCTTCGTCGCTGCAGCGGCCCGGTGTGGGGAGCGTGTCGCCCTGGAGCTCCGGCACGAAGACGTGCGGCTCCTTGGCGAGCGCTTCGAGCGCGTCCCGCTTCGTGCGGGCCTCGCGGATGAGCTCGAAGCAACGCTCGGCGACGCCCTCACCCTCGCCCATGACGATGGCGTCGACGAACGGCGCGAGCGGCAACGGATTGGAGAAGGTGAGGGGCCCGCCCGCGAGGATGAACGGCGCGCGCTCGCTGCGCTCGTTCCTGAGCGCGGGGATGCCGGCGGCGTCGAGCAGGCGCACGAGACCGGCGAGCTCGATTTCGTAGGCGACGCTCACGGCGAGGATCGAGAAATCGCCGAGGTCGCGCATGCCTTCGTAAGTCACGGGCCGCTCGATCACGGCGCCGGCCTCGTCGCCACCGTCGGGCAAGAAGGCGCGCTCGCACATGAAGCCCGGCAGGCGCTGGAGCGCGCCGTAGATGCTCTGATAGCCGAGCGAGCTCATTGCGACGCGGTAGGGCGACGGGTAAACGAGCGCCACACGCGTCGGCGCCTGGCGCTCGATGCGCCCGATCTCCGCGCTCAGGCGGGTCTGGATGAGCTTTCGCGTCGCTTCGCTCGGCAAGGGGGGAGCGTAGAGTAGCATCCCGCCCATGCCCGGCAGCATTCGCCCCACGGGACCGAGCGTGCGCCCGATGGCGCTCATCGACTACCCGGAAGTGCTCGCGCTTTGGCGCGCAACGCCGAACATTGGCCTCGATGACTCCGATTCCGCTCCGGCCATCGCGAATTTCTTCGCGCGAAACCAGGACCTGAGCCTCGTGGTGGTACTGCCGGACGGCGCGATCGCGGCGGCAGTCCTGTGCGGACACGACGGGCGGCGAGGTTTCCTCTATCACCTCGCCGTCGCGGAAGGTCACCGCCGGCAGGGCTTCGCCCGCCTGCTCGTCACGGGGTGCCTCGGGCGCCTGGCGAAGCTCGGGATCAAGAAGTGCAGCGTGCACCTGTTCGACGACAATCCCGAAGGGCGCGCGTTCTGGCTGCACCTTGGCTGGTTCGAGCGCGGCGACCTCGCCGTTTTGCAGACGCCGACGAGCTGACCCGTGCCCCCCCGTTCCGATTCAGTCTACGGTGCTGTAACTTCGCCGATCACGTGCCGAGCGACGCCGAGCGCGAGAGGATGATCGATCGATGACGATGAACGCCTACCAAACGACCAATCAGTACCTCGAGCGCGCGTTCGATCTGCTCGCGCTGCCGGAGCGCCTGCGCACGGCCCTGCTCACGCCGAGCCGCGAGCTCCGCGTCGAGCTCATCATCGAGCTCGATGACGGCTCGCTCGGGCACTACATCGGCTACCGCGTGCAGCACGACGACTCGCGCGGGCCGTTCAAAGGGGGCCTCCGCTATCACCCCGACGTCGATCTCGACGAGGTGCGCGCGCTCGCGAGCCTCATGACGTGGAAGACGGCCGTCGTCGACGTCCCGTTCGGCGGGGCCAAGGGCGGCATTCAGGTCGATCCGAAGCAGCTCTCCGTGCGCGAGCTCGAGCGGCTGACGCGCCGCTTCGTCGAGCAGATCTCGCCCGTGATCGGCCCGGACACCGACATTCCCGCGCCCGACATGAACACCAATGCGCAGGTGATGGGCTGGTTCTTCGACGAGTACAGCCGCCGGCGCGGCTTCTCGCCGGCTGTCGTCACGGGCAAGCCGCTCGCTCTGCACGGCTCGCTCGGACGCGACGCGGCGACCGGTCGCGGCTGTCTGTTCGCGATCCGCGAGGTGCTCGCCGCGGCGGGCAAGAAGCTCGAGGGGACGAGCTTCGCAATTCAAGGCTTCGGCAACGTCGGGAGCTGGCTCGCCCGCCTGCTCCACGAGCGCGGCGCGCGCATCGTCGCCGTGAGCGACCTCAAGGGCGGCGTCTTCAAGGGCGACGGGCTCGACGTGCCCGCGCTGTTCGCGCACGCCAAGGCGACGGGCAGCGTCATCGAGTTCCCGGGTGCCGACCCGATCTCGAATCATGACCTACTCACCGTGGAATGCGACGTGCTCGCGCCTTCGGCGCTCGGCCACGTGCTCCACGAGGGCAACGCCCGCGACGTGCGCGCCAAGTACGTGCTCGAAGCCGCGAACGGGCCCACGACGGCCGACGGCGACCAGATCTTCTCGGAGCGCGGCATCGTGTGCATTCCGGATATCTGGGCCAACGCGGGCGGCGTCACCGTGAGCTACTTCGAGTGGACGCAGAACACGCAAAAGCTCAAATGGTCCGAGGAGCACGTGAACGCGATGCTCGAGCGGCACATGGTCGACGCGTTCCGCGCGCTCGCGACGACGATGGACGAGCTCAAATGCTCGATGCGCACGGCGGCGTTCGCGCTCGGCGTCCGCCGCGTGAAGGAAGCGACGCTGCTCCGTGGCATCGGCTAAAGGCGGAGCGAGCGGGGCGAAGCTCAGGCTTTCGCGAAAAAATGCGTCGAGTCACGCCGCGAAGCGTCGCGCTCGCGAGCAGGAAGCGCCGGTGCGGCGCGAGCGGGACCGGCGCGCGCTCACGCACGTCGGCGGCAAGGTCGAGCTCAGCGGCGGCTCGCCGGAGGAGCAGCGTGCGCTCGAAGCGGCTCTGAAGGTCGAACCCGACGAGGAGTCGACGCAAGCCCACGTGCACGGCTTCCACAGCTACCCGGCCCGGCTGCACCCGGACACGGCGCGCGGCCTGATCGAGGGGTTCTCGCGCAAGGGCGAGCGCGTGCTCGACCCGTTTTGCGGCAGCGGGACGGTGCTCGTGGAAGCGCGGCTGCTCGGGCGTCACGCGCTCGGGAACGACGTGAATCCGCTCGCCGTCGAGCTCAGCGGGCTCAAGACGAACGCACCGGGCGCGCCCTGGGTCGCGCGCCTCGTCCCGGTCGCCCGGCGCGTCGTCGAGCACGCGAACGATCGACGCCTGCAGCGCGTGGGCGCGACGCGCCGCTACACGGAAGTCGACACCAAGCTGTTCGAGCCGCACGTCTTGCTCGAGCTCGACGGCTTGCGCGACGGCATCGACCACGTCGAGCTCGAGCCGATCCGCCGCGCGCTCCTGCTCGTGCTTTCCGCGATGCTCACGAAGGTGAGCGTGCGTGCGGGCGATACGGGCCGAGCCGAGGGCCCGAAGCGCATCTCCGCGGGGTACACGGTGCGCTTTTTCCTGAAGAAAGCCGAGGAGCTGGCGCGCCGCCTCGGACAAGCCACGGCACTCCTGCCGCGCGACGCGCCGCTTGCGGGCGTGATCCACGGCGACGCGCGTCACCTCGGCGATGTCGGCGACGGCGTCGTCGATCTGGTCGTGAGCTCGCCGCCGTACCCGGGCGTCTACGATTACGTGGTGCATCACCGCGATCGACTGCGCTGGCTCGACCTGCCGGAGGATCGCTTTGCCGAGCACGAGATGGGGGCGCGCCGGCACGCGCGCGGCGTGTCGTTCGGTCTGGCGCTCGCGCGCTTCCGGAGCGAGTTCGGTGAGGCGCTCGCCGAGATCGGACGCGTGCTCGCGCCCGGTGGGTCGGCGGTGCTCGTGCTTGCCGACTCGGTGCTCGCGAGCGAAGCCGTGTACACCGACGAGCTCGTGCGGGGCCTCGCCGCGGCTGCGCGGCTCGAGGTCGTCGCGATCGCGTCGCAGCACCGGCCGCACATGCACGCGCCGACCCAGCAGGCGTTCGCGAAGCGCCCGCGCCGGGAGCACGCCGTTCTGCTGAAGCCGCTGAAGCGGAAGCGTCCAGTCGTAAGAAAATTTTCGGATTGAAGCGGAAGTGTGCGCGGTTTTTCCCGGATGAGGCCACTCTAGGGCCGGTGCGGCTGGCGGGCACTTGCGTGCTGGCGCCGACCTGGAACCGGTTTTAGGAGAATGCGGATGCGACTTGCTTGTTGGGTGGCGCTCGGCGCCTGCGTCGGCTGCGGAGGCGAGCCCGCGAACCCGAGCGACGCTGCTGGCAGCGGCGGCTCGGGCATGGCGATGGGCGCGCGCGGCGGCTCCACCGCGAGCGGCGCCGGCGGGACGAGTAGCGCCGGCAAGGGCGGGTCGAGCACGGGCGGCGCCGGCAATACGAGCGCCGGGGGCAGCGGAGGCAGCGGAGGCAGTGGCAACACCACGAGCGGCTCGGGCGGCACCAACGGTCCGGGCACGAGCATCATCGGCGCCTGCTCCGAGCCCAATGCCGTCGGCCCCACGCTCGTTCGGCGCATCTCGCAGCTCGAGTACACGAACGCCGTGCGCGACCTCTTCGGCGTGACGATCGACCCGAGCGATCTCCCCTCGGACGAGAAGCTCTCCGGCGTGTTCACGGCGAACGTCACGACGCCGCTCACGACCGACCAGTTCACCCGCTACGACACCAAGGCAAAGTCGGTGGGCGATCAGGTCGCGCCGGGCCTCGCCGCGACGGCGGGCTGCGATGCGGTCTGCACGAAGGCCTATTTCGTGGGCAAAGCGCGCCAGGCGTTTCACGGCGTGCTCGAGCCCGACGACCAGCAGACGCTCGAGGGCCTCTACACGGGCCTCGCTGCCGACACGGCCGCTTCGGCGCTCACGCTCGCCGCGAGCGCGACGGTGCGCTTCATCCTCGATTCGCCGCGCTTCCTCTACGTCGTCGAGTTCGGCACGCCGGACGGCACGCTCGCACGGCTCAGCCCCGGTGAGACGGCGGGGCGCCTCGCGAGCTTCCTCTGGCGCAGCGTGCCGGACCAGGCGCTACTCGATGCGGCGGACGCCGGGACGCTCGCGACAGCCGACGGGCTTCGCACCCAAGCGACGCGTCTCTTCGACGACGCGCGCGCCCTACCGGTGCTGCGCCAGTTCGCGCGCGAATGGCTCGGCTTGACGACGACCGGATCCGACGCGACGGCGCTCGCGCTCGACGCGGAGACCGGCGACGTATTCGCGGGCCTCGCGCAAGGCGCGGGAACGTACGGCGACCTTTTCTCGACGACGACGAGCCGTGGAACCGCGGCATTGGCTGCGTTTTACGGCGTTACGGCGACTGCGGACGGCTCGGTCACGCTACCGCCCGAGCGCGCCGGGCTGCTCCTGCGCGCCGCGTTCATGCGCTCGCACATCAAGGGGTCGCTCGGCTCGCCGACCCAGCGTGGCAAGGTCGTGCGCCAAGCCATGCTTTGCGATCCGGTGCAGCCGCCCGGCAACGTGGACATGAGCATCCCGGATCCGATGGCCGGGCAGACGACGCAGGACGTGTTCGAGCAGCACGCGTCGAGCGACGCCTGCAAGGGCTGCCACGCGTTGATGGATCCGATCGGCGCGGCGTTCGGTCGCTTCGGGACGAGCGGGGCGTTCGACGCCGCGCTCGCGACGACCACGGCGGGTCACATCTACGCGGGCAACGCCAACACGTTCGAGGCGGACTTCGCCGACACGGCGGGCCTCATGAGCCTGCTCGCGACGAGCGAGGTGCCCGAGCAGTGCTTCGCGATTCAAGCGGCGCGCTTCGCGCTCGGGCGCAACGAATCGAGCGCGGACGCCTGTGCCCTCACCGACGTGTGGCAAGGCTTCGAGGACGGTCAATTGGGCCTAAAAACTCTGTTCGTCGAGCTCGCGACGAGCTCGCTCATGCAAACGAGGAACATCGTGAAACCCGGGGAGGCTTGCCGATGAACCCCACGCGTCTCCGCGCCTCCCGGCGCCGCTTCCTCACGAGCATCGGCGCGACCGCCGCGATGCTGCCGTTCCTGCGCAGTCTGCCCGGCTTCGCGCAGGGCGTCGCGCCGACGAAGCTCGTGCTGATGTTCAGCCCGAACGGCCGCGTGCGCCATCTCTGGGGCGCCGACGACGCGACCGGCAGCCTCGTCTTCCGCCAGAACCTCAAGCCGTTGACGGCGGTGGCGGAGCACGTGGTCGTGACCGAAGGCATCCGCAACTACGCCGCGCCCGCGACGGGCGGCACCCACGAGGGCGGCATGGAGTCCTTGTTCACGGGCTCGGCCGTGGGTCAGCAGGCCGGCGGCCCAGTGGGCTTTCCGAGCATCGATACGCTGTTCATGGCGCAGGCGACGGGCACGGCGCGCAAAGACAGCCTCTACCAGCAAGTCGTCGCCCATCTTGCGACGGCCGAGAACGTGGGGCCGAACAACCGCTGCGTCTTCGACGCCA
>Ga0070682_100000560_pt1 | contig 22916 bp, 25 predicted proteins | sample KBSC63LmetaG_FD_64668 | JGI IMG/M metagenome (GOLD analysis project Ga0070682, IMG submission 64668) | Corn rhizosphere microbial communities from Kellogg Biological Station, Michigan, USA - KBS C6-3L metaG | ecosystem: Host-associated > Plants > Roots > Rhizosphere | place: USA: Michigan...
GGGGTTTTGCGCCCAAGCAAGCGCCATTCAGCTCAGACGCTGTTCCACGCGTGGTCGGGGTAGTAGCGCCGCATCATCCGATCGACAAACGCCATGAGGTTCGGCCGCGCCCGTACGGCCCGGCGCAACGACGTGTCGAAGAACGGCGTGGCCACACTGGCCAGCATGCCGAACGCGGTGGCATCCACCGCGCTGGGCGACTCGCCCATCAGGTACGGCTTGCCGCCCAGCCATTGCGCCAGCGCGTTGATCGAGCGCTCACCGAGCTCGGCGATGCGCGCCGGCGGGTGCCGGCCCAGCCCCTGCGCGTGCAGCTCGGCGAGCTTGCGCGCCTGCATTTCCTCACGCATCCGCGCGCGTTCCGGCTCGGGCGCGGCGTCGGCGAAATGCGCCGGCCCCTTGGCGAAATTGTCCGGATCGATCCAGCGAAACCAGACCATCGCGAAGTAAAGGTGATCTTCGAGCAGACGCTCGATCGTCCAGGCCTGTGCCCGCTGCGACGCATCCAGCCCCACGTCCAGATCGATGCCGTGCTTGCGCTCCAGATGGGCGCGAATGAAGGTGGAATCGCTGACCACCTCGCCGTGGTCGTCGATGTAGGGCAGCTTGCCGTTCGGCGCCTGCGGCGGAATCGCCGACGCCCGCTCGTACGCCAGGCCTGCCATCTGCAACTGCACCTCGGTCTTCATCACGAACGGGCTGGTGTCCGGCAAGCCGAAGCCGGCGCGGGTGGCATACAGGGTGAGGCTGGTCGACGACATGGGCGGGTTCGCACGGGAAAGCAGCCCGAAGGATGACGCCGGCCTGCTGACAACGTCGTGTCAGCAGGCCGGCACGGCGCACTCGTTCCACGCCGATGGTCAGTCCTGTCGCTGCGCGCGATGCCAGGCAACCAGCGCGTTGGCGTGGCCGTGACCGATCTTGTGTCCGGATTTCAGAAAGGCCACCTGCTCCATGTGCCTCCCGTCGCGCGCCGATTCGAGCAGGTCGAGCCAGTGTTGTACCGGCTTGCCGTAGGTCTTCTCGATGGAAGGAAAGTAGGACGCCGGCCCTTTGACCTTTTCTTCTGCTGCCATGTGGGCATTCCTGTCTGTCGGGGTTCATGCCGGGGAATCGGTGCCGTAATCAACCTGCATCCGCAGGCGTGCCGCATTCCATCAGACGTACCTCACACTCGAGTTCCCAACCGGCGCCGTGCACGTCCAGGAAGCGCCGGGTGGCCCGCAGCGCCTCGTCCATCGAGGCCGCCTCGAATATCGCGAAACCGCCGATCATTTCCTTGGTCTCGGTGAACGGGCCGTCGACCTGGCTGATCCTGCCGCCGGACAGCCGCAGCCGCTTGCCTTCGGCCGTGGGCCTCAACCCGGCGGTATCGATCAGGATGCCCTCGGCCGTCATCTCCTCGATCAACTTGCCCATGTCGTTCATCAGCCGCTCGTCCGGCCGTCGACTGCCGTTCTCATTGAACCGGATCATGGAAAGAAATCGCATCGCCTCGCCTCCGCAGGTGGGTGGATCGGTGCCGACCGAGCGCCATGGGTGGCGTCGGATCCAGCGTTCACACCAGCGACGAACGGGCAAGCCGCGGATCGACATGAGCGGCGAGTGCCGCACCATGACCGATATGACCTTGCTCCCAAAAAACGTGTCCCTTGGCGAAGCACTGCCGCAGTCGATGAGCGCCAAGTCCTACTCGGGCAAGTTCCAGGTACGCATCCCGCCAGAGCGCCACAAGGCACTCGCCATGCAGGCGGCGGGGCAAGGCATCAGCTTCAATCGTTATGTTACGGACAAGCTTTGCGCTTGAACGGAGGCATCGCCTAGCAGGGCTTGTTGTTGAGCCCTGATCCCTCCAGGCAAGCCGCCAGCGAACGGCCCGATGACGCCAGGCTCGTCGCTGCCACCAACCGCGCCGTCGGCCTGATCGACTGACACACCGAGCGCGCGCCCTGCTCGGGTAACGACCCTGCAATCGCCCCCGCCAGCCGCTGCGACCAGCCAACACCATCGAGATTGTGACGCGGCGCACAAGCAGGCCTCGCCCACCGGTACAGAACGTGCTTGTACCCTGACGACTTCCAGGGGGAATCCACCATGTCACGCCAGCGCCTGTCCGCCGGTTTTACCTTGATCGAGTTGATGATCGTCGTGGCGATCATCGCCATCCTTGCTGCCATCGCCATCCCGGCGTATCAGAATTACTTGATTCGCGCTCAGGTCAGCGAGGGGATGGTGCTAGCCAGCGGTGCCAAGGCGGCGGTCTGGGACTTCGTCTCCAACACCGGACGCTACCCGTCCAACAACAAATCTGCAGGCCTTGTCTCGAGCGCTTCAATTTCAGGGAGCTACGTCTCCAGCGTCGATGTCTCCGGCGGAATAATCACGGTGCTCTTTCAAGGGCCGGAGGCCAACTCTCACATCAGTGTCGGTGGCCAAAATGTAGTCTTGTCGCCTATCGACCTTGGGGGCAGCATCGACTGGACGTGCAAACCAAGCACTATTGACGCCAGATATTTGCCTTCTTCCTGCCGCAGTAACTAGTAGTCACCCTTGAATCCCAAGAGGGCTCTACGCGCCCTGGATTGACAAAAAACGTCACTACCTGCCGTGAATTGCCCACGAGCTGATCTGGCCCGCGAGCAAGTTTCCACAACGCTCACCGCATCGCTTGCGGCCTTCCGTGACGAAAGGCACAATCCCAAGGCTCGTGATATGCGGAAATACACCAGCGGCAGATGTGGCATGCAATCTGCTTCACTTTGCCGCGAGCTTCCTGGTCGTTCCTGACCACGAGATGGGGTCCGATCCCGCCTAGGGGGATCCGGGACCGGGGCTCAGGGGGCATCACCGGTTAGCTAACCAACACAGAGGAACCACCATGAAGAACATGCAAAAGGGCTTCACCCTGATCGAACTGATGATCGTGGTTGCGATCATCGCGATCCTCGCCGCCATCGCCATCCCTGCCTATCAGGACTATCTGATCCGCGCACAGGTCTCCGAGGGTGCCGTTCTCTCCGATGGCGCCAAGACAGCCGTCGCCGAGTTCTACTCGAACCACGGCCATTACCCCCTGTCCAACGAATCCGCCGGCCTGCCTACCAATGCGGTGTCGGTCAGCGGCAAGTATGTCTCGCAGGTTTCTGTCGCCAGCGGCGTGATCACCGCGACCTTCAGCGGCCCAGAAGTGAACAGCAAGATCGCCGGCACCACCTTCACTCTGTCGCCGACGGACAACGGTGGCTCGATGAACTGGACCTGCGACCCGACTACTGCCGTGGGTACTCCCGTTCCCGACAAGTACCTGCCGTCGTCCTGCCGCAACAACTAAGTTGGGTGCGTCCTGACATCAAGGCATAGTAGAAAGGGCCACCTCCGGTGGCCCTTTTTTTTGGGTCAGTCAACACAAGCTGGTGCAGCATCGACGGCATGCCACAACGCAATCTTCTCCGCTCGCCCCTGCTAATCCTCGCACTCATGTTGCTAATGGCTTGGTGGGCATACGCACCCGGCTTGCATGGAGGCTTCCTTTTCGATGATCTTGGCAGCCTGCCTGCGCTGGGCGCTTCTGGCCCGATCACCCACTGGGACACGTTCTGGCGCTACATCACATCGGGCACGGCGGATCCTACCGGCCGACCGCTGGCGATGCTCACCTTCCTGCTCGATGCCCGCAATTGGCCGGCCGATCCCCTCCCCTTCAAACGTACCAACCTTATCCTGCACCTCTGCAATGGAGTTTTGCTATACGCGTTATGCGCCCGCCTGGGCAAATTGCTGTACATCGACGCGCGACGCGCGCGCCAAGCCGCTCTTCTCGGTAGCACCTTGTGGCTCCTGCATCCTCTTTTGGTATCCACCACGCTCTACATCGTGCAGCGCGAGGCCATGCTGGTCGCAACCTGTGTTATGAGTGGGCTGCTGCTATGGCTGTACGGGCGACAGCAACTGATTGAAGGGCGGTTGAAAACTGGCGCGCTATGGAGCGTATGCGGGCTGGGTGGCTTTGCTCTGCTGGGTACACTGGCAAAGGCGAACGGCGTACTGCTGCCGCTGTACGCCCTGTTGATCGAAGTCATTGTGCTGGCACCCCGCCGCCCCCTACCCACCGATGCGGCACGACGCACCCACCTGACCCTGCTGATCGCTCTTGGCGTCATTCCCACCGTCATTGTGCTCGGTTACCTGTTTGGGACGGGGGTGCATGGCCTGTGGGTTGGCGGGCCTGTCGGTGTCCGGTCGTGGAGTACTGGTCAGCGTCTATTGACCGAACCACGCGTGCTCATCGACTACCTGAAACTGCTTTGGCTACCACGACCATTTTCTACCGGTCTGTTCAACGATCAATACATTGCGTCGACATCATGGCTGCACCCGGCAACCACGCTGCCAGCGATGCTCGCCGTACTCGGCCTGATAGCGGGTGCGTGGATACAAAGGGTGCGACACCCGGCGCTGGCGCTGGCTGTCCTGTTTTACTTTGCGGGCCAGGTGTTGGAGTCCAGTGCGATCCCGCTGGAGTTGTATTTCGAGCACCGCAACTACGTCCCAGCGTTGCTCATGTTCTGGCCACTGGGACTATGGCTCGCCGACACTCGCCAACTGCGTTGGGTGAAAATCGCGCTGATGGTGGTGATACCGCTCGCACTGGCGGGGATGGCCCATGTACGTGCCGTCGTATGGGGCAACGTGCAAACACAAGCGCTGATCTGGGCGCAGATCAATCCTGCATCGCCACGCGCCCAGGCCAACGCTGCCGAGGTCACGATGCAGCAGGGGCACGCACAGGAAGCGGCCGCAAAACTGGAGAGTCTGCTCGCCACCCAGCCCGATCAGGCGCAGTTGGCGTTCAACCTGATCAACGCCCGCTGCCTGTCGGGCGCCATCGATCCCGTGGATCTGGAAACCGCTCGCAAAGCGATGCTGCACACCGCCAATACCGGCACACTGTTTGTACGCTGGTTCGAGCGGATTCTACCGATGGCGACCACCGGCAGTTGCCGAGGCTTGACCTCATCGACCCTGTTCACCTTGATCGACGCGGGTTCGAGGAACCCGAAACTGCAAGCCGCCGGGCAGCGCCAGGATAGGATCTATCTGCGCGGACTGGTTGCACTGGCACATCGCCATCCCGATGCGGCATTGGCTGACTTCATCGCCGCACTGGACTTGCTGCCGCGCCCCGGCATGGCGCTGAAAGCAGCGGCGACCCTAGGGCGGCATGGCTACCCCGTACAAGGTCTGCAACTACTCGATCACTATCAGGAAATGCCCAAGCCGATCGGGCCCACGAGCCTCACCATGGCCACACTCCACCACTGGGTGCTCAACTGGCAGAACTATTGGCCACGGGAGATGACCCAATTGCGCAGCGAACTGAGCCTCGCCGCCCAAGCAGCCAGCACGCATACAATGCCGTCGACGCACCATCCGGCTACAACTCACTGATGCATTCAACGCGCACACGTTTTCCGCGATATGGCTGGCTGCTGGCTGCGGCATTCATGGTCACGCTTGCCGTGTACTGGCCTGGCCTTTCAGGCGGATTTCTGTTCGACGATTACCCAAATATCGTCGAGAACCATGGCGTGCAACCGCAGAGCGCCAGCTTTTCCTCGCTGGTGGGCGCCGCGCTGTCCTCGCCATCCAGTGAGTTCAAGCGGCCGTTGGCCTCACTGAGTTTTGCGGCCAACTACCTCGTCAGCGGGCTGGATCCTTACTGGATGAAACTGACCAACCTGGTCATCCACTTGCTCAACGGCTTGCTGGTGTTCCTGCTGGCTAGGGCACTGATCCGCATTGCTGCGCGCGGGCGACGCGCCTCCTCGACCTGGGCGGACGACGCCGTCCCAACAGGTACGAATGGCATCATCGCCACCTTGGTGGCCACAAGTTGGATGCTGTTGCCGATCAACCTCTCCGGCGTACTGTATGTGGTGCAGCGAATGGAGAGCATGGCCAACCTGTTCGTATTGCTCGGCCTGCTCGGCTATGTCTCGGGTCGCGAGCACATGCTGGCGATTGCGCCTCACGTCGTCGATGGCAAGGCAAACCCACATCGAGCACGGTTTCCTCCCGATGCCCGCGGTTTCGCATTGTGCTTAGCCAGCATCGTCGCATGTGTCGGTGTCGGTGTGCTCGCCAAGGAAACGGCGGTGATGCTGCCCTTGTACGCCGTGCTGATCGAATGGCTCATGTTCGATTTTCGCCGGCCGACCGGCCGTCGGGATCGCCACGTGATCAGCCTGTTTGTCGTTGTGCTGCTGCTGCCGATGACCGCTGGCTTGGCCTGGTTGCTTCCCGGGTTGCTTGATCCCGCGAATTGGGCGACCCGCGACTTTGACCTGCGCACGCGACTGCTCAGCGAAGCCCGCATTGTGGTTGATTATATTCGCTGGACATTGCTGCCGACACCGAATGCGCTGTCGTTTTACCACGACGACTTTTCGATCTCCACTGGCCTGTTGAAGCCCTGGACGACCTTGACCAGCATCGTGTTCCTCGGCGCCTTGCTCTCACTGATAACTTGGTTGCGCAGGCGCAGGCCACTGGTCGCACTTGGCGTTGGCCTGTTCCTGGGCTGTCAACTGCTCACCGGCACTATCATTCCACTGGAGCTGATCTACGAACACCGCAACTACTTCGCCAGTTTCGGGCTGCTGCTGGCGATCGTGCCACTGCTCGCCGCCCCATCCGACACCCACGCCGACGACCGTGCCGCCACCGAAAACCATGAGAACCGCGTCGGCCTGCCGATGGCCCTGCCGCGGTACGCCCTGCTCGCCGGCTTGATGCTGTGCTGGACAGCACTCACCGCGCTTACCGCCTACGCCTGGGGCAATCCGTTACGCCTCGCGGAGGATCTGGCCAGCCGCGCGCCGCAATCGCCGCGCGCTCAGTACGAGCTGGGCCGCACCTACATCATCTATTCGCACTACGATCCTGCGTCGCCGTTCACCGCGCTGGCCTACGCTCCGCTTGAAAAGGCGGCGGCGCTACCCGACGCATCGATCCTGCCCGAGCAGGCGCTGATCTTCATGAACTCGCGCATGCATCTGCCGATCAAGGACGCCTGGTGGGACAGCCTGGTCGCCAAGCTCAAGGCCCACCGCCCCGGCGTGCAGGATGAGAGTTCGCTCGGCGCTCTCACACAATGCGACCGCGAGCACCGCTGCGACCTGTCAAAGCAACGAATGGTTGAAGCCTACCTGGCCGCCCTGTCCCACCCGAATCCAAGCGCTCGACTGCTGTCGATGTACGGCGACTACGCTTGGAATGTACTCGACGACCACGCGTTGGGAGAACGCATGACCGTCGACGCCGTGAAGACCGCGCCGAACGAGCCCGCCTACCGCATCACCCTGGTGAGGATGCTGGCTGCACAGGGACGCAAGGCCGAGGCGCATGCCGCGCTGAAGGGGCTGCAAGCGCTTGATATTGGTGGACGGCTGGATACTACCCTGCGTGAGTTGCGCGCGTTGCCGGGGTTGCAATGAGCCGAGAGTCCAGCGTCGATATGGGTGCAGTGCAACTACCACCCAATCGGTTGCGATACGCTTGATTCGAGTCACCGTCACAGAACTTCAGGGGTGAGCTGCGCGTGTCAACCAAGATCATCCGCGACAAAACCGACCTCGCCATCAACGGCGCGCCACCGGCGTTCGAGCAGCCACTGCACGTGGGGCGCCCCAACATTGGGGATCGCGAAGCATTCCTGCAGCGGGTCAACCAGATCCTCGACAATCAGTGGCTGACCAACAACGGCCCGATGGTGCAGGAATTCGAGCGACGGATCGCCGAGTATCTGGGCGTCAAGCACTGCGTGGCGATGTGCAACGGAACCATCGCGCTGGAGATCGCCATCCGTGCGCTGGGGCTGCAAGGTGAAGTGATCGTGCCGTCCTGGACGTTCGTGGCCACCGCCCATGCGCTGTACTGGCAAGGCATTACCCCGGTATTCGCGGACATCGCCCCCGCGACGCACAACCTGGATCCTGAAGCCGTGCGACGCATGATTACGCCGCGTACCACCGGCATCATTGGCGTGCATCTGTGGGGCCGCGCCGCACCCATCGACGAGTTGCAATCCATCGCCGACGAGCACGGTCTGAAGCTGATGTTTGACGCCGCGCACGCGTTCGGCAGCACCTACAAGGGGCAAACCATCGGTCGCTTTGGTGCTTGCGAAGTGCTCAGCTTCCACGCCACCAAGTCATTCAACACGCTCGAAGGTGGCGCTGTCGTCACTGATGACGACGACCTTGCCGAAGCCATGCGGCTGATGCGTAACTTCGGCTTCAAAGGCTATGACAACGTCATCCATCCCGGTACCAACGGCAAGATGGTTGAAGTGTGCGCAGCGATGGGCCTAACGAATCTCAAAAGTGTCGAGGACGTGGTGGCGGTCAATCGACGCAATTACGACGTCTATCGCGCGCTGTTGGCCGACCTTCCTGGCGTGTCCGTCCTCACCTACGATCCTGCAGAGCACAACAGCCACCACTACGTCGTGCTCGAAGTGGACGAAACCTGTCCCGTGTCACGCGATCGCCTCATCGAGGCTCTGCATGCCGAGAACATCCTGGCGCGCAAGTATTTCTGGCCTGGTTGCCACCAGATGCAACCGTACCGGAGCCTGTTTCCGCATGCGGGCTTGCTGCTGCCGCACAGCGAGGCGGTAGCAGGCCGCGTTATCGTGCTACCTAATGGCGGGGCGGTGGAGGATGCTGTGGTGTCGACCATCCGCGATGTCATTTCCATTCTTACCCACTAGGCCAAACCCATGACTCTCGACGATTTCATTGAAAAATTCGCCTTTGCCATCGAGGTCGAAGACGGTTCGCTCACACCGGATACTCACTTCAAGGATCTGTCCAGTTGGGATTCCTTGAACACACTGGCCGTGATCGCCATGGCGGATGCTGACTATGGCGTCACCGTGACGGGGCGGGATATCGAAGCCGCCTCGACCGTGGCGGACATGTGGTCGGTCGTGTCGTCGAAGCGTGCGGCCGCGAAATGAGTGCCGTCTCGGGCGTCGCGATTCGTGCAGTCGCAGCGGCGACACCCACCCGGGTGGCGCGAACGGCGGACTATACTTACCTTGACCCCGACGAGCGCCGGCGCTTCCAGAAAGCCACCGGCATCGCTGAGCGCCGCATCGTCGGTCCGGGGCAATGCGCCTCGGACTTGTGCCTGACGGCAGCCAAAGCGGCGCTTGCCAAGCTTGGCTGGGCACCCGATGGTGTGGGCGCACTGATTCTGGTGACCCAGACCGGCGACCAGCCCGTGCCGGCGACCAGCATCGTGCTGCAGGACAAGCTTGGCCTGCCGCAATCCTGCGTGGCATTCGACATCAACCTAGGCTGCTCCAGCTACCCCTACGGCTTGGCGGTGGCCGGCTCAGTGATGCAGACGCTGGGCATCGCACGCGCGTTGCTGTTGATCGGCGACGTCTCAAGCCGCGTCTGCGCTGAGCACGACAAGAGCGCTTGGCCACTGTTCGGTGACGCCGGCTCGGCCACCGCGCTGGAGCTGGATGAGGGCGCACCGCCCATCCATGTCGACCTGTGCTCGGATGGCGCGGGAAGAGACGCGATCATCATCCCCGGCGGGGGCCTAGCCTCACGGCGACCGCCGGTCGACGGCCGCATTGTTGATGCTACCGGCAGCGATGGCGTCCAACGTCGCGCCGACAATCTGGTCCTACGCGGCGCGGACATCTTCAGCTTCGCCATCTCGCGCGTGCCTGGCAGCATCCAACGCGCCATCGCCGCCAGCGGCCGGCAGGCACAGGATTTCGATTTCCTGCTGCTGCACCAGGCGAACAAGATGATCAACGACACCATCGCCCGCAAGCTCGGCTTCACGTCGGATCGCGTGCCAACGTCGATCGAACATTACGGCAACACCAGCTCTGCCTCCATCCCAGTGACGCTGTGCGCCAACGCCGCCCTGTTCGCCACGCCACGCTGGGTGGTGGCCTCTGGCTTCGGAGTCGGCCTGTCTTGGGGCAGTGCGACATTTCAGCTTCCCGCAGCGTCCATTCTTCCCTGCATAGACACCGACGATGCCTATTGAAAGACGCTGCTATACCGACACGGACGTTTTCGCCCGCGAACTGGAGACGGTCTTCGCCGAGCGCCTATTTATCGGAACGAGTGCCGACTTCGCACAGGTCGACGACTACTGCAGCCTGCGGATCGGGCGCAAGGCAGTGAGCATCCGTCGAACCCATGACGGTGTGCGCGCGTTCAACAATGTCTGCCTGCATCGCAATGCGCTGATCGACCAGCCCGGCAACGGCAACCGCCCGTTCCGCTGTGGCTACCACGGCTGGGGCTATGCCGCTGACGGTGCGCTCGCCACGGCGCCGCTGACCGACATGACTGGCATCGTGCGGCGGCAGCTGGCCAGCTACCCGGTCAGTGAAGCTGGCGGCCTGTACTTTCTCGGTCTGTGCGGCACGGCCCCGTCCACTGACGAAGTGACGCCGGTGCTCGCCGAGGCCGGCATCGTGCTGGAGGCACCGTTTCACACCGGCCACATCGACCACGCCTGCAACTGGAAACTGCTGGTGGAGAATGTACTGGAGGGGTATCACCTGAGCTTCGTTCACACCAATAGCTTCAGGCCGGCGGGCTTCACTTCCACCGGCCGTTACACATGGCGCGGCGGACGCTATACCTCATGGAACGAACTGCTGCCTACGGCCGCCACGGACAAGACCGCGACGATCAGGCGCCTCGCACCTCAGGCCGGGCATTACTACCGCCACACCTATGTCTTCCCTGATCTGTTCGTGTCCAATACGAATGGTCTGGTCGGTTTTCTGAGCCATGTCGCGCCTATCGAAGTGGCGCACACGCGACTGGAGTGGCAGTTGTTCGAACTTCCGGCGCTCAAGGCGCTGGGGCCTGCCCTGCGCCAGCATATGAAGGACGAGGCCATCAGCTTCACGCAACAAGCGTTGGCGGAGGATAAGGTGTTGGTCGAGTCCTGCCAGTTCGGTCTGACGGCCAATGGCCCCGACGTGCAGTTGCAGGCGGCCGAAGCGCGCATCGCGCACTTCCACAAGACCTATCTGGCGAGGATGACCGATGTTTGAAGGCAAGACCGTGCTCGTCACCGGAGCCACCTCGGGAATTGGTTTCGCAACGGCACAGCGACTGCTGGCCGAAGGCGCCCATGTCGTGGCCGCCGGACGCAACACAAGGCGACTTGCCGAGCTGGCACAGAGCAGCAACGCGGTAACCCCGCTAGCCTTCGATCTGACCGATTTTGCGCACTATCGCGAGGTGCTGGCTGCGGTACCAGCCGTCGACGGTTTGGTGCATTCCGCCGGCATCGTCGAGAACAATCCGCTGCGCTTCTTCTCGCTGGAGAAACACCAGCGCATCGTGGCCATCAATCAGACGGCACCACTGGCGCTGGTGGCCGAGCTGGCGCGCAGCAACAGGCTCAATGCGGGAAGCTCGATCGTGTTGCTGTCATCCATCCTAGGGTCGGAAGTCGGCATCAAGGGCACGGCCAGTTACGCGGGCACCAAGGCGGCACTGACGGCGTTCGCCAAAGTCATGGCGCTGGAATTGGCGCACAAGGGCATCCGCGTAAACTGCGTGGCACCCGGCATGGTGCAGACTGAGCTTGTCGACGCGCTTCACCAGCTCTCCGACGAGGCACTGCAGGCCGACCGCAACCGCTACCCGCTGGGCAAGCGCTACGCGACAGCGCAAGAGGTGGCCGCTGCCATTCACTTCCTGCTGTCAGCCGACGCCGCCTTCATGACTGGCCAGACCCTCGTCGTCGACGGTGGGTTCACCGTCCAATGAACGCGCAACCGTTACTACTGTTGGGCTGCGGTGGTTTCGGCCGCGAGGTGGCTGCGTGGATCGCAGCCCGTGCCATGCCATTCATCGTGTCGGGATTTCTGGATGACGAAAAACCCACCGCGCCCGATGTCCGGGGGCCGATCAAGGATCATGCGCCTCGACCGGATGTGTTCTATCTGACCTGCTTCGGCCATGGACGCGCGAGGCGCCATGTGCGCACGCAATTTCAGTCACGCGGCGCGCGCTTCGCCACTCTAGTCTCGCCCGACGCCATGACGGCCACACCTCTGGGGCAAACGGCCAACAGCATTTTCCTGGGCGCCTGCAGTATTTCGTCCAATGTGACGCTGGGCGACGACCTGCTGATCCAAGGCTTCGCCGTAGTCGGCCATGACGTCAACATCGGCACCGGTGTCACTATCGGTTCGCACGCCTTCATCGGCGGCAATGCAAGGTTGGAGCCGTTCTGCACCATCCATCCGCATGCAGTGGTGCTCCCTCATGTCGTCATCGGCGAGGGCGCCGTGGTCGGCGCCGGTACAGTTGTCATCAAGGATGTGCCACCCGGCGCCACCGTGTTCGGGGTACCTGCCAAGATCATCATCCCGGGGAAATCGTGATGCGCGACGTCTATATCCACGGCATCGGCGCGGCGCGCGGCGACATCACGGAGTTCAACGACGCGGCCACTCTTGGACAGCCCGAGGCCGAGTGCCAGCGCCTTGCCGACAAGATCGGCATCCACAGCCGCCCCATTGCCGCAGCCGAGCAGTACACCAGCGACCTGGCGCGTACCGCCACCGAAGCACTGCTGACGCAGACGACTATGCGCACTGACTCCATCAGCGCCTTGCTGGTATGCACACAGACTCCTGATCACCTCATTCCCGGCGTTTCCTCGCGTCTGCACGGGCAGCTTGGCTTTCCCCAGGATTGCTTCGTGCTCGATATCAATCAAGGCTGCTCGGGTTTCGTGCTTGGTACCCAGGTGATGGTCAACTGGCTGCACACGGTCGACGGCAACGGCATTCTGGTGAATGCGGACACCTACTCTAAACTCATCCGGCGCGACGACCTCACCACGCGCGCGTTATTCGGTGACGCCGCCGCTGCCATTCTGTACTCCACGCAACGCAAAGGCCTGCGCGTCGTCGACTGCCACAGCTACGCCGACGGCACGGGTTACGATGCCTTCGTGGCGCGTGGTTCCGCTCTGCGCCACGACGTTGGCGCGCCTGCCGGCATCTGCATGGACGGCCCAGGCATCCTAAACTTCGCTCTGCGCAAAGTGCCCGAAGCCATTGCATTGACGCTAGACGCTCAGGGCCTTCGTTTGGATCAACTGCGTATGGTGCTTTTCCACCAGGCCAACAGCTTCATGGTTGGACAACTGGCACGCAAGCTTAGGCTGGAAACGGGACAGGTGCCACAGAACTGCGCAACTCTCGGCAACACTGTCTCCGCATCGATACCCCTGTTGCTGAAGGATCAGATGGCTAACCTGCGCCGTGGTGAACTCATCTTAGCTGTGGGCTTCGGCGTCGGCTTGTCGTGGGGAGTGACGTTGCTTGAGTATGTGGGCAATGACTAAACCTGCAACGCACCTTGGCGCATATGTCGACCCTTGAAACGCGCGCTGCCAGTGCAGCCTGGTGGAGCACACTGGAGATCCTGGCGCGCTATGGCGTGCAATTCGTTGTCATGGTGGTACTGGCACGCCTGCTCACCCCCGATGACTTCGGCCTGATCGCGATGCTGCTGGTTTTTACCAGCATCGGCACCCTGCTGGTCGATTCAGGTTTTGGTGCGGCGCTGATCCAGCGTCAGCAGACAACGGCGGACGATGAGACCACCGTCTTCGTCTTCACCATGGTCGTCGGCGTGGCCACCGCTCTGGTCTTGGCGCTCTCCGCCCCCGCCATTGCCGCCTTCTTCGGTCAACCCAAGTTGATCGACCTAACCCGAGTCATGGCGGTGGTTCTGCCGCTCGGCGGCTTTGCCGCGGTACCTGACGCGCTGTTGACAATGAAGCTCAATTTCAAGGCGCGGGCACGGGCAGAAGTGGTTGCATCGCTTTGTTCGGGCACTATGGCAGTGATACTGGCATTGCGAGGGTTTGGCGTCTGGAGTCTCGCATGGCAAGGGATCGTTTCGATCGGAGTCCGCGGGGTCTTGCTCTGGGTGTATTCAGGATGGCGCCCACGCGGCCACTACCGAGCCGCGTCGTTCCGTAGCCTGTTTGGGTTCGGCGGATACATGTTGCTTACCGGGCTAATGAATGCAACCGCGATGCGCCTGCAATCATTATTGATCGGCAAGCTGTTCGACGCACGAGCGCTGGGGTTCTACACCCTCGCTCAAAACACTCAGCAGGCGCCCGCCTCTCTCATTGACGGCATCCTTAAGCGCGTGGGTCTGCCGGTTTTCTCCACTATTGCGCAAGACCGATCGAAGTTACGAACCGCCCTTCGGGCCTCTTTACGCATGGCAATGTTTCTGTTCGTTCCATGTATGGTCGGCCTCGCCGTGGTCGCCCGACCGTTGATCGACTTGGTCTACGGTGCACGTTGGATCCCTGCAGCCCCCATTTTGAGCATCCTGTCCTTGAGTGCCGCGCTGTACCCCATCCACATACTCAACTTAGCAGCGATCGGCGCTCTGGGGCGGTCGAATCTGCTGTTGCGCGTGGAGGTGGCCAAGCAAATCATTGCCATTGTCTTGATCGGCGGCGCCGCGTACTGGGGCCCTCTTGCGATCGCTTGGGCTGTACTGGCATCTGGACTCTCCGGGGTGGCCATCAACGCCTACTATTCGAAGAAACTCCTCGATTACGGCCCTCTCGCCCAAGTGATGGACCAATCCGCTACGTTCGCTTTGTCCCTAGTGGCGGCAGCCGTTGGCTGGCTGGTTCTGCGCTGGTTCGAACCTGGATCCCTTTCGATGCTTGCTGCAGTTGCAGCGGCGGCGCTAGCTTATGGTGTACTTGCGGTCTTCACGCGCAACGAAGCGTTGACCGGATTGCTGGCGGTCGTCCGTACACTGCGCACCAGATCGGATGCACCTTCCAAATGAGCATGGGCACGAGTACACAGCAAGATGCCACAGCCTGACCACTGCCTGCCAGACGGCACTTATGAGATCAGTGATTCGGTGGCGCTGGTCAAGCATCCGGTTGTCAGCGTACTTATGCTCGCCTACAACCACGGCCCTTACCTGTCGCAGGCAATCGAAGGCGTATTGGCGCAGCAGTCCGATTTATCAATCGAACTGCTGATCGGCGAAGACTGCTCGTCGGACAACACCCGCGAGATCGCCCTGCGCTACCAGAGCGAGCATCCAGAGGTTATGCGTGTATTCATGGCTGACCGAAACGTCGGCTCATTGTTGAACCATCGCCGCATTCTGCTAGCTGCGCGCGGCGCATATCACGCCTACCTCGACGGCGACGACTACTGGTTACCGGGAAAGTTGTTGAGGCAAATCAAATATCTAACGGACAACCCAAGCTGTACCGCCGTCTTCACCAACGCACTGACGATTGACCAGAATGGCAACAAGATAGGGGTGTTCAACGACGTTGGAAGCGAGCAGTTCGATCTGCGGGCACTGCTCCGCCGTGGAAACTTTCTCAACAATAGTTCAGTAGCTTATAGGTCGAAGGAACGCGACGCATTGCTTGAAATCAACGTTCCGGCAATCGACTTTCGTGCGCATCTGCTGCTAGCACAAACAGGCTTTTTGGTGCAGCTCCCAGAGTTGCTAACGGCCTATCGCGTCGGTTCCATCGGATCTATGGTCGCCCAAAGCAACGACCGCGTCCGCCAACTCTACTGGGAAGCAATCATGAGCGTGCCTCGTGAACTTGTTCATGACGACGACTTGGCGTACGGCCTTGCAGACTTTTTGCGTCGTGTGATTTTTAGAACTCTGCGCACGGGGCGGGCCGTATACCTGCGCAAATGGGTGCAGCCCGTGTTCGCCGCCTCGCCGTATGGTGTACTGCGAACAAGCTTGATCGTCGCTGGTTCTGTTGCTCGCATTGCATTCAAGGAACTAGTCGGCCGATGGCGCAAAGGTTCTGATGGGCGCCGATTGAAGGTGCTGTATCGTCGCTAGCGCATCGGATGGAAATGTGATGAATCCAATCAAGCTGACAAAATACGCGCTGGCAGGCTGGCTGCCCGGTGGCAACTGTCACTGCGCGATGTGCGGCCACCAGGTATGGCGTTTCATGCCATACCTGCGCGGCTCAGCAGGTGTGCCAAAGCTCATGTATGCGCTTGACACTATCGGGAGCGAACCTGACCGCTTTGAGTGTCCACGATGCGGTTCCCATGACCGTGAACGACACCTTCTGTTGTACCTGGAGAAGCTTGGGTTGCTCGCAGACATGAGCGGCAAATCGGTGCTCCACTTTGCTCCAGAGAAGCGGCTGGCATCGCGCATCTCAGCCGCCTCGCCAGCTCATTACGTGCGGTGCGACCTCTACCCGATCACCCCTGAAATACAGCGTGTCGATATGCTCGAAATGCAGTTTGAGGACAGGTCATTCGACGTGGTGATCGCAAACCATGTGCTGGAGCATGTGAGCGATGATTTAAAGGCTCTTGGTGAAATTTATCGCGTGCTCAAGCCAGGCGGTTACGCCATCCTGCAAACGCCTTACAGCGCGAAACTGCACCACACTTGGCAGGATCCAGGGATCGACAATGACGCTGCGCGACTGCAAGCCTACGGGCAACGTGACCATGTGCGCCTGTTCGGCCGAGATATTTTTTCTCGCTTTGCATCGAAGGGGCTGGTTTCATGTGTACGACAACACGATGAAGTTCTGCCAGAAACTGATGCTATCGCACTCGGCATCAGTCCCAAGGAGCCGCTGTTCCTGTTCAGCCGTCCCGAGTAATCAGAAGCGGCGCTATTACCCATCCGATTCGGGGGCGCCCGATCCCTATCGTCGGATCACTTCAGCGTCGGCGCGCCATATCGAAACAGGAGACTCAGCTTGCGCGGCAGAAGAACCATAGGCTGCATATATCTATGCAGACTTGTGCGTCGCTCAAGTTGAGCCTCTCTCCTGCGCTTGCGTAGTTGACCAAAATTCCTGGCGACGTAGGAAACCGTTGGCCAGTAAACCTGACTCCATACGCGCCTGTCCCATCTAAGCAGGGAAAGCACAGCGCCCTCAAGAACCAACTCAATGACATGCACGGCGAGCAGCAACCACACCGCCCCAGTCGGGCTGCAAATGATCATAACTGCCGTCTTGTTCTGCTCGCTCAGTCGTCTGCGGCGGAATGTGGTGTGCAGCCTGCCGCTGTCAACGCGGTTTCCGCCAAAACTGCTGCCTTGACGATGACGATAGCCGCTCTTGGCGGTGACCATCACGGAGAGGTCTCGCAACCTAGCAAGACAGCACAAATGCATGTCTTCCGCGATTGAACCCATCCATTCTGGAAGTCCGCCCAGCTCGATCCACAATGTACGAGGCAGAAACAAACACGCACCGATCACCATCGCCACATTGCGGCGCCCCGGATCGAGATTGGGCACCGGATTGTAGAACGGATCCAGCAGGCACCCGCGATCGACTAGCACGCCGGTTCCCCAGTCATATTGGGGCAAGCTGAGGATTCCCGGTGAGGAAGACAGGCGCGCAGCTTCAAGCAAGGTGCGCAGCGCATCCGGGTACAGCGCTGCATCGTTGTTCAACAAGAGCACAAATTCACCACGCGCATGCGCCACCATGCGATTGTTGCTGATACAGAATCCGACGTTTTCGCTGCTCGCAAGTAATTCGACCTGAGGATACCGTTCGCACAACAGCGCTACTGAATCATCGGTTGACGCGTCGTCGTGCACGATAACCTCGATGCAGATGTCGCCTTGCTGCGACAACACCGAGATCAGGCAGTCGTCCAGCAGTTTCGCGCCGTTGTAGTTGGCGATGCATATGGAGCAAACAGGATGCTCCGGTCGATTCAGCGCCTGGTGCCGTTCAACCATGTCCATGTCCGCTTCAATCCTTCATCCAACGGTGTGATAGGCGAGTACCCGTACGCGTGCTCGGCCAGAGCTGGATCCATCACTACCCTTGCCGCATCCACCGCTCGACCACCTTCGTGGCTGCGCCGCAGAGGCCGGCCGGTCACGGCTTCCATCACGGCGAACAACTCATTGAGGCTTATCCCGATGCCACTGCAGGCGTTTACAACCCGGGCCCCCACAGATCCCTGGTTCGCAAGAACTGCGATGATCAGGTTAATCAGGTCGTCAATGTACAAATAGTCGCGAACTGCGGAACCGTCACCCCATACATGCAGGATTTCGCCCCGCCTGATCGCGCCCAGGGCCGCCGGTACAATGCCGAATCCCGCGCGTTCGGCTTGGCCAGGGCCGTAGACATTTGATGGACGCAGGATAGTCGCTCTGCCAGAGAACTGGTTGCACCACGCCGAAATGAAGTACTCAGCAGCTATCTTGCCCGCTCCGTGATACGACTTTGGCCGGACGGGTGTCGCTTCATTGGCCGCCATGTCTTCGGTTGATGGGTACAGCGATCCCCCCGAAGACAGATAAAGCAAATCCACATCCGGATGCTCCTGCAACACCTGAAGCAAGCCACCTAATGGCTGCAAATTACCCACCACCTCATGTATCGGGCGACCGGCGGATGTACCGGGTGTTGACGCAGTTGCAAGATGAACCACCTTGCTGCTGCGGGCAACCAGTGGCCCAAAGTCCTTCGGCTCGCGCAGATCGGCCATCATCGGCTCGACGTTCGGCAGATCAAAAGACATCTCGCTTCGACTGACCGCAATCACCGGTTGGTCGTTTCGCGCTAACGCCCGCACCAAGTGTTGCCCGATGAATCCACCGGCGCCAAGGACGAGAATCCGACCATTCATTCACAAGTCCCAAGCAGCCGGTAGTAAATCTGTACGTAGCGGTCGGCGCAATCATCCCACGTACCGATTTCCACGGTTACCCATCGTCGTGCGGCCTCACCCAGGCGCTGGTTGGTCTCTGCATTCTCCAATTCGCACAACGCATCGTGGTAAGTGTCTGCGGAATCACACAATCTTCCGGTCTCTCCGTCGAACACGATACTGGCGTGCGCCGGCATGTTCGAAGCGATGATGGGCAGCCCCGCAGCCATGGCTTCCAGCATGACTTGAGGCCTACCTTCGGCATGCCGGCTGAGGGTTATCAAGCCACGTGCCATCGGAAACCAGGTGTTTGCGAGTTCATCGGGCGTTGCCGGGCCATGGTAATGAACCCATGCCGGCACTTTCACGCCTTCCTGCATCGGCCCGAACAGATGCAATTCTCGACTGCCATCGCTAAACAAGGGCTCCGACCATTCGAACAATGAGCCAAGCTTGTTTGCGGTGAGGCGGGTAACGGCCAGCCAACGATGAGGCTGCGTCTGGTTGGGCTCACGCCGTATCGCGTACCAACGCGGATCGATGCCAAACGAGACCGGGTGGATCTCCGCGATGTCGCCAAATGCCGCCCACAGGGAATCGCGCATCCAATCGGCATTGGGGCAAATCGCCACCTTGCGCTGCTTCATCACGCGACGCAGTAGATATCGCATCAGTGGCAGTTGCAGGAGTTTCAGATCATTGCCCAGCACCGTGATGAGAGCTGGTTTGCGATTGCCCGGAAGCGGAAGAGCACACTGCAGCCAGTTGACGTGGTAGATGTCCGCTTCAGGCCGAGTGCGGTAGCACGCAGCAAGCTTGCGTAACAGCTGTACCGGTGCAAACCAGGAACGCCAACCACCACGGCGCATCAGGTGAGAGATGCCGCCTGCAGCCATCAGCTTGGCCAGCCATTGAGCGTCCGCGGCCAAAACAACACTTGTAGCTTGCGCGGGCAATTCCCCGGGAGGAGCCCACACACTGAGTTTTATGGTTGGCGCACGCGCCAGCGCAGATACCATGTGCTGCATGAATATTCCACGCCAATCGGAACGGTCTCGCGGGTATGACGTGCTGATCAGTAGTACTCGTATCACTCGAGCGCAGCCTCAGGTTTGACGTGCGGCGCATCAAGACCACGGCCAAGGAAACGCACTATGAAATCCTTCCCCCTGACGCCTTCTAGTTGCATTCTCTCACCTGCTTGTCGCGACGATAGGTCAACCCCGCGACCTGCTCGGACACCAAACCGATCAGGAACACAATCACCACCACACCCCCAGCCACTTGCTGCTGTTGGTGAGTCGACCGTCATGCAAGAACGAGCAGACATGGTTAGCTCCCGCAATCAGCTCGCCGCACCCCGAAATGCCTTCAGCACCGTATTCATACGGGTCTGCCAGCCGCCGCCTTGGTCGCGGTACCACCCCATCACGTCCTGTCCACGCGCAATGCAATCTGTTCCTTGCGTTCCTCCCTTGGCTTGGCTGACCGTCCGCGTTTCGCGCCAGTTCCGCCACGCCCCGGTGTGCAGTGGCGTCTTTCCAGTACTTCAACGTCGCCGCCTTGCTCTCGGGGTCGTAGGGCACGTGAGATTTTGGGGGGCGCGCGATCGTACGCTTCTCGTTCATAGGGTTAAGCCTCACGGCACGAAATCAATTTGGGGTCGCAGGGCAACATGGCCCAGGTTCTATACGTCCCGCCGATACATCAGCCCGGTGATCTGCTCCGAGACCAAACCGATCAGGAACACGATCACCGCCGCGCTCCACAGCAGCGTGCTCATGTTGGTGAGCCGATGGTAGGCGTACAGGGTGTAGGCGTAGTTGGCGCAGCCGAGCAGAAAGAACACCAAGCTCGCTGGCGCGAACAGCTTGAGCGGCGAATACAAGGTGGCGATCTTGAAGATGATGAGCAGGAAGCGGATGCCGTCCTTGAATGGCTTGATGTGGCTCTTGCCGATGCGCTGGGCGGCCTTGATCGGGAGGTAGGCCACCGGGTAGGCACTGCGGAAGAACGCCATGGTGCTGGTGGTGGGGTAGCTGAAGCCGTTGGGCAGCAGGTGCAGGAATTCGCGGAACTTGTCCGCGCGCACGGCGCGGAAACCGGAGGTGAGGTCGAGCACGGGGTGGCCGGTCATCTTGGTGGCCAGCCAGTTGTACAAGGTGTTGGCGAGGCCGCGGCCCACGCCGGCCTGGCTGCCCCAGTCGCGAGCGCCCACCACCATGTCGTAGCCGCCGTCCAATTTGTCGAGCAGGCGCTTGACGTCGGCCGGATCGTGCTGGCCGTCGCCGTCCATGAACACCAGGATGTCGCCGCTGGCGGCGCGGGTGCCGCGCTTGATCGCCGCGCCGTTGCCCATCGAATACGGCGAGGAAAGGCACTGCACGCCGTTGCTTTCGCAGATGCCGCGGGTGTCGTCGGTGGAGCCGTCGTCGACCACGATGATCTCGGCGTCGGGGTGCGCCGCGCGCAGCTGCGGCAGCAGCGTCGCCAGCGCGGGCGCCTCGTTCTTGGCGGGCAGGATGATGCTTAGCTGGTTCAAGAGCGGGCTCCCCGGAGAAGGGAGAATCATAGCGTGAAGGGTGATTGCCGGTGGCGGACGGACGGCAAAAGTCAGGCAATCAGGCTCATCCCTGCGAACCTGGCCGCAGCTCGATCGAACGTCACGATGCGTTCGCAGCCTGCCGATGTGGCGGAGCTCGCGACCAGGCAGTCGGCAAAATCCGCCTTGGTGGCGCGGCATGTGCGCAACGCCTTCCAGACCAGCTCGGCACGCTCAATCCGCAACTCCTTGATGGTGAGCAAGGACTCGATCGCCCGGAGAACCTGGGCGCGCTCCAAGCCATAGGCACCGCCCAACACCCAGCCCAGCTCGACGATGGACACCAGCGCTATCCAGCCCGGCGCTTCGACGGTCAGGCTTTCGAGCAGGGTGGAGGCTTTGGCCGCCTGCGCGGCATCGTCCTGCATGATGTAGCGAACCAGCACGTTGGCATCGAGGCCAATCACTTGGTTGCGCCCGCCGCGGCAGCGATGGCGGCGTTCATCTGCTCGATCGTCACGCTCTTGCGCGGCTTGCCGAACATGCCCTTGAGCGTCGTCACCGGGCGCGTCGCAGCGACAAACTCATACCGACCCGGCTCGATCTCCACGAACTCCACCCGGTCGCCGGTGCGCACCTGCATCGCCTCGCGCACCGCCACGGGGATGGTGATCTGACCCTTGCTGGTGATGGTGGACGTTGACATGGTGTTTCCTGATTCAAATGGCGTTTACTTGAGTTCGTTGTCCCCCCGATGGTGGGGATCCGGCGCCTCCAGCGGCTTGGAGTCGCTGGATTCCTGCTTTCGCAGGAAGGACGGGGACTGGAGCGTTCGGCCCAAGTATGCGCCACTGCGCTCCGACTCCTTACTTCATTGTAAGGACACCCGTGGCTGGCCACAAGCGCCGCGCTCGACGCAAGGATGGCGCGATCCCTGCTTATCCCGGGGAAGTCGGAGTCGACATTTCCCGCAACACGGCGGATTGTCCAGCTTGTGCGCCGCGTCACCCTGCTCGGCGCCAGGGTGCAGACAATGGATGACCTGAACGCCAGACTGCGGTAGATTCAACTACATACGGGGAATGGGTCACGTAAGTTATGTCATCTCAACCGCAACCGTCGCTCGCAGGCCTGACCGGCATGGCGCGTCGCCTGGTGTCCGAAGGGCTGCTGCCGGAGGATGACGTTCGCAAGGCGATGGCCGACAGCGCGCAGCAGAAGGTGCCGCTGGGTGTGTGGCTGCTCAACCACAACCTGATCGACAGCCCGCAGATGACCCGCCTCGCGTCGATCGAGTTCGGCATGCCGATGATGGACGTGACGTCGGTGAACGTGACGACGATGCCGCTGGATCTGATCAGCGAGGCGCTGATCACCAAGCACCAGGCGCTGCCGCTGTTTCGCCGCGGCAAGCGGCTGTTCGTGGGCATTGCCGACCCGACGCAGTCGCACGCGCTGGACGAGATCCGCTTCCATTCCAGTTGCCTGGTGGAACCGATCCTGGTGGAGCGCGGCGCGCTGCAGCGGGCGATCGAGAGCCTGCTGAACAACCTACGCGACACCATGCCCGACATGGATACCGGCGAGTTCGACGAGCTGGATCTGGAGGTGGGC
>Ga0070682_100000561_pt1 | contig 22887 bp, 18 predicted proteins | sample KBSC63LmetaG_FD_64668 | JGI IMG/M metagenome (GOLD analysis project Ga0070682, IMG submission 64668) | Corn rhizosphere microbial communities from Kellogg Biological Station, Michigan, USA - KBS C6-3L metaG | ecosystem: Host-associated > Plants > Roots > Rhizosphere | place: USA: Michigan...
AATTATCAATTATCAATTATCAATTATCAATTATCAATTATCAATTATCAATTATCAATTATCAATTATCAATTATCAATTATCAATTATTACTCATTACTTATAAATTAAGCGACCATACAGAATAAGAATTCGGCGGACACTGGATTTTCACCCATTTATCACCTTGAGTAGTCGGGTACCAAGTTGAATTTCCGGTAAAATCTTTAATCTGCTGGCTGCTCCAGTTGGTTTCTACCCATCTTTCCTGCCAGCTTGATGATGTATTGATATAAACAACCAGCCCGGGATTTCCATTATAGCCGTTTCTTCTTGCGATATATTCATCATTATCGGTGTAGAGAATAGAGGTTGTTCCGGTAGCTTTATTGTTATGAATCCAGATCAGATTGTTTAGCCTTTCCTTATTCAGCCATTCTTCATAATCTCTGTAAAAAATGGTTGGATATCCTTCGTGGGTCAAGATGTAGGCATAGGCCGGCATTTTATTGTAAATGATATCTGTGTCATGATTGGCCACAAAAGTGACTGCTTTGTATGGATTTCTTTTCCACATCATATCATCATTCAGAACATTTAAATTTCCGTTGTCAAAAGCTTCGTCCATTTTATAATAAGCCGCAAAATCAAATACTGAACTGTTTGCATTATTGGCCCACCACTCCAGTGTATTTACGTTAGAATCCCACAATTCGCCGACAGAAAATCCACCTACTTTAGAATTCCAGGTATTGACAACCCAAGGGCCGAACCCTTTAACGTAATCAAATCTCCAACCGTCAAATTTCATCACATTTTTATAATATTTTGCGACAGAATCATCTCTTCCCCAAAGCCAGTCTTGCACATGGGGGTTCGCATGAGAGAGATCGGGAAATCCACCAAAAGCCCCTTCGTCATTATTTCCGTAGGCATTTTTATAAAAATCATTGTAGTTTCTTTGAAATTTTCCGGAAGCAACGCCTGAGAAATCAGTCCAGGTATTGGTTCCGGTGAAAGGATTCGCTTCGGATTGTCCGCCACTGTTATGATTGATCACTATATCTGCGTACACCTGCATACTTTCTGCGTGCGCTTTTGTAATCAATGCTTCAAGCTCTGTTCTTGATCCGAAACGTGTTTCCACACTTCCATTCTGATTAAAATTTCCAAAATCATAATAATCCGTAGGATCATATCCCATAGAGTAAGCTCCGTTCTGTGCTTTTGAAGCAGGAGGAAGCCATACGGCACCAATTCCGGCATCGGACCATGCGGTTAATTTATCTTTAACAGTATTCCACCAGTTGCCCCCTTCAGGAACATCCCAGTAAAAACCTTGCATCAGAACTCCTCCACCCGGCCCGGATACAAATTTACCGTTTGTAGATCCAGAATCCTTTCCGGTGCTGAAAGGACGTCCGTCATGATGAGTGACATTCACCGTTTTGTTATGAACTTCTTCCTGTCTGGAAGTTTCATTAATCAATTCATCTCTGTTCTGGCAAGAGCTGACTAATGCTAAAGCCAATAGGGAAAGGAAAAAATATGTTTTTTTCATCGTAATAATTAATTATCAATCTATTAAACAAGATACAATTTTATTGAAAACAAATTCAATTGAATGGGAAATATTTTAATTTTCAACAATAAATCAAGAAGAAAATCATTTAAAAATTTCATTAAAAAATCATAAATTTTTCAGATTCTCGAAACAATTTTTCTTTTAATCCATATATTTGCATACTATGGAATACAATACCCAAAAAACTCAGCTTCATATGCCGGAATACGGCAGAATTATACAACAGTTGGTTGAGCGCTGCAAAGAACTTCCTACCAAAGAGGAAAGGAACGAAATGGCTATGGCAATCATCGATTTTATGGGTCAGAGAAACCCACAACTTCGCGACGAGGAAAATTATAAACATAAACTTTGGGACCATCTTTATATTCTTGCTAATCATGATCTGGATGTAGATTCTCCATATCCGTTCCCTACTCCGGAACAATTGGCAGAAAAACCTAAAAGAATGGAATATCCAAAACTTCAGGGTGACTTTAAGTTTTATGGAAAAAGTATTCTTCAATTGATAGAAAAAGCAATTGAACTGGAAACGGGTGATGAAAAAGAAGCCCTTATCGAGGTAATTGCCAACAATATGAAGAAATCTTATAATGTCTATAATAAAGAACATGTGACGGATGATGTTATTTTCCGCCATCTGAAAGAACTGTCTGAAAACAGGCTGGACCTTACCGGAATAGATTCTCTTGAAAAAAGTAAAATCTATTACACCAGCAATAACAACAACAGGAATAATAACAATAACAACAGGAATAACAACAGTAATAAAAATAACAACAGCAACCAGCCAAACAAAAGAAGGCATAATAACAATCATAAAAACAGAAAATAATGAGTGGAACATTTCAAATAAGAGGAGGAAAAAGACTGCAGGGCGAAATAACTCCACAAGGGGCCAAGAACGAGGCTTTACAAATTTTATGTGCGGTACTCCTTACGGACGAAGAGGTAAGAATCAAAAATATCCCGGATATTCATGATGTGAACAGACTGATTGAAATTCTTGGAGATTTTGGGGTAAAAATTACTAAAAACGGACAGGGAGATTATACTTTCAAGGCTGATCAGGTAAATTTTGATTACATAAAATCTAACGAGTTCAAAAAAGACGGAGCAAAATTACGTGGATCCATTATGCTAATGGGCCCGATGCTTGCCCGTTATGGAGAAGCTTATATGCCGACTCCGGGAGGTGATAAAATCGGAAGAAGAAGATTGGATACCCACTTTCAGGGACTTGTTGAATTAGGTGCTGAATTCAATTATGATGAAGATGAATATTTCTATTCTTTAAAAGCTAAAGAATTAAGAGGAAAATTCATCTTATTGGAAGAAGCTTCTGTTACCGGAACTGCTAATATTGTAATGGCAGCAGCTTTAGCAAAAGGAAAAACAAGAATCTATAACGCAGCCTGCGAACCTTACCTTCAGCAATTATGTAAAATGCTGAACAGAATGGGGGCTAATATCTCAGGAATCGGGTCTAATCTTCTTACCATTGAAGGAGTAGATTATCTTAGAGGAACAGAGCATACAATGCTTCCGGATATGGTAGAAATCGGATCATGGATTGGTCTTGCAGCCATGACGAAATCTGAAATTACCATCAAAAATGTAAACTGGAACCAGCTTGGTGTTATCCCGAATACATTCAGAAAATTAGGAATCGAACTTGAGCAGAGTGGTGATGATATCTATATTCCTGCTCAGGAACATTATAAAATTCAGAAGTTTATTGACGGATCTATCCTTACTATTTCGGATGCTCCATGGCCAGGATTTACACCGGATTTATTATCTATTATTTTAGTGGTAGCTACTCAGGCAAAAGGAAGTATTCTGGTTCATCAGAAAATGTTTGAATCCAGATTATTCTTTGTTGATAAATTAATTGATATGGGAGCTCAGATCATTTTATGTGATCCGCACAGAGCTACGGTAATCGGGTTGAACCAGGAAGCTCCTTTAAGAGGAACAACAATGGTTTCTCCGGATATCAGAGCCGGAAATGCACTTCTTATTGCGGCACTTTCTGCAGAAGGGAAATCAATTATCCACAATATCGAGCAAATCGACAGAGGATATGAGAATATTGATGGAAGGTTGAAAGCAATTGGTGCTGATATCGAAAGAATTTAAAATTATTTTATTTATAATATGAAAACGTTCAGATTACTCTGAACGTTTTTTTCTTTTTTTACCACCCCGTCAAAAATTCTTTGAATTTTCGCCACCCCTCCGGAGGAGGGGAATTTTGTCCCGGCCAATAATTATTCTGTTTTAATTTACTTTTAGTGTAAAATAAAAAGTGCCCGGTAATAAACCGGACACTTTGAGTAATTAAAACTATATGAATCTCACTTAAAAATACTTTCTGCAGATATACTCCACCGTTGTATTCATAAGTTTATTTTTATTCAGATAGATCTCAAGCTGCTGAAAATCTTCTGAACTTACATTAATATATAACTGTACTGAACCAAAACTATATCCGTTCACATACTCTACATTAGCGGATAACACTCTATGACAGATGCCCAATTGATTGTAGATGGTATTCATTAAATGCTCAAATTTCATTTTGCCATTCAACTCTATTTCCAATAACAATTCTTTTTTAGGCAGGTTAATTTTATTTTGTAAAACCTGCAGGCCCGGATTAGGTGTAATCATCGCTAAACATTTTTTGGTTAAACTTCTATGATCATATTGCGTTCTGCATTAAATCTGTGACAAAAATATAAAAAAATATTAGTCCACCAAATTAGTAGACTAATATTTTTAAAAATTTAACATAAAAAAAAAGAAGCCTGTCCAGCTTCTCTCAGTATTTTAATAGTTTCCTAGTCTTTCTAATTTATCAGACCCGGCAAGTCCGTTAGGGTTACAACCTGGCTCTCCTTCAGGGACTTTGAGACTTTTTTTGGTATAGAATTCTTCCCAGAATGCATTTGTTTTTCCTATTTTGGGATCAATGAATGTCATAGGTTCCAGTTTGAAAATATTTCCTGCCCGAAAAGATCTTTCCACAAAATCTGAACAGTAATACGAATTTTCATCCAGGATATAATTGAAATTGTAAGGTTTTCCAAGCATGAAATTTGCTTTTTTAATGGCTTCAGGAATAGCTTTCTGATATTCCGGTTTTAAACGATAAACCATCACCTCCTGCCCGTCTTCTTTTTGATCCTTTATAAAATCCTTCAGATCCTGTTTTTGAGAACCTCCTTTCGGAGCAGCATGCAAAACAAACATTTTGCTGCCTTCTTTTTCCAAAATTCCTATATGATCAAATGAAGCAGTTTTTTGTTTTTGAGTAACATTATTAATAGCACCAGAAAGCCCCGATTCTTTAGCTGTTACAAAAAGCAGATCCCCGTTTTTGAGCTGTACATTACCGGAATAAGAACTTTTACACTGCATCAATAATATCATCAGACAGGATAAAAGGCCAACAACAGTAATTTGCTTTATTCTTTTTTTAATTCTAAATTCAGACATTCGATTATACTTTCGGGACCAAAATTACAAAATAGAATTCATTACATTTGTGGGAATATTGATCTATTCTTCACATCAACCCAAACATTTCCAAGATTCTTATGCCACATATTTTATTAGTTGAAGACGATGACAGACTTTCCAAACTGATTGCAAAAGGATTTCAGGAAGCTGAATTTGAGGTAACCGTGGCTTATGATGGAAACACAGGCATGAAGCTGGCTTTGAAGACGAATTTTGATCTGGTAGTGACTGATATTGTATTACCTAAAAAAGACGGTCTGGAATTTTGTAATGAAATCAAAACTCTGAAACCTGATCTTCCAGTCATTATGCTTACGGCATTGGGAACCACTGATGACAAACTGGAAGGCTTTGATGCCGGAGCCGATGATTATCTGACCAAGCCTTTTGAAATGCGTGAACTGGTAGCAAGAATCAAAGTGCTTCTGAAACGCTTTTCGCAACAGAGACAGCAAAAAGTTTCCGCTCTGAAATATGAGGGTATTGAAATGAATCTGGAACAGAAAACAGTAAGCCGGGATCATACTCCTATAAAACTGACTCCGAAAGAATTTAATCTTTTAAAATTCATGCTGGAGAATTCCGAAAGAGTGCTTTCCCGAAGTGAAATTGCAGAGAAAGTTTGGGAGACCCATTTTGACACGGGCACAAATTTTATTGATGTCTATATCAATTACCTTAGAAAAAAAATAGATAAAGATTTTGAAACGAAACTGATCCACACCAAAGCCGGCATGGGATTTATTCTTAAAAAAGACTACGAATCAGGCCTTGTACAGTAAACATTAAGATCAACTATAAAATATCCGGATGAAAATAAGAACCCGACTTACGCTGCTTTTTACCTTAATCACTGCAATGCTTTTGGGGGTTTACAGCGTTTCGATCTATTATTCATCCAAAGAAGCCAGAGAGAAATCTTTTTACAGTGAACTTCAGAACGAAGCCATTGCCAAAGCGGATTTGTTTTTCCGGAGTTCATTGCCTGAACAGGAAATGCACAAGCTTTATAAAAACAATACCAGAACGCTTAATGAAGTTCAGGTAGCGATTTATGATGTTAATAAGCAACTCGTTTATCATGACGATGCCAAAGTAGATTATGTAAAGGAAACTCCGGAAATGCTTTCGCAGATATTCCAGAAAAAGAGAATCAATTTCTTTTTAAACGATTTACAAGTGATTGGAATGGTGTATCATTATGAAGGAAAAACTTACGCAGTCACCGCAGCCGCTTATGATCAATATGGGTATGAATATCTCACTCATCTTCTTACCATCAGCATTATCGCCTTCTTCAGTATTTTAATATTGATTTATCTGGCCGGGATATTTCTCTCTAAAAAAGCATTGAGCCCACTGAGTGAAATGGTCAATCAAATCAAAAAAATCACAGCCGGAAAATTACAATTAAGACTTAAAACAACGAAAGAGAAAGACGAACTTAATGAGCTTGCCCAGAACTTTAACGGAATGCTGGAAAGACTTGAGAACTCTTTTGATTCACAAAAGCATTTCGTATCAAACATTTCACATGAACTGAGAACGCCATTATCTGCGATTATTACTGAACTAGAACTGGCTTCCGAGAAGGATAAAACCAAAGAGGAATACAAGGAAACCATTCAATATGCCCTGAATGACGCCCGAAATATGGTAAAACTATCCAACAGCTTAATGGATCTTGCCAAAGCAAGCTATGACCCCAATGAAATCAGTTTTTCCGAAGTGCGCCTGGATGAAGTTCTTCTGGAATCTTACAGCAAAATAATAAGAGAAAATTCAGAATATAAAGTATCACTGAACATCGAAGATTCAATAGAAGAACACCAGCTGGTCATTCAGGGAAATGAATATCTGCTGCAGGTTGCTTTTAATAATCTTATTGACAATGCCTGTAAATATTCTCCGGAACACAGTTGCCTTATAGATGTCAGATCTCATTCTGAATATCTTAAAATAAGCTTTATCAATTCAGGGAATATGATTCTTAAGGAAGATTTACAGCATATTTTCGAGCCATTTTTCAGAAGTGAAACAACCAAACAGGAAAAAGGCCACGGAATAGGATTGTTCCTCACCAAAAAAATTATTCTGCTCCACAATGCAAAAGTGACAGCAATATCGGATCATAACGAAACTATTTTCACGGTAGAGTTCATGATTAGTTGATGTATCAACACTTCATTCAAATTTATTTGAATCTTAATTTCCTTTAAAGCCTTAATTAGCTTAATGGTTAAAAAAATTCCATCCCTCTCTACTCATGAGCAAGAGATTTCTTATTGAAAACTGTAGTTCCTATGCTGGCAGCAATCACACATGCGATAGAAACCCACTGTAAAAAAGATAATTCTTCAGCAAGAAAAATCAATCCTGAAAGTGCTGCAAATGCTGGTTCCAGGCTCATCAGAATACTGAAAGTCTTAGCAGGAAGTCTTTTCAAAGCCATAATTTCCAACGAAAAAGGTAAAGCACTCGAAAGAATAGCTACACCAAGTCCTTTAACAAAAATAGTGGGTGTAAGATTAAAAACCGCTCCATCCCAAATCGTAAAGGGAATAATTACCATACTCGCAAATATCATCCCGGTCGTTACCGCATCTTTTCCATCCATTATTTTTGAAACCTTTCCACCCATGATGATGTAAACAGCCCAGAACATTCCCGCAAGAAATGCAAGCCCAAGTCCCAGCAAATCAACGTGATCATTTTGCCATGGCACAATCAACAGAATTCCAACACAGGCAAGTAATGCCCATACAACGTCCAGCAATTTCCGGGACAAAGCCAGGGCAAGAAATAATGGACCTGCGAATTCCACAGTAACCGCCAATCCCAACGGGATCCTTTGAATGGCCATATAAAAAATAAGATTCATAGCGGCTAGACCTATTCCGTACATCGCACAGTATTTCCATTTCAGTCTGTCAAACTGTAAAAATTTCGGACGGTTAATCAACGTAAGCAAAACAGCAGAAAGTACAATTCTTAAAGTAACCGTACCAATAGCTCCAATGGCAGGAAAAAGCTGCTTCGCAATGGAAGCTCCTCCCTGTACACAAATGATCGCTAAAAGCGTAGCTGGTATTGCTATGTTTGATTTTTTCATTTCTAAAATATATAATTCTAAAGATTTTGGAAAGAAGTTTCCGAGATTCAACAGACTTTTTTTTATACGATAAATCCTGAAATTTATCATATAAAACTAACTGCCCCAAATGTATTGAAATTTTATCTTTTACAATGGATACAGTTTGCATTTATTAATAGGATCTAAAAAATAATCAGTTCTCATTTCACCATTAAAAAAAACAGGAAAACATTTTCTCTAATGATTTTATAATAATATTCTAAAGCTTTTCTAACGGTAAAAAAACGTGTTACTATTTACTTTTGCACAGTAAAAAATAAAGCATATGGACGCAGATCCTTACAGTAATTATCAATCTTAAAAGCTTTAGTTGTACTCACTTTTCCCGTACAGCTGAAAAGCTTTATAAAAACAGGAAAAGTTATGAATACATTTGAATTTACCCTTCGTTTACTGACCGCTTTCTGTCTGGGAGCCGGTATAGGTTTTGAAAGACAGTGGCGCAAAAAAAATGCCGGTCTCAGAACCAACACTCTGGTATGTATCGGTTCTGCTGCATTCGTATTGATTGCTATCAGAATTGGTGGCGATGCAGCCGGAAGAATCACCTCTTATATTGTCAGCGGAATAGGCTTCCTAGGTGGCGGTGTCATCATGAAAGACGGTCTTACCGTAAGAGGGTTAAATACTGCCGCCACATTATGGTGTTCCGCAGCCATAGGCGCATTGTGTGCTTTGGGATATCCTGTGGAAGCTCTCATCACAGTTCTCTTTATTGTCTCTACCAATATATTCCTGAGACCTGCTTTATCCTCTCAGAAGGAAACAAGGGGCAAAAAATGGCTCAGCACTAAGAAAAATAACAAAGAAAAAGTAAAAATCAGCAATAGTACACAATTGTATTAAGATCATGAAAAAGATAATCGTAAGTAGTCTTATTCTCTTTGCAGTTTCCTGTAAGGACAATACACCTCAGCAAAACAAAGAACCGGAAATAGTAATAAAGGGCGATCACGTCACTGTTCCGGAAAACAATCCTATTTTCAAAAAAATTAAAACACAGGTTGTTACCGAACAGGAACACAGTGATGGCGTAATCTCAGCAGGAACTATTCAGGCGATTCCAAATCATTATGCAGAAATTGCCAGCCCGTTTTCAGGAAGAATTACCCGGTCATTTATTCAGCTCGGACAAAATATTTCTGCCGGAAGCCCTCTTTTCGAGATCCTTTCTTCAGATTATTTTTCAGTTCAAAAAGATTATACGGATGCTCTGAATGATGTACAGCTTGCTGAAAAAAATTACAGACGCCAGCAGGACCTCGTTAAACACGGAGTAGGCATCCAGAAGGAACTGGACGAGGCAGAAACCGATTTTAAAAATAAAAGAACATCTCTTTCCAACGCATCTTCAGCTTTAAAGGTTTATAACAGCAAAGGAGGAGGGATAGGAAGTCCTCTCATTGTACGAGCTCCTATCAACGGCGAAATTATTTCCAACAAAATTGTAAACGGACAATATCTGAAGGGAGATGCAGATCCGGTAATGATTATCGCAGAATTATCAAAAGTCTGGATTTCCGGTGATGTAAAGGAAAAAGACATCCGCTTTGTCAACACCGGAGATCAGGTTTCTGTAAAGGTAAGTGCTTATCCGGACAGAAATATTACCGGAAAAGTATACCACATCAATGAAATTGTAGACGAAGATACCCGAAGTATCAAAGTACTTATTGAATGTGATAATCCTGACAGAAAATTAAAACCTGGAATGTACGCTACCGTGAACTTCTCAACAACTCCTGAAAAAACAGTGATGATTCCTGTAACCGCTTTGATGCAACAGGACAGTTCTCAATATGTCTGGGTAAAAACAGGAAAGAGCCAATTTACCAGACGTTCTGTGACAACGGGAGAAACAGATCAGAAAACAGTAAGGATTATATCAGGATTAAAACCTGGAGAAACCATCATGACTGAAGGAGGAATTTATATGCTGGATGCGAAATAATGTAAAATGATGCGAAATCAAGAACTATGAAAAAATTACTAACAATCTCTATACAGAAAAGATGGCTGATGCTGGCTCTCTTCCTTTTACTGGGATTCTTCGGGTATTATTCCTGGACCAGATTATCCATTGAAGCCTATCCTGACATTGCGGACGTAACTTCCCAGGTGGTAACACAGGTTCCCGGACTAGCTGCTGAAGAAGTGGAACAGCAAATCACAATCCCTTTGGAAAGATCTCTGAACGGACTTCCCGGAATGCATGTGATGAGAAGCAAAAGTACCTTCGGACTTTCCATTATCACTATGGTTTTCGATGACGGGATAGATGATTACTGGGCAAGGCAGCGTATTCAGGAAAGACTGACGGATGTGGAGCTTCCTTATGGTGCACAGCCAGGATTAGATCCCCTCACCTCTCCCATTGGCGAAGTCTATCGTTATATTATCGAAAGCAACAACCACAGTCTGCGGGAATTGACGGATTTACAAAAGTTTGTCATCATTCCCCGTATCAAACAGGTGTCAGGAATTGCTGATGTAACCAATTTTGGGGGAATTACCACTCAGTTTCAGATCGAGCTGGATCCGCATAAGCTTGAACAATACGGATTATCTCTGTCTGAAGTTACCGAAACAATCTCCAAAAACAATGTAAGTGCAGGAGGAAGCATGCTTCCAAGAGGAAATCTTGCCTATGTTATCCGTGGAATAGGTTTGGTAAAAGACTTGGATGACCTTGGAAAAATTGTAGTCAAAACCCAAAATGGGGTTCCCGTTTTTCTTAATGACGTAGGAACATTGAAATACGGAAACCTTGAAAGAAAAGGAATTCTTGGCTATACAGACCGAAAACGAAATTATTCTGAGAGTGTGGAAGGAATTGTACTTTTATTAAGAGGACAAAACCCTTCACAGGTCCTGGAGGGTGTGCATGAAGCAATCGAAGAACTGAATAACGAAACACTTCCTCCTGGAGTAAAAATTCATCCTTTTCTCGATAGAACAGATCTTGTAAAAACTACTCTTACTACCGTTTCCCATACCCTTACCGAAGGAATTGTACTGGTTATTATCGTTCTGATTGTATTTCTTGGAAGCTGGCGGGGAGCATTGCTGGTGGCGATTACCATTCCGCTTTCTTTATTATTCGCTTTTGTACTCATGCATTTTACCAATATTCCGGCCAATCTCCTTTCATTGGGAGCGATTGATTTCGGGATCATTGTAGACGGAGCTATCGTCATGCTGGAAACCATTCTCAAGAAACGGGAAGAAAATTCGGAAGAAACACTGGAAGAAAAGACCATTACCCAAAGAGTGATTGAGGTAGCAAAACCTATTTTCTTTTCAACCATTATTATCATTACCGCTTATCTACCTTTGTTTGCATTTGAAAGAGTAGAGAAAAAATTATTTACCCCTATGGCTTTTACTGTTGGATATGCACTATTGGGAGCCCTTGCCGTTGCACTGCTTCTAATTCCTGGATTAGCTTATGTGATCTATCGGAAACCACAGAAAATCTATCACAATAAATGGCTGGAGAAAATAAGCACAGCCTATGGAAAAAGCATTGAAAAAATAATGCAGACTCCTAAAAGAGTAATCATTCCTATTATGATAGTTCTGATTTCTGCCGGAATTCTCTCCTGGCATGTGGGAAAAGATTTTCTTCCCGAATTGGATGAAGGTTCCATCTGGCTGCAGGTGCAGTTACCTCCTGGAATTTCTTTAGCCAAATCAAAAGAAATGAGTGATACTTTGCGTGCCCGTACCCTGAAGCATCCTGAAATCACTTATATGATGATTCAGGCAGGACGTAATGATGATGGAACCGACCCATGGACCGCTTCCCATTTTGAAGTATCCATTGGAATAAAGCCTTACAGCGAATGGCCTTCAGGAAAAACAAAAGCAGACCTCATCAAAGAACTTGCCGCAGATTATAAAGACATGCCGGGATTCACCGTTGGCTTTTCACAACCGATGATTGACGGAGTAATGGATAAAATCTCAGGAGCACACAGCGAACTTGTAGTAAAAGTATATGGAGAAGATTTCAAGGAAACCAGACGTATTGCAGAAAATGTATTATCCACATTAAATACCATTCCGGGTTCTGCAGATCTTGCTATCGATCAGGAACCGCCGTTACCTCAACTGCAGATTATTGCCAACAGAGACAAGATTGCTCAATATGGATTGAATGTAGCAGATGTTGCCGACCTTATTGAAGTAGCATTGGGAGGAAAAGCCATTTCTCAGATCTTTATCGGCAATAAAGTGTATGATATTTCCTGTCGTTATACAGAAGATAGCCGCGATACGCCGGATAAAATCGGAAATCTGATGCTGACTTCAGCTTCAGGAGCAAAAATTCCGCTGTCTCAGGTGGCAGAAGTAAAATTAAGCACAGGTGAAAGTACCATTACCAGAGAAATGAACAAACGTCATCTTACGGTAAAGCTGAATCTGAGAGGAACTGATCTTTCTTCTTTCCTGAAAAAGGCACAGGATAAAATTGAAAAAGAGATCAGATACGATCACGAAAAATACCAGATCAAATGGGGCGGGCAGTTTGAAAATCAAAACAGGGCTTATTCCAGACTGGCATTTATCGTTCCGCTGGCATTGGCAATCATGTTTCTTTTATTATATGGTGCATTTGGAGATTTCAGACAGGCTTTGGTACTTATGTCTATTGTTCCACTGGCTTTATTTGGCGGAATGCTGGCGCTCAATATCCGGGGAATGTCTCTGAATGTATCTTCAGCCGTAGGATTTATTGCATTGTTCGGAGTTGCCATCCAGAACGGAGTCATTATGATTTCTCATATCAACGATCTGCGTAAGAAAGGGTATGAACTAAAAGAGGCCGCCATCAAAGGAGCAAAAGACCGTTTCAGACCTGTACTGATGACCGCAACAGTTGCTGTAATCGGATTATTTCCGGCATCATTAGCTACAGGAATAGGTTCTGATGTACAGCGTCCACTTGCAACAGTCATTGTCTACGGGCTGATGTTCTCCACTATTTTAACCCTATTCGTATTGCCGGCTATTTATTTTATGGCTGAACGCCGAAACGAAAAACAAAATTTAGAAACAGATGAAAATTAGAGTTCGTTTTATCATATTATCTCTCGTATTGCTTAGCATCACAGGGATGAAGGCACAGGAAAAAGAACTTTTATCATTCGAAGAATACCTGAGCCTTGTCGGAAATAAAAATCTGGGATATGCTTCTCAAAAATACAATGTAAGTATGGCCGAAGCTGCTATCCAGACCGCCAATATGTTTCCTGACCCTCAACTGGAAATGGAAACCACCAATAACGGTGTGAATCAGAATATGGGATATGTGTATGGTGCATCACTCGGCTGGACCCTTGAATTGGGTGGTAAAAGAAAAGCCAGGGTAAATCTGGCAAAGAATCAATCGGAGCTGAGCAAAATACAATTGCAGGATTTTTTCAGAAACCTTCGTGCAGATGCAAGTTTAGGATATATTGACGCTTTAAAATCCAGGGCTTTGCTTGAAGTACAACAGGATTCTTATCAAAATATGCAGCAATTGGCAAAGTCCGACAGTATCCGTTACAGATTGGGAACTATATCACTTGTGACGTCCAAACAAAGTAAGCTGGAAGCTGCTTCCCTTCTCAATGAAGTATATCAGGCTGAAAGTGCAGAACAGCAGGCGCTCACCAGTTTATCGGTTTTTCTTGGAGAAAGCAAAATTACAGACAGAGATGTTGCTGGAGATTTTAATGCGTTCAACAGGTATTTTAGTATTGATGATCTGATTCTTCAGGCATTGAATGAACGGGCAGATTTATTGGCAGCCAGACAAAATACAGAGGTTGCCAAAAGTCAGATCAGCCTTGAAAAAGCTAATAGAGTTATAGATTTAGGCATCAGTGCCGGAGCAGAGCGACATACCGAAGCTACGAATGAAATTGCTCCTTCTCCCACCGTAAATGCTGTAAAAATGGGCATTAGCATTCCTTTGAAATTTTCCAACAGAAGAAATGCCGGATTGAAAATAGCAGAAATGGCCCATTCGCAGGCAGAAGTTGAATACAAACAAATCGAACAAAGTATAAAAGCTGAAGTCATGCAGGCTTATCAGCAATATACAGCCACTCAGAAACAGCTCAGACAATTTCATAACGGAATGCTTACGGAAGCACAAAGTATTCTGGAAGGAATCACCTACAGCTACAAAAGAGGAGAAAGCTCTATCCTTGAAGTACTGAATGCCCAGAGAACGTATAACAATGTAAGAAAAGATTATTATCAGGCGCTTGCGGATAATGCAGCTGCTTTGATTGAGCTAGAACGTAAAGTGGGAATCTGGGATATTCATTTTTAGAAAGGAAGAGGGAAGCTGGAGGATGGAAGTTTCCGGATGTCGATGGATAGATGAAAATCATTTTATTAATTTGGAGACTACATACAATTTTACACCATTGTCATTCTGACGAAGGAAGAATCCCACGTAAAGCTTAGATTCTTCATTTCACTACGTTACATTCAGAATGACAGAGGGTAGCAAGATTAATGTAAAATTGTATATAAATATCAATAATTCTAAAAACACAAATATGGCTTCATCCTTCCAGTTTCCAGCATAAAAAAGGCCCTGAAATTTAGATCAGGGCCCTTTTTTATCTTTTATACTGAGATTCATAAATTCCGATCCAGTCATCAGGAGTCATTTTCTGACTCAGCTCGGCAATCAGTTCAAAAGGAATATCTTCTACTTTTTTGAAGCGGACACAGGATTTACCCATATCCAGCTTCTTTTTGGAATGTTTAGGATATTCTCCTACGAACCAATCCAGAAGTTCCGGTTTTGAATATAGCCCCATATGATACAGCGCTATAAAATTCTTCTGAGAAGCCAGATTGATGAACGGCAGCGGTGTTCCGGGTGCACAGTGATATCCGGCAGGAAATATTTCCAAAGGAACTACCCAACCTATCATCCCATAATTTGTAGCGTCCTCAAAACCTTTCGGGAGATTATCATTTACCGCATCGTAAAGTTTTTTGAAAGCTTCCTGTCTTTCTTCAGGAATCTTTGAGATATAATCTCCTATGGAAACTGACTGAATCTGCATATTGTAATTTTTTCTAAAATACGATTATTTTATAAAATTGTATACACTGAACATCTGAACATCTTTGCTGCTCTTTTGAAGAAACATCATTTTGTTGACATTCGGAACATACTGAATCATATTTCCATCTGCAAAACCGTAGTTCTGGAAGAAGTTTCTTCCTTTATAATCAAGGCTTACTTCCTGAGGTTTCAGGTTGGCAAAATCAAAAACTTTCATAGAAAATCCTGTGTTTCCGAATGCTCCTTTAGGATAGAATGCAGAAATATAAAGGTTGTCTCCGGATTCAACCACGTGAATTCTTTTTCCAGTAGAAGTTCCAGCTGCCACAAATTGCTTTACTTCCCCTTCTTTATTAAATTTAATCAGCATTCCTGCATCCAGTGAATATACCGGATCCGGGAAACGATTCATTGTGGTAGGCATCGGTCTTGTCACCGTCTCCTGCTGAACAGCCATTAAAGTTTCATCCCCTTTCACAATAGTTTTGATAACCTTCACATCGTTCATGTCTTTGCTTCCCGCTAAATTGGTATTGCTGATCACCGCTTTTCCGGATTTCATATCGTAGTACATTACCGTTCCGAAAGTACTTGCTCCGATAGTAACCGCCGCATTTTTTCTTCCAAAAGTTACCAGATAATCATTGTCGTTTTTACTGAAAGCATATAATTTCTCAGGAATATATTTGTCATCGAACGGAAGGTCTTTATCTTCCGTATTGGAAACCAGTTCCAGCTTATAAGATTCTTTCCATCCTGACGCTTTACGCAATACAACAATTTTTGCTGAATTCGTTAATGTCAAAGACTTTTCAACATAATCACTGCTCAATGTAATTTCTTTGTTCCAAACCGGAGAAAGAGTTCTCAGGTCCAATACCAGAACATCATTTATATTCTCTGTTTTTTTGTTGGCAAATCTGTCATTGAAGATGGCTGCATATTTTCCGTTTTCTGAGAAAAGAACATACGTTGTACCCGATCTGTTGGTAGATTCAATATTGTATTTTGCAATACTCTTTGTTGTAAAAGTGCCTTCCTTTCTGCTGAAAACATGTTGAAAAACTTCCTTTCTGTTTTCTTTTCCGAAATATTCTTCCGTAAATGCTATAAATTTATCATCATCAATCTGCTGTGATCCCAAATAATTGTGTAGAACCCCATTCGTTTTGTTGGCGTAATCTTTCACATAAGTATCCACAAGACTTCCGTTCTGATCCAGTTTTCTCATCAATAATTTCTTGTGAGGGAAAACATTTCTCATCAGTCCGTCAATATTGATAGCACTGAACATATAAGAATTGTAATCATCTGCCAGTACCAGTTTATCATCCGTTTCAAGATTGGCATCCACTGTGAATTTTGTTCCCTCAGTCACTTTCGTCTGTGCATAAGAGTACACAGAAGCTGTAATTAATGCCGAAGCAATAATCTGTTTAATCATATCGTTTTCTTTAGTTATTATAAATTTTTTCTTCTAATCTTTTCAGTTCAAGATTAGCATCGTAGGATAGTTTAATATCTACTAAGTGTTCCTGTAACTCATTTAAATATTTCTCTGCTTCCTGGTAGTTCCCTAATGCAATATTCAATCTGATCAGGTTGAAATAAAGATACTCCCCGATCTTTTGGTTGTAAAGCGCTTTCTTATCGTTGTAATTTACTTTTGTCAAAGCACTTTTCCAAAGATCAATCCCTTTCTGCATGTTTTCCATAGCTACTTTATTCGGTGCATAATCTGACTTTGCCTGAAGTTTTTTAAGATTGGTTGTAACGTAGATATACGCTTTTTCCAGATCATCATACTCTCCTTTGTTCTTTACAGTTGCCAAGGTCACGGTAGAATTGATGGTCTGATACCCAAAATTTTCATTAATAATATTCCTTGTACGGTCAATGGTTCTTTGCAGGAATCTTTTTTCCTGAGCATTCAGATTAATTTCATTGGTCGGAACGCTTGCTATTTCCGCAAAATCTGAGAAATAAGTTTTATCCAGTTTTACAGCACCACCCTGCTTCGCTGTGATCTTTGTAGGCTGATTGGCGAAAGTTTTCCCCTGATTGTCCTGAAAATTTGTTCTTTCCATTTCAATGACAATATCAAGATAATTTCCGCCTTTTGAAAAACCGATCACATCTATTTGTGAAGCCAGAATTTTATTATCCACAATTAAGGCATCTCTAAGATCTGGCTGCTGATACACCGGAACCGGCGGAATATTAAGGATAGGTCTGGATGGTAACCTCAACGTAGGAGCGCCATTGGTTGCCGCAATTTTTTCAACTGCTGACAGCTTGCTGTATTCTGCAGATTCCAGTTTGTACTTTTCCTGAAGTTTTTTCACTTCAGCATCATAATCCTTCAATCTTTCTCCGTGTTCATATTTGGCATTTTCAACGTTTGCCTGATAATTATCCACCTTTTTCTGGTGATCTTCTTTTGATAATCTTATAACATCATCTTTTGTAATGTTATAGGGAGATTTTACCGTAATCGTATAGTTTCTGTTGGAAAGGTCTGTAGGAAAAACCGGTTCTTTCAAAAGCTGGAAGCTGATCATTTCTTTGTCAATTCTTTGAGCCTGTGAAAATTCGGAATAAAATAATGGGAGTAAAAAAAGTAGTTTTAATTTATTCATGGATGTTATAGTTTTCGGTGCAAATGTATAATAATTTCATCAACATTTTTTAAGAATAATTTGTCCAGTTATTATGTAATGGATGATAAAAAAGGCAGCCACACGAATGCAACTGCCTACAGAAATTATTAACTCAAAAAATTTTATTTTTTAATGGCTTTTACAGTAGATTTTGAACCATCTTTAAAGTTCATTGTCACTAAGTATAAACCAGTATTTAATTCTCCTAACTGAAGTTCTGTCGTTGGATTATCAATAGTTTTCACTACTCTTCCTGCCACATCAGTAACCGTTACAGATTTAACATTTTTGATATCTGCAACATGCAGAACATCTTTGAAAGGATTAGGATATACATTCACTTCTTTTTTCTTCAGATTTGTTTCTGAAGTTGATAAAGAGGTAGCCACTTCAAAGGTAAAATCAATAAATTCTCCTCTTGAAATAGCTCCACAAGGGTTTGATGGTGCTGTACTGTTATAATCAGTTACTACTCTCATTCTATAAGTTCCCAGAGGAGTTCCCGCAGGTACAGTAATAGTTCCGGAAGTATTTGTTATATAAGTATTAGTAACAAACATTCTTTCCGAAGCTTCAAAAGTTAAATTGTTATTCCAGTCTACCCAAACCGCTATTCCACATGTTGGACCTCCTGCAGTGAAAGACACTGAAGTGTCGGATCCTGGAGCATTTATAATCTTGTTATTGCTTGTTATTAAATTTTGATATCCACCTGCAACACTTGAGCCAGATGAATAAGCCATATTTATCAATCCTCCGGTAGAACTGAAGTCAGAAAGCCACGAGTTCTGAGAAGCAGATGAAGGCAGACAGTATCCTGTTCTGAATGCAGTAACTTCACTCCAGATACTTTTGTCACTGCCACTACATACAGATCTTACCCATGCATAGTAATTCGTGTCAGCAGATAGTGAACTTAATGGTGCTGAAGTTGTTGTAGAAGTTACGGAATTGGTAGCATTCAACACAGTTGTAGCATCAGGTGCGGTATTGGTTGTACTGTAATATACTTCGTATCCGTTTGCAGGAACTGAGGATGGTGCTGTCCAACCTATCATTGCAGCATTCGTTGTCACGTTTGATGAAGTAGCTGCTGTTGGCTCAAGACAAGAAGGAATATTCTGAACGGTAATATTATCAATATAAATAGAACGTGAAGTACCTCCCAAACCATGTTTAAATGCTAACTGTAAATCAGAACCCGCAGGAATATTAACAGTATATTGTGTGTGGGTAGTTGTCAGAGCAATAGGAGAACCAATTGGTGTAAAAGAAGCAGGATCAGCAGAGTTTGATAATGTCCCCACTAATAATGTGTAATTACTTCCTCCTCCTTTTGCATAGAATCTTACACGCTTGGTACCATCTGAAAGGTTTACAGTTGGAGGTGCAACCAGCATTTGGCTACCCGTAGTAGCAGTTGAATTGGTCATGTAATACGCATTAGGTGCTGAATAGTTACTTGTTGTAGTTACATACCCATAGCCTGCAAATGATGCACTTTCCAGATATGCCCAGCAGCTTGGTGCATTAGTATTTGATGAGGAACCTGTACTTGTTGTATCAAAGTTTTCTGTGTAAGGAACCGTAAAAGTAGAACAAGCTGTTTTAAATGTTCCTGCAAAAGACCATACACTTTGGCCTGTCGCCGTGTTACAATTGGATCTTACCCAATAATAATAGGTTGTATTGGAGTTAAGACCTCCAATCGTTGTACTTGTCCCTGTTACTCCCGGATAAGTAGGTGTTACTGTGCTTGCCGGTGTTGTGTTTGATGTACTGTGGTATACATCATAACTGGCAGCACTACCTGTCCATGACACTAAAGCAGAATTAGCTGTGATGCCTGAAACCGCCTGCAATACAGGAGGCATACAATCCGAATAAGCGTCTGCTGAAAAAGCAAAAATATTTGGTATTCCTGAACCACTTACTTTAGTTACTGTTACACTTTGTATCAGTTTTGTCTGATTTGCTGCATCTATTGCCAGTTCAGCCTGATATAATCTTGGATTGGTTCCGCCTTCAGGAGAAGGAACATCATCACCAGCTCCAGGAGTAGCTCCCGGCTTTTTAATCCTTCCTATTCCCTGGATGGCAAAATTAGATCCATTATACCAGTCTGCGAGACTGATACTTGAAAACGTCTGTGAACTCCCATCTGTAAAATTGACCACTACACTTACTGTAGAAGTCCCACTTCCACTTACAGCAAGCATATAGAGTTTGGTCGCCGCCTTTGATGTTGTAAATGCCAAAGTTCCGTTATCACTGGTTGCAGCCAGTCTTAAAGAATTGTTCGCATTCAAACTTGCTAACTGAAAACTCAATCCGGGAGTAGTTCCCACTACAGAATTAATAACTCCATCAACAGGAATACCATACGTAATCGCTGCACTTGTGGAGGTCAGCTGAAAATCTTTCGCTATAAAAGCGTAAGAAACTCCGTCTACGTCATTATTTGTAGTAACTGTTGAAGAACCTATCCCGTTGGCAATTACATCAGCTGTAAAGCCTGAAGAAACCGGCATAGTTTGATAATTTTGAGCCATAAGTACACTGGCAGAAAAGAGAGCGATAGCAGGTACCACTCTAGAAAATAAATTTATTACCATTTTAATCACATTTGAGGCGAAATTTAGTAAAAATAATAATACGAAAATGTTATTTTTAACAAAATCTTAAACTTTATTCAAAAAGTGTGAAAAATTAATACCAAACATCATTTAAATAAGCAACTTTCAAAGACAAAGTAAAACTTAATGAAACATCTTCTTATTGATTCTTAATTTTATTATTGAGAAATTAAATCCTATTTTTGTCATACAAATTTTTTGAACAATGCCGAATATTTCAAACAGAGCACTGCATATGCCGCCATCGCCGGTAAGAAAACTGGTTCCCTTTGCATTACAAGCAAAACAGAAAGGAATAAAAGTATACCACCTTAATATCGGACAGCCTGATATTGAAACTCCGGAAACAGCTTTAAATGCTTTAAAAAACATCGATTTAAAAGTATTGGAATATGCGCTTTCTGAAGGAAATATAGAATACAGAAAGGCCCTTACAGAATATTATCATTCCTTAGGTTTTTCAGATCTTACTCCTGATAACTTCATTGTTACCAATGGAGGTTCTGAAGCCCTGAACTTTGCCATTTCTACTTTATGTGATGAGGGTGACGAAGTGATTATTCCTGAGCCTTACTATGCCAACTACAATGGTTTCACCAGCACATTTGATGTAAATGTAGTAGCCGTATCTTCTACTATTGATACTGGTTTTGCTTTGCCTCCTATTGAAGAATTCGAGAAAAAAATCACAGAAAAAACAAGAGCAATCATTATCTGTAACCCAGGAAACCCTACCGGATATCTGTATACCCGCGAGGAACTTCAAAAGCTTGCAGACATTGCTTTGAAATATGATATTGTAATCATTTCTGATGAAGTATACAGAGAATATGTATATGACGGAAAACAGCAGATCTCCATGTTTGATTTCCCTGAATTAGCTGAAAACTGTATCATCATTGATTCTGAATCCAAACGTTACTCTATGTGTGGAGTAAGAATCGGATGTCTGGTTACCCGTTCTAATAAAATCCGTAATGCTGCCATGCTTTTTGCACAGGCGAGATTAAGCCCGGTTCTTTTAGGACAGATTGCCGCAACAGCAGCACACCAGAATGATGGTGCCTACATCAGAGCGGTAAGAGAAGAATATACCCATAGAAGAAATGTATTGGTAGATCTTTTGAATGCTATCCCAGGCGTAATCTGCCCAAAACCTAGAGGAGCTTTCTACTGTGTTGCTGAACTTCCGGTAGATGATACTGAAAAATTTGCACAGTGGCTGCTTGAAAAATATTCTCTTAACAACGAAACCATCATGGTAGCTCCTGCAGGAGGATTCTACAGTGATCCTGAATTAGGAAAGAAACAGGTAAGAATTGCCTACGTTCTGAAAGAAGAAGATTTAAAAAGAAGTGCTGAAATTCTGAAAGAAGCTTTAAAGAAGTACAGAGAAGAATTCAGTCTGTAAAATATATCCTATGCCGACAACAAAAAAACTACATCTGAAAATACCGTTTTCGATTCTTTTGCTGTCGGCATTTTTTTCCTGTGATTCCAAAAAAACGGAACAGACTATTTCTCATCAAAATCCGCACGAGATTACTTTCATCAGTGTTTCCGACATCGGAGGACATCTTGGGAATTACAGAATTGTTAAAGTCACAAAAGATTCCGTTTTTGCAGAAAAAGGAATGACGGCCAATCAGACCCATAAAAAATGGACATCTGCCATCAATTCCAACACATGGAAACAGCTTGTATCATCAGTAAGGATTGTAGATCTCGACCATATTAAAAGCTCTCCCAGCCTACAATCGGTAGACGGAACAGATGAAACTTTCCAGATCCGGACTCCGAAAAAATCACACATCTACGTTAATGCTTATGTAGACACTTTACATTACAAGCAATTACAACAACTTAAAGAACAAATAGACAAAATTCTTCCCAAAGAATACAAATAAACATGCAGGAAAATTTTTCACTACAACCTTATAACACATTCGGTGTTGAAGCCAAAGCCCGCTATTTTACTGAAGTCAATACAATTGATGAACTAAAAGAGGCTCTTATTTTCTCGAAAAACCAATCTCTTCAGCTTCTGTTTTTAGGAGGAGGAAGCAATATTCTTCTTACCAAAGATTTTGACGGTCTTGCCATCAGACTTAATTTAAAAGGAATTGCCGAAGAGAACATCAATGAAAATGAAGTATTGGTAACAGCTAAGGCAGGTGAAAACTGGCATGAATTTGTAATGTACTGCCTGCAGCAGAATTTTGGAGGATTAGAAAATCTTTCTTTAATCCCGGGAAATGTAGGTA
>Ga0070682_100000562_pt1 | contig 22858 bp, 52 predicted proteins | sample KBSC63LmetaG_FD_64668 | JGI IMG/M metagenome (GOLD analysis project Ga0070682, IMG submission 64668) | Corn rhizosphere microbial communities from Kellogg Biological Station, Michigan, USA - KBS C6-3L metaG | ecosystem: Host-associated > Plants > Roots > Rhizosphere | place: USA: Michigan...
CTAGTAGTGGCCCACATAGATAATCCTGATAAAGAATTTTTAGTGTGTTACTTCATCTTCTATAGCAAGAAAGGAAATAGGATGAAACGCATCGATAGACATCAAGATGACAAAACACCCGTAGACGATCTTGCAAAAGCAATAATCGACTTTGACGGGGATTTTATATAAAAGAACACGATTAAGGAATGCTCCTGAGATTAAATAAAAGAAAAATCAGTCAATGGATTTTTAGAAAACATGTAGATTCAGGAATTTACGAAGGTATAGCGTGGATGTGTACCGGAGTAGTGGAAAACAATGGACGGTTATTTTATTCATATTCTGCAATGAAAGATGGTCAAGTTATTTATCTTGAATTGCCTGCAACTAATTTATTTGATACTCCATCGTCAATTCTTAAAGAAATGTTAGATAATCCTTTAAAGCATTTAGAATGATTGCACAAATTAATATATCCAAGATAAAAAACTTCAAATACAACCAGGAGCATAGACAATCAGGTACGTTAAATGGCGTAAAATGGGAATTCCTTGAAAAGAAACAGATTAGCAATGATCTTTATAAATATGCGTTCTTAGTTACTGTGAATTATAAAAAAGGTGGAAGTTTCAGTGGAACCAAAATTTTAATTACTGGAAATATTGATATAAGAAATGCAGTAGAAATTATATTGGGTGACCATGATTCTACTAATTAATCGAAAACGGTTATTATCGGGATGGACATATACATCAGTTTCTAATATTTCAGGCGTATATCGTGATTTTCGATGGGTAATCTATAACATCCGTAAATCATCAAAAGATCAAGATTGCTTGGATTACGACTTTGACATTATAAATGAACGCAGTAATAAAATATTGTTTCATGCAACTAGCACAACTCCTAATAAAGGAATGTATACAACATTAAAAAGTATGCCTAGAAGAATTCATCGAGTATTTTATGATAACACTTATTAATAAAAACCGTCTTCTATTAATGGAATGGGAAATCAAACCCCACATATCTCAAGAGGGTACATTTAGAGATTATCGATGGCTTATCAATAACATCCATAAATCAAAATTATACTTTGATGATTGTTTCTACTTCGATTTAAATATTACCTCTCTCAAATCTGGTGAGGTTATGTATAATAATAGACATGCGGTAAATGAATTAATCACGGATGAAGATATGCATGGTATAATTAATCGTTTCTTTTATACATGATTCTACAAATTAATCGAAAACGGTTATTTGCACTAACCTATAAGGGAAAGAAATGGCAATTAAATAAAACATTTGATTGTGAAATACTTAATCGTAGTAATGCTGTATTAAAGGATTATTACGACTATGATGTACTTATAACTGACAGACGAACACAAATACAACATGTGAGAACATTTCTGTGGGTAAAACATAATGAACTGAATTACTTACTTAATAGATTTTATGATTATGGTGATACTATTTAATAGCACCATATATCGATTAGGATTTGAAGTACGTTAAAGGGGTTTTATATGTACCGTAATCGCTGCTGATTATAGTATTTTGTACCTAACTATAATATCATAAAAACCCATAAATTACTATAATCTGACAGTAATTTATGTTAATTCAGTCAACAACTACCCATAAAACCCTCCCCTATGTCCAGATAACTTTATAAAAGTGGACATATCATGATATGTGTCCAGTTTTATTAAAGACAACGGATATGTAAATAACTAAACCGAAGACGGTTTTTGTCGGCCCCACACGCTCGACATGAACGTCTTAAAACTTATTTAAGATTCTCTGGATTATAAATTTTTATAATTAAGTTTTCAATACATTAAATAAGTTTCCGTGTTCGGTATGAAATATTAAATAAGTTATTATGGTTTTTGTTACTGTTCAAAAACTTAAATATGGTTTTAATCGTGCCATATTTATGTGACACGGTATTTGTATAAATGTAAAAGATTAATTAAGTTTGTGTATGCTACGGAATATTATTTACGGTTTAGAATGTCCGAACACGGGCAAGGTATATTATGTTGGTATTAGTGAACACGGACTTGATCGACCATATGAACATCTTAAAAAGAGTCATAGTAGTAATGATGTACGGGATTGGGTATTAAGTCTTAATGGTCAGGAACCTGTGATCTGTATTCTCGAACGAGATATTGATAAAGCAGATTTACGAACACGGCAGCAATACTGGATCAGTACAATGTTACAACGGAAAGAACCGTTGTTTAATAGAATGATCCCGGCAGAAAGTCAACTTAGGTTTTATGACTACCGTGTTGGTGAATTCATTAAAGAGCAGAGAAGGAAGAATAAATTAACCCAAAGGGATTTTGCAAATAAATCAGGATTGGGATTAAGGTTTGTTCGTGATATTGAACAGGGAAAAGAATCTTGTAGGATGGATAAAGTGCTGCAAGCGTTAATGATGTTTGGAGCAACCTTGGTTCCCGTGGTCAAACATTGATCACCCGAAGATCGCGTACAATGTACAAAGGATGATTAGACCGAACACGACAAGGATTGCGATGGCTCTTATGTAATCCCATTTTGTTGCTGGTGGCAGAGGGACATAGTCTCCAAATTTTTCTCGCATATGTCTCCGTGTTCGTCTTCTCCCAAAAGGTTTGGTTTTGTGGTTTGGAGTTTTATTAATTGTCATCATAATTTAATAGCCTTGTTTAGATTTGAGTAATAGAAACTTGTTTAAGTTATTGGTTTCTCTCCGTACAATGTCATGACCTGTTTGGATTTTATTTTGTACTGCTTTTTCCACGAAGGCGAACAATGCAACTTCCATTTCATTATAATCATCCATTAGGCAGAGAACGTAGTATTGATTATTATGTCGAACACGGACATTGTTCAGTTCTTTTTTTGGTATCTGAGATTTATAGTCCACGGGATTATAACGTTCGAGGAAATAATTCTCGGCAGTTACCCGTTTCACAGGAAGTTCTTCACTGGAAAATTCCCACTGCTGATCATCTTCTTCACCATACTTCCCACCGAGTTCGATCTGTAAAAGCACAAGGTTTTCGTTCTTTGGGAGTTCCATCTTGTATGCATACTTTACTTCCCAGACTTTCAATCTGCTTGCCTTCCACTTCTCTACTTTACGTAATTCTTCTTCGGCTGCTGCTTCTTCCTCGGTGGCGACCATCACTACTTTATTTAAGACCAGTTCGATGTTGTCTGCTTTCAGGACATCTTTCTCATATTTCTTTGCCGAATGACTATCTCTACGACCAGACCAGCGATCACGTTTGCCTTTACCTTTGTTCTCAGCCGAGCACGGAACGTAATTAAAATAATATCCATTAGATTCGAACCTGTCTCCTTTTTGGAGTTGAAAGGTATGAACACCGATCTTGATGACATTCAATTCAAAATTGCTGGCGATTTTATTGGTCGTGCTCATAATATAGATTAGAGAGGGATGATGTCTAAAAGTTCGTCCACAGTGATCCCGTGTTTTGTAGCAAGATCAGACATGGTGTGACTATTAAAGTTTGTGATTGCCAGATATTCATCCTTGATGGCCTTTATCTGTTCTTTTGTTAGTTTCTTGTTCATAGTTGTTTTATTTAGCAAGATTTTCAATATCTATCCAGACCTGATCCATTGGTTCGCCATCAGCAACGAAGTCTTCAATGTTGTAGTAAACTCGAACCATCATGTCCACGGCATCACTATATCTACCAACCATTGATTCAAGTTCATCTCCGTATTTCTCCAGAACATCTTCGGGAGTATCAAGATCGACTTCGTTACGTTTACGAAATAAGAAGGCTGCAACTATGTTGTATGCTTCTTTTGCTGATTTTGGTGTGGTTTTCATATTAATATTATACGAATCGTACACGATTAAGGTTACATAAATGTCACCTTTTTTCAAATAATGGTGACATTTATCGAACACGGATTTCTACAATTTCGATCATCTTCTCATTTCCTTTGATCGGCTCTCCCTGTGTGGTACTATATTAAACGGATGAATCAACCATAAGGTTACGTTCCGTGTTCGAAATCTTAATTAATTTTTATTTTACTTCCACAATTTGTGCAATAGTCATCAAGACCTCCGCATGTACTACATTCACATTTTTTCATAAAAATCTCAAGTTTAAAAATAAGAGGGAGCAAGGGCAATGATGCCCAAACACTACAAGCAGTGTGTTAGCGGTACATATATCCACTCCCTAACCAGAAGTACCATTACCTTCCGAATACCACCATCATTGCTGACAGGCTTGCGGTATAATTGATTTAACGGATAGACCACGGTTAAGGTTACATCTTCCACTAAAAAATAATCCCCAACCAGTATATCTGATTGGGGATTTCATTTTAGATCGGTGGTAATGTCTTGCGATTACATAATTGATAACTCCGGTTAGTGAATACTGGATTTAGTCATATCAGTAGTTTACATTCAGATTTAAATATACGTAAAATTTTAGATTAAGTTACAAAACTATTCAAAAATATCCAGTATATGTTCCCAACCAATACTCCCATCAAAATAAATTACTTTAATTTGAATTCCGTGTCCGAGGTCTCTTCTCTCATTTGTTAAGCGAATTTTTTCGCCACTTCTATTGTATGCAGTTATCATAGTCGTACAATGTTACACTCCTTTATTACTTATTTTTACGAACTTGGAGCAGGTACGGAATTTCTTCCCCAAGGTTTTGTTCCAGATAACCAGATCAAGATTGCAAGGATAGACCCTATCTTCACCTAGTACAATGTCCGCATTGAATTTTAAGCGATCCTCAATGACTATGGATGGGTACTTGGCAAGGATGCTATGATCCAGTATGTCCGTGTTCGTTTCATTTGTCTCAAGATCACGGAGTCTGCTGGTGTCCCAAATCAGTACAATGTCCCCAATTGATTTTATTTTACCGTCTTTATTTTGTGCAATTTGTTTTGATACTTCTTGGCGCAGGGTTTCTCTACTGGCCTTGTACATTTCGTTATCGTCAGTATTATGATACATCATCGTAGAATTTATAAGGTGAAATAATTAACCACATGGTGACAGAGAACAAAAGGGAGACCCAAAAGATTCCGGCCCCCATTTTGTAATGTTCAGTTATTATTGCTACGATCACTGTAATGATCATTAGTGCAACCATATTTTTGTGTATGTCTTTCATTTATCGTTCGATTGTGGAGAGTTTCCTCATTTCCACAGGGAACGCTTCCATTAACCTCACTCGTGCCTTATGGATTTTTGCTTTGATCGTACCTAATGGCATTTCCATGTGTACGGAAATTTCTTCGTATGACAAGCCATCGAAATAGTGCAGGGTTGCAATTGTTTGATCAATTTTGTTTAATTGATTGAAATTAGTATCCATTACAGATCGAATTTCATTCTCGATCATTTTTTCTTCTGGGTTGACAGCATCACACTTGAGTGCTATAAAGTTGTCAGGAGTTGAAGATTCTTCTCCGTTCTCCCAATTGAAGTGGACGACATCCAATGGAATTGTTTTCAATTTCTTTTTACGAATATGATCAATTGCAGCATTCTTGGCAATATTGACGATCCATGTTGATAACTTCGAAATGTCCTCACGATATGTAGGAAGAAACTTATGAACACGGATCATTGTTTCAGAAACAAGTTCCTCAGCATCCAATTCATTCTTAACAATTTTGTTGATTACATTAAACACTATTCGGTAGTGTTTCTTATAAATTTCGTTGAAAGTCATCATGGTCGTTACAGTTTTAGTTATTGATTTATATATGATTTAACGGACGTTCAGGGTATAAGGTTACGAATTTTTTTCTACATTTTAATGAATAAATGTAGAAATCAATATACACGTAAAAATGACACTAAAACTTAACTACTTGATTATCAATTGAATTAAAATTGGCACGAGAATTTATACTTAAACGATTATTAAAGGATTAAAATGATTTTCTCACTAAAACAAAAGTAAAAATGAAAACTAATGCAAGTCCTAAAACAGTAGTACAAGCCGTAGAGGCAGTTTCAAAACGCAATTATGACGGAAATGTAGTCCTCCGCAGAACCCCTGAAAAGATGACAAAGAACGTTTGTCGATTCACACTGAAAACTCTTCATGTGGATAAACCCGGTTCCCTCACTACAAAGCAAGGAATCAAACAAACCAAAGCAGATTGGCAAGTGCATCAAGATGTAATGTATGAAATTTTACGTCTCGATCCCCGTCCACATATTTATGTTGATACGATATACGGTCGTGAATACAATAAAAACCCACAACCAATTGAAGTTCATGTTGAAAACCAAGATGAGCAATCAACAAAGAAAAGAAACAAAAAAGGAACCCGTTCTAAACCTGCGGCATTCAATGCACCTGTACAACAATCTCAGAACACGGACAATGTACAAACAAGGCAGTCCATCATGAACATTGTCCAGGCGATAAAATATATCGTAAACAATCCTACAGTATTGACTGACGCTAACTAAGTCGAAGTCAAATACTTACCCTCAACCAGAAAAATAATTAACCCTTGGCAATTTGCTAAGGGTTTTTTATTGTTTATTTTTGGTATATACCTTAGTTGTGCTTTAATCTAAATTCCTATATATGACCAGACCAGTGATTGCAATTGAAACCGAATTTGAATTGATGGCAGATTTTCAGTTGTCTATTGAAAGTAAATCCGTCATCGTTGAGAATGCATTGAATGACAAGTTTCGTTATTCACTTTATTCTATTACAGACCAAATGCCGAGTTATGATGATTACATGAACGGTAATGAATTCGAAGAGGATGAACTGATTGCTACATCAAACAGTAAAGATGAATTGAAGTTACAACAACAAAAGAGACGTACATTGTAACAAACAAAAAAGGTCGGTAACCAGCCGACCTTTTTACTAACCAATAAACCAATTTAAATATTTTTTAGTGGACTTCCCATGTTTCAATCTTTAGAAACGTATTCAAGTCAGCAGGATGTGCTATATGTCCATTAATTGCAAGTAAAGCAATTTGTTCGTTACTAAAATTAAAGCCGAAACCAGATTTCTTAATTAACTCCACGGCTTTATCGATTGATTCACCAACACCTATTAAAGTTCTTTGACCGTGTTCAATTGCGTATGCGAGTGTTACAGTTTTCATAGTTACTTTTTTATTGTACCAGAATATCTAACTTTACGGAATTTTAACCGTTGTCTTTTAAGTTCTTCCTTAACCCAAATTTTCTTTTGTTCGGATGAAAGGGAATTATAGTCTGTGTTCAGCGTGTCCATATTACACAATCAGTTTATAATATTTCTGAGAGATCGAATAACGAAGTTCACGATCTTCATTAGTGATATATCCTATTTTGTTATAACGTTCAATGATTTGCTTCATGATCTCTTTTTCTTCTTCCGTGCCGAAGTTATCAACCAGAAGTTTTGCAGCGTTGTTATGGCTGTTAATACTTTCGTATCGTCTGTACTTCTTTAATAATGCTGATGTGGTTTTCATAGTTGTATTGGTTATACCTATTTAACGTACATTGTACGGTTAAGGTTACAATTGAGGTAAACTAATTTTATCAAGATAGCCTTCTAGTTTCTTATTATCCATCAATTCAAAACCATTGAGCATAATTACCTTTGCTTGTTTTGATGAATAAAATACTTCTATGAAAAACTTTCCCGCATAATATAGGAAGATATTAAATTCTTCATGCTTTCTCACTGTGAGAAATGTAGATTTCATAGTGATAATGTCACACTTAGTTTCGAATGGGAGTTTTTGAAAGTCTATGAAGTCCATAATTTTATTAGTTATACTGATTGAACGTACATTGTACGGTTAAGGTTACACCGATAACGGTATAAAATACCATTTTTTAATTCTTAATTGATTGACATAGATAAGCGTTTTACCCATGTGATTCCATGCACTATGCACTTTTGATTTCTTCTGTGAATAGGAATAGGTCGTAGTATGATCGTTAATCACAAGTTTATTAAACCGTGCTTTGATCTTTACGGCAATAGGATGATCGTTAGGATAAATCTTAATTAACTTTCCCTCTTTAATCATTGACTTTAAAAGCCGTGTATCGTTATGGTTTCCAGCGTTCGCCATAGGTTAGTACATTGTACGGTTAATTAATCTTGCCCGTTCAATCGTTGCAATACCTAAATCTTTATACCAATAGGTTGAAACATCCTTCAAAGGTTTCTTACGAAATTTGTCATCCTTATGGTGATAAACCTCACCTGCTTCATTGGTGATATAGTAATACGTTGCAGCAGGTTTACCAAAACCGTTTGGTAAATATTGAGTATTCTTTACAAAGAACTTTGGTACATTGTCCGTGTTCTTATATCGGTTCACCCTTGTAACCTTTGCAGGTTCACCAAAGATTAATTTGGTTGCTTTGTCGTTGATTGCGTTATCCGTGTGTATTATAAGACGTGGCATAAGTTATTTAAGTTTTAAAGATGTACATTGTACGGTTAAATTTACATTTCTTTGAGACATTTCACACAATTAATTCTGCTTAAATCCGTGGTAGTCTTTAAGTGTGGAGAACCGTTGTAACAAAAGTAGTTACCGTTTTCGCGAATACCGTGCACGGCATCTTTATAGTTCACTAATTCACTACCCGTGCGTTTCTCATATTCAACGGCAAGGAGTTTATTGATCTGGAAAACATTAAGGTTAGGATGTATCGCGCTCAATCGCTTTGCTCCTTTCATTAATCCTATCTTTAAATCGTGCAGGTTCATAACTTTATTTAAAGTTTTAGTTCTTTGGTACATTGTCCGTTTAAGGGTTACGCTATTAAGCGCAACCCGTTTTCACTACGAAAGCACTGTTTCTAATGTCTGTGTTCGCTTGCTTGTTAGCAATATTTTTCCAACGCAAACCAACAATTACATTTTTTTCATCTAAAGGACGGTAGTCATATTTGTCCCCATCGATAACAGTAAATCCGTTAAATGTTTCTGGCAACGGTTGACCTGCTTTGATGTCAAAGATAACCGCAACCCGTACATTGTTCTCTAATGCGATAAGGCAATCTGACCAATTGTGCCCGGTAAATGAAAAAGTAAGATCGTAATTTGAATACTTCTTTGCAACCTCAATACGATTTAAAATTTTGGTATAGTCATAAAATTGAACATTAGGAAAAGTTTCAATAATGTTTTTACCGTCCTTTTTGAAAAGTATAGGGTTTAAATCGGAAGTGCCATTTAAGCGCACGGCAAATTCTTTGCCTTTGTTTGCAATTCTTTTGGCATACATACCAACCTCATGAAATAAGATTGAATTAAATTGTTCTCTTTGGTCGTAAAAGAATTTAGTTTTGTTAATTCTAGCATTCATTATTGCTTTATATGACGCTGGCATTTTTGCACGTCCGGACGTGTTTAAACATCCTGTAATACATTCCTTTGTTGCTTTTGCACAAACGTTATGACCAGATAATGAAGCAGGTGCGAGATAAAGAACAAAAGTATCTATATCTAAAACCTTGTCAGTTTTTTGAATTTTAGAACTTGAATTCACAGACCCTAAATAAGAAAATCCGTGAGTGCTAAATTTTGGTTTCATGTTTCAGTTTTGTTTGGTTATGTGTGAATAAACGGCAAAGGTTTAACTAAGGTTACGTTTATTTTAGAAAATTATTTAAGTTTTCTTTGCATGAAACTTTATTGAAAATTCATGCAAAAACAGGGTGTAACTGATTGATGAACACGGACTTAAAGGTTCTCTGAAAAATTCTCCTCTCGGTTTTCCTTTTGTTCGGCTCTCCTACTTGCTTTGTTAGCGTTCGTACTATATTAAACGGACAAACCTTAATTAAGGTTACATAAAAGTTAATTAAGTTTTAAAAAATATTTCTTTAAATATTGTGTAACCTTATACCGTGGTCATTCGTTTAATATCATATAACCAAACAAACTAAAACAATGAAAACGATTAACAGCAGATTAAAAGGACTTGAAAGAGCAATCTTAATTCATAATGAATAATACAGGGTTGCCGGGCCAATACTTGAGCACGTTAAAACAGAGTGCAAAAAGTTCATAGGTAAGAAAATTCAACTAGCAAAAGGTTTATCTTCAAAATTTTATGATGCCGTAAAGATTAATCGGGACACAATCAAAGTAAATCCTTTACCCGGTACTAAATGGGCAAACTTACATTTTTCAGGTGTTAGTTGTTCTTATCACGATTTATCTATCGAAATCTCCCTTTGTTTTTCAGAAGGTGAAACAGGTTGCATTTATGAAAAAAGATCATTTTATTTTGGTAAAGTAGATGACAACGGGGTTTTAATTTCTATTGATGACAATTGCAAAGCAGAAAGCGAACCAATGGATTTTGAAACAGAACTAAAAGCAATTAAAAAATATCTTGAGGCACAAAAGATTGCGGAACAATTAGAGGACAAAATCCGAATTAACCGCGAAGCATACAAATATATTGATCTTGAACATATCGATTAAAAAAAAGTTTGGCCACGGTGTAACCTTATACCGTGGTCACTCGTTTAAAATTAGTATGAGACACTTTTCTACCAAACAGAAAAATAAACGAGGTGTACTATATAACACCCGATCAACTAAATCAGCAAATGGTTGGTCTAAACATATTGCAGGGAATATAAATCACAGATTTTTAACCCTTGCAGTAAAAGGTACATTTGACACACTTGCAAAAATGGTGCGATTTGATATTATACGGATAACAGTAAAACATCCTACCGATTTTGGATATACTAAAGATGTTTTTATTTTAAGAAAAAATAAACATAAATTTCTTGATCGTATTGTAACCTTATAACATAGTCACTCGTTAAACAGTTATAACCAAACAAATAAACAAGATGCAAACTAACTTAACAGAAATCGGAAAATTGGTAGCGATCATTAGCCAGATCAAAACTCCTTCATTCGTTCGGGTAATTAATTACTCCAATGATAAAGGAGAGATTGCAAACTATACGTTGAACCTTGGCATTCGTTACGAAAACGCAAAAGAATCTGACAGCGTTTTTTTACTCGATACTGAAAACATCAATAAAGTTGATTTTGGCGCGTATGCTCATGCAAGCGTTGAGGCATGGAATGAAATGCTAGAATCAAGGTTAGCACCCACAAAGAAAACGGTGAACCAAAGTGCAGGACAAACAGACGCATACGTAACTCTTTGCCCTAATGTACGTTTACATATTGGTGAACAACGGATTTTTATTTATGGTTTCGTTGTGAGCAAAGAAGTAATAAAGGCAGGAACTTATAAACCTGTGAATTCCAGCGCAAAAACGATAGCAAAGCGCAAGATTGAAAAACATTTGAAAGCGACACAATTTAGACAATTTGCTTTTGACAGATTGCAAAGTGTGAAGGTAAAAGGTGATGAAATCGAAATCAGTTTATAAACTAAAGAACGGGGGAAACTCCGTTTTCGTTTTATTAGTATGCATGTTAGACAAGATGGATTTTTACTTTTGATCATCCTCTCATTTCCTTGGTTCGGCTCTCTGTGTTATACTTATTAAACGGATGAACACGGGACAAGGTTACACTTCCCGTAAAAATATTTTAAAAAACTTAATTAAGTTTCTGACAATCAGCAAATTAAATCCCGTAATAATTCCCTTAAAATAGTGTAACCTTGCTGTGTTCATATACGTTTAATATAGTAAACCAAACAAACAAAACAATGCCACGTATTCAAAGAACATTCACTAAGGAATCACGCACTTGGGTTTTTTATTATACGACAAAACGCGACCATAACAGATATGTTATTGGTACTCAAGATTGCAAACAACCTGAGCGCACTGTAATGCGTAAACTTCAAAAACAATTTTGGAATCAACAAGATGTTATTGGAACTGGTTACACTACTGATTTAAATGATCCATTTCTTGTTTGGCCTCAATCCAAAGTGCCAATGACTAACGCAATGTTAGATGAAATAAATAGGATAATTGAGGAAGACGAGGCCGAAGATATGGCAACATATTCGTAACCTTAACCATGTTCATTACGTATAATAACTTATAAACAAAAAATAAAATGGGAATGTTTGACTATTCAGTAAGCGATATTTTTTCTTTTGAAAAAAGAGATGTAACCCGTCACATGCTTTATGATCTGCATCTGGGTGATAAAATAAAAGACGCATTCAAATACCTTTGTGCTAACATTGGAGTAAAGGATGTGCCAAAAGACTGGTCACGGGTAAAATGGAGTGAAGGCAAAAATTATAACTGGTTAATTATTAAACGTGATAACGTAACGTTTGCAATTAGACAGTATCACAGTCATTATACAATTTTTTCAAAACGTGAAAAAGGTACTGACGACTGGAAAGCAAAGTTTTCAATCTTTACTTTTGAAACCGACCTTGACCAATTAACAGATAATCAAAGAGACCAAAGGGAATGGACGGACGAACTTGCAGAATATATTGATAAACTTTTTGAATTTGCAGCAGGTGACAAAATTTGGGCATTGTGGAATGATGCAATGTTTAAAAGAGAAAAGCACATAAAAGTAAAATGTGTTTGGTCTGGTAGCGATGACGATATTAATAATATTGATATGTTTAATTTTGCATGTGAAGAAATATTTCAAAAGTTTCTCGAAGTGTTTTCTCAAAACGATATGCTTGAACGTGTTAAAACTGTAAAAGTTGGTGACAAGTTAGGAGAGTACACGGTGACAGGTGTAAAGAAAGCACTTAAAGATGAATATTACCACGGGGTTGGAATCAGTTGGAAGTCAGGCAAAGAAGATAAATGGAATGATGTTTATGCCCTTACTCGTTGGTACTTCCCTCAAATGTTTCCTAACGGATTTATGATAAAATAGTGTAACCTTGTACGGGTTTTCTCGTTCAATAGGTATAACCAACAAACAAATGAAAACGGTAACCAAAGCACTTTTGAAAAGATATGAGATTGCACACGAGGCAATTCGTAACGATGCACTTCACGAAGTAATTGTGGAGGCACGGAAGATAATGACAAAACATCCTCACTTGGTTGAATTCCTTATGGCAATGGGTACGTATTACTTCATTGATAAAACAGGTGAGATTGTAAGCACGACACAGGAACACTACGCAAACGGAAACTATACACAAAGAGATTCACGTTCGTATTTTAAAAACTTAAATAACTTTTTCCTTGAATTGGATGAAACGTTAAAATTATCAGGCGAAGGAATTCGATTCAAATTAACTGGAAAAATTGTTACTGATTGGTAACCTTAACTCGGTTGCATCCGTATAATACATATAACCAAAACAAACAAGACAATGGAAAAGAGATTTTTAATTAAATGGGAGATTGACGAATTCGCTGAAACTCCCCTTGAAGCAATAAAGAAAGCGATTAAAGCAATGCCGACTGATAGCAACCCTGATACAATGGCAACTATATTCGATGTTGAAGAAATAGATATTAATTCGAATAAAGTAGTTGCCACACATCAAATTGATATTTTGGAATTGGAAGAAGAGTCTGGACAAGATCGTGAAAGTTATACTGATGATCAAGATCGAAAAAATTATACAGTATGAAAACCACAACCGCAACATTTGTCAAAGAGGTTGAAGTTATTGACCCGGACACAAACAAACCTGTAAAGGTTGCTATATACAAACATGATCAAACAAATGAAATGTTTGGTATAGATGCAAGTTTCATTGATGATAATTTTGAAGATGAAACGCCAACGGTTGCCGACCCGTTTACTAATAACGCAATCGTGGAACTGGTTAATTACGAAATGTATTCCTTTCCAGATACACAGGAAGATAACGAAGAAATTTAAAAAAAGATAAATTCATTTTTGTTTTGTTTGGTTTAACACAATTGGGCACGGCTGGTTACCGTGTCCTTCTTTTATTTTGTACATTGTCCATATTAGTGTAACCTTGTGGGTACATTGTACGTTTAATATAGTATAACCAAACAAACTAAACGACTATGAAATTCATTAAAGTAACACACATCGATACTGCCGGACACGGTTACCTTTCAGTAAGTAAAAAGGATTTTATTAGTGCAGGTGGTGACCCTAAAAAAATTACACAATATTCAGGTCATACATTGACACGTTTGTACCTTGAAGAAGATTGCGATGCAAGTTATTTCGTTGAGGTTGCAAAAGCAAACGGATTTACGGTTGTGGTAAAATCTTCATACAATCCAAAATTTGCAATTCATCATAATTACAATTCTGAATTATTTGATTTTAAACCCGAAATTGGAAAGCATATCAAATTCCATAATGAGGATAATGCACAGATAATTCTCATTCCCGGAGTTGAGGGACAAACGACTAGTGATGGAATATTAGTACTTATGTTAACAGGAAAACATAAGGGTAGGCAATATCGTATTCCTATTGGAAATCCCTTTTCATACATTGCTGGAAAAGTATAACCTATCCTAACGAAACGCAATCAATTAAGGTTGCGTTTTTTTATTTTAAAAGATTTATTTAACTTTTGTGTAACCTTATTTAAATTTTCTTCGTTATAATACCATAACCAAACAATAAAACGAAAAATGGAAACCACAACAACACAAACACCCGACTATTCAAAAATGTCAATCTCTCAACTTGCATGTTGCATTGGTGTAGATTGGAGAAAAGCCAAAGGAGGTATTTATTTTGGTGCAAAACCTTACCTTGAAGCAATGGCAACGATGGATAAAATAACAGATAATTACGGCATGGATAGCGGTAAATCAATTGTGCTTTATTTCTTGAGCAATGCCACAACGTGGAAAGGTGAAACAGCAAGGAATATAAAAAAGGAATTGCAGAAACGTTGTAAGTAAGCATAAAGAGAACAAACGAAAAGAGGTGCCGAAAGGTTACCTCTTTTTTATGTGCCTGTTATTTTTTTAAACAGACAGACCTCTGAAAATCTCTCTGCTCGAATTTCCTTGGTTCGGCTCTCTGTGTGCTATACTATATTAAACGGGAATACTTATCATAAGGTTACATAAAAAATTAAATAAGTTTTTGAAACCTTAAATAAGTTTCATTCGTTAAATAGATTATGAAAAAATTCTTAATAATAATGAAAATCATTCTACTAATAGGGGGACTTTTATTTTCAAACGGTTTTGAAATGATAATAATCAATTCATTATTGATTTTTGTTTTCTCCCCTCTATTTCAATATCTCGATAACGTTTTAAATAACTAAACTATGAAAACTCTAATATTACTTGCCCTTATGTTTGCACTCCAAAACCTGCAAAAAGTTATATGGTTTTATTTCACATTCATAGCGAAACCTTAAATGAGGTTCTAACGTATAATATGTATAACCAATAAAACAAAATCATGAAAAATTTCAAAGAACTATTAGATTCTTATGTTGCAGTACTTGAAGCAAAACACAAAGAACGCGATGATCGGGAATATAAATCCTTGCAAGAAACCTTTGGCCAATACACAAAATTTCGTGTAGACATGGGTAAAAAATTTGCAAAAATAGTTATTATCAGTGGTGGTCAAAGTGCTGTGCATTGTTTTGTAGAGATTGAAAATGGAAATATTCATAAGGCAGCAACATTTCGCGCACCTCAAAAGAACGGTATTAGAGGGAACCTTACTAATATTAGCCGTCCTATATTTGGGAGTGATTTCTACTGTAAAAATTAAATAATGTTTCACTAAAGACGTAACCTTGTAAGGCAGGGTTACGTTTATTCATTTATAACGGTTTACCGGGATCGAGTATACTCCAACCTACACGGTATTTTCCGTGTTCAAAAATAATTTAAAAAACTTATTTAAGTTTTTGTAACCTTAATTAACCTTTGCCCGTTTAATCTAGTATAACCGATAAACAAAAACATTATGAAACGCTTAGTCAAAAAAATCGAACTCACATTCTTTCAAGATGACGCAAACGGTGAATGGGGTTTAACTCATAAAGATACTTATGATAACCGTTACGGTAGTTCATTCAATGCTTTTTGGTCTGGTATGGGTATCTTCCATGATATTTTTGAACACTCACACGAACACCAAAACAAATATTTTCGCGGTGACTATGCAATGAACATAGGAGGCGAAATGACTGCAATGGGTGCAATGTGGTATTATATTGATCAATTAGGAATGCACAACCGTTTAAATAATCGTTCAATTCATGCACCTAGTGACATCATGAGAATGAGCACTCAAGATATGGTTCATGAGTCAATTGAATACGGTGGCGGTCAATACGGTTCAGTACTTGAAAGCAATGTACCAAAACAACGCCCAACTGATAACAGCGAACTGGAATATCAAATCTCTGAATACTGGAAAAAAGTAAAAGGTTTCGACCCTGAAAAAAATCATGATGAAGAAAAAGAATATGGTTATCAATATAAGAATTCGGTAACATTCCGTAAGATAGCAGACTTACACCGTTATGGTTACCGTATGGCAGAAAGGTTTGTACCGGATAATTTTGATAATCGCACTACATTGATTGACTTCTTTGATGTGTGGGAAAACTTTTGCAAAACACATCCTGCCGAAGAAATGAAAAATATGTTTAGCGGTGTAACTTTTAATATATACAAGGAAAACGACCGTATTACTTGGAAAGCAATTTTACACACAGCCGACCGCTTTTATATCGCAAATGATGTAACGTTAACGGCTGAAAATATTGGTCACTTTTCGCCCGAAGATCATTTTTATATGGAAAACGAAAATTAATTTAAGTTTTTCGTAACCTTGCCCGTGTTCGTCTCGTTTAATATAGTATAACCAATAAAATAAAAAACCATGAAACGTAAAACACAAGAAAATCTTTTAGGTGCTGCGATCTTCGTACTAGGTGTAATTGTTCCACTTGTAATTTCAAACATAATATGAGAGACTATATAATAAATCAAATGAATTTGATTAGCGAACAAACGAAATTACAATTTAATTCAAATCTTCATCAGGTTTATCGCTATTGGAAAAACGAACTTGAAAAGTTAGACAAAGGGACAAATTAAGTCCCTTTTTTTTGTAACCTTATCGTAACCCTGTGCGTTTAATATAATGTAACGTTTTTTAAAACGGCACCGAGTATACTCCAACTCGTCCTCTTTTTTTAAAGAAAAAATTAATTAAGTTTCTATGTAACCTTATTTAAGTTTTCAACGTATAATATAGTATGAACACGCAATATAAAGTATCTAGCACGGCCCTTGAATCGGTGTTAATGGCATCGAAATCGAACACGGGTGCATCGTTTACAATCCGTTCAAAAGATAGCGGTAAAGATTATACATATCGAATAAAACGAGACGCTTTCAATGGAAAGTGGTATACTCATATTTTTGTTGAAAAAACCTATTTAAATTTCGATTATTTAGGCATGTACGAACAAGGTACAATTTTCCGTAAAAAGGTAGGACAAATTTTTACCCCTGCTGCAATAGCAATTGCATGGGTTTTAAAGAAGGTAGAGGAAAAAAAGTTCATCATGTTAGATTTAGAAAAAATAGACGTGTTTCATCTAGGTTTTTGCCTTCGCTGTGGTAAAACCCTAACCGATGCCGAAAGTATCGAACACGGTTTAGGCCCGGTTTGTAGAAAATAAAATAAGTTTTTCGCAACCTTTAATTAAGTTTTCACGTATAATATAGTATAAACCAAAACAAAAAACATTATGGTAACTTCATTAGATCAAATGCTTTTCCCGGTTAAAATAGCCCCGATTAACGAGGAACTTGGAATTAATTCAATCAGTTCAACTGAATTCGGAATCTTTGCAAATATCAACGGGGAAAAGAAATCTACCCTTTTGAATGTGTGTTCTGACATTTACGAACTAGTAGAAAACGACAAAATCTTCCCGGCCATCGAAGAAATCTTGCGCACGGCTAAAGTTGAATTTGATGTAACGTACAAAATGATTGACTTTTCCCGCTTCTATGCTGACTACACAATGAAAACTGGTGGCGTATCTGTAGGGAATCGCAAAGATAAAATCTTCCCTGTTATCCGTGTTACTCATAGTTACAACGGTCTTTTGAAATATAAAATTACTTTCGGTTGGTTCCGTCTTATCTGTTCAAACGGTCTTGTAGTCCCTGTAGAAGGCAAAGAAGAACAAAATATTTCTATCGTTGGAAAGCACACAAAACAGATTTTGCAATCCCTTGGCACCCTGTTAGAAAAAATTAAAATCTTCTCTGAGAACGAAAAGAAGTTTTCAGAAAAGTTTGAAGTACTTGCCGACCGTTCAGTGAAAAAGTGGGAAGATCGTATTATTGAAGTTATGGCCGCTTCTGGTGTAGGTAAAAGAGGTTTTACCCAAATTGCTGAAAGAATAAACATGGAAAGCGAAACCCTTTATGATGGCAAGGTTAACGACTGGTTACTATATAACGGTTTTAATTACCATATCTTTAACGCTGTGACTAAGGAGGGAAAACCATACGACACAGCCCCGAACCTTCGCCACGATCAAGACAGAAAGGTTTTTGATACCCTGTTTAAATACAAAGGTGTTCAGTTGACCCGTCTGGTAGATGAAAAATTTGCAGACGAACGCGAAGCACTTGTAAAAGTAATACAAGGCGAAGAAGAATAACAGAAACGAACCCCGGCATATACACCGGGGTTTTTTATTACCCTTACCCCTGCCCCCCCTACCCCGTACACGGCCCCCACGGTCTCCCCTCAAACCCCCGCCACCCTCCCCCGGTGTATCCCCCCATCGGCCCCGCCCTTCCCCCACCCCTCTAATACCCCGTGGGTGCGACATTCGCGGAATCTCAGGAAAATTTTGGGATAGGTACATATCACTATAAAAAATTATAAAATTTTATAACACTACTCATGTATGGAAAAATACTATTTTTAAAATTTTTTTTGGGAAATTTTTTTACATTACCTACCTTTGAATTATAAAATTTTATAGTCATGGGTAGAATTACCAGAGAAGCAATTGTCTTCCCACCTCCACCAGTGGCAAGAATTCAATATCCAACGATTGAAACATATAATAAATGCTCATTTAATTGTATGTCAGGTGATCCTCAATGTGGTTGCTGGAACGATTTCGGAATCCTATTACATTATTTTCAACCTAAGTTTCTTGACCATAAAGAAGGAAAATTTCCATCTTAACACAACTTTTATCAAATAATTACGTATAGTGAATTATAAATGGAGAATTATTCAAATAATATAGTGATGAAAGATAAGATAGCAGAAACTAATAATCATACAATACGTCCTTATACAGATACTGAGGAAAATGTAATATATGGCCCAAAGACTAAGCCTACGGGTGGTGCCTTCAAATATAATGATGGTTACTATGAACATCTCTACCTCCAACGTGAATCGGATGTGTTACACATCAATGTGAAAGGTAAAATTCTTAATTCACTGAATGTTGGATTTTTGAACGAAGGGAATGAATATAAGGCGATTCCAGAGAAAGAATTCACGGAAGCAGTGAAGGAATTTATTTACAATATTGAGGTTGATAAATATTGGAATACATGAAAAATTGCTTTGACTGTGTATTCAAAGATATAGTGTTTACAAACCTAATGTCATGTGCTGAACGAGAGACCTTTGACAGGTCACAATATGTGATGATCGGAGAGAATCTTTCCCATACAGGAGATTATATGGGTCGCTGCAAAAAAGGATTTAACGAAAAATTTTTGGCATTTCATAAAGAACACGATTATTCCAATAGAAAAGGACTTGAAACTAGAATTGATCTTGAAATGGAATGTCACGAGTATTCAGAAGGGATAAAAAAATTGTATGAAATGGTCGAATCAATCAACAATTTTTTAGAAATGTTCACGACCAAAAGATACACAGTATGAAAAATTGTTTCGATTGTAAATTTGAAAAAACCTTACGAATAGGTCTCTTGAGTTCTAAAGAGTTGAAAGAATATCACCCTAATCAATATGTTTTACTTGAAGAAAACGATAATTTCTCTGGCGACCTTGTAGGTAAATGTCTTGCAGGATTTAATGACCGGATGAAGGAATTCCGAAAACTACACGGGAATAAAACTAGAAGTGCGATTGAGAATGATAAATCATTGGAGATGGATTGCCATGATTATAGTGATGGTACAAAAATACTGATCTCTATGAATGATAAAATGGATCAACTTTTAGAACACTTCAAAAACAATAATAAAGATGAAAACCAATAAATTAAAAAAAGAGATTAGTAATCATATTAACGTTTTATTAGGTAAAGTGAAACCTACTGATCTGAAAAGATGGGTATTAGCCGAAGAACGGCAACCAGTTGACGAAGGTTATTATATAATATTAAGAGGCGATAGTAATCCACACTTTATACACAACTGTAAACCCGGTGTTCATTTTTGGTACGCAGATAAAAAGGAATGGAGTAGTGAGACAACATACTGGATGGAAGATGTTCAAACAGAAAATAAAGAGAGCAAATGCGAAAGTTAATAATTAAATTATATAGGATTTTCGGAATTAAAGAAACCGAGAACTGGACAACCATACAATTGTGGTTTGGCCAAAATTACTTAGGTGTTCCATTATTGATAACCATAATATTTATTATTCTTTCAATTCTACTATAATAATGGCACAGAAAAAAGAAACACCAAGTGAATTTATGGGTCAACTCTCTGAGGTGATTCTAAAGCACGGTCATACTACGGTAGGCACCCGTGTTCTATCGCTTGTGGGTAAAGAGAAGAGAGAGATCGTAGACGGATTAGAGGCGATAATTAGCGAGTTAAAGACCGGAGACTTAAAAGCAGATACTGCTACAAAGCAAACTATCAAATATGTTTATCGTCAAATAACACAGTAATGATGACCAATATTCTCGAAGCAATATACCAGACCAGAGAGGTATGGACTGAATTGGCAATATATGTTGTGTTCTTTATATGTTTGTTAAGTTATATAGAATACAAGGCTAATCAAGACATCAAAGAATTATAAATATTTAAGAAACCTATCATGACCACGGATATGAATAAGGAGCAAGCAAAAATTGCCTTAAAAGAAGGAAAAAAACTCACTCATAGGTACTTTGCACCTCATGAATATATATACCTAGAGGGTAATGAAATAGTGCACGAAGATGGTGCACGGATGTCAGTAAAAGAATTCTGGGCAATTCGTGAAGGTGGACTTGCGTGGGATGATGATTGGGAATTATTTAAAGACCCGGTGGTTTTACAGTCTCCTGACATGATTGTTACTACATATACATATCGTGAAGAATTCATTTTCCAGCGTATGCTGAAAGATCAAAAATGGTATGTGACGTACAAAAACTATATCATCGCACACGGAATGTATCGCAATGATCTGGAAGAATGGATTGATACTGCATACCCAAAAGAAAAATAAATGAGCAATAATACAACAACTCTTCTTGATCTCCTTAAAGGAAAAAAGATGATGGTCATGACCAATATGAAGGTCGAGGTTGAACTCACGATCAAAGAGGTGAAAGAGAACAATCATTCAAAAGAGATTGGAGAATCCAATGCTGCCAATGATTGGTATCCAGAAATGTCCTATTGGAGTACGTTTACCGTGTTCTTCACCAATGGTGCAGAAAAAGAGTTTGATAAATTAAGTCAGATTAAAATTATTAACGATAAATGAGCAGGTATAGCAGAATAGTTAATGGAAAAGAATATGCTTGGGGTTTTGATCCTATTAATCCAGAATATTTTTTTCAAGGCTTCAATGAAAAAGATGAAGTAGTTTTTAGTGTGGGTTCCTATTTTACGGAAGACCCACATCCAAGTTTTCCTAATAGGAAACGTTATAGCAATGGTCAATTACTGGAATTAATCGAACACGAAGAGAAAACTATTGGTCAATTGATTGTTGATAAAGATCATAAAGAAGCAATTGCGGGAGATTTAGAATTTTAAATAATAAAGTAATTATGAAACAGGTCATTGTATTCACAGACGCATTCGGTAATACTAAAAGGTGTAATACTCAACCTGAACCAAATTATGATACTATTCATGGATATTCCAATAATGGATGGCGTGTAATACATGTACAGGGAAGTGAAGGATGGTATTGTTTTGTTCTTGAAAAAAATCTTGAATAGTAATGGCAGCGATTATTCTTTCAGACAATAAACTTATCCTTAACATAATGGATGTTCCTAAAGGGTTATTTCCGACTACGGAAGGTTGTTATAAATTGGATAGTTTTGATCGTAAAAACAAGTACGTTACTTCTGATGACCGTAAGGTCATTACAATTGGTCTTCACAAGAAATCTGGTTTGATATTCGCTGCTAAAGACAATAGATTTTACAATAACCCCGATTTTAAACGTCTTGCCTCTTATTAGGCACCGGGTAATTATGAACAATGTATTATATTCTTGGGACGAGTCGAGATATATCACTGCTCATGCTCGTATACTATTAAGCAGAATGTTAAAAAATATGTCATTACAAAAGAAAGAAGTACGATTTTTATCTGTAGGAGATGTTCTTACAGGAAGCGGTGCTAAAGTAATATCAGCACCAGTAGCAGGATTAAAGACTCCTAGTGGTAAAGTCGAGATTGGTATTGAGTACCCTAATGGCATAAAGAAGACTCAGATATGGGGCAAGTACACCGTGGTCGGTGTGAAAATGCCTGATACACCTATAGTAGTATCGAACACGGATGCTATTGCACTAACTGAGAGATCACTTAAATCAACTCTATAATGGAAAACTTTGAAGTAAACAACCTCAATGATGAGGAATTAAAGTATTATGCATTGTTTATGCTTAATATGAAATATGATGATCATATTGGTGTACTCTTAAATAAACGAGGAAAT
>Ga0070682_100000563_pt1 | contig 22840 bp, 10 predicted proteins | sample KBSC63LmetaG_FD_64668 | JGI IMG/M metagenome (GOLD analysis project Ga0070682, IMG submission 64668) | Corn rhizosphere microbial communities from Kellogg Biological Station, Michigan, USA - KBS C6-3L metaG | ecosystem: Host-associated > Plants > Roots > Rhizosphere | place: USA: Michigan...
GCGTCGTCGAGCTTCTGCAGCAAGAGCGCGCGGTACATCTGCTGCGCCTTCTTCACGTCGCCGACGTTGAGCGCCACCTCGCCGAGCGACGCCAGCACGCCGATGTTGCCCGGCTCGATGCGGAACGCCTTGTCGAGCTCCTCGAGGGCGCGCTGCCCGTTGCCGTCGGCGAGGTACGCGCCCGCCAGGCGACGATGGATCTCGGCGAGCTCCTTGGTGCGCTTGGCGCCGTAGCTCGCGACGATCTTCTCGAGCACTTCGGCGGCCGCTTTGCCGCGCCCCGACGCGTTGTATTCGTCGCAAAGCTCGAGCAAGAGCTCGCGATCGTCGGGCTTGATCTGCGACGCCCGGTCGAGCAGCGCCGCAGCGGCAGCGTGGTCGCCCCGGCGCTGCGACTGGATGTTCGCGGCCTGCCGCAGGAGCTTCACCTGCTGATCGGCGCCCGTCACGAGCTCCGCGTCGCGCGCGACGAGCCCCGAGAGCTTGTCCCACGCGCTCGTGGTCTCGTAGAGCTTGCGCAGCCGCTCGCGCACGTCGCTGTTGCGCTCGTCGCCCGCGAGGCCTCGTTCGAGTGCCTGCGCCGCCTTCTCCTTGGACCCGAGCTGCTCCTCGACGTCGGCGAGGGAGAGCGCGAGACGCACCGCGTCCGCGCCGCTGCTCGAGGCGAGCAGCTTGTCGAGCGCGGACGCCGCCTGCTCGAGCTTGCCTTCGCTCGCCGAGAGCCGCGCCACGCATTCGAGGGCTCCACGGTGACCGGGCTCGCGCTCGAGCACGCCCTGGTAGGTCTCGATCGCCCGCGCCCGGTCGTTGAGCCGCGTCTCGTAGATTTCGCCCAACCGCACCTGGAAGCGCAGCTCCGACTGCGAGTCGCCGCGCGAGCGGGCCGCGTCGATCTGCGACGACAAGAGCTCGGCGAGCTCCTCGTCGCGCTGCGTCTTCTCGTAGAGCTCGCTCAGGATCACGACCGCCTCGGCGCGAGCGGGCTCGTCGTCCAAGACCGCGCGCACGAGATCGATCGCGGTGTCGGCCGAGCCGAACTTCTCCGCGCTGAGCTTCGCGAGCTCGAGCCTGAGCTCGCTGCGCTTCTCCGGCTGGTCGCTCTGATCGATGAGCCGCTCGAGCAGGCGCCCGAGCTCTTGCAGGCGGTTCGTGCTCGCGTAGAGGGAGCGCAACGCCTGCGCCGACTCGAGATCCGACGGATCGTCCTCGAAGAGCTGCTCGTAGAGCTCGATGGCGCGCTCCGGATCGGAGAGCCGGTCGCGCGCCGTCGCGGCGGCTTTTTGGCGCAGGCGCCGGACCTCGCTCGCGTCGCTTTCGACCTCGGCCTGGCGCACGAAAAGCTTGAATGCTTCCGCGTAGTTACTGGACATCTCCGCCAGCGTCGAGAGCTCGGCCAGCGCCCAGCGGTTGGTGTCGTCCTGCGCGAGGAGCTCGCGCAAGAGCGCCTCGGCGAGGTCGCGATCGCCGACGCCGTCGGCGAGCACCTTCGCCTGCCGGTAGAACTCCGCGCGACGCTCCTCGTCCGCGGTGAGCTTGGCGCGACGCCGGAGCGTCTCGACGAGATCGCGCGCGCGACCGGAGCCGCGCTGCAGGTCCTCGAGCTGCTCGAGGATCTCGTCGTTCACCGGATCGAATTCGAGCCCGCGCACGAGCGCCGCTTCGGCACCTGCCGGGTCACCCGCGCGATCGCGTAGCCAGCGCGCGAGCCTGAGCGACAAGCTGCACGCGAGATCGGGGGCGATGCCGTCGCGGTGCTGCTCGATGGCGTTACGCAGCGCCTGGGCCGCGTTGCCGAAGCCGCTGGTTGCCGTCGCCAGGCGCTCGATCTCGTCGAGGAGCGCGGCGTCTCCCGGCGCCTCCGCGAGCCCCTGCTCGAGCACGGCCTGCCCGCGCGCCGGATCGCGCGCTTCTTGCTCGAGAACCTGCGCGAGACGCAGGCGCATCTCGGAGCGGGCCTCCACGCTATCCGCGAATTCGACGCGTTTCTCGTACAGCCCGGCGAGCCTTTGGGTGTCGTTCTGCGCCCGGTAGACGCCTTCGAGCGTCTCGGCCGCCTCCTCGAACAGATCGCGCTGCGCGGCGAGCTTTTCGAGCAGCGCCACGGCTCCCGCGTGCGCGGGAACGCGGTCGAGCGCGGAGCGCAACGAGCCGAGCGCACGCGCCGGGTCCTTCTGGTGCTCGACCTGGAGCTCGGCAAGCCGATGGTAGAGCCCGGCGACGAGCTCGCCCTCCGCCTCGGCACTCACGCGCCGCTCGACGATGTCCGCCACCTTGTCGAGCTCGCCACCCTCGACGTACAGGCGATCGAGAGCCGCGAGGAGCTCGGGCTGATCGCCCGCCTGCTCGACGGCCTTCTCGTACGCGTCGATGGCGCGCTTCCGGTCTTTGAGCTTCTCTTCGGCGACCCGCCCGAGGCGCACGTAGAGCTCGCGCGCGAGCTCCGCCTCGAACGTCGCGAGGGCACGCTCGGCCAGCGCGTCCGCGTAACGGGCCCAGCTGCCGCCGGCGCCCGCGAGCCGCGCAATCTCGGCGTGCAGATCCTCGGCCTCGGGCCGCTCGGTGAGGGCACGCAAGAGCACGGTTTCGGCGTCGTTCGGCTTGCCGAGCTTCGCCTCGAGCACCTCCGCGATCGCCCACAGCGTCTGCGTGCGCTCCATCGCGTCGGATTCGGCGGTGAGCCTGAGCTCGAGGACGGCGACGAGCTTCTCCCAGCGTTCGGTGCTGCGCAGCACGGGAACCAGGATCTCCGCCGCGCTCCGGCGCAGCGAGTCGTGATCCTCGCCGAGCTTCAGGGTCGCTTCGACCGCTTCCGCGTCGTTCGGCTGCTCGGCGAGCGCGCTGCCGTACACGACGAGCGCGTCGTCGTAGCTCGAGAGCTGCTCCGAGAGCACCTTACCCATGGCCTTCTGCAAGGCGGCGCGCTCGGCGGAGGTGCCCGCGAGCGTCACCTGCAACCTGAGGTTCTCGAGCAGCTCCGGCCATTGCTCTTCGGCCCGGTAAAGCCGCGCGAGGGAGACCACGACGGCCGTGTCGCCCGGCTTCGCGACGAGAGCGCGCGTGAGGGCGTCGATCGCGTGCAATCGGTCGTCGAGCTTCGTCTCGTAGGCCTGAGCTGCCGCCGTGAGCAGGGCATGCTTGAGCTCGCCGTCGTCGTCGCCCGAGAGCTCGACGCGCCGCTCGTAGAGCTCGACCAGGCGCGCCGCGTCGCCCTTGGCCTCGTGGAGCTCGATCAGGCAATCGATCGTGAAGGCGCTCTCCGGATCGAGCTCGCTCGCCCGGGTGTAGGCGGCGATCGCGCCCTCGCGGTCGTCGAGCACGTCGCGCTTCACCTCGCCGACGCGCCGGAGCAGCGAGGCGCGCTCGCCGTCATCGAGCACGATCTCGGCCTTGGCCGTGAGGACGCTCACGAGCGCCGGCCAATCGCTGAGCAGCGTGGCGAGGCGCTCCATGGCGTCGAGCGTCGAGGTATCGGACGGATCGACGCCGTACAGCTGATCGTAGGCCCAGAGGGCGCGCCGCGGATCGTCGCGCTCCTTGTCGTGCACGCGCGCGAGGACCGCGTAGTAGTCGCGCTGGCTCGCGAGATCCGGGTGCTCGGTGAGAATGTCTTGGTACGTCGTCGCGAGCTCGTCCCACGCCTTCGTCTCGGCGGAGAGGCGCTCGTACTCCGCGCGGACGTCACCGTCGTCGGGATCGAGGCGCAGCGCCGTACCGTTGGCGCGGCGCGCGCGCTTCTTGTCGTTTCCGCGCTTTTCCCAGAGCTCCGCGGTCTCGCGCAGCACGGAGACTTTCTCCGGATCGCTCGCGAGCGCGAAACGGTCCTCGTTCAGCTGGACCAAGCGACGCCAATCGTCGACCGCCTGGTAGAGCGGGCGCAGGATCTCGACGACGCGCTCCTTCAAGCCGTCGGTCTGGCGCAGCGCATCGAGCTCCGCGATCGCCTCGGCATGGCGCGGGTCGAGCCGCACGATCTCCTCGAGCTGGTCGACGGCGCGGTCGGTGTTCTTGCGGCCGAGCTCGAGCCGAGCGAGCGCGAGGCGGAAGCCGATGCCCTGCTCGGGGCGGTCGGCGGTCTCCGCGCGGCGGAGGTAGAGCTCCGCGAGATCGTCCCAGCGCTCCCGCTCACGATAGAGCTCGACCAAGGCGTCGAGCGCGCGCGTGTCGCGGTCCTCGACCTCGAGAGCGGCGCGATACGTCTCGATCGACGCGTCGGGGCGCCCGAGCTCGGAGCGCTCGAGCGCGGCGATCGTGTGCAAGAGCGCGAGGCGCTCGCTCGGATCGAAGCGATGCTCGAGCGCTTCGCGATGCAGCTTGACGCGATCCTCGTGGAGCTTCTCGCGCACGAGGATGCGGTCGATCGCCTCGAACAGCGGCTTGCTGTCCGGCTCGAACTCGAGTGCGCGGCGGTAAAACGTGAGCGCGCGCGACGGCTGCCCGAGCTGGTCGAAGAGCTCGCCCGTGCGGCGCGCGAGCTTCACGCTCGTCGCGTCGTCGCTCGAGAGCGCCTCGAGCTCGCCCGCGTAGATCTCGGCGAGGCGCTGTTCGGCGCCCGCGACGCGCGCGAGGCGCTCGAGCTCGCTGATGGCCTTGGCGTCGCCGAGGTCGTCGTGCAGGAGCTTGGCGGTCGTCTCGAGCGCCGAGCGGTAGTCCTCTTGCTGCTCCTCGAAGAGCTGCGCGAGGCGCGTCAGAAGGTCCCGGCGCGAGTCCGGATCGGTCGCCACCTCGAGGCGAGCCTCGAGCACGGCGCGCACCTTGCCCCAGTCCGCACGGGACAGGTAAACGGGCTCGAGCAGCTCCGCCGCGCGAGCGCGATGCTCGGGCTGTGTCGCCTCGGCGAGCATCCGCTCGAGCTCGAGGATCGCACCCTCGTGCCGGCGATCGGCACCGAGCGCCTGCTCGAGCTCCTCGAACGCGCGTTCGGCGTCGCGGAGCTTCGTGGAAGCGACGGCGGCAATCTTGACGCGCAGCTTGCCCGCGTCGCCGCGGCCCGCGTGGATCTGTCGCTCGTAGAGCGAGAGCAGATCCGACCAGCGCTCGACGGCCGTGTAGAGCGTTTCGAGCGCGCCGAGCGCCTCGTCCTCGAGCCCGAGCTCGAGGATCGATTCGTACACCTCGATCGCGCGCGGGCGGTCCGCGAGCACGCCGGCGAGCAGCTTCGCCCGCCGGTAGAGCAAGCGCTTGCGCTCGTCGTCCGACGGAGCGACGTCGGCACGCCGCTCGAGAATGTCGAGCAGGTGCGGAGCGTCGCCGCTTTCCTCGTAGAGCGCCTCGAGCGCCTCGAGCGCTTGCGGCTCGTCGGCCCGAAGCTCGAGCGACTTCGTGTAGTACTCGCGGGCGAGCTTGGTATCGCCGAGCTCCTTGCGCGCGATGCTCGCGATCTTGAGCATGACGGCGAGCTGGACCTCACCGTCGAAGATGCCGCCGACGATCTCGGAGAGCAGCTTGACGTAGTCCGCCTGGCGCCCGGTCGCGCCGGCCAGGCGCTCGAGGTGCACGAACCAGGCTTCGACGGCGGTGTGGCCGAGGGCGGTCCGCACGGCCCGCTCGGCATAGCCGAAGGCGCGATTCGGATCGCGGAGCGGCCCCTCCGCCACCGTCATCGCCGCTTCGAGGCAGCGCAGCTTGTCGATCGGATCGTCGGTGGCGCTCACCTCGATCTCGAGCACGCGCACGAGGTGCTCGTGGTCGGAGTCGGCTTCGTAGAGCGGGCGCAGGATCTGGGCGACCTCGCGCCGCGTCGGCGCGTCGGGCGAGTCGAGCAACGATTCGAGCGCCGAGCGACTCGTCCGGTGGCGCGGGTCGACCGTCAGCGCGCGGCGGTACACCTCGATCGCCGCCGCGACGTCGTGGCGCTGCACGCGCTCGAGATCGCCGAGTCGGCCGAGGAGCTCGAGCCGCACCATGTCGCTGTCCGCCACCTCGAGGTGACGGTTCAGGGTGTCGGCGAGATCGTCCCAGCGCTCGGCAGCCTGGTAGAGCGCCTCGAGCGCCTCGAGCGGGGGGGCCGCCGCGCCGAACTCGTCGAGCAGCGTCTGGTACTCGTCGATCGCTTCGGGACCGGCGTCGAGCTTCTTCCACAGCACCTCCGCCGAGCGGGAGAGCAGCTCGCGCCGCGACGGGCCGTCGTTCGTGAGATCGCGCCGCTTGCGCAGCACCTCGACGAGGTCGCGATAGCGTTCGGTCTTTTGGTACAGGCGATCGAGCGCCGAGAGCGCGAGATCGTCTTCCGGAAGGTCGTCGAGGCGCGAGCGCCAAGCCGCAATCGAGCCGTCGGCGTCGCCGAGGATCGTCTCGGAGAGCTCGCCGAGCCGTGCGAGGAGCTCGCCGCGCACGCTGCCGCTGTCCTCGAGACGGATCTGCACGCGCAGCATGTCGGCGAGGCGCTGGTTGTCGCTCGCCGCGATGTACAGGCGCTCGAGCGAGCGAGCTGCAGGCAAGGACAGGCGCGGATCGTTCGGATCGAGCTCGAGCACGCGGCGGTACACGGACTCGGCCTTCTGGCGGTCGAAGAGCTTGTCCTCGTAGATCACCGCGACACGCGTCAGGATCTCGCCGCGCAGCGTCGTCGCCGTCGTGGCCTCGGCCGCGTCGGTGAGCACCTGGGCGACGCGCCCGTGCGCGTCGAGCCGCGCACCGATCTCGATCAGCCGGTCGCGGGCTTCCACGTCGCTCGGGTCGAGCGGGACGAGGCGCGCGTAGGCGTCGAACGCTGCGGCGTCGTCGCGCAGCCGTTCGTTGCGGAGCACGGCGATGCGGCGCAGGAGCTCGCGCGTCTCGTCCGCGCTCGCGTCTTTGTCGGCGTCGAGCCGGCTCGCGAGCACGCGCGCGAGGTCGCGCACTTCGTCGCGCGTTTCGTAGACGACCTCGAGCACGCGCGCGGCGCGCACCCGCAGGCTGCCGATCTCGAGCAAGCGCTCGGCAAGCTTCTTCGCGTCGGGGTCGTTCACGCGCTCGCGCAGCACGTCCTCGACGTGAGCCATCGCCTTTTCGGGGTCGTGCAGATCGAGCTGCAAGCGCGAGAGGCGGAGCTTCAGATCGAGCGACTCTTCACCGACGGCGGTCTCGAGCCGGCGCTCGAGCAGCGCCGCGAGCTCGCTGTCCTTGCCCGCGCGCGTGTACAGGCGATCGAGCGCCCGCACGGCCGTCTCGTGATACGGGTCGACGGCGAGGATGCGCTCGTAGTGGCGCGTCGCCTTGACGGGATCCTCGATGATCTCCTCGCACACGAGGGCCACCTCGGCGAGCATCTCGACCTGGCGCGCCGGGTCCTCGCTCGCGCTGACGGCGCGGTCGTAGAGCCCTTCGAGCTCCGCCCAGCGCTCGGCCGCCGTGAGAATGTCCTTGAGCCGGCGGAAGGCTGCCTCGTTGCCCGGCGAGAGCGCGAGCACGCGCTCGAGATACGGCGTCGCGCCGATCGGGTCGCCGAGCTTGTCCTCGTGCAGGCGCGATGCGCGCTCGCAGAGCTCGATCTCGGTCTCCGGCGGCAGCTTGCCGCGCAGGACCTCGCGATACACGTCCGCCAGATCCGTGGGCCGCCCCGCTTCGCCGGCGAGCGCTTCGGCGTGCTCCCAGAGCGAGAGCTCTTGCGGCGACTCGCGGACGGCGCCGAGCATCACGTCGAGCGCCTTGCCGAACGAGCCGAGCTTCTTCTCGTGGACTTCCGCGAGCCGTAGCTCGAGCGGCAGCCGCGCCGCGGCACCTTGCGTTTCTTCGAGCAGGATGGCGAGCGTGCGCGCCTCACCGCGACCGTCGCCGCTCTGGGCGTAGCGCTCGACGAGCACTTCGGACGCGCGCGCGCGCGCCGCCTTCACCTCGAGCAGGCGCTCGAGCACGCTCACGGCGCGCCCGCCGTGCGCCGGCGAGGAAAGCGCGTCGACCGCGGAGGCCAGCGCATCGAGCGGTCGCTCGAGCCGGCCGAGGTAGAGCTCCGCGAGGGCGACCTGCGCTTCGGCGCGATCTTCGCCCCTGAGCAGCTCGCGCCGCTGCTCCATGATCACCGCGGCGCCGGCCGAGTCGTCGAGGGAGAGCAACAAGCGCGAGAGCGTGACGAGCGCGTTCTCGTCCGCAGCGTCGAGCTCGAGCTGACGGCGGTACAAGGCCACGGCGCGCTCGGGGGCCTCGAAGACCTCCTCCTCGAGCACCGCCCACTCCTTGAGCAGCGCGAGCTGATCGTCCGTCGTCGCGTGCTTGACGCGCAGATCGAAGAGCGCGCGGAGCTCGTCGCGCCGATCGAGCTGGCGCAGGATGCGATCCTCCGCCTGAGCGGCCTCGCTGTCGGTGGGATCGCGCTCGAGCAGCCCGACGTAGACCTTGATCGCGTCGTCCGGGCGCGCGAGCTCCTCGGCGAGAACGCGTGCGAGCTTCAGCTCGAGGGCGCGCCGGAGGTCGTTCCCCTGCGGAGCGGGTGCGGCGGCCACGGCGGAGGCCTCGTCCCCACCCTTCTTCTTCTTCTTCTTCTTGCCACTCGGCTGGGCCTCGGCGACCGGCGCGGCCGCGGGGGGCGGCACGCTCTCGAGCACCTTCAAACGCCCTTCGAGCGCCTCGACGAAGCTTTCCCAGGTATTCGCCGCGCGCGACGACTCCTCGAGGATGTCGAGCGCGACGGGGCTGTCGGGAGCAAGCTCGTAGGCGCGACGGGCGTAGTTCGCCGCGGCACGCCGATCGGAGAGCTGCTTGCCCGCGATCTCGACCAGGCGAGAGTAGAGCTCGAGCTTGTCCTCGACACTCTCCGTGCGCTCGACCAGCATCTCGTAGAGCGCGGGGAGGCGGCCCCACTTCTCGTCCTTCTCGTAGAGCGGGACCAGGGCGCGCGCGGCCTTGGCGTCCGTGGGATCGGTCGCGAGCACGCGCTCGTAGGAGCGGAACGCGCGCTCGGGCTGCCGGAGGCGCTCCTCGAAGACGCGCGCGGCGCGGTAGGAGAGGTCGATCTTGATCGCGTCGTCTTTCGCGCGATCCGCGGCGCCGCTCAGGACCTCAGCCAGGCCCTCGAAGTCGTTCTGCGCGGCATAGAGCTCCGTGAGCCCGTCGTAGTCGCCGGCGGCGAGGCACGCGTCGCGCAGCACGCGCAGCGCGCGCTGGTGCCCCGGCGACAGATCCAAGACGCGACGCCAGGCGCGCGCCGCCGCCTTCGGGTCGTTCGAGTGCTCGCCGTAAACGGTGCCGAGCTTCTGCAGCACGACGAGGCGCGCTGCGTCGTCCGTGAGCACCTCCGCACGGCGCTCGAGCGCGTCGGCGAGCGAAACCCAGTCCTTTGCGCGCTCGGAGTGACGCTCGAGCGCGTCGAGCACGTCGAGCCGGCCCGGGTCGGCCGCGAGCACCTCGCGGTAGAGGCGCACGGCGTCGTCGCCGCGATTGAGGCGCTCGGAAGCGAGCTGCGCCATCTCGAGCGTGAGGGCGGCACGCCCGCCGCCCTGCGTGTCCTCGAGCTCGATCTTGAAGAGATCGTAGAGGTGCGACCACGCGCGACGCTTGCGGTAGAGCTCCTCCAGCCGTTCGCGCGCTTCGTGATCGCTCGGCTCGAGCTTGAGCAGAGCGGCATACGCGTCGGCCGCGTTCTGAGCGTTGGAGAACTGCTCGAGCCAGCGGCGCCCGGCCGAGCGATAGAGCGCCTTCTTCTCTTCGACGTCGGGCGTGATCTCGGCGAGACGCAGCTGATACGTGATCATGTCGCGCGCGCGGCCGAGCCGGTCGTAGAGCGAGACGATCTCGCGCATCTCGTCCACGTCGTGCTCGTCGAGCTTGTCGTCGAGCTGGACGATCTGGTTGAGCACGCTGAGGAGCGCCGTGTCGTTCTTGATGTACTCGCGATAGATGGTCGCGACTTCGCGCAGCACGCCGAGGCGCTCCTGGTACGACTCGGCGGGGAGGCGCTCGAGCTGCTGGCGCAGGAGCTCGACGAGGGCGTTGTGGCTCTGCGTCTGCTTGTAGAGACTCTTGAGCTTCTCGCGCGCCTCGGCGTGGTCCGGGTCGTTGCGCAGGACGGCCTTGTATTGCTCGATCGCCTTCTGCGCGTTCGCTTGGCCTTCGGCCAAACGCGCCAGCTCGGTCGCGATCGCCGATTTTTCCTTGGAGCCGTCGCGCAGCGAGCGCTGAGCCGCGCCGAGCACGTCCATGAGCCGCCCGTCGTCGCCGAGCGAGCCGCAGTACTCACGGTAGAACGCGAGCATCGCCTCGTTCGCCGGCTCCACCTTCGCGATGCGTGAAAACCACGGATCCGCCGCGCGCGCGTGCTCGAGCTTCTTCCAGTAGAGCATCGCGATTTGCAGCATGTCGCCGACGAGCTCCGTCTCGTTCGACTTCTTCGCCGCGAGCTCGCGCTCGTAGAGCGCGACGAGCTCCGCCCAGCGCTCGGTGCCCGAGTAGAACCCGGTGAGGAAATCCATCGCTTCCGGGTAGCTCGGCGCGACGCGCAGCACGCCTTCGTAGGCGCGAGCGGCGCGTTCCTGATCGGCCAGGTGCTGGGCTTGGATGCGCGCAAGCCTCACGCCCGCTGCGACGCGCTCCGCCGGCTGCTCAGCGCGGTCTGCGAGGCGCTCGAGCACGCGGGCCACCTCGTCCCAGCGACCTGCTTTGCGGTGGACGAGCTCGAGCAGCGACCCGGCGCGCTCGTTCGACGGGTCGAGGCGTACGGCCTGCTCCAGCCGCTCGATCGCCGTGCCGAGGTCGGTGCCCTCGCCCCCGAAGCGCACCTCCATCTCGGCAGCGTGCATGAGCATGGCGCTGCGGTACGTGTCGTCGGTCTCGCCGCCGAGCTCGTCGAGGTACTTTTGTGCAAGCTCCTGGGCCTTGCCGCGCTTCGCGTCGAGCTCGTCGACCCGCGTGCTCGCCTCGCGATCGCTCGGGTCGAGCTCGACGAGGCGGATCGAGGTCACGGCCGCCGCTTCGTCGTCGTAGAGACGGTCGCGGAGCACATCGGCCTGCTCGCGCAAAAGTGGAATCAGAGCGGAAGTACCGTCCGCAGCTTCGACCGACACGTCGAGCAGCCGTGCGACGGCCTCCCATTCGCCACGAGCCGCATGTCGCTCGCGCGCCGCGGCCAGCAGGCGCTGAAGCTCGTCGGCAGAGAGATCCCCACCGGGCTGAGCCACGGCGGACTTGAGCTCCGTCCAGCTCGCGTCGGTGTCGGGCTCCCCTTGCAGCTTCCCGAGCACGGTTCGGATCGTCTGAGAATCCATGTCACTCACTTCGTTCGTCGAAGAGCGAGCGCTCCTCAAAAAGGGACCGCAGACTACGCCGCGCGGCGAACCGTTACAAGGCTCGCAAGCCTCGGAAACGGCAGGGTGTTTTTCCGAAATCCGCCGCCCGTCACGGGCGCGGTTCTGACGGCGTCGCGCTCGGCGCCGGCGAGGCTCGGAGCCCGGTGCGCGCGTCGGAAAGCAGGCGGCGTTGCTTGGCGATCACGGCCGAGCTCGCCCCGAGCAGCGCCGCATCGGAGAGTGCTCGCTCGGCCTCGTCGAAGCGGCGCATCATGATCAGAGCGAGCGACCGGCCGAGCATCGCGTCGGCATGTTTCGGACGCTCGGCCAGGATCGCGTCGTACTCGTGAAGCGCCGCGGAAGGCCGCTCCTGCACGAACGCCAACGTGGCGAGCCCGATGCGGTTCTCGAGCGCGTGGGGATCGGCCATCAGGCCGGAGCGGTACGCGTGGTCAGCGGCGCTCTCGTCACCGAGGCCCAGGCAGACGAGTCCGAGCGCGTGCCAAACCGCTGCATCCCGCGAGTCACGCCGGAGCGCTTCCTCGAGCCGCGGTCGCGCGAGCTCGCGCTCGCCCCAGCGTGCCGCGCGCAGCCCGCCCGTTTTCGGTCCCAGCGGATCGGCGGGAGCCGCCTCGGCGCCGAGGTCATACATGGAGAGCGCCTCGTCGTAGCGGTGCGCGAGCTCGAGGGCGTAGCCGAGCTCAACCCAAGGAATTGGACTCTTCGGTCCGAGGCGCGCCGCGAGCGCCTTGGTTTCCTCGCGCGCTCGGCCGAGATCTCCCTCGGCGCCGTACACGCGGATGAGGAGTCGTCGTGCGCTCGTGTCCTCGGGATGCTCGGCGAGCCGGCGCGTGAGAAGCGCTTGCGCGTCGGCGTTTCGCCCCTTGTCGACCAGCAGCGTCGCCTGGCCCACGATGTCGGACTCGCGCGCACATCCAACGCCGAGCACGAAGCAGAAGAGCGCTACGACGCCGCGCCGGGGGCCTCGAAAGGGGGGCACACCGGTATGGTAGTATTTTGCGGATGCGGCGACGCAGCCTCGGGCTGGCTTTCGGGGCGGGAGTCTGGCTCGTCTGCGCTGCTTCGTGCTCGGAGGACGACGGAGGGTCGCCGGGCGGCGGCGCCGGCGGCACCGACGCGGGCACGGGCGGCGAGGGCGCCCGGGGTGGCGGGAAAAGCAGCGGGGGAACGAGCGGCAGCGGGGCGGCCGGTGCCGCGGGCGAGGGAGCGAGCGCGGCCGTCTGCCCCGCGCTCGACCCGTGCGGAGGCGATCCGGACGGCAAGTGGACGGCGCGCGCCGCCTGCGTCACGGACCTCGCGCCAATGCCGGAGCCGGGGTGCGAGGGCGCCCTGACGCACACGGCCACGCTCGAGGGCACCTACACGTTCTTCGGCGAGACGAACAAGCTGCTCACGGACATCGTGCTCACGGAGACCGTCGTGCTCGACGTCGACGATCGTTGCGCGCAAGCCATCGCGAGCGGGGCCGCGACCGCCGCGATCGCATGCCCGCTCCTCGAAGCAGAGTACGCGGACTCACCGCAATACGATTCCGTCTCGTGCGAGATGGTCTCCGCCGGCCTCTGCCACTGCGAGCTCGTCGGGCCGCCGCAAGCGCAGAACGTCCTCAACATGTACACCGTGGTGGGCACGCAAATCCTGGACGCGCAGGGCGATCCGGTCGACTTCTGCGTCGACGACGACACGCTCGGCATCTACTTCATCGACGAGCAGGCAAAGAAGGGCCTCACGCTCTGGTTCGAGCGGGAGAAGTAGCGGGGGAGTACTGCCGGCGCTTGCTCCCACGCGCTCCGCCAGGTAACTCCGTGGGACCATGAAGGCCGACGAGCTCGCACGGGTGGTCGTGATCGGGGCGGGGCAGATGGGGGCCGGCATCGCGCAAGTCTGCGCAGGCGCCGGGCTCTCCGTGTCGCTTGCGGACGTGAGCCGCGAGCGTGCGGAGCGCGGCAAAGCGGGTGTCGAGAAGCAGCTCGCCCGGTTGGTCGAGAAGGGGAAATTCACCGCCGACGCGACGGCGGCGCTGCTCGCGCGCATCACCCCGGTCGAGCGTGGGGATTTCGCGAACGCCGACGTCGCTATCGAGGCGGCCACCGAGCAGCGCGAGCTGAAGGCGCAGCTGCTCAAAGCCGCGGATCAGGCGCTCCCGAAGCACGCCCTGCTGCTCTCGAACACCTCGAGCATCTCGATCACCTGGCTCGCCGCGCAGACCTCGCGCCCGGAGCAAGTGGCCGGGATGCACTTCATGAATCCCGTGCCGGTCATGAAGCTCGTCGAGCTCGTGCGCGGCTTGCAGACGAGCGACGCGACGCTCGAGCTCGTGCGCGCCTTCGCGCTCCGGCTCGGCAAGGAGGTGATCGTGAGTCAGGATCGCGCCGGCTTCATCGTGAACCGGATGCTGGTCCCGCTGCTCAACGAGGCCTGCTTCGCGCTCGAGGAGGGGCTCGGTACGGCGCCGGACATCGATGCGGGCGCCCGCCTCGGCTTGAATCACCCGCTCGGACCGCTCGAGCTCGCCGACTTGGTCGGGCTCGATACGGTGCTCGCGATCTGCGAGATCCTGCATCGCGATCTCGGCGACGACAAATACCGCCCGGCGAGCACGCTCCGGAATCTCGTCACGGCGGGCTGGCTCGGGAAGAAGAGCGGGCGCGGCTTTTACCGCTACGACGCGCAGGGCAACCGGCTCGAGCCGTCCCTCGCGCGCTGGGGGGCGGCGTGACCGACGCGCTCTTGGTCGCCGAGGAGGGTCCGCTCGCGGTGCTCACGCTGAACCGCCCGGACAAGCTGAATGCGCTCGATTCGGCGCTACTCGCGAGCGTGGGGCGCGTCGTGCTCGAGCTCGGCGCGCGGCCGAGCTCGACGCGGCCGCGCGCCGTCATCCTGATCGGCGCGGGTGACAAGGCATTCGCCGCCGGTGCGGACATTTCCGAGCTCGCCCGCGTCACGCCGGTCGAGGCACGCGCCCTGAGCGAGAACGGGCACCGTACGGGCCGCGCGCTCGAAGAGGCGCCGTTCCCGGTGATCGCGGCGGTGAACGGCTTCGCGCTCGGAGGCGGCTGCGAGCTCGCGCTCGCCTGTGACTTCATCTACGCGTCCGAGCGCGCTCGCTTCGGTCAGCCCGAGGTGGGGCTCGGTCTCGTCCCCGGGTTCGGTGGCACGCAGCGCCTCGCGCGCCGCGTCGGCATCGGCATGGCGCGTGAGCTCGTGTACACCGGCGCGACGCTCGACGCCGAGCGCGCGCGGGCGATCGGTCTCGTGAACGAGGTCGTCCCGCACGCCGAGCTCCTCGAGCGCGTGAGGAAGGTGGCGCTCGCGATCGCCGGTCGCGCGCCGCTAGCCGTCGCGGCCGCCAAGCGGCTCATTTTGCGCGGCACGGAAGCGGAGCTGACGGTCGCCAACGAGCTCGAAATCGAGGCGTTCGGGGCGCTGTTCGCGACACACGACGCCCGCGAGGGCACGAGCGCGTTCGTCGCCAAACGAACGCCGGTCTTCGACGGAACGTAGTCTCACTCCGTGCGCGCGTTCCCTCCCCTATTTCTCGTCGCCGCGCTTCTCGCAGGCGGCTGTCGCTGCTCGGAAGATCGGCCGTACACGCCGTTCGGAACGACGACGGCGCTTCCGAGCCCGGAGCCGAGCCCCTCGGCCGAGGCGACGGCGGCGCCGAGCGCGAGCGCGGCGCCCGTCATCGAAAAGTCGGTGCTCGCACCGGCGGGCAGCCGGAGCTGGGAGCTCGGCGGCCAAACGCTCGCGGCACCGCCGGGCTATGTCTTCAGCCAGGCCGTGCGCGGTCGCTTCAACGATGCGGACGAAGCCGTCGCCTGGCTCGAGGCGGACGCCACCGACGCGGGCCCGCGCGCCCTCGGGGCGCTCTGGGCATTTCCGAGCGCCGGTGAGCCGCGCAAGCTCGTCGAGCTGCCCGGCTTCGTCCCGGCGGGCCCGGGTTGCCAGCTCACGGCGGCGCTCGCACGCACCGGCCCCAAAACCGTCACGCTCGACGTGCGCGGCGAGTGCAAAGGGGCGCTGATCGCCCGCGCCCCTTTGCGCGCGCTCGTCGTCGTCGCGCCGGACGCCGAAATGCCGGAGCTCATGAGCCTACGCGTCGCGGGTCCGGCCCCGGGCGAAACGCTCGACCTCGTGGCGACCACGAACGATCGCGACGGCGACGGACGCGACGACGTGACGGTCGAGGTGCGCGTCGGGAGGAGCGGCGGGGCGAGCCTCGGCGCGCCGTTCGTCTGGCTCGATCGCGCGGTGGGTCGCTCCCGCGACAGCACGGAGCCCGGCCGGACGCTGCTGCGCGCCGCGCAGCGCGAAGCGGGCCGCGCCAAGGTCAAGAAAGTCGCGGGCGACGTCGTCGAAAACGTGGGCGTTCTCCGGCGGCTGATGGCCGCGATGTGCGCGGAAGGCGCAACCCCGCGCGTGCTGGATGCCGACGCGAATCCCCTCGTCTGCGGCTCGCTCGGGGGCGTCGTGGACGCGCTGTCGACGGCCGAGGTCACGGCGGAGATTTCGCGCGGGCACGTGCTCGACGCGTTCGGCGCGCTCACCCGCGACGGCTGGTACTTCGGCAAGACGTCGGAAGCCGCGCGCAAGAAGCTCGAACGCCAGCTCTTCGACGCGGTGACGCCCACGACGGCCGTCGTGAGAACGCTCGAGCCGCGTCCCCGTCTCGAGCGTTCGCCGCGCATGAGCCCGCTCGCGTTCGAGCCGAGCGGGCGGCTGCTCGTCATCACCGCGGGCGGCGTCGTGCGGACGGAGCCGGACGGCTCGTCACCCACGCCGCTCGCCGACGCGGAACCGCCGCGCTCGCTCGACGTCTTCGCGGAGCCCGGCCGGCGCTTCTCGGGCGCGATCTACGCGTGCGACCGCTCCGAGGTGATGCTCGGGCTCGAGGGGGCCCCGCCGCTCGTCACGACCCTCCTCTCACCGCGACCCGGGGCCTGCGGCCACGCGCCCTTCTTCGCATCCGACGTGCCCCCGATTCTGGCGTCGGGCGGCGGTCACCTCTACGCCGTCGTAGGCGGGACCGCGGTGGGGACGCCGGACACGATGGCGCCGGCGGCCGGCTCTGCCCGCTCCGCGAACGGTCGTTTCGTCGTCGTCCCGACGCCGTACGGCCTCTTGCTCGACGGCCCGTCGCACAAGCTCGTGAACCTCGGCACGGCCGTGCCGAACCCGCTCACGCTCACCGACTGCGTCGTCGATGACGCGGGCAAGGCGGCGGCGTGTGTTCAGAAAGGACAGGCCTTGCTGGTAGTCCTAGGCTCGGACGCAGAGCCTAGACCCACGCATTGAGACCTTTGCGCGGACTCGCCTTGAAGGTCTTGTCGTCTGAAGCGACCTGCAAACAGGGTGCGCCGTTGTTCTTCTACTCGCGCGCTGAGTCTTGCGCGCTGAGTACCCGGGCTACTTGCCCTTGGTCCGCTCGAGATACGACCGCGTGCGCGTGTCGACCTTGATCCAGTCGCCTTCGTTGATGAAGATCGGCACGGGGATGCTCGCGCCCGTCGAGATCTTGGCGGGCTTGGTGACGTTGGTGGCCGTGTCGCCGCGCACGCCGGGCTCGGTCTCGACGATCTGGACGGTGATGTGCGGCGGGAGCGAGATGCTCACCGGGTTGCCGTTGTAGATGGTGATGGTCACGTCGATGCCGTCGATCAGAAGGCCCGCGTCGTCGCCGACCGCGTCCTTGTGCACGCTCACCTGATCCCCGGTCAGCGAGTTCATGAACACGAACATGTCGCCTTCGGGGTAGATGTACTGGAGGGTGCGGTCCTCGACGTCGGCCGCCTCCAGGCGCTCGCTCGAGCGGATGTTGCGCTCGATCGTGCCCCCGGTGAGCATGTTCTTCATCTTCGTGCGCGTGAAGGCCTGCCCCTTACCCGGCTTCACGAATTGAAAATCGACCACGACGTACGGGTGCCCGTCCATCATGATCTTCAGGCCTTTTCGGATATCGCTCGTGTCCATCGTGGTCTTTCTGCCCCGCCATCTACATCAAAGCCGGGGCCTTGGCGAGCCTTGCCCTCGCCGGGCCGAGGCGATAGGTCGAACGGGCCGAAAGTAGCGCCATGGACGAGTACGAGCTCGAGGAGATCAAGCGCGAGATCGTCGAGAGCCGTTCGCTCTCGATCAAGACCAACAACCTGGTCAATGCCCTCGCCTCGGACGTGAAGAGCATCGCCAAGCGGCACCAGATGCAGGAGCGCCGCCTGCTCGTGAGCACGACCACGGCCTACGTCATCACGATCGCGGTGGTGCTCGGCTTCGTCAAGCTCGCGTGGGACCTGCGCCTCGACACGGTGCGTTCGGAAACGCGTACCGCGGAGGAGCGCGCCACCGCCCTCGAGAAGCAGCTCAAGTCGCTCACGGCGCGCGACGAGGGCGTCATCCGTGCGCGGCGCCAGGCGTCCGACTTCTACCAGCTCGTCGCGCAGAACAAACGCCGCGAGGTGATCGAGGGGTTCGCCGAGGTGTCGAAGGCCGACCTCACGCCCACCGAGCGCGCCACGTTCGAGGCCGCGGTCGAGCGCGCCAAGGACGAGCTGTCGCTCATCGCGTACCAGAGCGGGCTCGACCACGCGCGCACCGGACGCTGGCAAGAGGCGACGCAGCAGCTTCGCGAATCGCTCGCGTACAAGAGCGACGGCGCGCATTCACCGAGCGCGACCTACGAGCTGGCGCGCGCGCTCGTCGCGCTCGGCAATCAGCGCGAGGCCATCCCGATGTTGCTCACGCTCTCCGAAGCGTCCGCGGATCGCGAGGTGATGGACGACGCGATGTTCCTCCTCGCCCAGGCTCAGCTCGAGATCCAGGCCTACAACGACGCGAAGACCACCCTACGCACGTTCTTGCGCCGCTTCCCGAAGAGCGCGCATTACCTAGAAGCCAAGGGGAAATTGGCCGAAACCGAGCTTTATCACTGAGGAACGCCTTGCGCAGGGTGGCCGTTTTTTCGAGCCCGCAGGGGTTTCCTGCGCCGCAAGGTCGACGGCGGGAACGCCCTGCCTGCCTCTCGACGGGGACGTGGTTCTGACGCTTTGCTTTGTGTTGTTTTCGGGGCCCCAGCCCCGAAAACGGTCTTCGCATCGGGCGACGGGCTACTGAGCCTTTTCCGTGCCCGGATCGTTGTCCACGAGCCCGAAGGCGGGGGGATTCCAGAAGCCCTTGGCGTCGACGTCGTAGCTCGGGCCGAGCACGACGAGCGTGTAGCCGCGACCGTCCTCGAGCGCGTCGAGCCCGGCGCGCGCTTCGACGGTGCGCCAGAGCTCGGAGTACACGGGACTTTGATTGACGGTGATGTCGACCGTCCACAAGCGCTGGTCGGTTCCGTACGCCTCGGCGGCGAGGTCGCGCCTGGGATCGGTGGGCTCGAGCGCGCCTTCCGTGAAGTTGTCGACGAGCGTCACCCACGACTGAACGGCGTCCTTCGGCGGCGCCGCTCGCACGCCGAGACCGCCCGAGCCGCGCGAGGCGTGCAGCGCCTGGAGCGCGAGCGCACCGGTCGCCGTAGCACGCCCCAGAATCGCGATCTCCGCCGTGAGCGAGCCCGTGGCCGGCGTGTAGTCCTCGCCGCACACGTCCTGCTCGCGATCGTGCGTGAAGGCCGGCGCGCCGAAGCAGCCGTCGGCGACCTCGAGCACGCTGTAGCCCTCGGCGAGCGTCCCTTCCGGTAGGCCCGGCAGCGCGCCGACGCGCAACGGCGGCGGCTCGCTGCTCGGCGCGCCACCCGCTTCGCCGCTATCGCCGCCCGCAACTCCATCGACGCCGGCCTGGGCACCCGCGCCGGTGCCGCCCTTGCCGCCCTGCCCGCCCTGGCCGGCTCCCGCGCCGTCGCCACTTTGGCCGCCGGTCGAGGGCTCGCCGCCCTGTCCACCTTCCCCACCCTGCCCGCCCGCAGCCGAAAATACCGGCAGGGGCACGAGCGCCGGTTTCAGTTGCACGCCTTCGGCGCGCGCCACGGCGTCTGCGCAGTCGAGCCCGTCGATGAGCGAAAGGTCTCCCGTGAGCACGTACGGGACGACGCCGTCCTTCTCGCTGTCGATGTGCGGCAGCTCCTCGAAGGACGCGCTTTGACCGTACGCGAGGCCGCCCGCGGGGACCGGCTCGCCCACGAGCTCCGTGCTCCCGTCGCGCACTCGAGCGAAGCACCACACGACACGGTCGGCATCGACGATGCCGTGCATCACCGTGAAGACGGAGCGCCCCGGTGTCTCCATGTGCTTGTCGGGCGGCGTCGGCGAGCCTCCGGTGCCACCCTGCGCGGTGCCGCCGCCGTGGGGTCGCCCGGCGGCGCCCGCCATGCCGCCCGCGCCGCCCGGCTTGCCCGCCGCGCCGGCCGCGTGCGAGCGCGCTGCGAGCGCGCCATGATCCGAGCTGCAGTCCGTCGCAAAGAGCGCCGCGACGAGCACGACCGGAGCCCACGACGCCACGCCGAGCCTGCTAGTGGACATGGCGCGCCCCGTTTTGCTTCGCTTTCGCGGTGAGCGGGTGAGCGTGGTTCAGCGGGCCGTGGCCTTCACCGAGGCCGGGCGCCGTGCGGATCGCTTCGAGCACGTAGGCCCGCGCGCGCGCCACTGAATCGAACAACGTGAGCCCCTCCGCGATGCCCGTCGCGATGGCGGACGCGAGCGTGCACCCCGTGCCGTGCGTCGAGCGCGTGAGGATGCGCGGCGACTCGAAGCGGTGCGCGGCGCCGTCGGCCGTGACGAGACAATCGACGACCGTGTCGCCCGCGAGGTGCCCGCCTTTGAGCAGCACCGCGCTCGGCCCGAGCAGCAAGAGCTTGCTCGCGACGCGCTCGAGGCTCACGACGTCGACGATACGCTCGCCGCTGAGCGCCTCCGCTTCCGGAACGTTGGGCGTGAGGAGCGCCGCCTTCGGCAAGAGCTCGCGCACGAGCGCCGCCTCGGCGTCGGGGTCGAGCAAGCGCGCGCCGCCCTTCGCCACCATGACGGGGTCCACGACGATCGGCACCGAGGGCGCGAGCGCCTCACACGTGCCCGCCACCATCTTCACGATGCGCGCGGTCCCGAGCATGCCTGTCTTGATTGCGTCGGCGCCGATGTCGGTGAGCACGGCCTCCATCTGGAGCGCGACGAACTCGGGCGTGACGGCCTCGATGCCCAAGACGCCAAGGGTGTTCTGGGCCGTGAGCGCCGTGACGGCCGTGGCCGCGTAGCCGCCGAGCATCGTGACGGCTTTGATGTCGGCTTGAATGCCCGCACCTCCCCCCGAATCGGAACCGGCAACGATGAGCACGCGACCCACGCGGAAAGGGATAGCGCGCCCCGGTCGGACTCGCTAATCTTCCTGGCTTCGCGTGAACCCTGCGGACGATGCGGTTAGGGCCGCGAGCCTGATCGGTACCACGCTCGTGGACCGCTACCGGATCGACGCGGTGCTCGGCGCCGCTACGGCGAGCGCCACGTTCCGCGCCATGGACCTGCGGGAGGGGGCGACCGCGCTCAAAGTTTTCTACCCCGAGTACATGCGGGGCGATGCCGGTCGGCGCTTCCTGCGCGACTCGAGTGCGCTCCTGATGCTCCGGCACCCGCATCTCATCGAGACGCTGGGCGCCGGCACCGACACCCAGCGGGGTGTGAGCTTCCTGGCCCGCTCGCTGGTCGTTGCACGCAGCCTCGACCAGGTCCTCGCCGAGGTCGGGGTGCTCGACCCGGTCGCGGCGGTGCGCATGGCGCTTCACACCGCGCGCGGCGTCAACGCCGCGCACCGCGTGGGCGTCCTGCACCGCAACGTGAAGCCCGAAAACTTGTTCGTCGAGCTTCGCCCCGACGAGCAGATGGTGGTGCGCGTCGCCGACTTCGGCTGCGTGCGCCTCGCCTCCGACCAGGGGCCGAGCGCCACCGAGACCGACCCCCCTCCCGGCTCGCCCGACTACCTCGCGCCGGAGCTCTTCGAGCCGAACGCGAGCATCGACGAGCGCGTCGACGTGTGGGGCGTCGGCAGCGTGCTGTACGAGCTTCTCACGGGCAGCCCGCCGTTCGGGCACCTCGAGACGGCGACCGACGTCATCAGCGCCATCACGCGGGACCACGCCCCGCACGTGCAAGATCGCGCGCCTTGGGTGAATGCGGAGCTTGCGCTGATCGTGCACCGAGCGCTCGCTCGCGACCCGGGGCACCGCTTCGCGATGCTCGAGGACTTCATGGATGCGCTGCGCACGCAGTCGGGCGGCGACGAGCAGCTCACGTACGCGGGTGTCACCACCGTCCCCGCATCGGTGCGAGCGCGGGTCGCCGTGCGCGCCGATCTCGACTCGCAGCCGCCCCCCGAGCCGCCGCCGACGCCTCACCCGCGCGACGCAGACGAGCTCGGCCTCGTCGGACGCACGCTCGACAAGCGTTACAAGGCCGTACGGCTCATCGGCAAAGGCGGCATGGGCGCCGTTTACGAGGTCGAGGATCCCGAGGGCAAACGCTTCGCGGCAAAGCTGATCTCGCGCGGGCTCGCCGGGGAAAATCACCCGGCGCTCGTGCGTTTCGCGCGCGAAGCGAAGGCCGCGAGCGAGATCTCGAGCCCGAACGTCGTGACGACGTTCGACGCCGGCTCCGACGACGAGCTCGGCCTGCCGTACATCATCATGGAGCTGCTCCACGGCACCGATCTCTCGAGCGTCCTCAAGCGCGAAGGCGCGCTCGAGCCGCAGATCGCGGCGCGCCTCGTGCTGCAGGCTGCGCGCGGCATCGCGGCCGCGCATGCGCGCAACGTCGTCCACCGCGACGTCAAGCCGGCCAACTTGTTCCTGCAGGTCGCGGAGAACACCGCCGAAGTCACGGTCAAGGTTTGCGACTTCGGCGTTGCGAAGCGCACGCGTCTCGACGAAAACCGCAGCCGCGCGAGCGGCCTCACCCTCACGCGCACGGGCGGCATGCTCGGCTCGCCCATGTACATGGCGCCCGAGCAGGCGCGGAACGCCAAGCACGTGGACGAGCGCGCCGACATCTGGAGCATCGCCGTCGTCCTGTGGGAAGCCTTGAGCGGCAAGCGGCTCTGGGGACAGCAATCGTCGCTCGGCGAGCTGATCGTCGCGATCTGCACCGAGCCGATCCGCCGCCTCGAAGAGGTGGCACCCTGGGTTCCGAAAGACTTGGCGCGCGTCGTGCACCGCGGCCTCGAGCGCGACCTCGCGCACCGCACCCCGAGCATGCAGGCGTTCATCGCGGCGCTCGAGGTCTTCGCGGGTGGCTCCGATCGCGTCGTCTCCGAGCAGCTCGTGGGCATGACGGACGAGCACCGCGACGTGCTCGCGCGGCGCGCCGGCACGCTGTCGTCGGCCCGAAGCCTCGAAGCGCAACTCTCGGCGCTGAACGCGAACCTCCGGCCGCCCGCACCGCTTCACATCGTGACGCGCACGAGTGCCAAGCCGCAGCAGGAGAGCGCACGCGGGCTCGTGATCGGCCTGGTCGTGATGCTCGTCGTCGTGGCGGCGGGCGTGGTCGCGGTGCTGCTGCGCTAGCTCGTCGCGCTAGTTCGCCTGCCCGCCCGCGCCGCCCTCGCCCGCGGAGTCGACGCCGGCGCAGGTGTGCCAAGGGTCGCAACCCCAGATGAGCTCGTCGCCGTCGTAAGCGGTGATCTTCGGGTTCGGCTTGGATGCGCCGGCC
>Ga0070682_100000568_pt1 | contig 22780 bp, 26 predicted proteins | sample KBSC63LmetaG_FD_64668 | JGI IMG/M metagenome (GOLD analysis project Ga0070682, IMG submission 64668) | Corn rhizosphere microbial communities from Kellogg Biological Station, Michigan, USA - KBS C6-3L metaG | ecosystem: Host-associated > Plants > Roots > Rhizosphere | place: USA: Michigan...
AGCAAATGAAGCGCGGACCGGCTTGGCCCGGCCTCGAGGCGGCCGCTCACTCCTTGAGCGCCGACGCGCGTCTCACCGCGGATCCGGAATCGATCTTGGTGCGCGCCGCGGCACTCCGCACGGAGACGCTGCTGCTGAGCGGAGGGAAGAGCCAACCGTGGATGCTTTCGGGCGTCGAGAAGCTCGCCGCCGCGATCCCAGCGGTGCGTCGTGGTGCATTGCCGGAGCAGGCACACGACGTCGAGCCTCGGGCGCTCGCCCCGAAGTTGCTCGAGTTCTTCTTGGCGTAGAAACGGCCGGCGCCCAGCCGTAGAAGTGCGAGCACCGCGACGAGCAGCGCCGCCGGCCGCACGAACGGTGCAGCGCTTTGCGCCACGGCCGCGCTCGTCCCGAGTGCCCCGAGGTAGGCGGCCACGCAGAGCGGGCACTTCGGAACGAGCAAGGCGACGAGCGCCGCACCGAGGGACGTTGCGGCACGGACCGCGAGCTCAGGCGCTCTGCGGATACTCGTCATGGTAACGCACCCAGGTCATGGAGTGGGGGAGTCCGGCCTCGTTGCGACCCTGGGGGGTGAGGTCGAGGAGCTGATAAGTCGAATTCGCGAGCTCGATGCCGCGGCCGAAGGTCGAGTAGGTGTGGAAGACCGTGCCTTCCGGGTCTTTGGCAAAAACGCTGAAGCCCGGCATGTCGGGCGAGCGCTCGGCGGGCAGCGGCGCGTAGTTGTAGGTGGCTTTGCCCGCTTCGCGCTCGGCGTCGTGAAACGAGACCTGAAAGTCGTAGTTGAAGTCGCTCGCCCCGGACGAGACCCACTTGAACGTCCAACCGAGGCGCCGCTTGAACGCTTCGAGCTTCGCGAGGGGCGCGCGCGAGATGGCGAGCAACGTGGTGTCGCGCGCCTCGAGGTGCTGCACGGCGGCGCTCCAGTTGTCGGCCCAGAACGAGCAACTCTTGCAACCGGCGTCGGCCTCCGGCCGGAACATGAAGTGGTAGACGATGAGCTGCGAGCGCGTGCCGAACAGGTCCGCGAGCGACTCCTTGCCGTGCGGGCCGTCGAAGGCGTACGGCTTTTCGACGCGAACCCACGGCAGCATGCGGCGGGCGGCGGCTAGCTCGTCGCGTGCACGCGTGAGCGCTTTCTCCTTCTCGAGCAGGGCTTTGCGGTGCGAGAGCCAGGTGGTGCGATCAGTGACTTCGTGCAGGGGCATGGGGCGTTCCTTTGCTGAGCAAGGGGCTCGCTGGGGAAAGTAAGGCTCGCCGCCGCGCAGCGTGAGTAACAAGGCCTTCGCGATTTCACGAGCCGGCGTGGGGAGCTCGGCGACCTGCTAGAGCTGGGCGATGGACTCGGCGATCAGCACGGCGGCGCGCGCGCTTTCGGTCGCCGATCCGCTCACCGCGCTCAAATTCGTCGCGCTGCGCTCCGATGCGCCGGCGCTCGCGCTCCGCGGGATCGCCATGGCACAGCTCGGAGAGCTCGCGCACGCCAAGGCCCTCCTGCGGCGTGCCACGCAAAAGTTCGGCCCGCGCGAGCCGGTCGCGCGAGCACGCTGCGTCGTCGCCCATGCCGAGGTGGCGCTCGCGCTCCGCGACCTGACGGGAACGGCGCGCGGGCTCGATGCGGCGGCGGCCGTGCTCGCCAAGCGCGGCGACGCCGGGAACGCGGCGTTCGCTCGGCTCGTGCAAGTGCGGCGCTGGGCGCTGCTCGGCGACGTGCCGCGGGCGGAGCGAGCGCTGGGCAAGCTGTCCTTTGCGGGCGCACCGCCCCGGCTCGGCGCCTGGATGCACTTGGCCGCGGCCGACCTCGCCATGAAGCGCGTGGAAGCGGAAGCGGCGGCCGCGCACTTGCGGCAGGCGCGCGCGGCCGCGCTCGAGGCGCGCATCTTGCCGCTGCTCCGCGAGGTCGAGAAGGCAGAAAAGCAGCTGTGGGAACCCGTGGCGCGCGCCCTCGAGGACGGGCGAGAGCGCCTGCTCCTGCTCGGTGAGCTCCGCGGCGTGTGGGCGTCGAGGCGGCTCGTGGTCGACGCTTGCCGGCGCGAGGCGCGGTTCGGAAACCACGTCGTGAGTCTCGTGACGCGGCCCATCCTGCTCGAGCTTTTGCTCGCGCTCGCCGAGGCGGCGCCGGGCGATGTGAGCCGCGATGCGCTGATCGCGCGGGTGTTCGGCGCGAAGCGCGCGAATGAGTCGCATCGCGTGCGGTTGCGGGTCGAGCTCGGTCGGCTGCGCCCGCTCTTGGCGCGCTTTGCGACCGTGCGCGCGACGGCGTCGGGTTTCGAGCTCGCGGTCACGGGCGGCGGTAGTTGCTGCGTCCTCTTGCCGCCCGCCGACGGCGATGCGAGCACGCTCCTCGCGCTCTTGCGTGGGGGCGAAGCGTGGGCCACGTCCGCGCTCGCGGCTGCCGTCGGCAAGAGCCAGCGCGCCGTGCAGCGGGCACTGCTCGGCCTCGAGCAGGACGGCAAGGTGCGTGCAACGGGCGCCGGCCGCGCGCGCCGCTGGGTGGGCGCGCCGTCCACCGGATTCACGACGGCCTTGTTACTCGTTCTACCGAGCACGTTGAGCTAGCTCTAGGCCATGTCCAAACTCGCGAGCCCGACCCCGAGCCCCGCGCAAATTCTCCGTGAATATGGCCCGTTTCCCGACGCGAACCAGGTCGGTGGCGTCACCTTCGACGGCCAGCGCGCCTGGTTTGCAGCCGGCACCCACCTGCAGTCCTTCGATCCCGCGACGGGCGAAGCAGGCGAGCGACTCGCCGTCGGCGCGGATGCCGGTACCGCTTTCGATGGCCGCCACCTCTACCAAATCACGGGCGACGTGATTCAGAAGCTCGACCCGAAGAGCGGCGAGGTGCTCGGCACGATCCCCGCGCCCGGGAAAGGCAAAGACTCCGGGCTTGCGTGGGCGGAAGGGATGCTCTGGGTCGGTCAGTATCGGGAGCGGAAGATCCACGCCATCGATCCGAGCACCGGCGAGATCAAGAAGACGATCGAGTCCGATCGATTCGTCACGGGGGTGACGTGGGTGGACGGTGAGCTCTGGCACGCCACCTGGGAAAACGACGAGAGCGAGCTGCGGCGCATCGAGCCGAGCACGGGGGTCGTGATGGAGCGCGTGGCGATGCCGCCGGGAGCCGGCGTGAGCGGGCTCGAGAGCGACGGCGCGGGGACGTTTTTCTGCGGCGGGGGTCCGAGCGGCAAGGTGAGGGCCGTGCGGCGGCCGACGCGGCGCGGCTGACTCGCTCGATGTCGCGGACGGCGCCTCAGGCGCCGAGCCAGTCGTAGGCGGCGGCGAGCAGATCGCGAGCACCCTCCCGCACGGGTTCGCCATGACCGACGACCAGCCGATCGAATCCGCGACTCAGGGCGTCGTCGATGCTCGCGCGCGCCGCCCGTCGATCGGAAAATCCCGTCCACTGGATGGCTCGGCTCAGCGCGACGCGGTCGTGAAAGCCCATGGCGCGGGTGTACACCGCGGACCAAAGGTGCTCGGGTCGGCCGACGTTGTGCACGAGATCGGCGACGAGCAGCGTCCGTGCAGGGCGGTACAGCAGGGTGGTCTCCTGCAGCCGGAATCCCGCGATGCCGAGCTCGTCGACGTGGCCGGCGAAGGAGGGCTCCGGCGTTTCGCCGTGAATCCGATCGATGCGGAGCGTCGGGTTCTTCTTCGCGAGACCGCGGGGCGCGTGCACGCGCGCCGACGGGAATGCCGCTGCCCATTCCGCGAGCCAGCGGTGGTGGAACAGGTTCGGCGCGTAGAGGTGCGCGACGGGCCCGAGCGCCTCCACGGCTGCGCGGCGCGCAGGCGTCATCGCCACCGGCGAGTACAAAAGGAGGCCCGCGTCGCCCATGCGGAGCACGGTCATCGTCGCCGTGAGCGGCATCCCCACGATCCGCACGGGATCTTGGCTCAGCCACACGCCCTCGGCAAAGGGGGTCAGCGCTTCGGTGGCCCTATCCATGCGGACAGTCAAGCACGGGTTCCGTCGGGCAGCGACGAGGACGGAACGCTGCATCGCAGCGCCGAGCACACGGAAGTGCCGCGCAGGAGGCGACGGTTTGCGCTGGCTTGCCCTTCGTGGGCTCTTGAAGTGAACCGCGCGTCACGCGCGGCGACCGTTCCGTCCTCTCGAAAGATCGTGAAGTCATGACAACGAAGAAATTGGTCCCCGATGAGTTGGTCGTCGCGAAGCTCAGCATCGAAGCTGCAAGCATTGCTCTCGGGGTGCTCTTCGAGAAGATCGAGAGTGCTCCGCGCTCCGACAAGGTCATCGCTTCGATGCCGGTCCAGGAAGCGATCGACCGATTGAAAGCGGCACTGACGTTACTCGCCGCGCTCGAGTCGACGGTGCGAGCCGCCGAGGCGTCGAGCTGAGGGGCCCCCGCCTTGACTGTGGGGGGGATGAGGAGTAGCGTCCGCTCCTCGGGGTCAGGTAGCGACCGTCGCTGTGACCCCCAACAAGAGGCTCCTGCTGGGTTCGGCCCCAAGCAACAACGCCACACTGCGTGTTGCTTGAATGCGGCTCTGGCCTCCTGATCGGTCGGGCGTCGCCCGGCCGTGCCGAAAACGAATGAAGCCGTCTCGGCTTCAGGAAAGAGCTCCATCATGAGCGACCTAGCCGCACGCGAGAAGCTTCGCGCCGTCATCGCCGAGCTGACGCTCCGGCTCTCGGACCTCGCGCTCGTCGGCGCGGGCGACGCGACGGCCGCGCGCGTTCAGCTCTCGGCCACCTGGCAGAAGCTGTTGCCGCTGATCGAGCCCGAGGCCGAAATGCCGCGGCGCGCTTGTCCGCATTGCAAAGGTTCGATTGCGCTCCTGGCAACCCGTTGCCTCCACTGCTGGAAGACATCGGCGCCCGCCGCGCAGGCTTGAAGCACCCGTTTCGAAACCCCCACAGAGAGGTGGACCGCATGGGCGATAAATCACCGAAATCAAAAGACAAAGCGAAGAAACAAGACAACCTCGGCAAGCAGAAGAAGCAGGCTGTCGCCGTCGCCAAGCAGACGCCGCGCGGGACGAAGTAGCGCGTGGTATTCGCGGTCGAAACCCCCACACCCGAGTCAGGGAGTAGGCCGCCCGAGGGTGGTCCGGTGCGTTCCATCGCGATGCTCGGCAACTACCTGCCGAGACGCTGCGGGATCGCCACCTTCACCACCGATCTGAGCGACACGATCGCAGCCGAGCTTTCCGACGTCGATTGCTTCGTCGTGGCGATGAACGATCCGGGGCGCTCGTACGCGTACGGAAAGCGCGTTCGCTTCGAGCTCGGCGAGAACGACGTCGCCTCTTACCGGCGCGCCGCCGACTTCCTCAACGTGAACGGCGTGGACGTCGTGAGCCTGCAGCACGAGTACGGGATATTCGGCGGCAAGGCCGGCTCGCACGTGCTCACGCTGCTGCGTGAGCTCCGCATGCCGCTCGTCACCACGCTCCACACCATCTTGCCGGAGCCGAACTCCTTGCAGCGGAGCGTGATGGACGAGCTGGCGGGCCTTTCGGAGCGCATCGTCGTCATGAGCGAACGCGCCGCGGATCTCATGCACCGCGTGCACGGCGTCCCGACCCACAAGCTCGATCGGATCCCGCACGGCATTCCGGTGTGCCCCCCGGCGCGGCGCAGCAAGTACCAGCTCGGGGTCGAGCAAAAGTCCGTCATTTTGACCTTCGGCTTGCTCTCGCCCGACAAGGGCATCGAGTTCGTGATCGACGCGCTGCCGGCCATCGTCGAGAAGTTCCCGAACACGCTCTACATCGTGCTCGGCGCGACCCACCCCCACGTGCGGGAGCAGCAGGGCGAGACCTATCGACTCTCGCTCGAGAGTCGCGCGCTGCGACTCGGCGTGGATGCTAACATCGTCTTTCACGATCGCTTCGTCACGCAGAACGAGCTCAACGAGTTCCTGGCGGCGGCCGACATCTACGTCACGCCGTACGTCAACGCCGAGCAGGCGACCTCGGGGACGCTCGCCTACGCCGTCGGGGCGGGCAAGGCCGTGATCTCGACGCCGTACGCCTACGCGCGCGAGCTCTTGGCCGAAGACCGCGGCGTGCTCGTCCCGTGGCGCGACCCAGTAGCCATTGCGCGCGAGGTGTGCGCGCTACTCGGCGACGAGCCCCAGCGCCTGGCGATGGGCGCTCGCGCCGGCGCCTACGGCAGCGGCATGGTGTGGCCCGTCGTCGCGAGGCGCTACTACCAAAGCTTCTCACGCGCGCACGCCGACCACGCGCAGGGCCGCCGCACGAAATTCGAAACCAAGACGCTCGCCAAGCGAGCGCCCGAGCTTCCCGAGACCAATCTCGGTCACGTCTGGCAGATGACGGACTCGACGGGCATGCTGCAGCACGCTCATTTCAGCATCCCGCGCTACGAAGACGGGTATTGCGTCGACGACAACGCCCGCGCGCTGCTCCTCATGGTGATGGCCGAAGAGGCCGGCACCGAGGACCGCCAGACGTTGCAAAGGCTCACGGCACGCTACCTGGCGTTCGTCAGCTACTCGTTCAACGAAGCGACCGGGCGCTTTCGCAACTTCATGAGCTACGACCGCTCGTGGACCGAAGCTTCCGGCTCGGAGGATTCGCACGGTCGTGCCGTCTGGGCGCTCGGCGCCGTCGTCGGGCGTTCACGCGATCCGAGCAGGCAGAGCCTCGCTGGCGTGTTGTTTCAGCGTGCGCTCGGTGCGCTCAGCGGGTTCTCGAGCCCGCGCGCGTGGGCGTTCGGGCTGCTCGGCATCGGCGAGTACCTGCATGCGTTTCAGGGCGACACGAAAGTGGAGTCGCAGCGCAAGCTCCTGGCGGAGCGCATGCTCGGACTCTACGAGCGCACGAGCAGCCACGACTGGTCGTGGTTCGAGAGCTCGGCGACCTACGAAAATGCGCGCCTCTCGCAGGCGATGCTCGCGACCGCTTCGCCCGGAGACGACGAGCGACTGACGGCCGTCGGACTCAAGTCGCTCGAATGGCTCGTCTCGATCACGGGGCTGAACGACGGCGACTTCGCACCGATCGGTTCGGACGGGTTCTTTCCGCGGGGCGGCGCCAAGGCAGCGTTCGACCAACAGCCGATCGAGGCGTGGGCGATGGTTTCGGCGTGCCTCGAAGCCCGTCGTGTCACGCGCGACGAGCGCTGGGCTCGCCACGCACGCCGCACGTTCGGCTGGTTCCTCGGGCAAAATACGCTCCAGCGGTCACTTTACGACGCGGCCAGCGGCGGTTGCCGCGACGGGCTCCACGCCGATCGTCTCAACGAGAACCAGGGCGCGGAGTCCACGCTCTCCTTCCAGCTCGCTCTCCTCGAGATGCGCAATCACGAGCTCACGCCGACGATCCGCCTCGCGAGCTCGAAACAAGGCACATGAATACGAATCATCGGCATCAGGTTCTGTTTCACCGGCACGCCGGCAATCCCATTCTTCAGGCGAGCGACTGGTCCTATCCAGTGCACACGGTCTTCAATCCGGCCGCCACCCGCTTGAAGGACGGCACGACCTTGCTGCTCTGCCGGGTGGAGGATCGCCGCGGGCTTTCTCACCTGTGTGCGGCGCGCTCGACGAACGGCATCGACGGCTGGGTCATCGACGCGGAACCGACGCTACGACCGGAGCCGGAAAAGTACCCGGAAGAGCTCTGGGGTATCGAGGATCCGCGCATCACGTTCATGGAGGACCTCGGCAAGTACGCCATCGCGTACACCGCCTTCAGCAGGGGCGGCCCGGGCGTCGCGCTAGCGCTGACCGAGGATTTTCGGACGTTCGAGCGGTTGGGGCTCATCATGCAGCCCGACGACAAGGATGCCGCGCTCTTGCCGGTGAAGATCGACGGCGCGTTTGCGCTGATTCATCGCCCGATCGCCGATTCGGGTGCCCACGTCTGGATGTCGCAGTCGCCGGATCTTCGCAACTGGGGCAGCCACCGGATGATTCTCCACGCGCGCAAGGGCGGCTGGTGGGACGCGAACAAGGTGGGCCTCTCACCACCGCTGATCAAGACCGAGCGGGGCTGGCTCATGATCTATCACGGCGTCAAACACACGGCCGCCGGCTGCCTCTACCGCCTCGGACTCGCCCTGCTCGCGCTCGACGCGCCGGAGCGCTGCCTCTTGCGAGGCGACAGCTGGGTGTTCGGACCCGAGGCTCCGTACGAGCAAACGGGCGACGTGGGGAACGTCACGTTCCCGTGCGGCTACACGCTCGGTGACGACGGCGACCGACTGAACATCTACTACGGGGCAGCCGACACGTGCATCGGGCTCGCCACGGCGAGCGTGCGCGAGCTGCTCTCCTGGCTCGACGACAACAGCGGAGGACCCGTGAGCATGCACCCCCCGAGCGTCGCTCCGGCCGGCGCCCTCCGCTAGTTCTACTTCGACGTAGTCGCTGCCGCGTCGCCCTTGGGCGGGGCGGGATCGGCCTTGGCGTGCGCATCGCCTTTGGCGTGAGCTGCGGCCTTGGCGGACGCGCCGCCTTTGGCGTGAGCTGCGCCCTTGGCGTGCGCATCGCCTTTGGCGTGAGTTGCGGCCTTGGCCGGCGCATCGCCTTTGGCGTGAGCTGCGGCCTTGGCCGACGTGTCGCCCTTGGCGTGAGCTGCGGCCTTCGCGGGCGGTGCGGGTGCATTCGCCGGCGTGGCTGCGACCGGCGCGGCCGGCGCGACTTCCTCGGCCGGCGCGATTTCTTCGGCCGGCGTTTCTTCCTCGGGCGGGGGATCGTTCCACCCTTCGGGCAAAGGCGAAATGCCGTCCCAGGTCTCGAGGAAGACCTCGAGCGAGACTTTTCGGCCGCCGCCGTCGTCGGGGCCATCTTTTTTGACCTTGCGCTCGTCGCGCCGCGAAACCTTGTCGGCTTGGCGCTCCTTGCGCTGCATCTCACGCCGCCGTTTGTTGACGCTAGTACCGCCAGCCATGCTGCCTCCGAAGGGTGAGCTCACACCCAAAGCCGAAACCGGGACGCTGATGCGAATCAACGTCCCTGGAAGACGGCCGCGCTACCAGCGGCGCTCGCCCCCACGAGGCATCGAGTTGCCGCCACCGGCCCGCGGACTGCGCTCTTCGGCGATGTTCACCTTGAGGGCGCGACCGTCGAGGTCGGCGCCGTTCAACGCTTGGATCGCTGCGTTCGCTTCGTCGCCCGTTGCCATCGAGACGAAGGCAAAGCCGCGCGACCGCCCGCTCTCGCGGTCGAGAATCAGTTTCACTTCCGACACGTTGCCACACTCCGAGAAGGTCCTTTGTAGGACGTCCTCCGTCGTATGGAAGGCCAGATTTCCCACATAAAGTCGATTGCTCATCAGCGTTTTCCGTTTGCGCGGCCCTCACGCGTCAGTGCGACGCGCCGGATTCCTGAGCCCGAGGACCGCGATCCCGAACACCGGTGGCAACTAACGTCGCCGCACAGATCACCGGAAAAACGACTTTCCGCGATCGCTGCTGAGCGACGGACAGCCAGACGGTTACCGAAAACGCTGTGTGGAGGGCAAGGTAGCGCTTCCAAGCGGCAAGCGCAAACGTGAAATCGCGCTTGACCGGGGTCGAATCGAACCGTAGCGTCAAACGCGTTGGCGTGCGCCGGCCGCAATTCTGCGGCGCGCGCGATTGGCTGAGCCGAAGCGCCGAGGCGCCTCGGCTTTTTTTGCCACGTTGGGCATTCGGTCGTCGAGTGTTCGTCGAGGCCTGGAGGTTTCGATGATCCGAGCGACCACGAGCGCAGCACCGCTCGGCGCTCCCCACCGCCAACGGGCCGGCCAGGGGGAAAGACACGCGTGACGATCCAGCGAATCCTTTGCGCGGTCGAGATGCGGCTCGACGACATCCATGTCCTGACGAGCGCCTGCGTCATGGCGCGCACTTTCGGCGCCCGCCTCGACACGCTGCTCGTCCGTGACGGTCATGGTCCGCCCACCGCGAGCGAGCCCAGCGAGCGACGTCACGAGCCGGACGCCCGGCGCGAGGCCGAGCTGCTTTTTGCGGAGTTATTGGCCTCCACGCCCGGGAGTCGCCTCGCGGACACCGTCGTTGGGGGGGAGCCTCGGGCCATCCTCGAGCACGCCAAAGCCTGCGACGCGGACTTCATCGTGCTCGGCTCGCAAGGCCTGTGCGCGGTCGAGCCTGAACGGGTGGCCGAACGCGCCGAGGAGCTCTCCCGCGCTGCGCCCTGCCCGGTGATGACCGTGCCCGTCACCACGCAGATGTTGTCCATCCGCCGCATCCTCCTGCCCGTCGATTTTTCGGCGGCGACCGGACGCGCGGTCGAGTGGGCTATGACGCTCGCTCAGCGGTTCTCCGCGACCGTGCACGTGGTGCATGCCGTGGGCTCGACCGCTTTGCGCGAGGCACCCGTGCGTCGCGGCGAATCCGTACGACCGGGCCCCGACGGCGTGCGCGGCAAGCTCGACGAAATCGAAGCGCTCCTGCGGGCCGCGACGGTCACCTGTGAAAGCAGCATCGTCGAGCGAGGCACGACGCACGCGATTCTCGCCGCGCGCGACCGCCACGAGAGCGATCTCATCGTGATGGGCGTGCACGATCACGGCAGCGATCAAACGGCCATGTCCGGCATGGTCGCGACGATCCGAGAGCGCGCCCCCGCGCCGGTGCTTTCGATGACCACACCCAACGCGGAACGCCGTTTCGCCGTCGACCCTGCGTTCCCCGAGGGAAAGGGCTCCCGACAGGCCGAAGCGATGAGCGCCCGGCCGGCGCGCGGCGCAGGGAGGGCTTCATGGGAACCAAGCTTTACGTAGCCAACCTCCCGAACGCTCCGAGCGCGCCGGCGTTGCGCGAGCATTTCAGTGCCTGCGGGTACGTGTCCGACGTGGAGATCGTGCCCGATCGGAACCCCGGTCGCGGGCGTGTCTCGGCCTTCATCCGGATGGGCAGCTCGGCCAGCGCAGAGCGTGCGCGCACCGAGCTCAATGGCTCTTCCTTCGCGGGGCAGTTGCTGCTCGTCGAGGCGGCACCCGATGACTCGGGTGACCAGCGCGGTTACCCGACACGCCGTCCGGAGAAGAACGAAGACGAATCGCGGACGCGCATCACGACGCAGTTTCGCGAGCCCGCGAACATGACGTACGAGCTCGACTGCGTGGACACGACGATCGTGCTGCGCGTCTTCTACCCGACGGCTACCGGAGAGTGGCGCATCGTGGCGCAGGCGAGCCGCGCCGCGGACGCGCCGAGCGCCGCGTCGACCGCGCCTTCGCGCGTCGAGGCGCTGCGCAACATCGCGCGCGATTGTCGCGCAGGGGCGGCCGCTACCACGCTCGGACGCATCGATTGGGAATCGGTCGAGCAGGCGATGACGAAGGTGCGAGCGCTCTAGCGGCGCCGCGAGGCCCGTTCTTCAGGGCCCGCTGGCGACGGAAGCCGCGCCCGCCCGTTCGGGCATTCGGCTGAGGCCGAGCCTGGCGCTCAGCGCCGACGAGGCGCGGCGCACGGCCTTGAGCTCGCCACGAGAAGGGCGTCCCAAGGCCGAAGCCAGGGGGAGCACGAGGATGCGCGAACGGCCAGATCGCGTCGAACGCAGCACGCCGAGCTTGCGCTCGGAGGGGCGGTCGATGAGCGCCCCGAACGACCACCAGGGCTGCTTTCCGCAGCGCAGGAAGAGCTTTTCGATGTGCTCGTCGGCACCGACGAGAGCGAAGCACGTCCATTCGTCGGCGCGCGAGCGCGCGAGCTCGCGCCCGAAGCGAAGCCAGACTCGTTCGTCGAGCGAGGGGTCTTTGGCGACCTTGCTCCAGCGTGAAAGCTGACGTTCCAGATCGAACGCCGTCGCGCGGGCGAGCGCGTGGCCACGCTGAAGGTGTTGGAGCCCAACGGCACCTTCCGCGAACAGGTCGGCCTCGGGCGCCGGCTCGGTCGCCAGGGCGGCGATGACGTCGGGCAACGCTGCCGCCTCGCGACCGGCGCGCATGACGGCGCGCAGCTTGCCCCGCGTGTCGTCGTCGAGCGAACGGACGAACAGCTTCAGCGCGTCGAGCTGCGGGCTCGGCTCCGACGGCGCGGCCACGACTCGCTTCGAGGCCGAGCGAGCGCCACGTTCCTCGAGCGACTCTCCCTCGAGCTCGGCGGCGCGCGAGAAGCCGAGCATGCGCTGCACGACTCCGTCGAAGCTCCAGCGCGGGGCATCGAGCGCCGCCCGATCCGCCCGTGCCCCACTCAACGTGTCGGTGCCCGCCGCGGCTTCGGTCCGCTTGCGCTTCGAGGCGGCATCTCTTCGCGACTTTGGATCGGAGCCTTCGGGTTGTTTCCGTCGAGTCGCCACGAGGGCTTCCTTGCTGTCGACGGTGAAGCCGCCAACCGGTTCGTATCACGTAGCGCTCGGCACCGACCTTAGCGTATACTGGTCGCATGAACAGTACTTCCAGCGAAAACGCGCAAAGTGCGGCCAAAAGCGATGCTCCGGGCGCCATCAACTACGACGACGCCCCCCTCGTCGAGGCCGAGATCGACGGCGTCGAGTACCGCATCGACGCGGGCAAGCAGGGCACCGCTTTGTGCATCTCGTCGCGCACGTTCGGCTCTTGGGATTGGAGCTCGGGCGGGGAGGCGCGCTGGGACGGCAGCATGCTGCGCTCCAAGGCGTTCGAGCGAGGCGTGCTCGTCACGCTGGCGAGCCAGCTGAAGGAAGCCTTGGCTGCGCTCCAGTAGCCGCGCCGCGCGACGTCGGTCGGGACGGGCTCCGCGATCGGGTTAGGCTTCGCGGATGACCAAGCCCAAGCTCACCTACTTCGATTCCCCGACGAGCCGTGGTGAGGAGTGCCGGCTCGCGCTCTTCGTCGCCGGTGTCGACTTCGAGGACCACCGCATCGCTCGCACCGAGTGGGCTCGGCTCAAGCCGACGACGCCCTTCGGCAGCCTTCCCGTCTTCGAGCTCGAGGGCAAACCACCCGTCAGTCAGTCGAACGCGATCCTCGCCCACGTCGGCCGCCACAATGGCCTGCTTCCGAAGGACGAGTGGGAGGCGCTCCGCCTCGAATCGCTCATGTCCGCCTGCGAAGATTTGCGCGGCGCCATCGGCAAGACGTTCGGCATCAAGGATCCGGAAGAGCTCAAGCTCCGTCGCGCCGAACTCGTCGAAGGTCCGATCACGACCTGGGCGCGCAACATGGAAAAGCAGATCACGGGTCCGTTCGCGGGCGGTGCGTCGCTCAGCGTTGCCGACATCAAGCTGTTCGTCGTGCTCGGCTGGCTGAAAGGGGGCGCGCTCGACCATGTCCCGACGAGCGTGCTCGCCCCCTTCCCGAAGCTCGTGCAGCTGCACGAAAGCGTGAAGCAGCATCCGAGAGTCGCGGCCTGGTACGCGCGGGCAGCAAGCACTGGTTGACGCTACACAGCCACTCAGACGAAAGGTTTCGCGTCGGGCTCGAACCGCAGGGAAACCGGCGATTTTGCTGGCTGTCGCGCGGGGCTGCGGCATATTTCCGTCCATGAAGCAGCTGCGTGGGGCTGGTTGGGCGCTGGGTCTTGCAGTGTGGGTTTCGGCGTGCTCGTCGGACGACACACCTGACCAGAAAGGCTCGGGCGGGAGCTCTGCTGGGCCAGGCGCTGGCGCCACCGGCAAGGGCGGAACGGGCGCCACGGGTGGGACGCCAGGCAGCGGAGGCGCCGGCGCAGCGGGCGGCGCCGCGGGATCCGGTCAGTCTTCCGGCGGAAGTCCGACGGGCGGTACCTCCGGTTCGGGCTCCGGTGCAGCAGCTGGGACGGGGGCGAGCGCTGGAACGGGCGCGACCGGTGGTGCGGCTGGAGCGGGTCCCGGCGCGGGCGGAACTCCGAGCACGGGCGGCGGAAGTGGCGATGCCGGCGGGTCGGTGGGCGGCTCCGCGGGCGCGTCTGCGGGCGGCATGGCCGGGATGGGCGGCACCGGCGGCGCGGTCGTCGTCATAGACAAGCCTCAGGTCGTGACCTCCGCCAACAACGACTTCTGGAAGAAGGGAACGTTCATGACCGTCACGAGCGGCAACGCCGACGTGACCGTGAGCGAGAGCGGTACCCAAAAATGGGTCGGGTTCGGCGGCACCTTCAACGAGGCCGGCTGGGACGCGCTTTCCGTGCTGAGCGACGCCGACAAACAGCTCGCGATCAAGCTCCTGTTCGACGCCGCCGACGGCGCCAAGTTCGATTGGGGCCGTATCCCGATCGGCGCGAGCGACTACGCGATGGATCGCTACACGCTCGCCGAGACGGCGAACGACTACACGATGACGAGCTTCTCGCTCGCGCGCGACCAGATGCGGCTCATCCCGTTCATCCAGGCGGCGCTCGCCGTGAAGAGCGATATCCAGTTTTGGGCGAGCCCGTGGACACCGCCCAAGTGGCTGAAGACGAACAACAGCTACGACGCCGCGACGTTGAAGAACCCACCGTACTCGGATGCGGACGGCCAGATGAAGAGCGACGACCAGTCGCTCACCGCGTTTGCGCTCTACCTGACGAAGTTCGCGCAGGAGTACGGCAAGCTCGGCATCAACATCAGCGCCGTGGTTCCGCAGAACGAGCCGGGCTACGGCAACCCGTACCCGAGCTGCTACTGGAGCTCGGATCTCTACGTGAAATTCGTTCGGCAGTTCCTCGGACCCAAGCTGAAGACGGACGCTCCGAACACCAAGGTGTGGGGCGGCACGATGTCCGCTCCGGGCGACGGCGACATCGCCGTGGCGCTCTCGAACGACTCCACGGCGATGCAATTCGTGACTGGCTTTGGCCTGCAGTGGAACACGCAGGACAAGACCGGCCAGCTGAAGAGCAAGGGCTTGGTGATCCAGAGCGAGCACAAGTGCGGCAACTACGACTTCGCGACCGACTACTGGGACCAGAGCCGGTACGACGCGAACAAGCCGCAGAACGACTTCGCGTACGGGCAGGAGAGCTGGAAGCTCATCCGCGACTGGGTGAAGGCGGGCGCCAACAGCTACAACGCGTGGAACATGGTGCTCGACACGCTCGGCACGAACCTGAACGCGACCAAGCCGTGGCACCAGAACGCGCTCCTCGTCGTCGACCGCGGCGCGAAGACGCTGACGAAGACGCCGGCCTACTGGGTCTTCCGTCACGTTTCGCAGTACACGCAACCCAACTCGACGGTCGTGAGTGCGTCGGGTGGCGACGCCCTCGCGTTCAAGAACCCGGACGGTAGCTTCGTCGTCGTCGCCTACAACGAAGGTGCTGCGAAGCCGGGAATGATCGTTGCCATCGGCGCGACCAAGGTGCAGTTCGACATGCCCGCCAACGGTTGGGCGACGATCAACTACAAGCCGTAGCGTGGGCTCGGGGCGGCGGGCGTGAAAGCGCGCGCCGTCGCTCGCAGTGAGGCGCGGCGCGGGGCGATTTGGTACGCTGCCTCGAGATGGCTCAGCGTTACGACACGGTCGAGCTGGTTCCACGCCCACGACGCTCGAAGCTCGGCATCGTCGGTTGGCTGCTTTTTCTCGCGCTCGCGGCGGCAGCCTTTGCCTTCGTGAAGTACCTGCACCTCCCGCTGCGTGCCGACCGCGATCACCTGCGGGACGAGCTCGCTCAGGCGGCGGAGCGCGAGAAACGCCTCAAGAAGACCATCGCCGACACCGAGACCCGCGCCGCCGAGCTCGCGACGCAGCAGCAGCAACTGTCGGGCAAGCTCGCCGAGACGGAGGCCGAGCGCGACAAGCTCGAAGCCGAGCTGAAGCGCGTGCAAACCGAGCTCTCCGCGATCCTCGAGCCACAGATCACGGCGGGGAACGTCGCCATCAAGCGGCGCGGCAACGAGCTCGTCGTCGACGTCTCCGACCAAATCCTGTTCGATTCAGGCCGCGCGGAAATCAACGAGGAGGGCCAAAAAGTCCTCGCTCAAGTCGCACAGAGCCTCGTCAAGCTGCAGGGGTACGGGATCCAGGTCGGCGGTCACACCGATCGCACTCGCGTCACCAATCCAGAGACGCAGGAGCGCTTTCCCACCAACTGGGAGCTCTCGACGGCGCGCGCCACCAACGTGGTCCGCTTCCTCGAAGAACGCGGGAAAGTGCCAGGCGCGCGCCTCGTGGCCACCGGCTTCGCTCAGTTCCGCCCGGTCGCAGGCAACGCCACCGAGAAGGAGCGCCAAAAGAACCGGCGCATCGAGCTCGTGCTGATCCCGGCCCCGAAGGGCTGACGGCGGGCGCCGCCCTCACTTGAGCAGGCGTCGCGCGATGACGCGCGCGAGCAGGGGAGCCGACAGCATCGAGCGGAGCAAAGACACCGCGAGGGCGGCCGGTGTCGTGCCGCGCGCAACGATCGCGACTTGCTCCCCACCGAGGACGTCGTCGAGGGCGCCGCGCGCCACCGTCTGAGAGCCGTCCGAGCGGATTTCGACGATCAAGCGTGCCACGACGGGCGGTTCCTGAGGGCCGTGCGCCAGGCGGCCCTCTCCCGTGCTGGCGAGCTCAGAGGCGGGATTGTCTTCGGGTTCGCGGGGCATGTCGCCGGTGGGTGTTGCGCGCGTCCATCGCACCTGCAAGGACGCGGACGGTAGGTCGAGCAGTCAGGCCGAAGCGGTCTGGCCCCCGTGCTCGGGCTCGCTCACGCGCGTCGCCAAGGCGAGGAGCGCGCGGCGGCCGACCTCCCGCGCGGCCGCGGCGACGAGCGCGGCGGTCACTTTCTTCAGCGAGCTTTTGAGGGCACCGCTCTCTGCGGCCGGTTCCGCGCCGGGTGCCGCCCCCAAGAAGCGACCAGCGAGAGCCAGGAAGGCCTCGCGGTGTCGTTCCCGCCGGTGACGCGCTCGACTCGCATAGAACACGATGCCGCAAGCCAGCAGGGCGGCGGCCCCGGCGCCCATCAGGATGCGTGGGTGCCGGCGAAGCGTCGCTTCGAGGTCATCGAGGTGCTGATCGAGGTGCTGGAGGAGATCAACCGTAGGAACGGCCTCGGGCGAGTGCTGAGCGGGTGGCATGGGGCCACTGCATGCATGGGCAATACCAGGCCGGCCCTGCACGACTGCGGCCGTTTTTGTCGGGCAGATCGTCGCGGTGTCGCCGATTCACGGCCACCGGCGTCCCGGGTGCGACAATTAGGCACGTGACCCGAGCGCGCGGGCGTCCCTTTTGGCTACGGTCGCACGCGGCGCTCAAGGCGTGAGGCGTGAGAAATCCGAGCTGCCGAGCCGCTTGCCCCGAGCTGAGACGCTGACGTCTCGCGTCGAGACATCTGTCCGGCTTTTGGCGAGCGCAACGCGCCGAAAACCGCACAAAATGCCCAGTGTCAGCGTGGCACGCTTCATGAAGAAGAGTCTCGCATGACCGACGCGTTGGACAGTCGAAGTGCCGTTGCCGCGGATCTCGCACAGATCGAACGCCTGGCAAAGGTGCTCGGCGGGATCCCCGTGTGGGCGGTGGCCCCGGGCAGCTCCGCTCAGCACGCGGGCGTTCGCTTCGGTGACATCATCCTCAGTGTGAACGGGGTCCCGACTCCGACGTTCAAGGACTTTCTGCGCGCAGGGCGCGCCCACCTCACCAGTCTCGAGTTCAAGGTGTTCCGCGGCGGCAAGGTGCTGGTGCTCCGCTACGACGAGCCGATCGACGCGTGAGGAGGTGCCGGGGTTTCAGCGCAACGCGCTGAGGCTTGCCTACGGGGACGTGTCGTCGAGCAGGTGGTCGATCTTCGGGTGATGCTCCGGCGACCCGCTCGCGGGGCGCATCCAGGCGACACTGATGACGCCCGCCGAGATGAGCACGACGAGCAGCACCGCCACCGCGACGATCGGCGAATTGCCGAGCAGCGCGACGCCGAAGCCGAGCGACATGCAGAGTAGGATGGCGAAGAGCACGTTGGCATGGGCAACGCTTCGCTCCCTCGGTGGCAATGTGGAGTTGAGTGGTGCGGAACCGCCGCTCACGCCGCCAACGAGCTGAACACGACTGTCGCCTGCCATGGGAACCTCCTTCGAGCCTCCCCCCCGGATATCGGCCGCCGTCTGACTCCGTACGTGCGGAATCTGGCGAGTGGACCGGCCACTCGCCTGTGAGTCATTATTATGGATCCAGAACAAGAGGCGCGCCAGGTAGAGTCTGCCCGTGACGACGAGGCGGACCGAGGGCCAGGCGCGCGACCTGGAGGCGACAGGTGCCGCTCCTGGTGCGCGCCCCGGCGCCAAGCGCGCCTTCGCCGACGCCCTTTCCATCGGCGAGCTCCGTGAAACCATCTTGCGGCGCATCATGCGCGCGTCTTGTGTCGTCGGTTCGTGCGCGATGGGGTTCGCTATCCTGTTCGTCCGACCTTTCCAGACCGACGGTGCTTTGGTGGGCGCCGCCGCCCTGGTCATTGTCTTCGCCTCGACGCTATTGCCGCCGCGGTTCACGGTGCTTTCCGTGATCTATCCGTGGGCGATGACGCTCACGGGGGCGGGCCTGGCGTTCACGATGGGACCCAAACCCGAGCCGTTCCTCCTCGTTTGCGGGGGTCTCTTCATCGGCTCGCTCGCGCTCGAACGCTCGAAGCTCTTGTGGCTGTCGCTCATCATGCTCGGGACGAGCGCTGCGGCGGCTTTCTACTCGGTCGTTCCGTTCACCCCCGTCGCGCGGACGGTCTGGCTCAACGGGCTCTTCGCGATGCTGTCGGTGGTGCTGCCCGCGTCGATCGCCGGCAGAATGATCGTGAACGCGCTGGCCTCGGCGCTCGCGGAGCGCACGGCGCTCGTGCGCGACCTGATGGCGGAAAGTCGCGAACGGGAAAGCACTGCCTTGGCGCTCGAAGCGACGCGCTCGCAGCTCACCCACGCGCAAAAGATGGAGCTCGTCGGCCAAATGGCGGGCGGCATCGCGCACGACATGAACAATGCCCTCACGGCCATCATGGGCGGAGCGTCCCTGCTCGACGAGAGCGCGGGCGAGATGCGCGAGCAAATTCAAGAGGCTGCGGCGCATGCCGCCAAGCTCACGCACCAATTGATGGTGTTCACTCGGCGCGACACGAGCCAGCCCGTCCCCTTGGACTTGAGCGCGACCATCGCCGAGCAGCTCAAGGCGGTACGACGGCTTCTCAGCAGTGACATCACGCTGAACTCGGCCTTGCCGAGCGAACCCGTCCCCGTGGTGGCCGATCCGACGCACGTCTTGCAGGTGCTGCTCAATCTGACGAGCAATGCGCGGGACGCGATGGGCACGGCCGGGACCTTGACCCTGTCGCTCGAGCACGACAAAGCGCGTCACCAGGCCGTTCTCGTCGTGAGCGACACCGGGAGCGGTATTCCGGAAGCCGTGCGCGGCCGGATGTTCGAGCCGTTCTTCACCACCAAGCCGGCGGGCAAGGGCACCGGGCTCGGGCTCGCGAACGTGCAGCAATTGGTGCTCGCCATGGGCGGTTCCGTCGAGGTCGAGAGCGAGCTGGGGAAGGGGGCCACGTTTCGCGTGACCGTCCCGACCACGGCAGCGCCGATCCGGAAGCCGACGCCCGATGTGCCCCGGCAGCGCGAGCGCTCGGGCACCATCCTCGTCGTCGACGACGACGTTCGGGTGCGTGCCACGGTGTACGTGTCGCTCGAGCGGCTCGGCTACCAGATGCTCGAGGCCTCGTCGCCGGAAACGGCAGAGGCCCTGCTTGCGCGCTCGACCCACAAAGTCGATCTCCTGTTGACGGACGTCGTGCTCGCGAGTGGGGGCGGCGCCAAAGTGATCGAGGTGGTGAAAGCCAGGTTCCCCGACGTGCGCGTGCTCGTCATGTCCGGCTACAACGACGACGAGACGCTCAGGCGCGGGATCGCCCGGGGCGCTTTCCCGTTCATCGAGAAGCCGTTCACCGCCGACACGCTCGGGCGAGCGGTGGACCGAGCGCTACTCGGTGAATAACCGCCGACGCCGGCGCAGGCTCAGCCCGAGTAGCGCGCCGACGAGGGGGAGCGCTGCGTTCGAGCCCGGGGTGCCCGCTGCCCGGCATCCGCAGCCCGAGCTACGATCGCTCGTCGGATGCTGCGTGGTGCTCGCTCCGGCGCCGCCGCCCGGCATGGACGAGCTTCCGCCTGCACCCGTGGGCGCGCCGCCGCGTCCCGCGCCTCCGGGCTCGCCGCCCGCGCGCCCGGAGGCCGCGCCGGCGGTGTTGACGGCTCCTCCGCTGCCACCCGCGCTCGCGGCGCGTCCGGCCGTCGCTCCTCCGCTGCCGCCATTTTGCCCTCCGCTGCCGCCGTTTCCGCCCGCGCCCGAGCCCGCCGTTCGGCCGCCGTCACCCGTCGCTCCGGCCTTGCCGCCACTCGGTGGCGCGCCGCCCTCACCCGCCTGGCCGCCGCTCGCTGCGTCTTCGGGCACGAACACGAAATCTCGAATCACGATCTCGACGGGCTCGTCGTTCGAGGGCGGCGCATCGAAACACCAGAGGTTCATCCCGAGCGGCAACGCCTGCTGGGGAACGTTCATGCTCGGATTGGGCGGCGCGTAAGTCCAAGTCTCGACCAGACCGGACGTTTCATCGACCGCCACGAGCCCCTCGAGGAGCGAGCTCGTGATGCTCGCGGACGACCAGGCGAAGCGTGATGTGGCCAAGCTTCCGCCCGCAAGCGCGAACGTGAAGCTGTGCTCGCCGATCGTGCTCCCCGACGCGGGATAGTTCGTGAAATCGCCGTTGTCGCCGTTTTCGACGCCCCAGCGCGAATACTCGATGTCGATCTCGTTCGTGCCGTCAGAGCCAATGTTCGCCGATGGCCCGTACGGAAAGAGTCCGAGCACGACGTTCTTGTCGTACGAATCGATCGGTCCGTCGGTCTGCCACTGGTACGTGCCGAAGCCGAGTCGATCGGTCGTGAAGAGCTCCGCGGCGGACCAGGTGTTCCCGTTCTTCGAGATGCGGAGATGCAAGTAGTCTTGCGAATCGACCGTGACGTTGGCAGGCGAGCCCTGGCACACCCCCGCCATTCCGCCCGACGTCACTTCCCAGGTGTGCCCCTTCCACACGATGGACGCTGCGTGACCTGCCGTCGTCGTCGCGAGGACGCCCGCCACGACGAGCCCAGGTACCCACCCGACTACGGCGCGGCGACCCGCGGAGGGCGAACGGGATCCCGGAGACATGTCAGCTACGGTACGCGACCTGGGAAGCACCGTCGAGCGTGCATGGAAATTTTCGGAGAGGCTCAGCGGAGCGTTTCACTCCGCGTCATGTGGTTTGCGAAAATCGAGAGCGTGTAGGTGGCAACGCCCACGACGACCTCGAGCGCCTGACGCGGCGTGAACCCCTGTGCGAAGAAGCGCTCGAGCTCGGCGTCGGATACGGCTCCCTGCGTATCGACGACGCGCTCGGTGAGCTCGGCGAGCGCGCTGAGCTTCGGCTCGGCAATGCCGCGGCGCGCGAGGAGCTGCTCGATGAGCTCGGAGGAAGCGCCGTGTTGTCGTGCCACGTGCCGGTGGATGTCGCGGCACAACCTGCAATCGAGCTTACTGGCGAGCACGAGCGCCACGACCTCGCGCTCGAGGGGCGACAGCGAAGTCTTCTCGAAGACGCCGTGCAAGAGGGCGAAGCCTTCGACGACGGCGGGTGCGGTCGCGTGGCGCGCAGACGCGAGGGGAATGAAGCCGAACCGGCGCTGGGTTTCCTCGAGAAACGGGCGCGCCTCGGGCGGAGCGCTCTCGAGCTGATGGGTGGGGAAGTACTTCGCGCTCGCGGCGGACTTTGCGGAGGGAGAGGGCAGCGTTTCGAGTGAGGTCATGGTTTTTTTGCTCCAATTGGTTGTCAATGCAACTATATGCACCAGGGTCAGCTCTTGCCTTCGAGGTTCGCCAGCATGCGCTTGAGCGTGCGGCGGGTGGTGGCGATGTCGGCTGCCGGAATGCCGGCCAGTAGGTCGTCGACCATGCTGCGCGCTTCGCCCACCAGGGCGCGCCGCAAGCTCCGTCCTCGCTCGGAGAGGTAGACGAGGCGCGCTCGGCCGTCGCTCGTGTCGCGGCGGCGCTCGACGAGCCCCACCTTCTCCATCAAGGTGAGGATGCGGCTCATCGTGGGCAAATCGCGGAATGTGCGCTCCGCGAGCGTCGATTGGGTGACGCCCTCGTTCTGCCACAAGCGGACGAGCACGACCCATTGCTCCGGCGTGAGCTCGACCCCGTGACGCTTGAAGCGCCGGTACATCTGGGCGCGCGACTCCATGTAGACGCGTGCCACCCAGAACCCCAGAGCCTCCTCGAGGACGATGCCGCCGTCGGACGTGAATTGCTGGCCCACGCGACCAACCTAACGCATCTCAATTAGTTGTCAATGCAAGTAAATGAGGGAGCGCGTAGATTTTCACCCATTGACGGCGCGCTCGGTTCGACGGAAGGGGACGGCCACGGGTCGAGTGCTGAGCAGCGCTCGATACACCATCACCAGGAGGCAAAGGGCATGATCAAGACGGGAATTCTGGGTGCGATTGCGTGTCTGCTCGCAGCGGCGACGTTCGGGTGCAGCACCGAAGTCGCTGACGAGAGCCTCGCGCAGCTCGACCAGGCGTCGCACGGCGCCCAGGCGAAGAGCTGCAACAAGAAGAGCTTCCGGGTGGAGAGCCCCGCTTTCGAGGACGGGGACGCCTTGCCCGGTCCGTACACGTGCACGGGTGGAGCGTTCGCGACGGGCGTGACTCCGGAGCTCGACTGGACGAAGGGCCCCAAGGGAACGAAGAGCTACGCCATCGTCCTCCACGATATCAGCCTCACGGATCCGAACCTTGCCTATCACTGGGCTGCCTGGAACATCCCGCACGAGGTGCGCACGCTTCCCGCAGGCATTCCTGGTCTCGACCCGGCGAACCCGACGGCGAGCAATCCCTTTCCCGAGGGGCTGAAGGGTGGACAGCAGGTTCAGGCGCGCGGCGTCGCGCGCTACTTCGCGCCGTGC
>Ga0070682_100000569_pt1 | contig 22756 bp, 15 predicted proteins | sample KBSC63LmetaG_FD_64668 | JGI IMG/M metagenome (GOLD analysis project Ga0070682, IMG submission 64668) | Corn rhizosphere microbial communities from Kellogg Biological Station, Michigan, USA - KBS C6-3L metaG | ecosystem: Host-associated > Plants > Roots > Rhizosphere | place: USA: Michigan...
CACCGGGTGGTGTTCTCCGAGATCACGCCGAAGGCGATCAAGGCCGCCGTGGCCGCGCCGCGCCAGCTGTCGCACGACCTGGTCGACGCGCAGCAGGCTCGCCGCGCGCTGGATTACCTGGTCGGCTTCAACCTGTCGCCGGTGTTGTGGCGCAAGGTGCAGCGCGGTCTCTCCGCCGGCCGCGTGCAGTCGCCGGCGCTGCGCATGATCGTCGAGCGCGAGGAGGAGATCGAGGCGTTCAAGGCGCGCGAATACTGGAGCATCGAAGCCCAGCTGAAGCATGCCGAAGGCGACTTCACCGCCCGTCTTTCCAAGCTCAACGGCAAGAAATTCGAGCAATTCGACCTCACCAACGAAGCCGATGCACACGCCGCCCGCGAGGCGCTGAAGCAGGCCGCGCGCGGCCGCCTCACCGTCAGCGAGGTCAGCTCGAAGGAGCGCAAGCGCCGCCCGGCCGCGCCGTTCACCACCTCCACCCTGCAGCAGGAGGCTGCGCGCAAGCTCGGCTTCACCACCAGCCGCACGATGAAGGTGGCGCAAGGCCTGTACGAAGGCGTGGCGCTGGGCGACGAAGGCAACGTCGGCCTGATTACTTACATGCGTACCGACTCGACCATGCTCGGCGACGACGCGATGGCCGAGTTGCGCCAGCTGATCGCCCGCGACTTCGGCGGCCACGCGCTGCCGGACGCGCCACAGGTGTACAAGACCAAGTCGAAGAACGCGCAGGAAGCGCACGAGGCGATCCGCCCGACCTCGGCGATGCACACGCCGAAATCGGTGGCCGCCTATCTCAACGACGACCAGCGCAAGCTGTACGAACTGATCTGGAAGCGCACCGTCGCCTGCCAGATGATCCACGCCACGTTGAACACGGTCTCGGTGGAATTCGCGCTGCCTGACGTGACCGGCGGCGACGCCTCGTTCCGCGCCAGCGGCACCACCGTGATCGATCCGGGCTTTCTCGCCGTGTACGAGGAAGGCAGCGATCAGAAAAAGGCCGACGACGATGATGAGGGCCGCCGCCTGCCGCGGCTGGAAAAGGGCGAGGCGGTGCCGCTGCACGAGATCGCCGCCGACCAGCACTTCACCGAACCGCCGCCGCGCTATTCCGAGGCCAGCCTGGTCAAGGCGCTGGAGGAATACGGCATCGGCCGTCCGTCGACCTATGCCAGCATCATCCAGGTGCTGCAGAACCGCGAGTACGTGTTCCTCGACAGCCGCCGCTTCAAGCCGACGGACGTGGGGCGCGCGGTCAGCAAGTTCCTCACCCAGCACTTCACCCAGTACGTCGACTACGACTTCACCGCCAAGATGGAAGACGAACTCGACGCGGTGAGCCGCGGTGAGGAGGCCTGGGTGCCGCTGATGGAGCGCTTCTGGCAGCCGTTCAAGCAGCAGGTGGATGAGAAGACCGAGTCGGTCGATCGCGGCGAGGCCACCGGCGCGCGCGAGCTGGGCAGCGACCCGAAGACCGGCAAGCCGGTGTTCGTGCGGCTGGGCCGGTTTGGACCGTATGCGGCGATCGGCGACAAGGACAGCGACGAGAAACTGCAGTTCGCCTCGTTGCGCCCGGGCCAGAGCATGCACACCATCACCCTGGCCGAGGCGCTGGAGCTGTTCAAGCTGCCGCGCAAGCTTGGCCAGGCCGAGAATGGCGACGAAGTCAGCGTGGCGATCGGCCGCTTCGGCCCGTTCGTGAAGCAGGGCGGCACCTACGCCTCGCTGAAGCCCGAGGATGATCCGTACACGATCGAGTTGCCGCGCGCGCTGCAGATCGTGCAGGAAAAACTCGAGATGCTGGCGAACCGGCTGATCCTCGACTTCGGCAACGGCGTGCAGGTGCTCAACGGCCGCTATGGCGCCTACATCACCGACGGCGAGAAGAATGCGCGCATCCCGAAAGAGCAGGAGCCGAAGGAGCTGACGGAGAAGCAGTGTCTCGAACTGCTGGCGGCCGCACCGGCGCGCAAGCCGGGCCGTTTCGGCAAGAAGGGCGCAACGAAGAAAGCCGCCGCGAAAAAGGCGGCGCCGGCCAAAAAGGCGGCAGTGAAGAAGACCGCGACCAAGAAGACCGCCACGAAGAAGACGGCTTCCAAAAAGACGACCACGAAGAAAGCCGCGGCCAGAAAGACGACGACCGGGAAGGTTGAGGCCTGAGTGCTTCAACGCTTCACCCTCGCCGAACTCGACACCGCCGCCGCGCTGCTGCACGACGGCGGCGTGCTGGGCTATCCGACCGAAGCGGTGTTCGGGTTGGGCTGCGACCCGCACGACCGGGCCGCGTTCGGGCGCGTGTTCGCGCTGAAGCAGCGCCCGGCGACCCAGGGCGTGCTGCTGATCGCCGCGGATTTCGGCCAGGTCGAGCGCTACATCGATCTGGCCGCGGTGCCGGGTGAGATCCTGCGGCAGGTGCGGAGGAGTTGGCCGGGCCCGCATACATGGGTTTTCCCGCGTTCAGCCGCGGTGCCGGGCTGGGTGGCCGGTGCGCATGCCGGGGTTGCGCTACGGGTCACCGCACACGAACCGGCCGCCGCGTTGTGCCGCGCGTTCGGCGGCGCGCTGGTATCGACCAGCGCGAACCCGCACGGCCAGCCGCCGGCGCGCGACGCGAACGTGGTGGCCCGCTATTTCGGCGACGCGCTGGATGGCCTGCTGGATGCCCCGCTGGGCGGCCAGAGCGGCCCCACGACGATCCGCGACGCGCTGACGGGCGCTATCATCCGCGCCTGAGCGCCGCCGCTTGAGCGTTTGGGGAACAGGGGTTCGCCTTTCCGGCGACCCGCCGTGCGGGGTTCGTGGCGGCCATTCACGCCGCGGTTCATCGTGCGACGCGATGCTGTAGCGCATGACTTGTCGAAACCAGGGAGAGCACCGTTTGCTAATCGTCCAGGACATCCGCCCGCGCGTGGCGCGGCTCCCGCTGCTGGGCGCGGCCGATCCGGCACGCGTCGTGGCGTGGCGCCATGGCGAGCCGGTCGGCGCGGCGCAATTCCTGGCCAGCGTGCAGGCCGTGGCGGCGACCTTGCCGGACGCGCCGGCGGCGGTGAACCTGTGCGAGGATCGCTACGCCTTCCTGGTGGCGTTCTGCGCCCTGGTGCTGCGCGGCCAGGCCAACCTGCTGCCGTCCTCCCGTGCGCGCCAGGCGGTGGATGAGGCGATGGCTGCGTGCCCGGGTAGCTACGCGTTGGGCGAGCAGGCGCTGGATCCGGCGCCGCGCGGCTACTGCAAACTGCCGCCGCTGGACGCTCCCGCCGCGATGCCGGGCGAACCGGATTGGCCGTCGATTCCCGTCGATCAGGTTGTGGCGATCGGCTACACCTCCGGCTCCACCGGCAAACCGAGCGCCAGCGCGAAGACCTGGGGCAACTTCCACGCCAGCAATGCCGGCAATCTGGCCATGCTGCGCGTGGTGCTGGGCCGTCGCTTCGAGCTCGTCGCCACGGTGCCTTCGCAGCACATGTACGGCATGGAGACGTCGGTGCTGCTGCCGCTGCTCGGCGACGTCGGCGTGCAGACGGGGCGCCCGTTCTTTCCCGCCGACGTCGCGGCCGCGCTGGCCGAGGTACCGGCGCCGCGGCTGCTGGTGACCACGCCGGTGCACCTGTGCGCCCTGGTCGAGTCGGGCGTGGCGCTGCCGCCGGTGGCGGCGATGCTGTCCGCCACGGCGCCGCTGTCGGTCGAGCTGGCACGGGCTGCCGAGCAACGCTTCGGCGCGCCCCTGCTCGAAGTATTCGGTTCCACCGAGACCTGCGTATTCGCCAGCCGCCGGCCGACGGCGGGCGAGGAGTGGTCGCTGTACGACGGCGTCGACCTGCATCCGCAGCCGGACGGCACCGCGATCGGCGCACCGCAACTGGATCAGCCGGCGGTGCTGGCCGACATCGTCAGCCTGTCGCCCGACGGGCGGCGCTTCCGCCTGCGCGGTCGGCACGCCGACCTGCTGGAGATCGCCGGCAAGCGTGCCTCGCTGGGCGACCTCAATCGCCGTCTGCTGGCGGTCCCCGGCGTGCGCGACGGCGTGGTGTTCCAGCTCGAGGACGGCGACGCGCTGGATGTGCACCGCATCGCCGCGCTGGTGGTGGCGCCGGGGTTGGACGAGCACGCCATCCTCGAAGCCTTGCGGGGTGCGATCGATCCGCTGTTCCTGCCGCGCCCGCTGAAGCGGGTCGACGCGTTGCCGCGCAACGAGACCGGCAAACTGCCGCGCGCCGCCTTGCTGGACATGCTGCACCGGCACGGCTGACCGCTCGGGCGCCGCACGAACGACGGACTGCAGCCGCTACAATGGGCGATTGCGCCGGGTGGCGCGCGGGAGTGCAGCGATGAAGGTTCTGGTGATCGGCGCCGGCGGGCGCGAGCACGCGCTGGCCTGGAAGCTGGCGCAGTCGCCGCAGGTGGACGAGGTGATCGTGGCGCCCGGCAATGCCGGCACCGCGCGTGAACCGGGCGTGCGCAATGCCGATGTCGCCGTGAACGATCTCGATGGCCTGCTGCAACTGGCGAAGCGCGAAAGGATCGGCCTGACCGTGGTCGGCCCCGAGGTGCCGCTGGTGGCCGGCGTGGTCGACCGGTTTCGCGCCGCCGGCCTGCGCATCTTCGGGCCGCGTGCGATCGCGGCGCAGCTGGAAGGCTCCAAGGCGTTCGCGAAGGACTTTTTGCAGCGGCACAACATCCCCACCGCGCACTACGCGGTGTTCACCGAGTTGAATCCCGCGCTGGCCCACGTGCGTCGGCACGGCGCGCCGATCGTGATCAAGGCCGACGGCCTGGCCGCCGGCAAGGGCGTGGTGGTGGCGCTGACCCTGGCTGACGCGGAACTGGCGCTGCACGACATGCTGGGCGCACACAGCTTCGGCGATGCCTCGGCGCGGGTGGTGATCGAAGAGTTCCTCGACGGCGAGGAAGCCAGCTACATCGTGATGAGCGACGGCAGCCACGTGCTGCCGATGGCTTCCAGCCAGGATCACAAGCGCCGCGACGAGGGCGACCTCGGGCCGAACACCGGCGGCATGGGCGCGTATTCGCCGGCGCCGGTGGTCACCCCCGAGGTCGAGCAGCGCATCCTCAAGGAAGTGATCGAGCCGACCCTGCACGGCATGGCCGCCGAAGGCGCCCCGTTCATCGGCTTCCTCTACGCGGGGCTGATGATCGACAAGTCGGGCGCGCCGAAGGTGATCGAGTTTAACGTGCGCTTCGGCGATCCGGAAACCCAGCCGATCATGCTGCGGCTGAAGTCCGACCTGGTCGACCTGATCGAGGCGGCGCTGGACGGCCGTCTGGAGAACGCCCGCGCCCGCTGGGATGCCCGCCCGGCCATCGGCGTGGTGATGGCAGCCGCCGGCTATCCGGCGCGCGTGCGCAGCGGCGACGTGATCGATGGCCTGGACGCCGCCGTCGCGAATGACGTGAAAGTGTTCCATGCCGGCACCGCGCTCGACGCGCAGGGGCGCGTGGTAACTGCCGGTGGCCGCGTGTTGACCGTGTGCGCGCTGGGCGGCGACCTGGCCGCGGCGCGCGAACGCGCGTACGCTGCGGTCGCCCGCCTGCGCTACGACGGCGCGTTCCATCGGCGGGACATCGCCCATCGCGCCCTGCATCGACGCTGAAAGGCGTACGGCTGCGCATGGCGGTCGGTGGCGGGGATTGACTTTTCCGCTCCGCCACTTTTGCGATATGCTTGGAAGCTCCCCCGCGTAGAGTCGTGGCGCCACAACGCCTGAGCGACCACGTGCCGCGTTCACGTAGATGAGGTTTTTGGCATGCGCAAGACGGTTTTGTCGCTGGTATCGGTCGCTGCTCTGGCTTTGGCTGGCTGCCACGGTTCCCCCTCCGGCGAGCAAGCCGGCCATGGCGACCCCACGACCGCCGAGAGCGCGGCGAAGGTTGCGATTCCCAGCGAGGTCAGCGGCACCATTTCGCTGCGCGAAGGCTCCCCGCAGCCGTCCGACAAGGCGACCCTGGTGCTGAACCTGGCCGATGTCTCCTCCAGCGCCGCGGGTTCCGCGCCGCTGGCCACCAGGACCTCGCCCGCCGGCACGTTCCCGCAGTCGTTCAAGCTCGCCTTCAATCCGGCCGACGTGAAGCCGAATGACCTCTACGTGGTGCAGGCCATCCTCACCGACGGCGATCGCCATTACATGATGCCGATCCAGGCGCCGGTGCTGGCCAAGGGCAGCAAGAACGACGCCGTGTCGATCCAGCTGGTGGCCCAGCAGACGCCGGGCGAGAAGCTGCTGAGCGCGTTCGACGACGAACAGAAGCAGCTCGGCGCGATGAAGGTCAGCCACGGCACCAAGCTGGAGAAGGATGCCTCGCGCGGCTGGCAGCTGTTCCGCCAGGAAGGCCAGATCCAGTTCATCCGCGAGCTGGTCGAGTACACCAAGGATGGCTTCACCAGCACCGACTACGCCTACAACGACGGCAAGCCCTGGGCGATCGTGCAGCAGCACATGCCGAGCCGCGATGGCAAGCCCACCTCCATCGACCGCGTCGGCTGGAGCGAGGACGGCACCCTCGTGCTCAGGCAGCATCAGGTCGGCAGCGACGTGCAGCCGCTCGATCCGGCCGAGGCGGCGAAGCTGAAGGATGAGGCCATGACCATCCTCGGCCTGGCCACCCACGGCAAGAACAAGTAGGACGTCCAGGCGTCCAGACGTCCGAAAGAAAAAGGCCGCCGGGTTCTCCGGCGGCCTTTTTCGTGGGGGTGAACCGCGTCGTCAGAACTTGACCCGGAACCCCATGTTGAAACTGTTGATCTTCTGGCTGGTGTCGCTGAAACGCCCGCTGTAGCCGATCCAGCTGGTGACCATCGGCGTGAGTTCGGCCGACAGCCCGAGCGCCACGTTGCCCCAGGCCTTGTCCGGGACGAATCCGCCGATCGCGAACGAGCCGTTCATCGAGTTGAGCCCGGCGCTGACGCGGCGAATGGTGTCGGCCTTGGCGTCGCGGTTCCACGCCAGTTCGGCATACGGCGCCATGACCAGGTTGGCGACCTGCCAGCGGCCCTGCAGGCGCCAGCCCAGGCGGCCGACGAAGGCCTGCCGATGCTGGCGGCCGAACCACATGGCGGTCGCATCGTCGCCGCGCTCGCGGTAGCCGTTGACCGTGATGTCCTGCCAGTCCACGCCGGCAAAGGGCCCGGTCTTGATGTCGTCCAGGGTGAACCACCAGCCGCCGCTCGCGCCAACGCCGTAATGCGAGCCGTCGGTGTCGCCGATTTCGCGAATCTGTGCCGCACCCGCCAGGAAGCTGCGCTCGATATCCTTGAAATCGGTTTGGCCGTAGTGGCCGTAGCCGCCGACGTAGCCGCCGCCGGCGTGATAGGTCACGAAGCCCAGTGCCGAATAGTCGTTCATGCCGTAGCCGCCGCCGCCGCTCATGTGGGTGGCGTCGTGGCCGAAGCCGAACGCCACGCCGGTCGACACGTGGTCGCTGGCCTTCCAGTCGTAGCCGAGCGTGATGTGGGTGTTGTTGCTCTTCAGCGCCGGCGAACCGGAGGTGGCGTCGAAGCGCTGCTGGGCATAGCCGATGTTGACGAAGGCACGCGTCCCCTCGCCCAGGCTGTCCTTGACCGTCTGCGCGTCGAGGCTGCTGATGTGGGCATTGACGGCGGCCAGCGGCGCCTCGGGCAGCAGCGAGATCTGCTGCGGCGCCTGCAGCTCCGACAGCACGACCTGCGCCAGCATGGCGTGCGCGGCGGTGGTCGGGTGCACGCCGTCGGCGAACAGGTAGTTCTGGTTCGCCCCGGCCGCGACCAGGGTGTTGCCGTCGCAGTCATGCGAGCTGGAGGTGGTGCAGGCCGGCGCGGTGACGTTCGCGAAGCCGTACCTGGCCGGGTCGGCCAGCACCTGGTCGAACAGCGCGTAGGCATTCACCGCAAGCGTGCGGTCGCCGAGTCCGGCATTGAGGATCTGGTTGTACGACTGCGACACGTCGGTGAGGAAGCCGCTGATGCCCGGCACCAGCGCCTCGTTCGCCCGGGCCGAGGGCGTGGCGCCGATGTTCGGCAGGTTGAACACCACCAGGTATTGCGCTCCGGCCTGCTTGAGCTGGTTGATCAGCACCAGCTCCTGGCTCGCCGCCGCATTGATGTTGGCGGTGGCCTGCTCCAGCGTCTCGCCGGCGCCGGGGATGATCGTGCCGACGCCGTACTGGGTGGAGTGATAGAAGATGTCGTTCGGCCCGCCCCAGATCATGTACAGGCTGCGCGGATCGGCGCGATGGCCACCAGCCAGGTAACCAGTGACCTGCTGGGTGATCGTCTGGATTTGCGGGGCGGGGTCGCTGTTGGTGGTGATGCCTGCACCGCCATAGGCGTAGTCGCTGCCGCCCAGGCGCGAAGGCTGCAGGTCGAAGCCGAGCTTGCTGGCCACGTTCTGCACGGTGACGGTGCCGGGGTTGGTGGTGAAGCGGGTGTAGTCACCGGCGGTGTTCGGCAGGTTGCCGGCATCGCTGAGGCTGTCGCCGAACACCACGACGTTGTCGAAGGCTGCGTCGCCGGCGTGGGCGATGCCGACGCATCCCATGCCGGTACAGCCGAGGGCCAGCGCCAATGCACTGGCGAGCTTGCGTGGATGGAACATGATGGGCTCCTGTGTTCGTTAACGAGAAGTTAGACGGCGTATCCTGACGCATTCCATACGTGGGCGCATGCTGCGCTGCGACCTGGGGCGTTCATGGCGTCGCGCGGGTCATGCCGATGCCTTCAGCGCTTGATCGCGCGCGACAGTGCATCGGCGAACGCGCTGTTGGCCGGCGCCGTCGCGGGTTTTGTCGCGTTCTCGCGCGGACGGACTCCGCGTCCGTCGCGGCTGCTGCCGCGCGCCTCGCCGCCACCGCGCCCGCCGCGCGCCTGGCCCGGCTCGTCGTCCAGCCGCATGCTGAGGCCGATGCGCTGGCGCGGCAGGTCGATCTCCATAACTTTCACCTTGACGATGTCGCCGGCCTTCACCGCGTCGCGCGGATCCTTGACGAAGCCGTGCGACAGCGCGGAGACGTGCACCAGGCCGTCCTGATGCACGCCGATGTCGACGAAGGCGCCGAACGCGGCCACGTTGGTGACGCGGCCTTCGAGGATCATGCCGGGCTTCAGATCCTTCACGTCCTCGACGCCTTCGGCGAAGCTGGGGGCGACAAACTCGGGGCGTGGGTCGCGGCCGGGTTTTTCCAGTTCCTTGAGGATGTCGCGCACGGTCGGTACACCGAATTTTTCGTCGGTGAACTGCTCGGGTTTCAGGCCGCGCAGGAAGCCGCTGTCGCCGATGATGCTGCGCACCTCGCGGCCGCACTGGGCGATGATCCGCTCGACCACCGGGTACGCTTCCGGGTGCACCGCGCTGGCGTCCAACGGGTTGTCGCCGCCGGATACGCGCAGGAAGCCGGCGCATTGCTCGAACGCCTTGTCGCCCAGCCGCGGCACCTTCAGCAACGCCTTGCGGTTGGCGAACGGGCCGTTGGCGTCGCGATGCTTCACCACGTTCTCGGCCACGCTGGCGCTGAGGCCGGCCACGCGCGACAGCAGCGCGGCGGAGGCGGTATTCACGTCCACGCCGACGGCGTTGACACAATCCTCGACGCGGGCATCCAGCGCGCGCGCCAGCTTGATCTGGTTGACGTCGTGCTGGTACTGACCCACGCCGATCGCCTTCGGCTCGATCTTCACCAGCTCGGCCAGCGGATCCTGCAGGCGGCGGGCGATCGACACCGCGCCGCGCAGGCTCACGTCGAGGTCGGGGAATTCCTTCGCCGCGGTTTCCGAGGCGGAATACACCGAGGCACCGGCCTCGCTGACGACGATTTTCGACAGCTTGGCGTCCGCGAGTTTCTTGATCAGTTCGCCGGCCAGCTTGTCGGTCTCGCGCGAGGCGGTGCCGTTGCCGATGGCGATCAGATCCACGTGGTGCTGCTTGCACAGCCGGGCCAACGACACCAGCGATTCGTTCCACTGCCGCCGCGGTTCCAGCGGGTAGATCGTGTCAGTGGCCAGCAGCTTGCCGGTGGCATCGACCACCGCCACCTTGCAGCCGGTGCGGATGCCCGGATCCAGTCCCATCACGGTCTTGGCGCCGGCGGGCGCGGCCAGCATCAGGTCTTTCAGGTTGTCGCCGAACACGCGGATCGCCTCATCCTCGGCGCCTTCGCGCACGCGGCCGAACAAGTCGAGGGTGAGGTGCAGGTGCAGCTTCACGCGCCAGGTCAGGCGCACGGTCTCGCGCAGCCAGGCATCGGCGGCGCGGCCCTGGTTGCGGATGTTGGCGTGCGCGGCGACGCGGCCCTCGCCTTCGACATGGCCCTGCTCGCTGTCGACGGCGGGGGCGAGTTCCAACTCGATTACCCCTTCGTTGCGGGCGCGCATCAAGGCCAGCAGGCGGTGCGAGGGGATCTTGCCGATCGGCTCGACGTGGTCGAAATAGTCGCGGAATTTCGCGCCTTCGTTTTCCTTGCCTTCGACCACTTTGGCGCGGATCTGTCCCTGCGCCCACAGCCAGTCGCGCAGCTCGCCAACCAGATGCGCATCTTCGGCGATCGATTCCATCAGGATCGCGCGCGCGCCATCGAGCGCGGTGCGCACGTCGGCGATGCCCTTGTCTGTATCAACGAAGGCTTCGGCGACGGTTTCCGGGGTTTGCGTGGGATCCTCGCGCAGGCCCAGCGCTAGCGGCTCCAGCCCCGCTTCGCGGGCGATCTGCGCCTTGGTGCGGCGCTTCGGCTTGTACGGCAGGTACAGATCCTCCAGCCGCGCCTTGGTGTCGGCGCTGAGCAGGTCGGCCTTCAATGCATCGCTGAGCTTGCCCTGTTCCTCGACGCTGGCCAGGATCGCGGCGCGGCGTTCTTCCAGTTCGCGCAGGTAGCGCAAGCGCTCTTCCAGCAGGCGCAGCTGGGTGTCGTCGAGGCCGCCGGTGACTTCCTTGCGGTAGCGCGCGATGAACGGCACGGTGGCGCCGCCGTCGAGCAGATCCACGGCGGCACGCACCTGTTCGGTCTTGGCGGCGATGTCGTGCGCAATGCGTTGTTCGATGCTGGGCATGGGTGGGGGCGGTTCCTGGCGGCGGCATAGTGCGCCGGATGAAAGGGTCAAGCGGTCGATGATACCAAGCGCCTGCCACGACGCCGACACGCCAACGAAAACGGCGCCGCGGGTCGACCGCGGCGCCGTATCGTGAGCAAGGCGGAATCAGGCGCTGAACGAATTGCCCTTGCTGGTCGAGGCGGCGTCCGCCTTGAATTCGCTGGCGCGGCCGTTCAACACCAGGGTGCTGCAGATCATGTCATGCAGACCCTGCTTGCGCCGAGTCCAGCCAACCATCAGGAAGCCGATGCCGACGATGAGCGCGCTGAGAATTTTGGCCAGGTAGCGCCCCAGCGCCCGCGGGAAGCTGATGCGCCGGCCTTCGAGGTCGGTGACCCGGATGCCGAGCGCCAGCTTGCCCAGCGTAGCCTGCCACGGCGAGCTTTCGCACACCGCAAAGTAGAGCCATACCAGCACGCCGGTGACGAGCAGCCCCATGCCCATGGTGGCGTAATACTGCTCGTAGGCGGCGAGCATCGCTTCCGCGTTGCCGGGCGCCGCGAGCATCGCCTGCTTCATTGCCTCCTGCGCCGCATCGTTGCCCATCGACTTCATGATGAGCATTTGCGGGATATACAGCACGATCCAATCCAGAATATAGGCGGCCACCCGCTTCCAGAAGCCGGCGTGATCCTCCAGCACGGCAGCGGTGGTCTGCGGCAGGGCCTGCAGCGGGGTGTCGGGCGCCGCATAGGGATTGTCGGCCGCCGGGCTTGCCGCCGGCACGGCGTCGCGGAACAGCACCGACAGCGGCTGCCAGTCGGCCAGGCCTTCGTACCAGGCGAGATCGGTCGGGCTGACCTTGCCGCTGCGCAGCCACTCGCGCACGTCGTCTTCTTTGTAAGGGCCATGCCGTTCGCCGTCGCGGCCGATCCAGATCTCCATCGCGTACTCCCCATGCCGGTCAAAGTCGCATGATGCCATGAGTCCGCTCGCTGGCCACGGGCCAGGAGTCATCCGGATTGGGGCAAGCGGGTCGGGGCAGGCCCTGGGAATCAGGCCGCGTCGCGGCGCTTCAGGTGCACCAGCAGTAGCGAGACGGCGGCCGGGGTCACGCCACTGATGCGGGCCGCCTGGCCAAGCGTGGCCGGCAGCGTGCGCTTGAGCTTGAGCAGCACCTCGGCCGACAGGCCGCGCACCCGGTCGTAGTCGAAGCCGTCGGGGATGGCGGTGTGCTCGTGGCGACGCTGGCGCTCGATTTCCTCGCGCTGGCGTTCGAGATAGCCGGCGTACTTCACCTGCACTTCGACCTGGCTGGCCACGTCCGGGCGCTCGACCGGCGGGCCGAACGCATCGACGCGGGTGAGCCTGGCGTAGTCCAGTTCGGGCCGGCGCAGCAGTTCGATCGCGCTGGTCTCGCGACTTACCGTCACGCCCAGCTCGCGCTGCACCGCCATGCCCAGGGCGTTGTTCGGTGCGGCCCACAGCGCGCCGAGGCGGCGGGTTTCGCGTTCGACCGCGTCACGCCGGGCGAGCAGCGCGTCGTAGCGCGCCTGCGGCACCACACCGAGTTCGAAGCCCTTTTCGGTCAGGCGAAAATCGGCGTTGTCCTCGCGCAGATGCAGCCGGTATTCGGCGCGCGAGGTGAACATGCGATACGGCTCGATGGTGCCGTTGCTGGTCAGGTCGTCGATCAGCACGCCGGTATAGGCCTCGTCGCGGCGCGGATACCACGGTGCCTCGCCGCGCACGCCACGCGCCGCGTTGAGGCCGGCGATCAGGCCTTGCGCGGCGGCTTCCTCGTAACCGGTGGTGCCGTTGATCTGGCCGGCGAAGTACAGGCCGGGGATCGCCTTGGTCTCCAGCCACGGGTTGAGTCCGCGCGGGTCGAAATAGTCGTATTCGATCGCGTAGCCGGGGCGGGTGATGTGGGCGTTTTCGAAACCCTTGATCGAACGCACCAGCGCCAGCTGCACGTCGAACGGCAGCGAGGTGGAGATGCCGTTGGGGTAGATCTCGAAGGTGTCCAGCCCTTCCGGCTCGATGAAGATCTGGTGCGAGGATTTCTCCGCGAAGCGCACCACCTTGTCCTCGATCGACGGGCAGTAGCGCGGGCCGATACCCTCGATCTGGCCGGTGTACAGCGGCGAGCGATCCAGCGCGCCGCGGATCAGCTCGTGCGTCCGTTCGGAGGTGTGGGTGATCCAGCAGCTGACCTGGCGCGGGTGCTCGGCGCGCGTACCAAGGTAGGAGAACACCGGCGCGGGATCGTCGCCGTGCTGCTCTTCCAGCTCGCTGAAGTCGATGCTGCGCAGGTCGATGCGCGGTGGCGTGCCGGTCTTCAGCCGATCCGCCGCCACCGGCAGCTCGCGCAGCTTCGCCGCCAGCGCGCTCGACGGCGGATCGCCAGCGCGGCCGCCGGCGTACTGCGCCTGGCCGATGTGGATCTTGCCGGCGAGGAAGGTGCCGACGGTCAGCACCACGCTGCGGGCGCGGAACGACAACCCCATCTGGGTGACCACGCCGCAGACGCGGCCGTGTTCGATGATCAGGTCGTCCACCGCCTGCTGGAACAGATCCAGGTTGGACTGGGTTTCCACAATGTGGCGGACCGCCGCCTTGTACAGCGCCCGGTCGGCCTGGCAGCGGGTGGCGCGCACGGCCGGGCCCTTCGATGCATTCAACGTGCGCCACTGGATGCCGGCGCGATCGGCGGCATGCGCCATGGCGCCGCCCAGCGCGTCGATCTCCTTCACCAGGTGGCCCTTGCCGATGCCGCCGATGGCGGGGTTGCAGCTCATCTGGCCGATCGTCTCGATGTTGTGGCTGAGCAGCAGCGTGCGCGCGCCGGTGCGCGCGGCGGCCAGCGCGGCCTCGGTGCCGGCGTGGCCACCGCCGATGACGATGACGTCGTAGTGAGTCGGGTGGTGCATCAAACTGACCTGAGCGCGCAAAAAGTGACGAAACGGGGCGCTATGGTAGCGCCATCATCCATTCGCCGAAGATCCGCGGGCTGTGGCATGGATGATGCTTCATCCGGCTTGCACTTTCATGGGCAGACGCTGCGCGAGGATCGCGCGCCGAGGTCGAGCGGACAGGGGTTCGATCGCGTACCGTGGGAGGAAGCAAGACGGCACCTTCGGGTGCCGTCGTCTTTTGCGTGGCGCGCGGGCGACCGGATTCGCCGCACCGGCCCGAAAACACGAAGCCCCGCGGGGTCGGGGCCGCGGGGCTTCGGGTTTGTAGATCTGGCGCCAGGCGGTCTCAGGAACAGGGGGAATCCAGGATGACCGTATTGCCGGGCGCCAGAAACCGGAATATGCAGGTGTGCCAACGCAGTGAAGCTCGGTGTCGATCTTTACCGGAAACGCGTGAACAAGGGGTGACTGAAACGGATTTTTGTGCCGGGTGGCGGCAACAGCTGACGCTGGACGTCAGTGTCGCGGCGGGCGCCGGGAGGCGGCTGTGACGGCGATCACACATTGGCACGACTGATGCTTCTTCATCACTACCTACCCACCCGGACACCCAGGAATTCGCCATGGACATGAGCTTCGATTTCCAGCCTGTTTACCCCCATCACGATCTGCTGGTCGAGATCGGCGAGGTGGAAATGGCGATGGATCATCTGTACGAATACGACCTCGACGAGCGCGACTCGCTGCAGCCCGACCTGGAGTCGCGCATGCAGAGCCTGCTCGAAGCGCTCGATCACCTGGCCATCTGAATGCGTACCCCGCGCCCGTGCGTGGCATCGTCGCCGCGCACGCCAGGCAAGGGGGAATTCGCATCGACCGCGCGGGCTGCGGCGTGCAACGCTAGTGATTCAGCACGTTGCCGATGATTTCGCCCAGGTTGCGCGACAAGCCGGCACGCCCGGCCAGCTCCGCGATTGCCGCCTGCGCCTGCGCCCGGCGCCCCGGTTCCAGCCGTTGCCAGCCGTTGAACGCCGTTGCCAGCCGCGCCGCGACCTGCGGATTGAGCGCATCCAGCGCGCCCAGGCGCTCGGTCAGGAAGCGATAGCCGGCGCCATCGCGGCGATGGAACCCGCTCGGGTTCGCCCGCACGAACGTCCCCAGCAATGACTGCACCCGGTTCGGGTTTTGCAAAGTGAAGGCCGCGTCCTTCTCCAGCTTCATCACGCGTGGCAGCGCCGCCTTGCCGGGAAGCTGCGCCTGCACGGCAAACCACTTGTCCAGCGCCAACGCGTTGCCGGCGTAACGCTGGCGATAATCCGCCAGCGCCTGTTCGCCCTCGCTGCCCTGGCCGCGCGCCAGCACGGCGACGGCGGCGATGCGATCGGTCATGCCGGGCGCGTCGCGGTACTGGGCGGCGGCCAGTTCCAGCGCTCGTTCGCCGGCGCACCGTTCCAGCAATTCCAGCAGCCGGCGCTTGAGCCGGCGCCGCGCCTGGCTCGGCGCATCCAGCGCGATCGAGGTGTGCGTGGCCAGCGTTCGATAACGCTGCTCCAGCGCGTCGGCGCCCAGCCGTTGGGCCAGTTGCCGCTGCAATGCCTGGCGCAGTTCGTGGATGCGCTCGGGGTCGACGGCGCTCTCGCGTTCGGCCAGTTCGATCTCGCCCGGCGGGGTGAGCAGGTCGGCCAGCAGCGCGTCTTCCACGCGATCGTCGTCGAACAGCTGCACCAGCGCATCGCACCAGGCCTGCAGCGACTCGTCGGCGGTGCCGTCGCGCAGGTTCTCGCAGGCACGCAGGGCCAGCAGCTGGCCCGCTTCCCAGCGATTGAAGCCGTCGGGATCATGAGCCAGCAGCAGAGCGAGTTCGGCCGGCGTGTAGTCGCACTCCAGGATCACCGGGGCGGAGAATCCGCGCAGCAGCGACGGCACCGGTGCCGAGTCGATGCCGGCAAAGACCAGATCCTGCTCGGCCTGATCCAGCACCACTACGCGCTCGCGGGCCTCGTCGGCCGGTGCGCCGGCCAGTTGCAACGGCAACATCCCGCCGGTGGCGGAGAACAGTGCCAGCTTGACCGGGATCGGCAGCGGCGCCCGCGCCGGCTTGCCGGCCGCATGCTGGCTCAGAGTCAGCGTGTATTCGCGCCGCGCCGCGTCGTAGCGGCCGTGCGCGCGCAGCCGCGGCGTGCCGGGCTGGCCATACCAGGCCAGGTAGGGCATCACGTCGGTACCGTTCGCCTCGCCCAGTGCGGCGAGGAAATCCTCCAGCGTGGCGGCGCGGCCGTCGTTGCGCTCGAAGTAGCGATCCATGCCGCGGCGGAAACCATCCCGGCCCAGCGCGCCGGCGAGCATGCGCACCAACTCGGCGCCCTTCTCGTACACGGTGGCGGTGTAGAAGTTGTTGATCTCGCTGTATTGCCCGGGGCGCACCGGGTGCGCCAGCGGGCCGGCGTCCTCGGGGAACTGCGCGCGACGCAGCAGGGACACGTCCTCGATGCGCTTCAGCGAAGCGGAGTTCATGTCGGCCGAAAAACTTTGCTCGCGGAACACGGTGAGCCCTTCCTTCAGCGACAGCTGGAACCAGTCGCGGCAGGTCACCCGGTTGCCGCTCCAGTTGTGGAAGTACTCGTGCGCGACCACCGCCTCGACATGGCGATACTCGTCGTCGGTGGTCGAATCCGGATCGGCCAGCAGGTATTTCGCGTTGAAGATGTTGAGGCCCTTGTTCTCCATCGCGCCCATGTTGAAGTCGTGGGTGGCGACGACATGGAACACGTCGAGGTCGTAGTTGCGGCCGTAGACCTGCTCGTCCCAGCGCATCGCGCGCTCAAGCGCATCCAGCGCGTAGTGGCAGCGTTCGATCGCGTCGGCCTCGGCCCAGATCTTCAGTTGCACGGCGCGGCCGTCGGCGGTGCGGTAGTCGCGGTCGATGGGTTCCAGCCGGCCGGCAACCAGGGCGAACAGGTAGCTCGGTTTCGGATGCGGGTCGGCGAAGCGAGCCCAGTGCCGGCCGCCCTCGAGTTCGCCGGCACCATCGGGGTTGCCGCCGGCGAGCAGCACCGGAAAGCGTGCGCGATCCGCGCGCAGGGTCACTGCGTAGATCGACAGCACGTCGGGGCGGTCGGGGAAGAAGGTGATGTGGCGGAAGCCCTCGGCCTCGCATTGGGTGAGCAGGAAGCCGGTCTCGCGCGGGCCGGACAGGTACAGGCCTTCCAGCGCGGTGTTGGCGGCCGGGTGCACGCGCACTCGCGTTTCCAGCACGCTGCCGTCGCGCACGCCATCGACTTCGAGCACGCTGCCGTCGTAGCGGTAGCTGTCGGCGGGAAGCTGCCGGTCGTCCAGCGTGATCGACAGCAACTGCAGGTTCTCGCCGTCCAGCCGCAGCGGTTCGTCTTGCGCAGGATCGCGCTGCAGGCGCAGCCGTGCGGAGATTTCGCTGGCGTCGATGCCGAGATCGACGTCCAGCTCGATCGACTCGACCCGCCACGCGGGCGCGCGGTAATCGCGCAGCCGGATCACGGCGGGTTCTTGCTGGGAAAGTGCATGCATGTCGGGGAAACAACGTGGATGGGGGACGGATCAGGCTAACATGGGCGGGTTCAACGGCAGGAGAATCCGGTGACAGCTTCTGACTCGGCACGATTCGGCGTGGAGCGTTCCTGGCTGGGCGACCAGGCCATCGTGGTGTTGCACGATCACGCGGGTGATCGCCATGTGCGCATCGCGCTGCACGGTGCCGCCCTGCTCGGTTTCGAGGTGCCGTTCGGCGGCGCCCGGCATGACCTGGCCGACGGCTACCGCGATGCGGACGAGGTGCGCCGGCGACCCGGTTCGCGCTTCGCGATCATGGCGCCGTTCGCCGGCCGCATTGCCGATGCGCGCTACCGCTTCGACGGCGTCGCGCAGGATCTCGATCCCGGCGTGGTCGGCAGCGAACGCGCTAGCCGGCATGGTTTCGTGCGCGACGTGCCGTTCGCCGTCGACCGCCTCGACGCAGACGACGAGGGCGCCCGGGTGCTGCTGGAGACGGCAGCGATCCGTCCGCGGCCGGGCTACCCGCACGCCATCGATCTCGGCGTGAACTTCAGCCTGGATGACGGCGGCCTCACCCTGGAAGTGCGCATGCACAATGTCGGCGAGCACGCGGCGCCGTGCTTCTTCGGCTGGCATCCGTACTTTCGCCTGGCCGACGCCGAGGTCGACGGCTGGCAGTTGCAGATTCCCGCGCAGACCCTGATCCGCACCGGCGCCGACCTGATCGCGCTGGCCGGGGCGGAGGCGTACGTGGCGCTGGATGACGCGCCCGCGCTGGATTTTCGCCAGCTGCGGCGGATCGGCGACAGCATCCTCGACCAAGGCTACACCGACCTGGCGGCGGACACCGACGGCCGCATCCGCACCCGCCTGCGCGATCCGGCCAGCGGTCTCGGCATCGCCGTATGGCAGGAGCGCGGGGTGATGCACGCGTTCACCGGCGACACGCTGGGCCGCGATGCGCGCCGGGCGATTGCGCTGGAACCGATGGAATGCATGGCCGACGCGTTCAACCGGCCCGAGTGCGCCGAGGCGATCCGGCTGGAACCCGGCCGCGAACGTCGCTTCCGTTGCGGCGTGGAGGTCACCGGCGCATGAACATGCCGATCGATGCGCTGCCCGACATCGAGCTTGTCCGCGCCGCCGCGCGGCGCATCGCGCCGCATGCGCGGGTGACGCCGGTGATGCGCTGCAGTGCACTGGATGCGCTCTGCGGCGCCGAGCTCTATTTCAAGTGCGAGCATCTGCAGCGCGGCGGCGCGTTCAAGTTCCGCGGCGCCTGCAACGCGGTGTGGTCGCTCGACGACGCCGGCGCCGCCCGCGGCGTGGTCACCCATTCCTCCGGCAACCACGGCAATGCGCTGGCGCTGGCGGCGGCCACCCGCGGCATCGCCGCCCATGTGGTGGTGCCCGAAGGTGCGGTGCGCGCCAAGCTTGCGGCGATCGAGCGCGCCGGTGCGACCGTGCATCGCTGCGCGCCGACCCAAGCGGCGCGCGAGGCGATGTGTGCCGAAGTGCAACGCGCGACCGGCGCGGAGCTGATCCATCCGTATGCCGATACCCGCGTGATGGCGGGGCAGGGCACGGTGGCGCTGGAGCTGCTGCAACAGATCCCCGAACTCGATGCGCTGATCACGCCGGTCGGTGGTGGCGGACTGGCCAGTGGCGTGGCGGTCGCCGCGCACGGCCTCAACCCGGCGCTCGACCTGCTCGGCGCTGAGCCGCGTGGCGCCGATGATGCGGCGCAGTCGCTGGCACGCGGCGAGCGGGTCACCAGCGTGGTGCCCGACACGATCTGCGACGGCCTGCGCGCGCTGGTCGGCGAGCGCAACCTGGATGCGCTGCGCACGCACGGGGTCGAACTGATTACCGTCAGCGACATCGAGACCATCGCCGCGATGCAGTTGCTGTGGTCGGAACTGAAACAGGTGGTGGAAGTGTCCAGTGCCACCGTGCTGGCGGCGATCTTGCAGCAGCCTGCGCGTTTCGCCGGCCGCCGCGTCGGCGTGGTGCTCACCGGCGGCAACGTCGATCTGCAGGCGCTGCCCTGGTAAGTCCACGGGCGGATCAGCCCGGCGCGGATTCCACCGCCGCGTTGCCGTCGACTGGCGCGGCGGCGTCGAGGGCGACGGCGGGCGCATGCTGCGCAAGGGCGTGCAGATCCAGCTGGCTGACCGGAATCGGCATGTAATCCGCGCCGAACGCCACCTCGCCCGGCCGCCAGCCAGCGGGTTGACGCACGGCGACCCAGAAGCGTTTCAACGCGGCCCAGTGCAGCCCGATCAGGCCATGCCCGTTGTCGGCGTCGACGATCGGATCGCCCACGCCGGTAGGCCGTGGCGGTTCGCCGTACAGCGCCGTGCCGAAGATCACGTCCCAGATCGCGAGTACCTGGCCGTAGTTGCAGTTGTGCAGCGCCGGTCGTTCGGGATCGACCAGCATGTGGTGCAGGCGGTGGAATTTCGGGGCGACAAAGATGCGGTCGAACATGCGGCCGAAGCCCAGCCGCACGTTCGTGTGCGAGAGGTTCTGCACCAGTTCGCCGATCAGCATCAGCCAGGCGAACTCGTCCGGATCCACGCCGATCGCCAGGCCCACCGTGGCCAGGATCATCGACTGGATGAAGCCGTCCACCAGGCTGCCGCGGTCGTTGGTCCAGCAGCTCATCTGGCGCGTGCTGTGATGCATGCTGTGCAGTGCCCACCACCAAGGGATCGCGTGCTGGGTGCGGTGCATCCAGTAGTACGTGAAGTCGTAGACCACGTAATACACCGCGAACAGCGCGTACGGATGGTCGTTGAACCACGGTACCCAGGCCTTCAGCGCCAGCGGCGAGCCGGTGCCCGAAGTGGCGGCGTCGGCGCCGCCGAACAGATGGCTGAACGGCATCAGCACCAGGTAGGTGAACAGCGGAAAGATGCCCAGCAGCATCAGCAGCGTGTAGTTGCGATCCACCAGGGTGAACTTGCGATCCGCCCATTTTTCCGCCGGGAAAAGAGTCTCCAGCGGGCGGAAGACGAACCCGATGATGGCGATCTGCAGCGTCGCGATCAGCAGCGCGGCGGCGATGTCGCGAGGGTCGCCGGTCAGGCCGTCCAGATGCAGCGCGCCCAACAGCGGTATGACCGCGTGGTCGCTCAGCCAGCTGACCAGATGGATCCATAGTCGGGGCAGGTCAAACATCGGTGGTTCTTCGAATCCGGCAGCGCTGCATCATATCGCCGGGCGAAGGGCCGGACGCTGAATGGCTCTCAGGAACGGCGCCGCGCGCCCACGCCGCTGATCGCGAGCAGTCCCAGCAGCACGAACACGATGCCCACCGCTTCGAGCGGAGCCGGTCTTTCGTGCAACACCAGCCACGCCAGCAGCACGCTGAGCACCGGCACGCCCAGGCTGGACACGCTGGCCACCGTGGTCGGCAGCCGCTGCAGCACGATCGACCACAGCCACCAGGCCGCCGCCGACGCCAGTACCGCGCTGTACGCGAGCCCGCCGATGAAGGCCCAGTTCCAGGCGATCGGCCGCTGCGGCACGACCAGCGCGGTCAGGCCCAGCGCCACGCCGCCGGCCAGCATCTGCCATGCCGTGAGGCTGAGCACGTCCGGCGCGTGGCGCTGGAACAGGCGTTTGGTCAACACCGTACCGGCCGCCCAGGCCAGCCCGCCGAGGATCGCCAGCGCGGTGCTCACGGCGCTGCCCATCGGACGCCAGGGTTCGATGATGCACAGGAGGCCGGCGGCAGCCAGCGCCAGGCCCAGCCAGTGACGCGGCGTCGGCGTGTCGCCGAGCATCAGCCAGGCCAGCAGCACCGCCCAGAATGGCATGGTGTAGGCGAGCAGGGCCACATGGCCGGCGCCGCCGTCGAGCAGCGCCCATTGCTCCAGGCCCTGGAAGGCGGCGGTCTGGCACAGCCCGATCAGAATGGTAGGCAACAGCGGCGGCGGACGCAGCGAGCGGCGCGACAGCAGCAGCGCCGCGAACAGCACTGCCGCGCCGATCAGGTAGCGCAGCGCGGCGAAATCGAACGGGCCGGCGTAGGCCAGCACCTGTTTCATCACGATCCAGCTATAGGCCCACAACACGATGGTGGCGAGCATGGCCAGCACGGCGCCGCGCTGGGGTGACGAAGAAGGCGGCATCGGCATGGGCCAAAAGGGAGGCGACAAGTGTAATGGCGTCGGTTACGGTTTGCGGAACGCCAGCCGCCTGATGCCGTGATGAGCAAGAGTGCCGAACCTACCCGCTGCCACTGGGCCACCGACGGCGATGCCGCGATGCGTGCCTACCACGACACCGAGTGGGGCGTGCCGCTGCACGACGATCGCGGGCTGTTCGAGTTCCTCTGCCTCGAGGGCGCCCAGGCCGGCCTGTCCTGGCGCACCGTGCTGACCAAGCGGGCGCACTACCGCAAGTGCTTCCACGACTTCGAGATCGCCCGCGTCGCCGCGATGGGCGATCGCGAGCTGGAGAAACTGCTGCTCGACCCGGGCCTCATCCGCAACCGCCTGAAAGTGTTCTCGACCCGCGACAACGCGATCGCCGCGCTGGCGGCGATCGCGGAGTTTGGCAGTCTGGATGGCTATCTGTGGTCCTTCGTCGACGGCAAGACCGTGGTCAACCGCTGGCGCAGCCAGGCCGAGGTGCCGGCCAGCACCGAACTGTCCGACCGCATGAGCAAGGCGCTGAAGAAGCGCGGCTTCCGTTTCGTCGGCAGCACCATCTGCTATTCGCTGATGCAGGCGACCGGGATGATCGACGATCACCTGCTGGGGTGTTTCCGGCATGCGGCGCCGAGTGGCCGGCGCGGCTGAACGGAGGCGTTCAGTCCGACAGCGCCAGCACGCAGTCGTGGGCTCCGTAGCTGCGGCAGCACACCGCGAAGATGGACAGCTCGCGCGCGCCGAGCACGGGTGTCAGCAGGCCTTCCAGGAAACCGCTGAAAAACGTGCAGCCGGAATGGCCTTCCGCCGTGCACAGCGGGCTGTCGCGCAGATGCAACTGGTCACCGTCCTGTTCGACCTCGACCAGCGCGCGCAACGCCGGCACGCCGATCTGTGCGATCGCCTGCTCCAGGTCGAGCCGGGTGTCCGGCGCGTGCTGGTGTTCGAACACCCAGGCACCGATTCGCCTTCCCGCCAGCGCCAGTGACGGTTCGCGTGCCGCCGCATCGACCGCGCGATCCAGCGCCTGCACGCGCGGCATGATCTGCGGGTACTCGGTGGCCAACTTCGCCAGCAGCTTGTCGACGGCGGCCTGGTCGGGTTCCAGCGGCACCAGTTCGACGAACGGGGTCTCCGGC
>Ga0070682_100000570_pt1 | contig 22750 bp, 18 predicted proteins | sample KBSC63LmetaG_FD_64668 | JGI IMG/M metagenome (GOLD analysis project Ga0070682, IMG submission 64668) | Corn rhizosphere microbial communities from Kellogg Biological Station, Michigan, USA - KBS C6-3L metaG | ecosystem: Host-associated > Plants > Roots > Rhizosphere | place: USA: Michigan...
GGTTGAGCTGGTTTTCAAAGACGGTGTGGGTTACGACTCCGAGAAGCTGATCCAGTCCGTGCAGGGGTTGGTCGGTACACGTTAACCTGGTGACGCAAACAATTAGTTTGCGATTGGCTACCAAACTGACTGGTCGAGTGCGTGGGAAATCGCAAACTAACAGGTTTGCGTAAAAAAGACTTCTAAAACAACTACAGACCGAAACAATAAAGGGTGCCGCGCGTTCGTATGAAGAGCCGGCCATCGGCAATCGCGGGCGTCGCGAATGTCTCATCATCAAGATCATTTACCGCGAGCACTTCCCATTCGCCCCCGGCCTTCAACACCGATACCTGACCCGCCTGTCCGATCAGGAACAGTTTGTCATCCGCGGCCACCGGCGAAGAAAAGTACTTGTCGATCGCCCCGTGCAGTCGTCCCTGTTTGAGAACTTTACCCGTCGCTGGATCGAAGGAGATCAGAATCCCACTGTCGTTAATCATGTAGAGCACGTTCTTGTAGAGCAGTGTCGAAGGAACCTGCGGCACTGGCTTCTGATAACGCCAACGAATCGCGCTCGCCGTCTGATCGCCGCGACCACCCATCTTGATTGCCAGCAAACCGTTTTCAGAGGCCATCATTCCGCGGAACACTTCCCAGTCCTTGTCATCCAGTTCGTTGTCACGATTCATGTCGAAAGCTTCAAACGCCGACGACAACATTTTGTCCATCGGCTCGCTGCCAGCGATTTCCGACTTTGCGATTTGCCGATCGTTGTTCTTGTCATACTTCGCAAGTCCCTCGTTAAAGGGAATTGTGCTGACCTGTTGTCCGGGTTGATTCTGCGGAAAGCCCCAGCCGTTAATGTACAGAGTTTCGCCGTCGTTGCTCGCGATTGATTTCATTTCGCAGGCCAGGCCGCGCACCCACCACACACGTCTGCCGTTCGCAACAGAGTAAGCCGATAGCTGGAATGATTCGGGAATAACAATCTGTTTCGGACCGGCTTTGGGTTGATAGACGATCGGCGTCGAATAGCCGGAAATAACCACGGGGCGATCGACCTTCCAACTGATTCGGCCGCTGTTCTTGTCGACAGCAATCAGGTAGGAACTGGGATAGTCCTGATCGACAGGCAGAATAATTTTGTCGTCTACCAAAATCGGTGAAGCGCCGAAGCCGTAGAACATATTGAACGGGCCGAGCGGCAGCCGCCAGCGCTCCTTGCCGGCCGCGTCGAAGGAAACCAAGCCAAACTCCTGGAAGAAAACGTAGACGTTCGTACCGTCAGTGACTGGACTGGGAGAAGCGGGACCATTGACGAGCTGCAGGCGCCCGGTGTGTGTGCGGGGAACTTCGCGTTGCCAGATAATCTTTCCGGTTTGACGGTCGAGCGAGATAACCAATAACTTGTAGTTGTTCTTGTCGGGACTTTTAATTTCACTGTGGCCGGTGATAAAGATTCGATCCTTCGTCAACACCGGCGAGGAATGGCCGGCCGGCAGTTGAGTTTTCCAAATAACATTCCTGGCCGGGCCAAACTCCACCGGCAGATTCGCGGTTGCGGAAACGCCGACCCCGTTGGGGCCTCTAAACTGTGACCAGGTCTGCGCTGAAACGAGAGCTTGTTGACAGCCGGCGATTGCTACCAGCAATAACGCTCTACGGATCAATTTTCGGTGCTGCGGCCGGAAGGTTCTTTTGCACATGCGATTAATCCTGAACGGCGCGAATTTAAGCGGCGCTTCCTCCGTTTGGAGTACCGCCTTCAGGCGGGCTTTGGATTCTAATTGATGAACGCGCGAAATGATATCGCGAGTTCGCAATTACGAGACATAACGAGACATCATGAAGATAATTTCTATCAACGTCGGGCGGCCACGGCTGGTAATGTCAAACGGTAACCCTGTGTCCACCGCAATCTTCAAGCAGCCTGTATCAGGGCCGCTGCTGCTGCGCAGCTTAAATCTTGACGGCGATCGCCAGGCCGACTTGTCGGTTCACGGCGGCATCAGCAAAGCGGTTTATGCGTATCCCAGCGAGCATTATGAATTCTGGCGAGGGGAACTGCCGGACTTGGAACTCGAAGCCGCAATGTTCGGTGAGAATTTCACCAGCGAAGGGTTGTTCGAAGACGAGATCAACGTCGGCGATCGGTTTCGCGTAGGCGAGGCAGAGTTGATGGCGACCGAGCCGCGACTTCCTTGTTATAAACTCGGCATCAGGTTCGGACGCAGCGACATCATCAAGCGGTTCCTGCAGAGCCGTCGCACAGGCATTTACTTCTCGGTTTTAAAAGAGGGAATCGTCGAGGCCGGCGACGAAGTAGAAGTGCTACATCGCGACCCGAATAATATTTCGATAGCTGACATCACGCGCGTGTTCGCGTTTGAAAAGGACGATGTGGATACCTTGAAACGGCTGGTGAAGCTTGAGCCGCTGTCCGAAAGTTGGCGCGCACACTTTTACAAACAACTTTCGGGGCAGTAGCCCGGCTTGAAGGTTGCGAAAAAGCCCTCCCTGACGGTCGGGCTAGTGCCCCCGGCTATCGCCTACGTTTGGCGGTCGCATGGCCACACGTTTCGGGTGAGTGCTGGGCTGGGCGAAGAGTAAAAGACATTTATCATTTCAAATGTCAGATTTCACATTTCAAATTTAAGAAGACTTCATGCCTGACAAATGAGAAATTTGAACTGACAAATCGAAAATGATTCTTTCAGGGCCTTCAGAGCGGTATGTTCCCGTGCTTTCGCGGCGGATTCGTATCTCGTTTGTTTTCGAGCAGCGAGAGTGCACGAATTAATTTGGCGCGCGTCTGTGCAGGTTCAATAACTTCGTCGATGAAACCACGCTCGGCAGCGACGTAGGGATTCGCAAACTTGTCTTCCAACTCCAGCACGCGTGCCCGCCGCGCTTCTTCGTCGTTGAGTTCACGCCGGTACAAAACACCGACCGCACCCTCCGCCCCCATCACCGCAATCTCCGCTGATGGCCACGCGAAATTCACGTCCGTACGTATATGCTTTGAGGCCATCACACAATAGGCGCCGCCATATGCTTTTCGAGTTATCACTGTCAGCTTTGGCACGGTCGCCTCGGCAAACGCGTAGAGCAGCTTCGCACCGTGACGAATTATGCCGCCGTGTTCTTGCTCAACTCCTGGCAGAAAGCCGGGTACGTCTTCAAAGGTGATCAGGGGAATATTGAAACAGTCGCAAAACCTGACAAAGCGCGCAGCCTTCACCGAAGCATCGATGTCCAGCACGCCGGCAAGAAACGCCGGCTGATTCGCAACAATTCCAACCGAACGTCCATCAAGACGCGCGAACCCAACACAGATGTTCGGCGCGTGCAGTTGCTGCACCTCAAAAAAGTATCCGTCATCGACAACTGCGTTTAGAACTTCGCGTATGTCGTAAGGTTGATTCGAAGCCTCGGGCACCAGCGTATTGAGTTTTTCGTCAGCCCGATCGGCTGGGTCGGTTGATTTGACGCGCGGCGCGTCCTCGAGGTTATTCGACGGGATAAACGACAGCAGCTCGCGCACCATGCGCAGCGCGTGTTCGTCGTCATCCGCAGCGAAATGCGCAACGCCCGAGGTGCGATTGTGAGTCACCGCGCCGCCTAGTTCCTCTTTCGTGACGTCGGCGTGAGTCACTGTCTTGATCACGTCGGGTCCGGTGATGAACATGTACGACGTGTCCTTCACCATCACGTTGAAGTCGGTAATTGCCGGACTATATACCGCGCCGCCGGCGCATGGTCCCATGATGCAACTGATTTGCGGAATGACTCCGCTCGCGAGCGTGTTCCGCAAAAAGATGTCGGCGTATCCGCCCAGGCTGACCACGCCTTCCTGAATGCGCGCACCGCCCGAATCATTCAAACCGATAACCGGGACGCCGACCTTCATCGCCAGATCGAGCACTTTACAAATCTTTTCGGCGTGAGTTTCCGAAAGGGAACCGCCGAAAACAGTGAAGTCCTGCGCAAACACAACCACACGCCGCCCGTCGATTAAGCCGTAACCGGTAATGACGCCATCGCCGGGGTAGAGTTGTTCAGCTAGCCCGAAGTCCTGCGAGCGGTGCACGACAAGCTTGTCAAATTCCTCGAAGCTGTCTTCGTCAAGCAGGAAATCGATGCGCTCGCGCGCCGTCAGCTTGTGCGCCGCATGTTGTTTGGCAACGCGGTCGGCGCCGCCGCCGGCTTCCGCCGCGCGCGAACGCTCTTTCAAGATGTGGAGTTTAGATTTCGATTTTTCTGGCTTTTGTTTGGTCATGAAATCGGCATGGAAGCGGATTCGTTACAAAGTGTTGAATGGGAAGGCGCGCGTGTCGATCATCCTTACGAGTTCCGCAACCGCACGACGCGCGTTGGCCTGAACTTCCTGAGTATAGCCATAACGTTTAGCGTTAGTCTCGAAGTCGTCGTGATCAAGTATCTGGTAAGAAAAATCCGGCGCAACGAGAATATCAAGATCAAGATCGATATAGCTTAGCGTTGCGCCATCGAAAGTAGGGGGTTGATTGACGTTGCAGTAATAATTTCTCAGGCTGCCGTCCGTTTGCGCGAAGCGAAAAATGTTGTACCAGCGATCCAGCCAGTAATACTCCAGGCTGTGAGTGCCGGCGGCAATCCTTCCCAGCAGATCGTGATTAACCTCTTCCGCAAACTTCGCGTCGAGCAGCACGAGCGAACCCTCGTGGCTAATCAAATCCGCCGTCCAGCTGCGATGCAGTACGCCGTCGAATTTGTAAGCGCACACGGCAATCGAATTTTGTGCTTGGTCCACGCCTTTGGAGTGCGGTGACTTGTCACCGCTTTTGTGGTCGCGACCTGTCGCGACCATTTTCGAGCAGCACAATGGCAAGGCTGCGGCGTCAAGCCGCCGCAAATCAAAGCGGTGACAAGTCACCGCACTCCAAAATCAGGAGCGGCCGCTCTTGCGCCAATCAGCCAAAAACTGCGCCTGCCCTTTGTCAGTCAGGGGATGATTGAACAACTGGTCGATTACCTTGAAGGGAATAGTCGCGATGTCCGCACCCATACGCGCCGCTTCGATCACGTGAATCGGGTGGCGCATACTCGCAGCCAACACCTCCGTCGGCCAATCGTAATTTCGGTAGACCTCGATGATGTCCTGCAGCAACAACAGGCCATTCTCACCAATGTCGTCCAGCCGCCCGAGGAAGGGGCTGATGAACGACGCGCCGGCTTTCGCCGCCATGATGGCCTGCGCCGCCGAGAAACAGAGCGTCACGTTTACCTTGATGCCCTCCTGCGAAAGGGCGCGCGTGGCCTTCAGACCGGCCCGCGTCAGCGGACATTTGATGACGACATTCGGCGCGATCTTCGAATACTCATGCCCTTCGCGCACCATGCCCTCAGTATCTTCACTGGTACACTCGGCTGAAACTGGCCCGCTGACGATCTCGCAAATTGCAGCAATGTGTTCCTTGAAGTCAACATTGCCTTCCTTGGCGATCAGCGTGGGATTGGTCGTGACGCCGTCTGCGATGCCGAACGCGGCTGCTTCGCGAATCTCATCGAGGTTCGCGGTATCAAGAAAGAATTTCATAATAGCCTCCCTGCATTAACCACTCTCTGCGGGCGGGACGCCCGCGGTCCCAGTATTGTTCACTGTCTCTGCGCAGCAAAACGCTAACTTTGAACGTCGGCGCCGTTCCGGATTGTGTTCCGCAGCACGCCGATGCCATCTATCTCAACTTCCACAATGTCGCCGTCGTTCATTTGGGAAACCCCGGCGGGCGTTCCCGTCGCGATCAGATCGCCTGGGAACAGCGTCATTATGTTCGAGATGTATCTGATCAGAAAGGGAACTGAGAACGCCATGTCGGCGGTGCGTCCGTTTTGTTTCACTACCCCATTCAATCGAGTAACCACTGTCAGATTAAGTGGATCCAAACCGTCGACGATGATCGGACCAACTGGACAGAACGTATCGAAAGATTTGCCCCGCGTGAACTGCACATCCTTGCGCTGCAAATCGCGCGCAGTTACGTCGTTCACGCAGGTATAGCCTAAAACATAATTCAGCGGGTCTTCATCGTCGCGCAGCTTACGCGTCTCCCGCCCGATCACAACCCCAAGTTCACCCTCATGCTCCACCTGCTGCGAGTCGGCCGGCAATTCAATCGCGTCGCCATTAGCGATTATCGCTGAGGGCGCCTTAAGAAATAGGAGCGGCTCATCAGGCATCTTATTGCCCAGCTCGGCTGCATGCTCACGATAGTTGCGGCCCACGCAGACAATCTTTGAGGGAGCAACCACGGGTAGTAATTGCACGTCGGCCAGGGGAATCGAATCGTCGTCATCGAGGGGTCGAATCGAATCGGATTCCAACGCTCCGAATTGTGGAATGGAAGTGCCGAACTTGATGAATCGAGTGATTCGCATCATGTGTTGCCGCGTTTAATTTATTGCTTAAGAGCCACAGAAACAGACAGAGAACTTTTCAAGAGAGAAAGTCTCAGGGTTAGGAAGTGGGGCTGCCCCCACCGGCTGCACAGCATTCAACGAAAACGGTGGCAGGCCCCCTTCCTGACCTGGAGATTTCGGATCTTGTGTCATCAAACTTATCACGCCAGTGACCTAAGGCACGGTTTCAGAAACTACTTCAGAACGCGGACTGAGGTTTCCGGCGGTATCAACGGCGACCAGGTAATAGTAATACCGCCGGCCCGACTCAACCTTCTCATCCTGGAAAGTTGTTTTGGTCAAGAGTGTTGCATTCAATCTGGTCCAGCGGTCAAGCGGCAAATCCGGGTCAGTCGAGCGATAGATATTGTAACCAGCGACGTCACCCTCGGGATTTGCCGGGAAGAAGATCGACAGACGGCCTGGCGCTGCCGCCACCGTGATCGATGTGGGGGCCGACGGCGGAAAGATGTCGCGCGGCGAAATAGAAACCACGTTTGAATTCAAACTCTCAACTTGTGCGCCTTCGGTGCCAAGCGAAACCGAACGAACTACGTAGTGATAGGTCTCGCCAGGCTTGAAATTCTTGTCCTGATACTGCGTACCTGAAACGAGGGCATCGTTGAGCGGCTGAATCAACTCACCGCCGGTTTCCGAAATGCGATAGACGTTGTAACCGAGCAGATTCACCGGCGTGGAGCCATCGATATTCGCGGTCGGTGGTTCCCAGGAAATCGTAATCATGTCTTCGCTGATTTCTTTTCCGGTGACGATCATCGCGGGCGGCAACGCGATGCGTGCCGCAGGTTCGAGCAGCAGGAAGTTCGAGAAGGCAGCGCGCTGGCCGGCCGCGTTTACATAACGAACCGCATAACGAAGCCGAGTCGGTTCACCGGCAAGCTCGAGCGTATCGGTGTACGTGAGTACTTCAGCAGCGTTCCTGATCTCGTCGAAAGTGACCGACCCGATCAGGGTCGAGCGCGTAGCAAACTCTTCCTCGGTCAACCCGAGCGGCGCGCGCGGCTTTTCCGCCAAACGATAAACATCGATGCGGCGAATGCTTTGAACGCTGGCGTCGGAAGCGTTGCGTCGGGGGGCGGGCCAACTAAGGATCACCTGGTTTCCACGCTGCACGCCGGAAAGCAACTCCGTGCGTTGTTGGACGCGCTCAATCGGCGGCTGCGGCGGCCGGCGCTTGCCACAGTTCGTCAGCACGAACAATGCGGCGAGCAGCAACGACAGAGATAACAGACGCCGCTTTTGCAACGAGAAGCAGCCGGTATTTGAATGAATTGGCAACAAGCGGGGCTTCGATAATTTCACAAAATGTACCGGCTGAGGTCCTGATCCTTCACTGTTTCTGCAAGCATCGCCTCAACGTAACCGGCATCGATGCGTTGATTCTTGGGTTCCAGATCAGGGCCCTCGAAGCTGATTTCTTCCAGCAGTTTCTCCATGATGGTTTGCAGTCTTCGCGCGCCGATATTTTCCGTCTGCTCGTTGACCTTGAACGCGAAGTGCGCGATCGAGTCGATCGCTTCGTCGGTGAAATCGATGATCACATCTTCGGTTGCCATCATAGCCTGATACTGTTTGATTAACGCATTCTTCGGCTCGGTAAGAATTCTCTTGAAGTCTTCAACGGTGAGCGACTCCAGCTCGACCCGGATAGGAAAGCGGCCCTGCAATTCCGGAATCAAATCAGAAGGCTTTGAGACGTGGAAAGCGCCGGCGGCAATGAACAGGATGTGATCCGTGCGCACCATGCCATAGCGCGAATTAACGGTGGTGCCTTCGACGATCGGCAGAATATCTCGCTGCACGCCTTCGCGCGAAACATCGGGACCATGTCCCGACTCGCGGCCGGCAATCTTATCGATCTCATCGAGAAAAATAATACCCGAGACTTCCACGCGTTCGATCGCGGCGCGCGCGACCGAATCCATATCGATGAGCCGCTCTTCCTCTTCCTGCAGCAGATGTTCAATGGCTTCGTCCACACGCATCTTGCGTTGCTTGGTTCGGCCCTGAAAAAGATTGCCCAACATGTCTTTCATGTTGATGCCCATTTCTTCAACGCCTTGCGGACCAGCGAGCTCGATGACGGGAAAATTCTTTTCGCGAATTTCCAGCTCGATCAAACGGCTGTCTAACTTGCCGTCGCGTAATTGCGCGCGAAGTTTTTCCCTCGTGCGCTGGAACTGGTCCTGACTGCCAGGAGCGTCAGAGCCAGCGACTTCTTTTTCCCCGGACTGTTCCACGTCCACGGTGCCATCAAAGTCGTAGAAACTCGAACTCGAGCGCGGCGGCGGCAACAGCAGATCGAGGATTCGCTCTTCGACATTCAGCTCTGCTTTTTCTGCAATCTCGTCGATCTTCTCCTGACGCGTCATGTCGACCGCGATTTCTGTAAGATCGCGAATCATGCTCTCGACGTCACGACCGACGTAACCGACCTCAGTAAATTTTGAGGCTTCCACCTTGAGGAAAGGAGAATTCGACATGCGCGCGAGTCGACGAGCGATTTCAGTTTTGCCAACGCCGGTCGAGCCGATCATGATCATGTTCTTCGGCATTACATCGACGGCCATTTCGATGGGAAGTTTTTGCCGGCGAATACGATTGCGCAAAGCTATGGCGACGGCGCGCTTCGCATTGCGCTGTCCGACCACATGCTTATCAAGCTCGGCAACAATCTGACGAGGCGTCATCTCATCGAGCTTAAGTTCCTCGCCCACTTCGCCTTCTAAATAAATAACCATTATGAATTAGCGATTTGCTTTAAATCTTGTACTGACGTGATTTCAGTTCTCCTCTGTGCCACCTTTGTGTTCTACGTCCACCACAGAGACACAGAGAACACGAAGGACGCACAGAGAGTTTCAAATTAGGTCCCTATCAAATCTTTACCCGGAACTATAACTCTTCGACCATGATGTTCTGGTTTGAGTAGATGCAAATGTCACCCGCAATCTTCAATGCCGACACCGCGATCTCTCGCGCCGACAGCGTCGTGTATTCCGAAAGCGCGCGCGCGGCGGCAAGGGCATACGAGCCGCCTGACCCGATCGCCAGCACACCGTCGTCAGGCGCAATCACGTCGCCATTTCCCGACAGCAAGAAAGAAGTCCTGGCATCAGCTACAACTAACAACGCTTCGAGGTGTCGCAGCACTTTATCGGTGCGCCACTCCTTGCTCAGCTCAATCGCGGCCCGCTCAAGATTTCCGTGGTACTGTTCGAGCTTGCTTTCAAAGCGGGTGAGCAGAGAAAAAGCGTCAGCGGTAGCGCCGGCAAATCCGACCAGAATCGTGTCGTTATAAAGACGACGGACTTTGCGCGCGCTCGCCTTCATGATTGTTTCGCCGAGTGTGACTTGTCCGTCACCCGCCAGCGCCACACGTCCTTCTTTACGTACCAACAGCACAGTAGTGCTGCGAATGATGGGACTTTCTTTTGGCATTTTCAGTAAACGCACTATAGGAATTCGTTTGAAGGCAAGTCAAGCGCGCCCTCTAAAACGGTGTCGATTCCTGGTAACGCAAACTTGTTAGTTTGCGAGGATTAATGGCATTCAGCGCTCACGCCGTTTGCGTTACCCAAAACCAGGCGGGAGATCGCGACCTTGTTTTGAGCTATGATAGCTGCTGCGATTGATTAATAACTGAATCGGACGAGCGGAAGGAGAGGCTGCAAATTGAGCGAAGACAGAAGGCCTCGCATCGGCATAACGATGCGGCTGGAATTGGAAACCGATCGCTTCTACCTGGCACGTTATTACAGCGAGGCAGTCGCAGCGGCAGGCGGCGTGCCGGTTCACATCAGTTTGATTCCAGACGCGGAATACGTAAACGCGGTCATGGCTGACCTGGACGGGGTGCTTTTGCCGGGCAGTGATTCTGATGTTGACCCAGTGCGATATGGCGCCGAACCACATCCTAATCTCGGTAGCGTTCATCCCGTGAAGGACCAAACTGACTTGCTGGTGCTCGAAGAAATAGAACGTCGCGCGTTGCCTCTGTTTGCGATCTGTTTTGGCATGCAAGTGTTGAATGTTTCGCGCGGCGGCACGCTTATTCAGGACATCCGTACGCAAGTGCCGAATGCGATTAAGCATCAGCAGGGTGTGCCACGCGACCGCGCGTCACACGCGGTCGTCCTGGGCCGGCAGAGCTTGCTCTCGAATCTCGCGGCAGCGGAAGGGGCTCTGGTGAACAGTCACCACCATCAGGCGATTGAAACGGTGGGCCGCGATCTAACAGCTACAGCCTGGGCGTCAGACGGTTTGATTGAAGCGCTTGAAGACACCCGTCCCGAAAGATTTGCGTTAGCAGTTCAATGGCATCCGGAGCTCGGGTGGAAAGACGATCGCTTTTCGCAGGCAATGTTTGAGCGCTTTATCCGGGCCAGTAAAGCTTATGCGCGGCAACCTTCGTTTGAACGGCAGTCAATGGCACACGCAGAGCTTTAGTTTGGCGTGTGGTGGGTGGACACCGTTTTGACCGTTCATTCCACTGATCTAGTTCGTTGGCCAGACGAAAGCGGCGTCAAGCCGCCGCACTCCAAATGGATTCCGACTATTTGAAACTTCGCGATCAGGTAGCCATCGTTACCGGTGGCGCTCGCGGCATTGGTAAAGCGATTGTCGAACTGCTCGCCAGCCTCGGTGTAAACGTCGTCGTCAATTACGTTCGTGACGAAGCGGCAGCAGCGGCGACAGTCGAAACGGCGCGAGGCAGGGGAGTGCAGGCCATCTCATTTCAGGCTGACGTAGCCAATCCAGTCGCGGCGCAACAACTAATCGATAAAGCGATCGAACACTTCCAGCGGATCGACATCCTTGTTTGTAACGCCGGCATCTGGGAAGGCTCGCCGCTCGAAGGAATGTCGGAAGAACTTTGGGATCGAACCATCGATGTAAACCTTAAGGGCACCTGGAGCGTATGCCGTTCTGCTGTAGCAAAGATGAAAGAACAACGGTCGGGCAAGATTGTTATTCTGACGTCCACCGCCGGCCAGCGTGGCGAGGCAAACTATTCGAACTATGCCGCCTCCAAAGGTGCTCAGATCGCGTTTACAAAATCTCTTGCAGAGGAATTGGGCGAGTGGGGAATCAGGGTCAATGCCGTGGCGCCGGGCTGGGTCGATACTGAAATGACCGCTCGGGCGCTTGGAGACCTTAAGCAACGGCACCGGATCGAACAGACTATTCCTGTACGAAAGGTAGCGGCGCCGGAAGACATTGCGGCGCCTGTCGTTTTCTTATGCAGTGATTGGGCACGTCATATCACAGGTGAAATCCTAAACGTGAACGGCGGGTCGGTCCTCTGCGGATAAGGGTAATGGATATTTGACTGAACAAACAGTAGCGGTCAGTGGCAAGCCGCTTTCCCAGGAAAGAGACTAGGGGCTGGATGAGGTCAGTACCACCACGCGGTAGCGGGTGGGTCTCTTAATTGTCGATCGTCGATTGTACGTTTGACGATAGAATAAATCGGCAATCGGCAATCGCAAATCTAAAATCCGGAGACCCACCCGCTACCGCGTGGTACTGACCTCATTGCCGTTCTAGAATTTCTCTTTGGTTCAGAAGGTGCTCTTACCCTTCGAACGTGATCGTCCCCCAAGCATGTTATTGCCTGGATAAGGTTTTACTTTAACTTGGTGGTTAGTTAGATCGGACAAAGACGTCAAACCATGACACGAAACCGCGTAATCCTCGGCCTTGAGAAATTACTTGAAGAGCCGCCGGCGTCATTAAAGAACGCCCGCGTCGGACTTATCTGCAATCAGGCCTCGGTTGACCACGGCTTTCAACACGCCGCAGACATCCTTTACGCTCGGCCGGAGATCAACCTGCGCGCCTTGTTCGGGCCACAGCACGGCATTCGCGGCGATGTTCAGGACAACATGATTGAGACTGAACACACGATCGACCGCGACACGGGTCTTCCCATTCATTCGCTTTACAGCGAAACGAGGGAACCAACTGAGGCGATGCTGGCGGACGTAGACGTGCTGATCTTCGACATGCAGGACGTGGGCTGCCGCATCTACACCTTTGCTTACACGATGGCAAATTGCATGATGGCGGCGCGGAAGTTTGGCAAAAAGGTAATCGTTTGCGACCGGCCAAATCCAATCAACGGCAAGCAGGTAGAGGGAAACGTGCTAGAACCCGAACAAGCCTCGTTCGTTGGCTTTTATGCGCTCCCCACCAGGCACGGCATGACGCTGGGCGAGCTTGCTTTAATGTTCAATGATCAGTTTGGTATCGGTTGTGAGCTTGAGATAGTGAAGATGGAAGGTTGGCGACGCGATTACTGGTTCGACCAAACCGATGCGCCCTGGGTCTTTCCTTCGCCAAATATTCCCACACTCGACTCGGCTACCGTATTTCCCGGGGCGGTTCATTTTGAAGGCACGCAAATATCGGAGGGCAGGGGAACCACGCGTCCTTTTGAACTAATCGGCGCCCCTTACATCGACCCGACCGAGTATGCGCAAGCGCTGAATAAGCTAAAGTTTCCGGGCGTCTTTTTCCGCAGCTGCATTTTCAGGCCGACCTTTCAAAAGCATGGCGGCGTCAGTTGTGGCGGAGTTCAGACCCACGTGCTGGATCGAGAGGCATTCGAGCCGGTCGTAACCGGCATCGCGATGGTGAAGACGGCCTACGATCTTTACGGTTCGGAATTTCGCTGGAAAGAACCACCGTATGAGTACGTTTACGACCGCAACCCGTTTGACGTGATCGCCGGCACTTCAAGTATTAGAGAAGGTATTGAACGCGGCGACTCGCTCGATGAAATTCGTAGCAGTTGGCCCGAGCGCTTTGATGAGTTCACGCGCGCGCGCAAGCAGTACCTGCTTTACTAATGTTAAGGTGAACGTTGAAAGGTCGTGGCGCCGACCGTTAACGTTGTGAATCAGGTTTTGACCGTTGCGCCGGGTCGCTGACAAGATACTTTAAGTAAGCATTGTAGTCCGGTTTTTTGGGGAGGCTGAATTTGACGGCTGACAAGATTTCGACTGAAAGCGCTCCAGCCAAAGCATGGCTAATGGGAATTGCCGCGTGGCTCGTTCCGGGCCTCGGCCATGTACTTCAGGGGAAGTGGGTGCGCGCTCTTATCCTGGGCGGCGCCGTGTGGATCTGTTTCATCATGGGGTTCATGATGGGCGGTCACCTTTTCCGTTTCTCCGCCGCAGAGCAGGGAGTTTCGTCGCTGCTTCAGATCGCGCCCATGATTGGCGACCTGGGAACAGGGCTCCTTTATATTTCGTGTTGGGTATCTGGCACGGGCTTCGGGCAAACCCCTGAACAGGCGGCGCTGGCCACGTTTGAATATGGCTGGACGTTTCTCCTGGTTGCCGGTTTGCTCAACTATCTTTCAATGCTCGATGCGTTTGATATCGCGGCCGGGAGGAAATCATGAGGCACTTTTTGGTCATGACGGCCTTCGCCGCGCTTGCCGCGGTCGTGTTTGGCGCGGTTGCAAAAGACTCGAACCACGAGCGCCTCATGTATGGCCTTAAGGTTTTCGCTGAGTTTATGGTGATTGGGCTCGTGCTGGCGTGGGTGCTTTACTTCATTCCTTTATAAACAGCTTGAATGGCGATCGTCGAAACAGAAGCGCTGGTGTTGCGCACTTATAACTTTGGCGAAGCCGACAAGATCGTCGTTTGTTTAACCCACAAAGCGGGGCTGGTTCGCGCAGTCGCCAAGGGCTGTCGGAAGTTGAAGAGTAAATTTGGCGCCGCGCTTGAACCCTTCACGGTCGCAAGAATAACCTACTACCAAAAAGAGAATCAGGAACTCGCCGGGCTAAGTCAGGCCGAGATAGTAAAATCGCACTTTGACATCTCCGGCAACGCCGAAACTTTGACTGGCCTCGCGTATATGGGCGACCTGGTGATCGAGTTTTCGCCGCCGCATGAAGTAAACGAGCGGCTTTTTCGGATGGTGAAGGCCTGTCTCGACGCTATCTGTGAGTCACCGCGAGACCTGCAACTTATTCTTAGGTACTTCGAAATCTGGCTGTTGAAACTTGAAGGATATCTGCCAGACATGAAGCGCTGCGGCGAATGTCACAGAGCGTTTGACGAAACCGAAGTGACTTTCGTCAATACCGATCTGGTGTTTCGCTGCCGCAGTTGTAGCCGGGGAGTGGGAAATGCGCTATCGCGAAATCTCCAAACGCAACTGCGGGCTACGCAGCGCCTCGCGCCTTACGTATTCGCTCAGGAGGCGAGGAAAGCGCCGGAGAGTAGCCAACGCGAGCTGGCCGAACTGACGCACCGGTTGATCGGCAGAGTGTTAGAGCGACAACCGAGGCTGAGGCCAACGTTTCAGTAGCCGAGGAAGCTAATACAAATTGAGTGGGACCACAAATTCAGACCGTTGATTGCGCGATATGTCATTAACAGCGCCTGCTGCAATTTGAGTGGGACCACAAATTCAGAACCGGGAGCGGTAGCGACCGGGTGAAGGCGCGTTGCCATTCACGCTTCAGGGTACGCGGATAAAGTGTTTATGAAGGTTGAGCCCCGGCGAAAGGGACCCGGTCGCTACCGCTCCCGGTTCTGAATTAGTCGACCCACGTTGAGCGTTCTACCCGTGACTGGAGCGCAACGTCTCGGTTGCGATTGGGTAGGAAGATCAATCTGAGCAATTACTTTTAATGTTAACTGGCAACGGTTGATTCCGCGGTATGTCATTAACGGCGCGCTGCCTTACATTCTGCTGGCTGCAATTTGAGTGGGACCACAAATTCAGAACCGGGAGCGGTAGCGACCGGGTGAAGGCGCGTTGCCATTTGCGCTTCAGGGTACGCGGATAAGTGTTTACTGAAGGTTGAGCCCCGGCGAAAGGGACCCGGTCGCTACCGCTCCCGGTTCTGAATTAGTCGACCCACGTTGCGCGTTCAACCCGGTCCAGTGAGGAAGATCGATCTGAGTTTAATGTTAACTGGCAACAAATTGATTCCGCGGTATGTCATTAACAGCGCGCTGCCTTACATTCTGCTGGGGCTCATCCTGCTGACGGCGGTCCTGTTCACTCAGCAAACGGGGCGCTTCGCCGAAATCGCAATCTACACCGACCTTCCCTTATCGCTGGCCGGTGAAATCGCGGCGGCACTTTTGCCGAGTGTGCTGGTGCTTACGTTGCCGGTGGCGGTGCTGGCGGGCGTTGTCATTGGCTATGCCCGCATGGGGAGCGACAGCGAAATCATCGCGATTCGAGCGGCTGGAGTCGGCACCTGGAATTTGCTTTGGCCGGCTCTCGTGCTGGGCTTGATTGCCACCGGGGCGGCGACCTTTCTTCATCTCAAAGAAGCTCCTGAAGCTGCTCGCGATCTGCGGCGAGTCATGCTCCAGGGTGCCCTCAGAAAGCTCGACTCGCCAGTCGAGCCGCGTACCTTCAACACCGAAATTCCAGGTTACGTGATTTACGTAAGAGACGGTGACAAAACGCAGGGAACCTGGGGGCGCGTTTTCATTTATGCGCATCAGGAGGACGGCGCGACCCGTGTCGTTACCGCGCGTTCCGGAAGAATCGACTCGTCGAATGACCGATCTGAACTTGTTCTTAGCGACGCGGTGGCCATGAAGATGCCCGCCGAAAACGGTGAGCGGCAATACGCAGTCGAACGGTTGGACCAACTCAGAATCAGCATCGACACGGGCCGAGCGGCGTTGCTTGAAAATTTGAGTCAAAAAGAGCTGCAGACTGATGAGTTGAACTGGGAGGAGTTGAAAGAGAAGTCGCACTCTGGTACGCCGAGTCAGCGCGGCGACGCTCAACGTACGCTTCACCGCCGCCTCGCGCTGTCAGTGTCGCCGCTCGTGTTTGGGCTGCTCGGCGGTCTATTGGGAATTCGGGTCAGGCGCGGCGGCCGCGGCGCCGGTGTATTGATGTCGATAGCGGTGGTCGTCGTCTACTACCTGATCAGTTTGTTTGGCGAATCGCTAGCCAGAAATAACACCGTCTCGGCTTTCACTGGAGAATGGATGGCAACGGCGTTCATGTTGCTGCTGAGTTTGGTCCTATTGCGCTTTGATAGTCTGCCCAGAATTACGTTTGCCCGACGCGTCATCAGAAAAAAAGAGGCGCAGGCAAGCGCGCACCAAACAAAGTCCGAAGGACACACACTCGGCGCGGGCCGCTCAGGATTTCCGAGTTTGCTCGATACGAGTCTCTTTCGCACTCTCACCACCAGTTTCGTGCTCGGGTTTATCTCGCTCGTTTCCATCTTCATAATTTTCACGCTCTTTGAACTGTGGAGATTCATCGGCAGCAACCACGTGCCCGCAAGCGTGGTCGGCAAATATTTGTTGTACCTGCTACCGCTGGTTTCGGTTGAGCTATTCCCCGCAACGATGCTCATCACCGTGCTGATCACCTATGCATTACTCGCGCGTCGCAGCGAAGCGATTGCCTGGTGGGCCTCGGGACAGAGCGTCTACCGGCTGATGATGCCGGGATTACTATTCGCGGTCGCAGCCGGCGCCGGCACCTGGTTACTGCAGGAACACGTGATGCCGCAGGCAAACGTGAGACAGGAATCATTGCGCGCGCGCATCAGGGGCGGTCAACCGAGAGCAATAACGGGCAGCGGCCGGCAGTGGCTGGCGTCAGTCGAAAACAAACGTTTGTACTCATATGAATTTGACGAGCAAGCGGGCGTATTACACGAACCGACAATTTACGAGTTGGACGACGCCGCCGTGCATTTGCGTAGCGTCACCATCGGCAGCAGCGGATTCTGGAACAGCGCCGGCCAACTGGTGGTGAAAGACGCGGAGACGGTCGCACTAAACAACATGCTGGTCGAACGTCGAAAAGAAGCGGAGACCGTGCTTGCCGGCATTGACTCCCCACAGGTTTTTCGACCGACAGTAGACAAGCCGTCGCAGCTCAGCGTGATGGCGCTACACAGTTATCTAAAAGCTGCGAAACAGCGAGGGGTTGACGTTTCAGCATTAGCGCTGGCCCTGCAACGGAAGTACGTCAGTCCGTTCAGCGTGATTGTGATGGCGTTTATTGGAATGCCGTTGGCGCTGGCATTTGGCAGACGCGGCGCGATTGTCGCGCTTTGCGTCGCGGTCGGAGTCAGCGTTGCGTATTGGGGAATTGGCGGAGGCTTTCAGCAGTTGGGCAACCACGGGTTGTTGCCGCCCGAGGTGGCTGCGTGGGCGCCACCCGTGATCTTCGCTGCAGCCGGTACTTACTTTCTGTCGCGCGTGAGGACGTAAGTAGTTTTGGAGTACCGCCTTTAGGCGGGGAGTTTTCTCTGCGATGAGCTTAGAAAGCCCGCCTGAAGGCGGTACTCCAAACAGATCCTAGGTTCCGGTTTCCCAGCTCGAAATGTATTCGAGTTGTTCCGCAGTCAGCGTATCAATCTCGAGTCCGAGAGCGCGCAACTTCAGGCTGGCAATTTCGGTGTCAACCTCAGGGGGAAGCAGGTGCACACCCGGATCGAGCTGACCCTTCTTCTTAACCAGATACTCAACCGACAGCGCCTGATTCGCGAAGCTCATATCCATAACGCTAGCCGGATGACCTTCGGCCGCGGCCAGATTAATTAATCGACCTTCGCCGAGCACCATCACGCGATTGCCGTTTGACTTGAGTTTGTACTCATCAACAAACGGTCGCACGCTGAGCACGTCGGCAGACATTTCTCGCAACGCAACCAGATTCAGTTCGAGATCGAAGTGGCCGCTGTTACAAACGATGGCGCCATCACGCATCTTCGAAAAGTGCTCGCCATCGATAACGTGCCGATTACCGGTAACGGTAATGAAGATGTGGCCAATCGATGCAGCCTCCGCAATCGGCATGACGCGGAAGCCGTCCATCACCGCTTCGACCGCTTTGATCGCGTCAACTTCGGTAACAATCACATTCGCGCCCATGCCGCGAGCGCGCAGTGCAACACCCTTGCCGCACCAGCCGTAACCGACCACCACGATGTTTCTGCCCGCGAGCAAAATATTGGTGGCGCGAATGATTCCATCGAGCGTTGATTGGCCGGTGCCGTAGCGATTATCAAAGAAATGTTTCGTCTGGGCATCGTTGACGGCAATGGTCGGGAAGGTAAGTACGCCGGCGGTGTCCATCGCCTTCAAGCGTTGAATGCCGGTGGTGGTTTCTTCAGTCGTACCGATCAATTCCTTGACCTGGTCTCCGCGTTCCTTAATCAAGGTCGCAACGACGTCTGAACCGTCATCAATGATCAGGTCCGGATGAAAATCGAGAGCGGTGCGCACGTGGCGGTTATAAGTCTCGGTCGATTCGCCCTTGATTGCGTAAACCGGAATGCCCCAATCCGCGACCAGTGATGCGGCGACGTCGTCTTGAGTGGAAAGCGGGTTCGACGCGATCAGCACGGCTTCAGCGCCGCCGGCCTGTAGCGCGCGCGCAAGATTCGCCGTCTCGGTCGTGATGTGAGCGCAAGCAACCAGCCTGACGCCTTTGAGCGGCTTCTCTTCATTGAAGCGTTCACGAATCAAGCGCAGCACCGGCATTTCGCGTTCGGCCCATTCGATGCGCTGCTTGCCCTGGGCGGCCAAGCCAATATCCTTCACGTCATACTCAAGCGAGCGTGTTGCACTCATTACAGATTTATCCTTTGTTATTAGTCAGGGATTTAAGAATGAAGGCCGCTGAAGTTATTAAACTCCAGCGGCATTGCGGAGCGTTTCCGCCTTGTCGGATTTTTCCCAGCTGAAACCGTTCTCGTCGCGGCCAAAGTGGCCGTAAGAGGCGGTCGCCTGGTAAATCGGACGGCGCAGGTCTAATTCCTGGATGATCCCGCGCGGCGTTAAGTCGAAGTTAGCGCGCACCAGGTTCGCCAGCGCGTTTTCGCTGATGCGGCCGGTGCCTTTGGTATCGACCATCACGGAGACAGGCTCGGCGACACCGATCGCGTAAGCCAATTGCACCAGACAACGATCTGCAAGTCCGGCAGCAACGATGTTCTTGGCAACGTAACGCGCCATGTATGCAGCCGAGCGATCAACCTTCGTGGGATCTTTGCCCGAGAAAGCGCCGCCGCCATGCGGGGCGTAGCCGCCGTAGGTGTCAACGATGATCTTGCGACCCGTGAGTCCGGCATCGCCCTGGGGACCGCCGGTAACGAAGCGGCCGGTCGGGTTGATGTGAATCTTGGTATCGCCGTCCATCAGTTCGGAAGAGACCGTGTGACGAATAACTTTTTCTTCAATTTCCGTGCGCAGTTGTTCTGTAGTAACGCTGTCGGCGTGCTGCGAAGAAATCACAATCGCGCTGGCGCGAAACGGGCGGCCGTCGCGGTACTCGATCGTCACCTGCGACTTGCCGTCGGGACGAAGATAATCCAGGTCGCCGGACTTGCGAACTTCCGACAGACGACGAGCCAGCATGTGGGCCAACTGGATCGGCAGCGGCATCAATTCCGGTGTCTCATTACAGGCAAAGCCAAACATCAGGCCCTGATCACCGGCGCCGCCGGTGTCGACACCCATCGCGATGTCCGGAGATTGACGATCGATTGCCGACAGCACGCTGCAGGTATCGCAGTCGAACCCATACTTGCCTCGGGTGTAGCCAATCTTGCGGATCGTTTCGCGAGCAACTTTGCCGTAATCGACGTGGGCCTTGGTCGTGATTTCGCCAGCCATAACCACCAAACCCGTGGTGATTAGCGTTTCACAAGCGACGCGTGAAGTTGGATCCTGCTCCAGCGCAGCATCAAGCACGGCATCGGATATCTGATCGGCAATTTTGTCGGGGTGACCCTCGGTGACGGACTCCGACGTAAACAAGTAACCTGATTCAGTACTCAAGCAGACTCCTTATAGTTTGCACTCGGTAAAATCGAGAAGTAGAAAAAGACCGCGTAGAGTAACAGTGGGGTTTCGGAGTGTCAAGGAAGGGTCTTGTTTGGTAGTGACCTAATTTCAGTTTCTGTGTGAGACCTCCGTGTCCTTTGTCCCTCTGTGGTGAGTCTTTGCTTTCTTTATTCACCACCGAGACACAGAGAGCACAAACAACGCACTGAGAGAATTTAAATTAGGGCACCACCTCTTGTTTGGAGTACCACCTTTAGGCGGGCTTTTGAAGAAAGACTCTTTAAGACCCACCTAAAGGCGTACTCCAAACGATTCAGTTCACGATTCGGAAATCGAGCCAACGCGTGGCGGTCTTGGGAGTGCCGCCGCCCGTCGTATCAGTGACCGTCAAATGTAGAATGTAATCTCCGGGCGTGAGTATCGTGCCAAGAAACAAGCGTCGCGCCAGCACCAGCCGCGTCAGGTCTTTCTGCTGGCTCATGTCCAGGGGCACCGGATCACCGATAAAGACCACTTGACCGTCGTGATAAAGCCTCACCTGGGTGGTTATCTCGGGTTTCACCTTCGCCGCCGCTCGCTTCGGGTTGTAAATCACGCAAGCGAAATTTAGATACATGCGCGTGCGGAAACGTCTTGACGCCGGACCGGCACCGGCGTCTTCAGTGCCGATCAACCCATCGCCTCCAGCCACCACACTCGCGGTTCCGGTTGGTGCTAGCTGGGCTGGCGCAGCCGAAGAGTTTGCTGCCATTGCTGATGGTCCGGACAGCAGCGATTTCATCAGTTCGCTGGTCGGCTTCGGCCGGCTAGGTGTGTCCGGATTATTACCGGCGATGACCAAGCTCGAGAGCGTCAACTTCTCTTTATTAACATTGGGCACTTCGACGAACTGGCTGGCCGACCCGATGCGACCCGAGGCAGCATCTCTTACCGCAATCCGCAACAGGTAAGCGCCGGGCTTGCTGACCGGCACATTTAAGCCGTAGATCATGCCTTCGCGTTGGAAGCGCTCCAACATCGCCTTGGAGACACGGATCTTTTCGATGCGGCTAACCTGATCGATTACCTGGCCGCTCTCTCCCAGCGTTACGCCGATGATGTCGAGGTTGGTTTCAAAAATTCCGCCTGGCTGTTCAGTAAACGTAAGTTTATTCGCATCCATCAACACGACCGAACGCATTGATGAACCGATCGTAGGATCGTTAAGAAAGAACGACGTGGCCTGCAGATCAATTCCGCCGGCTGCAAAAGGTGACAGCAACGCTGCCATTAATTGTTCTGAACGGGAACGTGGCTTCCGCGCGGTGTCGTCTTCGGCGACTCCGATAAAGCCGCTCCGCGACCGCACCTTCAGATCGGGGCGGCCCTTTACCTTGATGGTCCAGTTATTGTAGGGACGGTCCAGGCGCGCCGCATCAAAAGTCGCATCGTCAGGACGATAGCCAATCAGGTAATAGCCGCCGATGTCTTCGAGTGCGCGACGAATACCCCGATTGAGATCGTTGTTGTTAAAGACGGCAAGACCGCCCGTCTCCCGCGCCAGGTAACTCAAGCCATTTTGGCCATCGAACATTTGCCGGCTGCGATTACCGAACACTTGCCCGCCCGCGAGATCCGGTGTTATGCCGCCGAGTCCGGTCAGGCCTCCGGTCGGTCCGGAATCGCTGGGAGCCGCTGGACCGGTCGTGTCGTCAGCCGCGGTATAGCCGGTCGTCTGCAGACCGCGAGTATCGATTGCATAAAAGACCACCGAGGATCGATTGGCGCGATCCACAAGTTGCCTCAGCGCCGCCATCACACGTTCGTTGCGATTACCGGAGTCAGAAGTAAAGATCGCGATGCCGTCAGAAAACAAAACAACCGCCTTTCGTCCGGGCAGCTGACGCAATCCGCGAACAACGAAGTTGAGGGCACCTAACGTTCCCGCAGTGTATAACGAGTCGCGAAACTCATTGAGGTTCTGCACGCGATCGGCTTCGACGCCTCGCATTCCAGATTGAGCGGCCGCAGTCGCCGCGCCTTCTCGCCGGCGCCGGTCGGCGGACGATTCACCCTCGTTTGACAGACTTTCGGTGACCTGATTCTCAAGTCGGTCGAGCATGTTTACGGAGGTGAAGGCACTCAAGCGTGAACCAGCTATCGTCTGGACGTGATTGATGGCGGCGGAGAGTTGGTCCCGATCGTTGGTGAACTGTTGTAAAGCGCCGAGCCCGGCACTCGTACGTATGATTGCGATCAGATCGCCCGGTTGCATCTGTTGGTCTACATACTTGCGTAACGCCTGCCGCGTCATCGCGGCTGATTCCGCCGACATGCGCAAATCGTCCACTACCAAAGCGATCGCGCGTTGCACCTGGTCAGGTCGCAACTGTTTCATTGGCGCGGGGGGAGTGGCGGCACGTTCCTTCGCCGTCAGGGGAACCGCTTTCTGCTCGTTTTCCGGCGGCGAGGCGGGAGCGACAGCATTCGAGGTAACGAAAGAGAAGTTCGTGATCGCG
>Ga0070682_100000574_pt1 | contig 22577 bp, 21 predicted proteins | sample KBSC63LmetaG_FD_64668 | JGI IMG/M metagenome (GOLD analysis project Ga0070682, IMG submission 64668) | Corn rhizosphere microbial communities from Kellogg Biological Station, Michigan, USA - KBS C6-3L metaG | ecosystem: Host-associated > Plants > Roots > Rhizosphere | place: USA: Michigan...
GAAGGCGCCCGCACCGACGGCAGCCGCCGCGAAGGCGCCCGCACCGACGGCAGCCGCCGCGAAGGCGCCCGCACCGACGGCAGCCGCCGCGAAGGCGCCCGCACCGACGGCCGCGGTCGCGAAGGCACCGGCCAAGTAGACCGAACGAGCAGGGGGACGGAGCCGTAGCGCTCGATTTTCGGCCGCGAGAAATAGCGACCGATCCGGAACGGCCCGTCCCCCGTACCTACAGCGCCGTCCCATGAAGGGACGCGCGTAGGGAGAACTGCAAAATGCGTACACTCGTGAAGGTTCAGGTTCCGGTTCAGCGCGGCAACAAGGCAATCGCCGAAGGCAGCATCGGTAAGGTCATCGGCGACTTCATGGAGCGCTCGAAGCCCGAAGCCGCATATTTCGGCGCCGAAGGCGGGCAGCGCACGGCGTACTTCGTGATCGATCTCAAGCAATCGTCCGATCTGCCGCCGCTGCTCGAGCCGGTCTTCATCGCTCTCGATGCGTCGATCGAGTTCACGCCCGTGATGAATGCCGAGGAGCTCAAGCAGGGGCTCTCGCAAATCAAGCTCTAGTCGACGCGCCGGGGGGTGAAGGCAGCGGGACGGCTCGAGACGTCCCGAGTGTCTTCTGGAAGGCGGCAGTCCAAGCGGGGGTTATCCACAGGGCCACCCGGCCTACACGGGGGCGGGCAGTGCTCATTGCTGACCCGCAAGTAGTCATTACTTGCGCCAGACCATAGTTAGTTCGTTCAACCCTTCCCGATGCGTAGTCATTTTTTGTTGGCGCCGTGGTGAGCCGGCGAGGAGAAGCGCACTGACGCTCACAATTTTTGACTATTCGTACAATCCGCAGGCGACTCGATCACAGATATGAACCTTGATTGGCGAGCCTAGTGTCTCTTATATGGAGGCGCGTTCTACCGCAGCAAGGCGCGGACCCGTGCGGGACGCGGAAGGAAGGGTATCGTGATCAAGCCTCCGATTGTCGCGACGACGAACGTCGTGTGCGCGCTGCTCAGCAGCGCACTCCTGATCAATTGCTCGGCTGAGCCGGGAACGAGCACCGGGCCCGAGAGCGGGCCGAACGCGCCATCGTGCGCCGTCGCCGCTGTGTCGGACGGAACGAGCGATGTGTCCTGCCCGAACGGAAGCGTCTATCACGCTCAGGCGTTGCCCTCGTCATCGTCCGCCTCGAGCGGGTGCACGGCGAAGCAGCTCAGCAACGGCGTGGCGATCACCTGCAGCGGCAAGACCGTCTACATCTACGACGGCAAAGACGGCAAAGACGGCAAGGACGGCAAGAACGGCAAGAACGGCAAGGATGGGACCAACGGGACCAACGGAACCAATGGGACCGACGGGAAGGACGGAGTCGACGGCCAAGACGGGGCCGACGGCCAAGACGGGGCCGACGGCCAAGACGGAGCCGACGGAGCCGACGGAGCCGACGGTCAAGACGGTCAAGACGGCAAGGACGGTCAAGACGGCAAGGACGGCAAGGACGCGCCCCTGCCCGTTCCGATCGCGTTCTTCACCGAGTTCCCCGCGAGCGGAAAGCTCGACACGAGGGCGACGCTCGCTTTCTCGTCGACGCTGCCGGACTCGACCTTCGAGTGCAGTCTCGACGGCACGACCTACGCGTCTTGCACGAGCCCGGTCGCGCTCACCGATTTGACGGCGGGGCCGCACACCTTCTCGGTCAAGGCGAGCGCACCGGACTCCCCCGACGGACCGGCCGCCGACGTCCACTGGACCATCGATCGTCCGAACATCCTCTTCATCATGGCGGATGACCTCGGCTACTCGGACATCCACGCGCTCGGCGGCGAGATCGACACGCCGAATCTCGACGCGCTCGTGGCCAACGGTCGCGTCCTCACCAATCACCACGTCGGCTCGGTGAGCGCCATCACGCGCTCCATGCTGATCTCCGGTACGGATCACCATCGCGTCGGCGAGGGACAGATGGGTGTACCGCCCGACGCCGAGCGCAAAGGCAAACCGGGCTACGAAGGCTACTTGAACGATCGCGCGCTCTCCGTCGCGCAGCTCCTCGAGGACGGCGGGTATCACACGTACCTGTCCGGGAAATGGCACCTCGGCAATTCGATCCCGGGCGGCGATCCGAGCGTCGGCTTCACGCCGGACCACTGGGGCTTCGAGCGCACGTACGCGTTGCTCGGCGGCGGCAGCGCGAACCATTTCCTCCACGAGAACGCGGGCTCGAAGAACTTCACGGCCGACGGCGCGTACGTTCAACCGGGACAGCCCGGTCAGCCCGGCGGCTTCTCGACCGAGCTCTACACGAACCAGATGCTCGCGTTCATCGACTCGAACCACGGCGACGGCAAGCCCTTCTTCGCCTACATGGCGTACACGGCGCCGCACTGGCCGCTCGCCGCGCCGGAGCCCTGGCTCAGCAAATACAAGGGGCACTACGACCAGGGCTACGACCCGGTCCGCATGGCGCGTATCGCGCGCATGAAGAGTCTCAACGTCATCCCGAACGCGCTCATCCCGTCGCCGGGCATGCCGGAGAATCTGGTGCGGATCCCCGCGACGCCGAACGACGGGACGACCGCAGCGATGTCGATCAGCGCCGTGCACCCGGCGTCCGACGGCTACGTCGATCACCCCTCCGGCGCCGTGATCAAGAACTGGTCGAGCCTCACCGATCTCGAGAAGAAGACGCAGGCTCGCTACATGGAAGTCTACGCCGCCATGGTGGACAACATGGACTACCACATTGGCCGCCTCGTCCAGCACCTGCAGGACATCGGCGAGTACGAGAAGACGCTGATTGTCTTCCACTCCGACAACGGCGCGGAAGGTTGGCCGACGGACTCGGGCGCGGATCCGAAGACCACGGACGAGGCGAACGCGCAGCCCGGCGTCTACGAGCTCTTGGGCACCGACAACGGCCTGCAGGCTGCCAAACAGATGAAGTACGGCATCCGCTGGGCCGAGGTGAGCGCGGCGCCGTTCTCGCAGCTCAAAGAGGAAGTCGGCGAAGGCGGCATCAGCACGGCGGCGATCGTGCACCTGCCGGGCCAGATCGGCTCGCTGCCGAACATCGGTTGGTTCTCGCACATCACCGACGACACCGCGACGTTCCTCGACGTCGCGGGCGTGGCGCCGCCTTCGACGCCCGCTCCGCCGAACGTCGACCCGAACACGGGCATCGACATGAACGCCGGCAAGGTCATGTACAACGGCAAAGCCGTGTATCCGGTGACGGGCACCTCGCTCTGGAGCGCCCTCAACGAGTTCGCGCCGGCACCCGTGCACGACCAGCCGATCGGCGACGAAGCGTACGGCCGTGCGTGCATCTTCAGCGGGGACGGCCAATGGAAGGCGCGCTGGACGGAGCCGCCGTACGGGCCCGCCGACGGCCACTGGGAGCTTTTCTACATCGTGAACGACCGCGCCGAGACCACGGACCTGTCCGCGCAGTATCCGACGGTGGCAGCCGATCTATTCAGCCAGTGGAACGCCTACATGACGTCCGTCGGCGGCATCGAGCCGCTCCGCACGATCGGATTTTGGTGAGGTGCGCGGGCTCACCCGGGTGTTAGCATCCGGGTGAGCCCATGACGTATCCGGAAGAGATCGTTCGCGCCGCCGCGCGCCTGAACATCAAGGCGGAAGCGGTGCAGACGTATCTGGACGCGGCGCGCGGCGTGCAGGCGCCGGGCGTCGTGCGCTCCTTCCACGCCACGATCAAGCCGATCGGAGCGCTCTGCAACCTCGACTGCACGTATTGCTACTACCTGAGCAAGGAGGAGCTGCTCGAGCAGAAGACGCGCCGCATTGCGGACGAGGTGCTCGAGCGCTTCATCGTCGACTACATCGGGGCGCAGGACGCCGAGGAAATCGTGTTCACGTGGCACGGCGGCGAGCCGACGCTGATGGGTCTTCCGTTCTTCGAACGCGTCATCGAGCTTCAGCAGAAGCACCTGCCGCCGGGGCGCCGCGTCTCGAACGATCTGCAGACGAACGGCACGTTACTCGACGAGGCCTGGTGCGCCTTCCTCGCCAAGCATCAATTTCTCGTCGGGTTGAGCTGCGACGGCCCGCGCGAGCTCCACGACGCGTACCGCCCGACCAAGGGCAAGGAATCGAGCTTCGACAAGGTGTGCAACGCCGCGCGGCTGCTCCGCGAGCACGGCATCGTCTTTAGCCTGATCTGCACCGTGAATCGCCACAACGCGAAGCAGCCGCTCGCGGTGTATCGGTTCCTCCGCGACGAGCTCCACGCGAGATTCATCCAGTTCATTCCCTGCGTCGAGCCGAAGCACTTCGAGCGCACCGCGCCCGGCTACTATTCGGACAGCGAGCTCGTCGCCGCCGAGAGCCCGCGCGCCCGCCCCGGCCATCCGATGTCGATCGTCACGGAGTGGACCGTCGATCCGGACGATTGGGGCGATTTCTTGGCGGCGATCTTCGACGAATGGCTGGCTCACGACCGGGCCCACGTGAAGGTGAACCTGTTCGAGAGCATGCTCGACCAGCTCGCCGGGCACCCCGCGCACCTCTGCACGCAAAGCCCCATCTGCGGCAAGAACGTCGCGCTCGAGAACGACGGCCGCGTCTACTCGTGCGATCACTTCGTCTATCCCGAATACGAGCTCGGCCGCATCGGCGACAAATCCTTCGCCGAGCTCGTCTTCTCGCTGCGCCAGCTCGAGTTCGGCCTCGACAAATTCAACAAGCTGCCGAGCGAGTGCCGAAAATGCGCTTATCTGAAGCTCTGCTGGGGTGAATGCCCGCGCACGCGCCTGCTCAAGACGCGACCCGGTGAAGGCAACCTGAGCTACCTCTGCAGCGGGTGGAAGCGCTTCTACGGTCACGCGGTCCCGCTCGCTCCGCGCCGCCCCGTCGGCGATCCCAAGCTCGTTCCGGCCGTCGCGCTCGTGCGGCCGCGCCCGGCGACTTGAGCCGAGCGCCCGTCGCGCGACCGTGACGCGCGCCACGTGTTCGTGCATGGTCGAGGCGTGACTCCCAAAGCCATCGCCTTTCTCGCGACCCGCGACGCAAAAGCCTCACGCCGTTTCTACGAGCAAGCCTTGGGCCTCAGGTTCATCGACGACGACGATTTCGCGCTCGTCTTCGACGCTTTCGGCACGATGCTGCGCATCCAAAAGACGCCCGAGGTGGTCACGGCGCCTTACACGGCGTTCGGGCTCGAGGTGAGCGATCTCGCCGCCCGCGTCACGGCGTTGCTCGAAAAGGGCGTGAACCCGCGACGCTACCCGGGCCTCGACCAGGACGCGCAAGGCATTTGGACGTCCCCGAGCGGCGCGAAGGTCGCGTGGTTCGCCGATCCGGACGGCCACGTCGTCTCGCTGAGCCAATTCGAATAGTCCCCGCCGTCGCGCTCGCACACGGCGCCGATACTTCTTAGCGCGCCGACAGCATCGTCCCCTGCGCTTCCGCGGGAGAGAGCAGAGCGCAGAGACCGATCGCGACCGAGACGCCCAGCACGACGGTGAGAGCGACCGTGCCGGGGCGACGGCCGATGCCGCGCCAGTGGGAGCGGAACATGTCCGGATCGAAGTCGTCGTCGAGCGCGGCGGCATCGAGCGCGGAGCGCTGCGTGACGACATCGATGCTGCGGACGGTGGCTTCGTCGTCGCCGTTCCAATCGATGAGGACGACGCCGGGACGAGTCATCTCGTCGTCGCGGATACCGTAGCGGGGAAGGGTGCTTGAGGGGAATTGAGGTGTGTTCATGAGGGTCTCCGTCGTGCCGCCCCGCGCGCGGGGCGCCGCGTGGGGTGCGCCATCTGTCGGTCGAGATGCTCTGCAAGCGTGAGGCGATCGGCGGCCGCCATCTCGACGAGCTCGAATGCGTGACGGTCGCCCGTTTGGCGCACGGGCCTCACGGTGGCGCGGATGGGCGCCGAGACCAGGGGCACGAACAGGTGCAGATTGAAGCGCTCGTCCGGTCGGAATTGAAGGCGACGCTCGCGGCCGAAGAACTGCAAGACGACGCCGGTTCCGGAAAGCTCGACGGCCATGGCGTAGTTGCTGCTCGCGCCGTGCGAGAGGAGTGCCCAACAGCTCGTCTCCACGCGGAGCCCGAGCCGCCGCTGGCGCGCATGCCCGAACGCGCGCGGCGCGACGCGGGGGAGACTGGCGATCTCCGAGAAGACGGCCTGCCAAGCGTCGGCGGCGTCAGGAAGCTCGTTGCCGTGGTCCATGGCGGGACACGGTGCAGTTTTCGCGCCATAGAATGCCTGCCGCAGGACCGAGCTGAAGGCTCCCGCTCGAGTCAGATTGCCTCGGCCGCGCGTGCGCGCCACACCCGTCGGTTGCCGTCGCCCCGGGCATCGCCTAGAGCAGCAAGGTGCAAACGCCCGAGCTCGAAGGGTTCCAGTACGTCGCGAGCGAAAAGGACGGCCAGCGTCTCGAGGCGCGTTACCGCATCCTTGGATTGCTCGGTACGGGCAGCACTGCCGACGTGTACCTGGCCTTCGACGAGCTCGAGCAGGTTCCGGTGGTGGTGAAGTGGCTCATCGAGAGTGCCGCCCAGAACCGCCAGATCCGCGCGCGTTTCTTGCTCGGCGCGGCCTCCGCTCAATCCGTCCGTCATCCGGCCGTGCGCCGCGTGCTCTCGATCGACGCTTCGAGCACCGATCCGCCCTACGTGGTGATGGAGGCCCTGCCGGGCGAATCGCTGGACGACTACCTGGAACAGAGCGGCCCGCTCCCGCAGGCGCTCGTGCTCGAGCTGGCGCGCCCGATTGCCGAGGGCCTCGCGGCCGCGCATGCCGCCGGCATCGTTCATCGCGATCTGAAGCCGGGGAATCTCTTCCTCGTCCGCGCCCCGGGTGCCAAGCCGACCGTGAAGCTCATCGATTTCGGGTTTGCCAAGGACACACGGGCCGACCCCGATGCGGGGCCGAGTAGCGTGAACCTCGTTCTCGGCACCGCACAGTACATGGCGCCGGAGCAGGTGCTCGCCGAGCCCGTCGATCCGCGCACCGACATCTACGGTTTTGGCATGGTGCTGTTTCGCTTGCTCACGGGACACCTTCCGTTCGACCTCGAGCAGGGCGTCGACCTCTTCAGCCATCAGCTTTACTCGCCGACGCCGCCCCCTTCGTGGCTGGTCGACGGGCTCGACGCGGGGCTCGAACAGATTGTCCTCCGTTGTACGCGCAAGCACCCGGCGAACCGCTATCAGAGCATCCAAGCCGTGCTTTCGGACCTCGCCCGCGTCGCAGAGAGCGCCGAGATCTCCGAGCTCCCGCTCGTGCGCATGCCTGACCTTTTCAGACCGCGGAACACGTCCGGTCTCGAAGCCGCCGAAGCGCTCGCCGCCCATTTCAAGACGGAGCCTCCACCGGCGACGGTACGCTACGATCCGGAATCGATGGAGCGGTGAGCTCGACGCCGAGGCCCAGGGGGTTCTCGCTGCGGTGGCTGGCGGTCGCTGCAACGATGGGGTTCGTGGCCTGCGGTGGTACCTCGGTGAAGCACGTCGGCGGAGATGACGCCGAGCAAGGAACCAGCGCTCGCGCAGGCACGGGCGGCTCCGGTGCAGGGGCGGCACGCGGTGGGTCCGGCGCGGGCTCGGGCTCGGGTGGCTCCGTCGTCGGCGGCGGCGGGGGCACGACGCACGCCGGCGGAGGCACGGAGCCCGGCCGCGGGGGAACGGCGAACGGCGGAGCGAGCGGACGCTCGGGAGCCGCCGGGAGCGCCGGCAGCGCGGGCAGCGTCGCGTGCGAGTGCACCGTGAACGGCCAGCGCATCGACTGCACGAGCGAAGCGGTTCGCGTGCCGAGCGGCTTCGGCGACCCGGACGAGTGCACGCTGTCCGACGCGATGATCGAAAAGAGCGCGTGCGGCGACGGCTCCGTCATCTACTCGATCGACGAGGGCGGCGAGTACAGCTACGAGCTCGAGCTCGACGCGAGGGGAGCGCCCGTCTACTTCTATGCGTCCGGCTACGCGAACGTCACCCAAGACTGCGGCATCGATCCGAGCGCGTTCTCGGAGGGCACGCTGACGATGGGGCACAAGCTTCCGCCGAGCCGCTGCGCCGTGCCTTGCTCGATCTGCGGCCCCGCCGAAGGCGTCGTCGCCTGCGACGCTTGCGTCGTCGATCCGGCGACGGGCACCGCGCGCCTCACGCTGGAAGAGTACTGCTTCGCCACCGGCTGCCCCGCGACACTGGCCGAGGCGCGCGAGCAACGAGTCCTGAGCTGCATGCTCGGACACTCCGAGATCGTGTCGGGGTGCGGCATCGACATCATGCAGCAAGAAGTCGGCGAGAGCGGGATCGCCTACTACTTCGAGCACGCCACGGGTACGCTCCAGGGCGTCGCCGCGCACGACGATGTGCCCTTCGGACCGTGCGACGCCTCGTCGTACCAGGTCGGCAGCGTCTTGGACGCTCCGTGCCCCGACGTCACGACGTGCGATTTCTGCGAGCCCACCGGCGACGCGAGCGCAGGCGGCGTGGCGGGAGCAGCCGGTGCCGACGGCGCGTCGCTCTGCGACCGGTAGGGTGGCTCACGCGGGGGTCGCGCGGCGCTAGCGACTCGGCGCGAACCGCGTCCGTGTGATATCGAGCCGCGCATTCTGCGGGAAGCGCAGCGCCGTGACGGCCCGCCGCACGCACGCGTTGATGGTCGGACTCCGCGGCTCCGAAGCGACGGTGAGCCCGACGACCTTGCCGTTCTGCACGGCGGCGCAGATGTCGAGCGCCGTGCGCGCCGGGACCGCGCATTGATTCAGGTACGAGCCGTCCTCCAGCACCGACGCAAACGCGTCACGCGTCAGATCGGCGGCACCGCGCGCGGCGCCCATTTCGATGGTTTCGTTGGCTGTTGCGCGCGCCGTTTCGCAGCTCGGTAACGAGGCCGCGCGGGCCTCGTTCTGGGCACGGTCGTGGGCGTCAACGCCGACCGTACGTGGAACGCGGTCGGGGCGTTCGCCTGCGGCGTCGTTCCGGGCCGCGAGGGGACGCTCCGGCGCTGCGAATGGGTCCGGCGCCGCAAACGGGTCCGGCGCCGCAAACGGGTCCCATGCTGCCGGCGGCGCGGGCGCTGCGAGCGCCGCCGTTGCGCGCGCTGCGCGGGGCTCGGCAGGAACGCGGGGGAGCGTGGGCCGCAGCGGCGAGCTCGCGACGTTGGGCTCGACCGCCGGCTGCATGGCGACGGCCGGCTCCGGGGCGAGCTGCGGCTCCGTCTCCCGAGCGGGCTCGGGCGGCGGCGCGGGCGCCGGCTCTGGCATCGAATCGACGTCCGCCGGTCGCGGCGCCGGGCCCGGGGTGGGCGCTCGAGCCGCGACGCGCTGGGGCGGCTCGAAGGTGCGCGCGAGCTCCGCTGTCGACATCGCTTCGGCGTCCGTGGCCGGGGCGTGCTCGCCGACGGTGCTCACGAACGCATACGTCGCACCGGCGATCGCGAGCCAGTAGGCGGCCGTCGGCACCGCGAACCGGAGGAACCGCGAGCGAACCGCGCGCCGCCGCCGGACCGGTCGGTCCAGGTCGAAATGCGGGCGGAGCGCGAACTCGAGCGGCATCGAGGGGCGCGCAGCTTACTACGATTTGCTGAGACGGCCGCTCAGGCTGTCGTCCATGCCCTGTTCCATCGTTTGAAGGGCCAGGCGCGTTTCCGCGACGATGACGACCGCGCCCGTCACGAGCGCACCCACGGCGCCAAGACCCGTGAGCAGGGCGAGCAGTGCGATCGCGCGGCCGAATCCCGCGAGATCGTAATAAGCGCCGACGGCCCCCACGACCGAAAACAACGCACAGGCCGCGAACGCACCGAGCGCGGCATAGACGGCGCGTAGCGCGGTGAAGAGGAGTCGCCCTCGGCGTCGAAGGCGCGCCAGTTGCTCGCCCCAGCTCTCGTGCAGGCCGGAGCCCGCCTCTTCGTTACGGATGTGCCCGAGAACGACCCGCGTTCGGTCCACGACGCGCGCGATGCGGTTGCTCGTCCCGAGCGCCAACACCGAGCATGCATTCGTGAGGATGGCGGGCGCAACGACGACGGTCAGGACCGCGAACGGATTGTCACTCATGGCGTCGACACGACGTACAACGGTAGAGGGGTGGCCGCGAGCATGCACACGTTCGCCTTGCCCGCGCGCGCTTTCGCTGCGCAGAGGAACCAACGGTGCAGCCCCATGGCAGCCCCGCCACCTTTCGAGGCCCGGAGCATGCCCGAAGGAGCTCCGCGTCGTCAACCAGCCGCCACTCGGTCGCATGATTTCGCGCGCCCGAAAGGATTGACCACGACACCCGGTGCGCGCGGCGCCGAGTGAATGGCACAACGCGTGGCACGCACTCCGCGCTTCTCTCGAGGAAGTATCGTGAGCTGTTCGGGAACGATAGTTGCACTAGGGGGCACGCGTTCCATTTCGGAACCGGGGAGTAGTGGGTGTGATGAGAACTCTACATAGGTGGTGGTCGAGGTATGCGTTTGCGGCCGGGGTGGGGCTCGCTGCGCTCGTGGCGTGCTCTTCGGACCATCAACCGCCCAGCGAGCAAACCGCTCGAACGGGGACGATGAGCCTGGCGCTCCAATCCACGGCCGCGTCGGGCACGACGTACCGGCTCCGAAACGCGACCTTCATGATCACGGACGCGCGCACCGGCGATACGGTCGACTTCCTCTTCAGCGACGACGCGCCGCCTTCGGCCCGTGAGCTGACGAAGGTACTTCTGACCGGCAATTACACGGTCACCCTACTCGACGGGTGGTTCATGGAACGCGTACCGGGAACCAGCACCGGGACCGGTGGAACCGCGAGTAGCAACGGAGGAACGACCGGCAAGGGCGGCTCGACCGGCAAAGGCGGCTCGGCCGGCAAAGCCGGCTCGGTCGGCAAAGGCGGCTCGACCGGCAAGGGCGGGGGCAGCTCGAGCGGCGGCTTTGGCGGCGAATTCTTCGATGACGGCGGCGAGAGCAATGGCGCGGGTGGCTCCTTCAACACCGGGGGCTCGATCAGCACGGGCGGCTCGATCAGCACGGGCGGCTCCTTCAGCGAGGCCGGGTCGGGCTCGAGCGAGGGCGAAGCGACGCCGGTCGAAGCCTTCCTCTTGAGCGACGCGGTTCAGTTCTTCCAGCTCTTCGGCGGCGACGACGCCTTCGTGAGCTACCTCTTCCAGATCGGCGGCGAGGTGATCGACTTTGGACACGGCCGTCTCCACGTCGGCATCGACGTGGTCGAAGACCCTTCGGTCTGCGAAACGCCGCCGGGGGTCATCGATCCAAGAAAGGTGCTGATCGAGACCAACCTCGACGCGCTCGCCAACGTGAGCCTCTTCGACGTGCTCGGCGCCCTCGCCACCAACGGCGGCATGAACGCCGACCCCTTGCTGATCCATCAGAAGATCTACGACAGCTACGCCTCGGCGGAAAACGGCCGCATCAGCGGAGCGATCCACTGTGGCGACGAGATGACGAACGGCGTCCCCACGCTGAACGGCTATCCGATCGACTGCGATCGCGTCGAGGTGCGCCATTTCGACGATCCCGACAACTTCTTCCCGACGGCGATCATCAATCGCCTCGATCTCGCGCCGGAAAACGGCGCCCATTGCGGGCAGCAGCGCATGATCTTCGCGAACAACAACCTCGGTGGCCGCGCGTTCATGATCTTCGAAGCGCAGATCCCGAACCCGGCGCCGGAGCTCGGGATCGCGGGTTGCCAGCCGTTGGCTCAGTTCTGGCTCGAGCAGAACGACATCGCCGATGCCAGCCAACGCGGCGCGCGGCTCGCCCAGGCCTTCATTTCGGGTGATCCGGGCCTCGTCGCTGCCGGGTTTGGACCGTTTTACACCGCAACGAATCTGACGGTCGGCAGCGGTCAGATCAGAACGAACCAGTTCGACCAGTCTCCGTGGACGCTGCGCGAGTTCAAGCTCACCCTCGACGGACAAGATCTGACTCCGGTGCCGTTCCCCACCTCCGAAGCACCGAACGGCGCGCTGTGGAACGAAAACTCCGGACTCCCCCAGGGCGAAGCCTGTCGCGAGAGCTTCCTCAACGCAGTCGATCAGCTCCTGACCGACGATCCCTCGGAGATGTCGTTCGTCGTGGACAACGCGTGCAAGGACGCGGAAAGCCGTAACGATTTCTCCCAGGAGTACGACCAGCAGCTGAGCGACGGCTTCCGCAACACACTCGAGCAACGGCTGGCCGGCACGGGCCTCAGCGCCGACGACATCGCGAATCGCGCGCAATTCGCGGGCTCGTGCATCGGGTGCCACAACGAAGCCAACGGCAGATTCTTGGGCAACGGCGTCGTCGCGCCCTTCTCCGTCGACTTCGTTCACGTCGAAGAGCAATTCGCGTCCGAGTGCCCCAAGGGCGAGGGCCTCTGCTTCGAGCCCTCCCAAGCGCTCACGGACGTCTTCTTGCCGAGCCGGTTGCAGGTGATGGGCCGCGTGCTCGACATTCCGATCGTCACCGATCCGTGCGACGGCAACGGCAATAGCGGCGGCACCGGCGCCGGAGGTTCCTCCGCGGGGACGACGAGCACGGGCGGCCGCTCCGGCGGGAGTGGCGGCAGGATGGGCTCGGCCGGCACGGGCACCGGCACCGGCCAGGCCGGTGAATCCGGCATGAATGTGCCTCCGACTCCCGCCCCGGAAATCAACATCGAGCTCCCGCCCGCAGACGAGCCGGTCGAGGATCTCCAAGCCGCGGACCAGGAGATCAGAGCGGAATACGGCGAGCGCACCTTGAGCGGCCGCTCGGCGCAAAGCACGCACTGATTCGTCGCGCGTTCGGGGCCCGGCGAAACACCGGGCCTCGAGCGTGCACCGTCCGTCTCCGGTCCGAGCTTCTCGTCTCAGCCCGCTTGCTTGGCGCGCTCGCCGCGCCGCGCCCGCCGCAGTGACCGCCGCTTGGCGAACGAGGCAAGGCCGAGCGCGCCAAGGGCGAGCCAGCCGAGCGAGCTCGAGTCGTGAGGCGCCGTACGGCAGCCGCAGCCGCTGTCGTCGTCGGCAGAGGGAGCCGCGGGGGCCGTTCCCGAGCCACTCGTGCCGGCCGAGGCGCCGCCATTCGACTGGCCGCCGCCCGAACGCCCTGCCGAGCCACGGCCCGCGCTGCCGCTACTCGACGAGGCGCCGGTCCCGCCCATCGTGTTCGAGGCGCCGCCGCTCGTCGCGGTGCCGGCCGAGGAGGCTCCGGCGTTGCCGCGTCCGGCGCCGCCGCCGCGAGACTGGCCCGAAGAGCCGGCACTCGCACGGCCGCCGGTCGCGGTCGTGCCGCCCGCCGAATTGTCGGCGCCGCCGCTCTCGTCCACGCCGCCGCCGCCGCCCGTGCCGTTGCCGGTTCCGCCGGTTCCACCGCCTCCGCCGGTTCCGCCACTCGGGGTTCCGTAGGGCGACTCCGGCTCATCGGTGAAGTCGGTGATCTTGTCGCTCAGGCTCCAGACTTGGATCTCGTCGTCGTACTCGACACCTTCGGTCCAGCCGGCGGAGGAGTACCAGCCCCAGTGCACGCGCTGCAGCGTCGTGCCGTTGTCGTCGGTGAAATGGCCTTCGAAGATGTGAACGCCGTCCTGCCAGACTTCGACGAGCGTCGAGCTGCCGTTGAACTCCATGTACGTCGTCATGCGCACCCACTTGCGGAGCGGGAAGTCGGGCTGCGGCGCCGGGCCCACGTAGTCCCAGTCGAGGTGCGCCATCTCGAGCTTCTTGTCGCGCACGCTCATCGTGAACACGACCCAGTCGGGGTTGTTCGCGTAGGTCGCGAGGTGAATCCATTCGGACGCACTCACCTGCGAGAAATCGGCGTCGATGTAGGTCATGAACGAGTTCACGGCCGGCGACGGCACGTCGAGGTAAACGACCGGATACGCGCGATGCACGCTTTCCGACGTCGGCCCCGTCGGGAAGCCTTTGTAGGCGTGGTTCCCCCACATCACGAGCGGATCGCTTTCGTCGACGATGGTCCACGCTTCGGCTTTGCCCGAGATCGGGTCGCCGCTCGCGCTCCACGACCCGTCGTCGTAGTCGAGGAATTCGCCCGGAAACCCGGTTTCGAAGCCGCTCTGCCACTCCTTGGTCGCCTGCTGCGCGAAGGCCGGGGACGCCAGGGTAAACGCGAACAGGCCCATGAAAGAAACGAGGCGGCGCAGTGGCATGGAAGACCTCCCTGGTCGGCGTCCCCCGTGGTCGGAGTCGGAGGGGGCCGCCAAGCTTACGTCGCGCGCGACACATTGCAAAGGTCGGCGGCCTCGCGGAAACGTCTCCGGACCACTCGCCCCAACTGATGACTACGGAAACCCGGGCTACGCGACTCAAGCGACGATCGTGCAGCTCGCGTACGCTTCGACGAGCTTCGAGAGCACACCGATGCGGCCCGGGACTTCGAGCTTACGGAGGACGCTGCTCAGCTGATTGGCGACCGTGCGCGTCGAGGTCGAGCGGATGCGGCCGATCTCGGAGTTCGACCGGCGCTCGACCAAGAGCTCGACGATGTCACGCTCGGCCTGCGAGAGGCTCGAGAGCAGACTCGCGTCGGGGCGACCCGTGCCGAGCACGCGGTACGTTGCGCCTTCGTGCTCGAACGTCGTCGTGCGGGCCAGCGTGCGCGCGCCGCGCCGCGCTTCTTCGTGTGCGGCCATCATGAGCACGATCGGAATGCGGCGAGCGCTGCAGTCGAAGCCCATGGCAGCTGCGCACTGGGTCGCCGCGGTGGTGACGGTCGAAGGCGAGATCCCGAATTCGATGGCGATGGCCTTCTGAGCGTGGCCGTGGAGGACGCGGCGCAAGATCTCGAGGTTGCGCCAGGCGTTGCGAAACTCGGCGGGCTCGGGTTCCAGCGTGACGCGCAAAATCAGGACGCACTGCTTTTCCGCACAAAACCAGTCGACAGCCTTCGAACGGCCTTCCACGAGGTCGACCCACACGGTCCCGAGCGGCCAAGCGGTGCCGGAAGCGCCGAGTGCCTGGAGCGCGGAGCTTCTCAGATTCTCGTCGGTGCTCATGCGATCGTACGTTACTGACCGCCCGCACTGAATCCATTTCAGTTCGTTGCAAGTCACGAAGCACGCACGGGCGTGCCTTGCGCCCGCCGCGCGTGGGGCGACGCGCGCACGAAACCTGCTGAAATCCGCTGTTATCGACGCCGCTCGCCGCCTCGGGTAGGAGGTGAAGCACGCTCGCCGGTGTCGTTTCCGGCGCCGCGGCAAGGTTTCGGGGCGGGGTCGTCGGCATAGTCATATTTTCAACCCCCGCGCGGACCCGCGAGCTGCCCCGAGCGATGCACAAACATCACCTTGACCCTTCGGAGGAGCCCATGCTGGAGTCGCCGGCGCGGTGAAGGTGCATGCAGACGCTCGTTAACGAGTGCGCAGAGCCCGCGTCTTCCGATGTCCTTTCGGAGTACATGGAAGGCTGCCGCGAGATCGCGCTGGCGGAGCTCCGCGCCAGCATTCCGAGCGACCGGCCCCACGCGGACGAGCTCTACCGCCTGATGCTCGACTACCCGTTACGCGAAGGCAAGGCGCTCCGGCCCGCCCTCGCGATCGCGACGTGCCGCGCGCTCGGCGGCAGCCTCGAGGCGATCGCGAAATCCGCCGCCGTCCTCGAGCTTTATCACAACGCCTTCCTCATTCACGACGACATCGAGGACGGCTCCGAGAAGCGCCGCGACAGGCCCACGCTCCATCGCCAGCACGGCACCGCGATCGCGATCAACGTGGGCGACGCGATGCTGGCGCTGGCGCTCGAGCCGCTGCTCGAGAACATGCGCCTCGTGGGCATGGGCCCGGCCTTGCGCATTCTCCAGCAGATCGCGCGGATGGCGCGCGAGTCCGCCGAAGGGCAGGCGCTCGAGCTGTCGTGGATCCGGCAGGGTCGCTGGGACCTTCGCGACCGCGACTACCTGCGCATGGTGCACAAGAAGACGAGCTTCTATACGTTCATCACGCCGATGCGCGTGGGCGCGATGGTCGCGGGGGCCACGCGCGCCGAGCTCGATTCCATCGGCCGGCTCGCGACGTTGATGGGCGCGGCCTTCCAGATTCAAGACGACGTCTTGAACCTCGTCGGGGACGAGAAGCTCTACGGGAAGGAGATCCTCGGCGATCTGTGGGAAGGGAAGCACACGCTCATCCTGGTGCACGCGCTCGCGCACGCGTCGGAGCGGGAGCGGCAGGCGGCGTTGGCCATCTTGAAGAAGCCGCGGCCGGCCTCGCTTTCGGAGGGCGGGACCGCGCTCGAGCAAATGCTCGGCGAGCTCTGCGCCGAAGGGCAGCTCACGGTGGCGGGGGCGGTGCGGCTGCGCAAGGCTCTCGCCGGTCACGCCGACGCGACGCCCAAAGTCCCCGCCGACATCGAGTTTTTGCACGACCTCGTGCGCCGGATGGGGAGCATCGAGTACGCGCGCGGCGTCGCCTACCGGCACGCCGAGCGCGCCCAGCGCGTATTGCGCTCGGCTGCGGCGTGGAAGCGCCCCTCCGTTCACTACGACTTCATCCATCAACTGATCCAGTTCATTTTAGAACGGGACCGCTGACCGGAGCTCCGATGTCCAACGATAGCGAAGAAGACGAGGATCGCGAGGAAGACACGTTCGATCAGCTGCGCGACCTGGCGGTCGAGCAGATGGCGAACGTCGCGCAGCTCACGGCCGAGGCGCGCCGCCTGGGGCTGATCCCGGAGCTGCCGCGCGAGCTGGTGGAGAAGCTCGACCTCGGCGGCATGCTGCTCGATCTGGTGCGCCTCCAGCTCAAGCACGCAACGGCCGTCGCGAGCGTCATCGGACCGCAGGGGCGAAACCTCGAGAAGCTCAATCACCTGAGCGCGCTGCTCGCCAAAGGGAAGTCCGGCACGCCGACCGAGGTCTACGGCAAGAAGAACGGCGCGGAGACGATCTTCCAGATCGTGCTCGATAATCCGGTCGATCGCCCGCAGAAGGTCAAGGTCAGCCTCGGCAACCTGCATCAGCTCGACGCGGAGAAGGACGAAGCCACACCGTTCTGGGAAAAGCCGGGGGAGGAGGGTGACGACGACCCGAAGGAAAGCCTCGCGTGGTACCTGAAGCCGCGCATCGAGCAGGTCGACGCGCGCGAGGTTCGCTCGCTGCGCATCGTCATTCCGGCCAAATCCCTGCCGAAACGCGGTGACTACGAAGTGACGGCCACCGTGGGACTGTCGCCGCTCGGCACCTACCGGCGCTACCAGCTGCGTCCACCGAAAACCAAGTCGAAGGGCTGAGCATGGACGCGACCACCGACGAGGCTCCGCCCGACAGCGTCGCGGAAGGCTTGCGCGCGTTGCGGCGGGTCTTGTTCGAATACCCGCTCGCGGCACAGGCCGGATTCGAGTCGCTCGTTCGGGAAGGGAGGCGCTTCGCCGAAACGCCGGAGGGTAAAGTCTGGAGAGAGCGGCTCGCCGGCTCGGACGCGATCGCGAAAGGACGGGTGGTTTGGGAGGTGCTCACGCAGAGCGCCTTCACGGAAGATGCCGAGGGCGCCATGCCGGGCGTGATTCTCGAAGCGTTTTCGCGCGCCACCGCGCTCAGCATGCTCGAGCCGTTCCTCTCGATGCTGTTCGAGGAGGAGGGCTAACGCGTGAGCACGCTCCACCGTCAGGAGCCGCAGTTCGTGCGCAGGAACACGTTCGTGCAGGCGTGCCTCGGGCTCGTGTCCCTGTCCGCGCGCTACGAAGCGCTCCTCTCCGAGGCGAGCGCGCGCAAGGCGACGCGTGGGGAGCCGCCGCCCGAGGGGACGGCTCGCGGGACGCGCGAAGGCGACGAGCTGATTCTGCTCGCGCTGCTCGGCGGCGTCGCGCTGTCACGCCGTCTGCGCGCGTCGCTCGAGGCTGCCGCACCGGTACGCCTCGCCCCGGTGCTCCCCATCGCGCGCGCCCCATCGGCGCGGCCACGAGATCTTTCCCGATGATCCCCGCGAGCGAGCCGCTTCGGCCCGTCGCGCGCGAGGTGCTCGACCGCACCATCGAGCGCGGCGACTACTGGCGTGGCTCACCGCTCAGGCTCGGCGAAGCGCCGGGCTACAAGGAGTGGCTCCACTTCTGCATCTACGGCGAAGACATCGACGTCCTCGTCAATTTCAGCATCGTGGACGAGCTCGCGTCCCATGCCGGCTCGCCCCGCGAATTCGCGCGCATCGTCTGCCTGATCCACACGAAGACCGGCTGGACCGGCGACGTCATCGGCTTTCCGTCCGATCAGGTGACGGCGCGCCGCGGCGCCATCAGCCTCGAGTTCGGGGAAAACCGCGTCCATTTCCACGACGGCGTCTTCTCGATTCGCGCCATGCTCCCGGAGCGAGACATCGCGATCGAGCTGATGCTCACGCCGGCGACGATCCCCTCGCCTGCGAACAACATCGGTGTCGAGGACGGACCGCCGATCCATTGGATCGTGCTGCCGCGTCTGCTCGCGACTGGTGTCGTGCGGCTCGGCGGGACCGTGCACCGGCTGGACCGTGCACCCGCGTACCACGACCACAACTGGGGTCACTTTCGCTGGGGCAAGAATTTCGCCTGGGAGTGGGGCTACGGCTTGCCCGAGCGCGCCAGCGAGGCGTGGAGCACGGTGTTCGTGCGCTTGAGCGACCGAGGCCACAACCAGACCTTCATGCAGGCGCTGTTCGTGTGGAAGGGCGAGCGCCAGCACCGCGTGTTCCGCGACGAAGAGCTCAGCGTCACGCATCACGGCCTCTTGCGGCCGGCCAAAGCCTTCAAGCTGCCGCGCGTGATGGGTCTCGTGCACCCGGGCAGCGCGGCCGACATTCCGGCGCGCATGGTGCTCGAGGCAGAAGGGCGCGGAGATCGAGCGCGCATGGAGTTCGTCTTCGAGGACGTCGCGCAGGTCATCATCCCCAACGACGACGATCTCGGCGTGACGGTCATCAACGAGGTCAACGCGACCTACACGTTCGGGGGTGTCATTCGGGGCGAGGCGATCGAGGTCACCGGGAGAGCCGTCGTTGAGTTCCTCAGCCACTAACCGCCTGTTCCAGAGCTCCTTGGAGGACGCGCTCGGCATGATCGAGCGCGAGCAGCCCCGCCTGTTCGTGCGCTTGTGCGGGGATCTCGGCGCGCGAGTCATCGATGCGCGCGTCGAAAGCGAGCGGGTGCGCATCGCCCGGGACGGCGACCGGCTGACGGCAAGCGAGGTGCCGCCCACCGCTCCCGTGATCGCCGGTGCCATCTGGGTCGAGAGCGACTTCGCGACGATCGACGCGCTCCTCGACGGCGAGACGACGCTGCTCGACGTCGTCTGGGGCGACCGCGTGCGCCTGCGCGGGAGCATCGACGAGCTGCTCGGCGCGCACGACGCGCTCGTCACGTTCCTTTGCGCCGCGGTGCGCTGCCCTTCCGCGCCCGAGCTCTTGAAACGGTTTCGAGACGGGGTCGCCGGTCGAACGACGGCCCCCACTTCCCTCGTCGAATCCTCGGCTGCTTAGCGATCCCCGGAGCGAAAGACATGGCTCAATCCAAGCGCAAGAACACCGTAGTTTCGCTCGCGGAGGCGAGACGGAAACGCAGCAAGACGACCGCGCGCAGTGCGGCCCCGCGTAAGCCCGCGGCGCGCGCGAAGGCGGCGCCGGCGGCAAAGGCCACGCGCGCGAAGACGGCGCCGGCGGCAAAGGCGGCGCGGGCCGAGACGGCGCCCGCAACGAAGGTGCCGAAGAAGCTCAGGGCGGGGTCGCCTCCATCGGTGACGATCTTCGGCGCAGGGATCGCGGGCATGACGGCCGCGCACGAGCTCGTCGAGCGCGGCTTCCAGGTCGAGGTGTGGGAGTGTGAGGGCGACGAACGCGCGCCGTCGCGCGGGTGCGCCGTCGGGGGGATGGCGCGGACCCAGTGGAGCGCCGTGCCGTGGCCGGAGCAGTTCAGCGACGCTCCGCCGCGCGAGACGGTGTCGCAAGCGCAGTACTTCAAGGACACCCAAGCCGGCCCGATCCAATCGATTGATGCCGAAATCTACGTGGGGAAGAACGCCGAGTTCAGCGTGAGCGTCGATCTGGTGCCCGGGTTGGCCCGCTCGAGCTTGACCGACGACCTGGTCGACGCGGGCGCCGCGGGGAGCTGCGTGTACGCCGAATGCCTGTTCACCGCCCACGCGCCCGAGACCACCGACCCGAAGCGCGACGAACGCGCGCGAGAGCTCGTGCCCGCGATCATGACGGCGCTCGGATTCGAAGCGACGCCGACGGACTCGCTCCTCAAACTTCGCTCGAGAAAGGGACGCTGCGGCCTACAGATCCGCGCTTTCCAGTGCCCGCCCGGCGAGGGCTTTCCGCCCAATACCCAGGTGCTGATCCGATTTCGGAAACGAGAGCGCTGGCTTCCCGGCGAGCACGGCTACCGCTTCTTCCCCTCCTTCTACAGCCACCTGTTCGAGACCATGGCGCGCACGCCGCTGCTCGAACCGCAGCTCAAGACGCAGCTCGTGCTCGAGCAGGAGCGGGCCGACTTCCGCGGCATCGCCCGCACCGACGTCGCCGCCGACCCCTACACGTACGTCGAAACGGGCAAGACGGTGTTCGACAACCTGGTCGCCGCCAAGTCGCACGCGCTTGCTTTCAACGACGGCTACGCGCCGTTGTCCTTCCCGCGTTACCGGGTGGGCTCGCTTGCCGGCGTGCTCCGGCAGTGGCGCACCGCCATGGAGAAGCTCGACTACGCGCCACGCGATCTCGCCCGCTTCGCGCTCCGGATCCAGGAGTTCGCGATGATGTCGCCCGAGCGACGAACCGAGCTCGAAAAGTACAGCTGGTCGAAGTTCGTCGGTGCCGAAGACCCCGGCTACTACAGCCCGAATTTCAAGCGCAAGATGGAGCAGTGGACGGAGGGGCTCGTGGCGATGAGCATGGACGACTGCGATGCTCGCACCTACGGCACGATCATTTTGCAGCTCCTCTCCGATCAGTATCGAACGGAGACCTCCTACCGCGACGGCATCCTGAACGGTCCCACGAGCGATGTCTGGCTCGACCCATGGCGCCGCTACCTGGAAGCGCAGGGCGTGCGCTTCATCCACGGAAAGCTCGAAGGGCTCGAGTTCGTGGGCAACCGCTTGCGTCCAGTCGTGAGCTGCTTCGAGCCCCGTTACCCCGGTGCCAACGAGGGGAAGGCGCGACTCCTCGATGGCTACTACGTCCTCGCGCTGCCGGTGCACGTCGCGCAGGAGATGGCGGCCAGCGTCGCAGCGAATCCGGCGTTCAGGGCACACGCGAAGCAGAAGAAGGCGGAAAAATCGCCGAAGGAGCGGATCGCGACGCGTGACATCGAGGCGCTCGCGAAGTTCGACATCGGCGATTTGAACGTGCCGCGTCCGAGCGGCGTCGTGCGCCACTTCGCCGGCATTCAGTTCTACTTTCGGGACGACGTGCCGTGGGTGCAGGGGCACATCTACTATCCGGACGCACCCTGGGGGCTCTCGTCGATCTCGCAGGCGCGCTTTTGGCAACAGAAGCGTGATTGGGAGCACGGCTACCGCGGCATCATCAGCGTCATCATCGGGCGCTGGGACGCGCGCTCACCAGCGACCAAGCAGACGGCTTGGGAGAGCAACCCAGAAGAGCTCGCGCAAGAAGTGTGGCGTCAGCTCAAGGAGGCGCTCAAGGGCCCGAACGATCCGCGTCTCGGCGAGGTCGACAGCGACGAGATGGAAGAGGTCCCGGACCCCATCTACTGGCGCTTGGACGCTCATTTCGCGCCGAATGAGGAAGCGGGCGTCGGCGACGAGAAGAAGACTCCCGTCGGCTACAAGAACGAGACTCCCCTGCTCATCAACCGCGCCGGCGACTGGCAGGGGCGCCCGGGCGACTTGCCCGTGCCGTCGGAGGACGTCGACGAACGCGAGGAAGAAAGCGAACGCAACGAGCAGCGCGAGGACGAGGACGGCGAGCCCGACGACGAGGCACGCCAAGACAAAGAGGACGCCGAGCGCGCCGAAAAGCGACCCGGGTACTCGGTCTGCGACCGCATCGTGCTCGCCGGAACGTACATGAAGACGTTCACGCGTCTCACGACGATGGAAGCCGCGAACGAGTCGGGGCGCCACGCGGTCAACGCCATTCTCACGGACCTCCGGCTGCGCGAAAAACGCCGCAGCAAGCTCTGCAAGATCTACCCGATCGAGCACCGCGAGCCCGCCGACTTCGCGCTCTTGAAGGACATCGACGCGAAGCTCTCGAAGCTCGAAGCAGACACGGGGGGCAAGCGCGAGCCGTCGCTCGTGCGCGCGCTCGGGCTCGATCGTTGGACTGCCTGGTTACCAAGGAGACGCTCATGACACGCAGGACCACCTCTCTAAAAGCCAAGCGCTACAGCAAGCCCCCCGGCCCCCGGACGCTGCCGCCCGACGCGATGCCAAACGCGGCGCCAGCCAACGTGCCTGGATCTCTGGTCGACCCGGGCACTCCCCCCGGCGATGTGGTGATCCCGCGTGCCCTCCTCCTTCACCAGCGCCGGCGTCTCGAAGAACACCGGGGCCGAGCCGTCGGGCAACCGCTCAATCAGCCGTGGGACAAGATGTTCGAGGCCGCGATGTACCCGGCGACGATGGGGCCCGATCAGGTCAACGACCGCATGGGCTACGGCGAGCGTCTGTTGGAGCGACGCACGGACGG
>Ga0070682_100000578_pt1 | contig 22504 bp, 26 predicted proteins | sample KBSC63LmetaG_FD_64668 | JGI IMG/M metagenome (GOLD analysis project Ga0070682, IMG submission 64668) | Corn rhizosphere microbial communities from Kellogg Biological Station, Michigan, USA - KBS C6-3L metaG | ecosystem: Host-associated > Plants > Roots > Rhizosphere | place: USA: Michigan...
TACGCGAGCTGGGTTCAGAACGTCGTGAGACAGTTCGGTCCCTATCTGCTGTGGGCGTTGGAGAGTTGAGAGGAGTCATCCCTAGTACGAGAGGACCGGGATGAACGTGCCGCTGGTGTATCTGTTGTCCTGCCAAGGGCATCGCAGGTTAGCTACGCACGGAACGGATAACCGCTGAAGGCATCTAAGCGGGAAGCCGTCCTCGAGATGAGCTCTCCCATCCCCTTGAGGGAGTAAGACCCCTGGTAGACCACCAGGTTGATAGGCCAGCGGTGTAAGCGCAGTGATGTGCTCAGCCGACTGGTACTAATGGGTCGAGGGCTTGACGGATGTTTATTACTTACCTTTGCGGCCTTGTACGGTTTTCAAGCTCCACCGGGGCGGTTGTCTCGCAAATTTCCGGTGGTGCATAGCGAAAGGGAAACACCTCTTCCCATTCCGAACAGAGCAGTTAAGCCTTTCAGCGCCGATGGTACTTGGGGGGCAACCCCCTGGGAGAGTAGGTCGCCGCCGGTTTTTATTTAGTTCGAGCCCGACCCCGCCGGTCGGGCTCGTTCTATTTGTGGGTCCAAGGGCCTGGCTCCTCGAGGCGTCTTTTGCGCTGATTTACAGGAGAAATCCGCTGAGATATCGACCTTGTCGAAGTAAGGCGACATATCGGGCGCAAGGGCAAAAGATGAGAAAGGCCAACTGATCGCAACTGCCAACGCTATCCCGATCAGCAGCAGCACCAGGCCGGCCGCAACAGCACGGGTGTGCCGGTGCAACCAGTCCCAGGCCGCAAGCGCTACTGGCGCGTCGCGAAACTGCGGTCGACGGTGCGCCGCACAGCCGGACGTGCCGGATGCTGTCGCTGGCGAGCCTCACAGGCGGAAGCAGACCTCCCGGCCGGCTCCAGTCCATACTCGCCGAGCGTGGCGAAGTCGATCAGCAGGTCGACGGCGTCGCTCAGCCGCGCTGCAAGGTTTGTCTTTGAATCGAACATAGGTTCGACTCTACGTTCCCCCGCGGACGGCATCTCGATTTTGCAGTCGATCTTGCATTTCGTGCCTGGAAGTGGCCTTTGGGCGCTCTTTCGAAGGGGTGGCGAAGCCGAGTACGAGGGCCGCGGTCTGCGCTGGCTTCTCGACATTGGGCGAGTGCCCGGCGCCGGCAATCAGCTTGGTCACCGTTTCAGGGTACGCCTTGCGGTAGGCCGCCAGGGATTCAGCCGGATCGCTGGCTATTTGCTCCTCGGCCCCCATGATCGCCAGTAGCGGCTTGCCGATTGCCGCGGCACGTTCGGGGAGTGACTTTTCGCCGGTGTAGTCGTCAAATCCATCGTGCGAGCCTGAGTAGGCGCTGAAGGTCAGTCGCTTGACGTCCTCGACAAACGCGTCGGGGACCGGGAAACCCGGCGCAAACGCCACCTCGAGGCCGTCACGGATCGAGAAGTCGGGCTTGATCCGCCACAGCGCCTGGCCGATCAGCGGCTTGAAGGGCAGTTCACCGATGAAACCGACGTCTCCGTAGGAGGTGTCGGGAATGCTGTCGATGGCGACCAGCCGGTTGACGAGCTGAGGCGATTGTTCGGCCAGGGCGATCGCTACCGGCCCGCCAAGCGAGTGGCCAACCACCTCGGCGTCACGCACGCCGAGCTTGGCGAGTGCTTCAGCGACTGTGGTGGCCTGGTCGGGGACCGAGTAGCCCGAGCTGGGCTTTTCGGAGCCGCCGTGGCCGAGCAGATCGATCGCGACCACGCGATGGTCGCGGGCAAGCCTCGGAATCATCCCGTCCCAGTAGTTGATCGCGCAGGTGAAGCAGTGGATCAGGACGATCGGCGCGCCGCTCTTCGGACCGCGTTCAACGATCTCGAGCTGCTTGCCGCCGACGTCGACGATCCTGCCGCCCGCTTCAGTCACCGACGCGGACTTGGTTTCGTGGTCGATGGTCAGGGCGTTGAGAAAGAGCAGCACGACGAGCACAACCGCCGCCCCGATCAGGATCTTCCAGCCTCTCCGCATCGGGCGTTACCCTAGCCGCTACTTATGGAGAAATTCGTCATCCGCGGCGGCGTGCCGCTTTCGGGAGAACTCACCGTCGCCGGCAACAAGAACGCGGCGCTGCCGATCCTCGCAGCCTGCCTGCTGACCGAGGAGGAGCTGGTGCTGCACCGCGTGCCGCGGATCCGCGACACCGAAGCCCAGCTCGCCATCCTCGAGCGGCTCGGAGTCGAGGTCGCCTGGGTGGCCGACAACAGCGTGCGCCTCTGTGCTCGCGGGGTCACCGAGGTCTCGGTCGACGAGGAGCTCTCCAGTCAGATCCGCGCCTCTTTCCTGCTCGCGGGCCCTCTGTTGGCGCGCTTCGGCGAGGCGCGGATGCCGCCGCCTGGCGGCGATTTCATCGGCCGCCGGCGCCTCGACGCCCACCTCGACGCTTTCAAGGACCTCGGCGCCCGCGTGGATGGTGATCGCTGGATCGAGCTCAGCGCGCCGGCCGACGGGCTCTGCCCCTGCCACATCTTCATGGACGAGCCCTCGGTGATGGGCACCGAGAACGCGCTGATGGCGGCGGCGCTGACCAGCGGGCCGACGACGATCTCCAACGCTGCCTGCGAGCCGCACGTTCAGGACCTGGCCCGTCTGCTCAGCGCGATGGGCGCCCAGGTCGACGGGATCGGCTCGAACGTGATGACCGTGCACGGGCGCGACCGCCTAGCCGGGGCCGAACACACGATCTCCGCCGATCACATCGAGGTCGGCAGCTTCATGGCGCTCGCCGCGGCGACCGGGGGCGACCTCCGCATTCGCGACGTCGAGCCGCAGGATCTGCTGATGGTGCGACGCCAGTTTCGTCGCCTCGGCTTGCACTCGGAGATCGAGGGCAAGGACATGCTGGTGCCGCCCGGTCAGCAGCTGAGGATCCAGGCCGACCTCGGCGATGCGATACCGAAGATCGAGGACGGGCCCTGGCCGGCGTTCCCGGCGGACTTGACCTCGATCGCGCTGGCGCTGGCGACGCAGGCGGATGGGGAGATCCTGATCTTCGAGAAGATGTTCGAGAACCGCCTCTTCTTCGTCGACAAGCTGGTCGCGATGGGCGCTCGGATCACGCTGTGCGATCCCCACCGGGCGATCGTCAGCGGTCCGAGCCGGCTTCACGGCGAACGCGTCGAGAGCCCCGACATCCGCGCCGGCATGGCGATGCTCATCGCCGCCTTGGCCGCGGATGGCACCTCGGAGATCGGCAACATCCGCCAGATCGACCGCGGCTACGAGCAGATCGACGATCGCCTGCGCGGGCTCGGCGCCCAGATTGAACGGGTCTCCTCAGAGGTCCCTGCGTAGCAGGGCTTTCGCTCCCACTCTCGTAAGGTCCGGCGGATGATCCATCCGATTCCACCTGGAACGCGCGACGTCCTGCCCGACGAGATGCGCGAGCTGCGGCGCCTGCACCTCGCCCTGATCGAGGTCTTCGAAGCGCGTGGCTACGGCGAGGTCGCCACCCCGGCGATCGAGTACGACGAGGTGCTCGCTCGTGGCGACGGTCGAACCGCGGACACCGCCTATCGCTTCTTCGACGGCAGCGGCGAGCTGCTGGCGCTGCGCTCCGACATGACGGTGCCGATCGCGCGGCTCGTCGCCAGTCGCTACGCCAGCGCCGAGATGCCCCTGCGGCTCTGCTACCTGGCAAACGCCTACCGGGCAGTGCGGCCGCAGCGCGGCCAGATGCGCGAGTTCGCCCAGGCCGGCGTCGAGCTGATCGGCGCGCCGGCGCCCGAGGGCACCGCCGAGGTGGTCGAGGTGCTTGAGGCAGCGCTGGACGCTGCCGGCCTCGAGCGGGCGATCATCGGGCTCGGCGACGCCGACCTCTACCGCCAGCTGCTGGCCGAGTTCGGCATCGAGGGCGAGGCCCGTGACTCGATCCTCGCCCGGCTCGCCGCCCACGATCTCGTCGGTCTCGAGGTGGAGCTCTCTGAATTGGAGGGGATCGACGACCGCCAGATCGCTACCTGCGTTGCCCTTTCCCAGCTGCGCGGCGGCAAAGAGGTACTCGAGGAGGCCCGGGCGCTTGGTGGCGCCGCGGTCGAGCGGGCGACGGCACGGCTCGGCGAGACCGTGCAGGCACTGGAGGCGCGCGGTGCGGCCCAGCGCGTTCAGATCGACCTCGGCCTGCTGCGCGACCTCGGCTACTACAGCGGCGCGATCCTCGAGGTCTACGACCCGACGCTCGGCCACGTCCTGGGTGGCGGTGGCCGCTACGACGGTCTGCTCAAGCGCTTCGGCATCGATCTGCCCGCGGCGGGCTTCGCCCTCTACATGGAGCGCGTCCACGTTGCCCAGATGGAGGAGGAGCCGCGCGGGGGTGGCAACCCGTGAGCGCCGGGGTTGCCGGCATGGGCCGGGCCAAGACCGACGGGCCGCTGAAGATCGCGGTGCCGCGCGGCGCCCTGCTCGGCGAAACGCTCGACATCCTCGATGCGGTTGGCATCGACACCGATGAGGTGCGCGGCGAGTCGCGCTCGCTGATCTTCCCGGGCGAGAGCATCACCCTCGTCACCATGCGCCCCTCCGACGTGCCGACATACGTTGAGGCCGGCGCCGCCGACGTCGGCATCACCGGCAAGGACGTGCTGCTCGAGCAGGCCGACCGGGTCGTCTACGAGCTGCTCGACCTCGGCTTCGGCCGCTGTCGCATGGTCCTTGCCGGCCGCAAGGGTGACGAGCGTCTGGGCGAGGCCCAGCGGCGCCTCGGCATGATGCGGATCGCGACCAAGTACCCCCGCATCGCCGAGCGCTACTTCGAGCGCACCGGCCGTCAAATCGAGGCGATCGAGGTCAAGGGCTCGGTTGAGCTGGCGCCGCTGATCGGGCTCGCCGACGGCATCGTCGACCTGGTCGCCACCGGCCGCACCCTGGAGGAGAACGACCTCGAGGTGCGCGAGGAGATCGTCGAGTGCACCGCCCGCTTCGTCGCCAATCGCGTTTCGCACAAGCTGCGTGCCCGCGAGGTCGACGGGTTGACGGCAAAACTGCGGCAGACCCTGGGCCGATGAGGCGCCGCCGGTTTCACTGGGAGGGCGCCGAGGAGACCGCGTCGGCGATCCGCTCGTGGACGGCCGCGTCGGCACCCAACGTGGATGTCAGCGCGATCGAGCGCGAGGTACGGGAGGGCGGTGACGGGGCAGTCCTCTGCATGACCGCTCGCTTCGATGCCACCGAGAAGGCGACGACCACGCTGCGGGTCGATGCCGGCGCCGGCGCCGAGGCGTTGGCGGCGCTCGATCCGGGGCTGCGCGAATCGCTGGAGTTGGCAGCCGCCAACGTCCGCACCGTGGCGGAAGTCCAAATCGCCGGCGAGGCAAAGGCAATTGAGCTCCCCCAGGGCCAAACCGTGACCCTGCGTGAAGTGCCCCTCTCCGCTGCCGGCCTCTACGCGCCCGGCGGTCGCGCCGCCTACCCATCGAGCGTGCTGATGTGCGCGATCCCGGCCAAGGTCGCCGGGGTCGAGCGGATCGCCCTTGCCTCGCCGCCAAGTCCAGACGGCAAGGTCAATCCACTGGTCCTGGCCGCCGCCGAGCTCTGCGGCGTGGAGGAGATCTACGCAATGGGCGGCGCCCAGGCAATCTTTGCCCTGGCTCACGGCACCGAGACGATTGCCGCGGTCGACGTGATCGCCGGCCCCGGCAACGCCTGGGTGCGCGAGGCCAAGCGCGCCGTCTCGGGGACCGTCGGCATCGACTCGCTCGCGGGTCCTTCTGAGCTGATGTTGGTCGCCGGCGACGGCACCGATCCCGAGTGGGCGGCGCTGGACCTCTGCGCTCAGGCCGAGCACGGGGCCGAGGGGCCGCTGGTCGCGGTCGCGGTCGAGGAGGCGGTGCTCGAGGGCGTCGCCGCGGCGACCGAGCGAGCCGCGGCGGAGCATGAGGGAATCGGCGAGGCGCCGCTGGCCCTGGTCCAGGTACCTGATCTCAGCGATGCGATCGACCTCGCCAATGCCTTTGCCCCCGAGCACCTCGCGCTCTTTGAGGAGGACGCCGCCCAGCTCGCTGACGGCGTGCGAACCGCGGGCTGCGTATTCGTCGGGCGCTACGGGGCGACCGCCTTCGGCGACTACGTGGCGGGCTCCAACCACGTGCTGCCGACCGGTGGGGCCGGTCGTTTCTCAGGGCCGCTCGGTCCCGGCGTATTCCGCCGCCGCATCGCTGCCGTGCAGGTTCCCAGCGAGGCGGCGGCGAAGCTTGCGCCACACGTCGACCGGATCGCCCGGGCGGAGGGATTCCCCGTCCACGGCGAGTCCGCGATGATTAGGAGCGAATCATGAGCCGCACGGCCAGCAGAGAGCGCAGCACCGCAGAGACGCAGATCCGACTCTCACTCGACCTCGATGGGGGTGAGGCCAGCGCCAGCACCGGTGTCGGCTTCCTTGACCACATGCTTGACCTGCTCGCCCGTCACGGGCGCCTCGGCCTGCAGGTCGAGGCCAAGGGCGATCTCGAGACCGGGGCACACCATACGGTCGAGGACGTCGGCATCGTGCTCGGTCAGGCGCTCGATGAGGCGCTTGGCGACCGCGCCGGGATCCGGCGCTATGGCTCCGCCCTCGTGCCGATGGACGAGTCGCTTGCCGAGTGCGCACTCGACGTCTCGGGCCGCCCGCTCTGCGTCTTCGACGCCGAGCTGCCGCCGACCACGATCGCCGGCTTCGACACGGAGCTGGCCGAGGAGTTCTTCCGCGCTGTCGCCAACAGCGCCAAGCTGACCCTGCACGTCAACGTCCGTTACGGAACCAATGCGCACCACATCATCGAGGGCTGCTTCAAGGCCTTCGCCCGCGCCCTGCGGGTCGCGGTCTCGATCGACCCCGAGGAGAGCGGCGTGCCCTCGACCAAGGGAACGCTGAACGAGTGACCGTGCGCATCTGCATCCTCGATTACGGCATGGGCAACCTGCGCTCGGTCGAGAAGGCGCTGGAGCATGTCGGCGCCACTGCGACGATCGCCAACGACGCCGAGACGATCCGTGCTGCCGACGGGCTGATCCTGCCCGGCGTCGGCGCCTTCCCGAAGGCGATGGAGGGAATCCGCGAACTGGGCCTTGACCACTTGATCGAGGAGCGCCGCGACGCCGGCGTGCCGATCCTCGGCATCTGCCTCGGCCTGCAGTTGCTCTTCGACTCCAGCACGGAGCTCGGCGGGGCGGAGGGGCTCGGCCTGCTCCCGGGCGAGGTGACCGAGCTCGACGCACCCGGTCTGAAGATCCCCCACATCGGTTGGTCGCCGGTGCGCTGGGAGCGCCAGTCGCGGCTGACCGAGGGCATCGACTCCGAGACCCCGTTCTACCTCGTTCACTCCTTTGCGCCCTGCGCCGAGCCGGAAGAGCTGCTCGGCACGGCCGCCTACGGCAGCCGCTTTGCCTGCGCCGCCGAGCGCGACAACGTCTTCGGCGTCCAGTTCCACCCGGAGAAGTCGAGCGCCGCGGGCCTGCGCCTACTCTCGAACTTCGCCGGCATCTGCGCCTCCGTCCCGGCGTGATCCTCTATCCCGCGATCGACATCCGCGGCGGCAAGGCGGTGCGCCTGCTGCAGGGTGACTACGGGCGCGAGACGACCTACGACGCTGATCCTGTCGACGCGGCGAAGCGCTGGGCCGATGAAGGCGCCGAGTTCCTGCACGTGGTTGATCTGGACGGAGCCAAGGCGGGGGAGCCGCAGAACCTCGAGTCTGTGCGGCGCATTGCGGCGGCTGTCGATTGCCCGATCCAGGTCGGCGGAGGGTTGCGCGACCCGGGGTCGGTTGGATTGATGTTGGATGCCGGTGCGGAGCGCGTCGTGATCGGCACGGCGGCGCTGCGCGATCCGGAGTTTCTAACCGGAATGCTGGAGCAGTACGGCTATCGCGTGGTGGTTTCGGTCGATGCCCGCGGCGGCAGCGTGTCCCTCTCGGGCTGGACCGAGGCGACGGGACAGGACGTCGCCGCGACGGTGGCCGAGTTGAGCGAACGCGGGGTGGAGCGGTTTCTCTGCACCGAGATAGACGTCGATGGCACGATGGAGGGCCCCGCGATTCGAGAGCTCGGTCGCATTTCCGCGGCAACCGAGGCCCAGGTAATTGCCTCGGGTGGGGTCGGGGACCTCGCCGACCTGGAAGCCCTCGCCCGAATGGACGCTGCGAACATCGAGGGTGCCATCGTCGGCCGAGCGCTCTACGAGCGCCGCTTCACGGTCGCCCAGGGCATCGCTGCCCTACGCTGATCCGATGGTGCTCAAGCGCGTAATTCCCTGCCTGGACGTTGACTCGGGGCGAGTCGTCAAGGGGACGAACTTCGTTGGCCTGCGTGACGCGGGGGATCCGGTCGAGCTGGCCGAGCGTTATGACGCCGAGGGAGCGGATGAGCTCGTCTTCCTCGATATCACCGCTTCGCATGAAAAGCGCGACACGATCGTCGAGCTGGCCAGGCGGACGGCTGACAACGTCTTCATCCCGTTCACCATCGGGGGCGGCATCCGCTCGGTCGAGGATGCGCAGGCGGTGCTTGACGCCGGCGCCGACAAGGTCTCTGTCAACTCCTCGGCGTTGGCGCGGCCCGAGCTGCTCACCGAGTTGGCCGACCACTTCGGCGCCCAGTGCGTCGTGATCGCAATCGACGCTAAGCGTGAGGACGACGGCTGGGGCGTCTACGTCCACGGCGGCCGCAAGAAGGTCGATGGGCGCGACGCCGTCGGCTGGGCGCGTGAGGCGGTTGAGCGCGGCGCAGGGGAGGTCCTGCTGACCAGCATGGACCGCGACGGCACGAATGACGGCTACGACATCGAGCTCACCCGAGCAATCGCCGATGCGGTGTCTGTACCGGTGATTGCATCGGGTGGCGCAGGGAAGCTCGAGCACCTCAGCGAAGCAATCACCGACGGTGGAGCGGATGCCGTCCTCTGCGCCTCGATCTTCCACTACGGCACCTTCACGGTCGACCAAGCGAAGGAGCAGATGGCCTCCGCGGGTATCCCGGTGAGACGCTGAGACTTGCAGCCTCAGTCTTCGAGGATGAGCCGCTCAGGCTCGATCCCAGCACCACTCCGATCGCCATTGCGCCACCACCACGGTAGCCAGGGGCGCTGCTCGTCTCCAACGCACGCGATCATGGTAGGCAAGGCAGTCATGCAGGCTTCTCGAGATCAGACAGAGGAACTCGCCAGCGCCCTGGAGCGGATGTACCCGGAGCTTGCCCGGGTGCGCTCGCTGGATGGGGATCCCGTCTACCTGGTCGGCGGCGCGGTGCGTGACCTCCTGCTCGGGCGCGCCCGCGCCGACATCGATCTCGTCGTCGAGGGTGATGCCGCGGCGCTCGCCGAGCGACTGGGAGCCGAGGTGGTCTCCCACGAGCGCTTCGGCACGGCGAAGGTCAAGCTCGACGGCCACGAGGTGGACATCGCCAGCGCTCGCGCGGAGAGCTATCCGCATCCAGGGGCGCTGCCGGTGGTCGAGGCAGGGGCAGACCTCGCCGCCGACCTGGGGCGGCGCGACTTCACGCTCAACGCGATGGCGATCCCCTTGCGGGGCGAGCCGCAGCTCATTGACCCGCACTGCGGCCGGGCCGACCTGGCGGCGGGCGAGCTGCGCGTCCTGCACGAAAACTCGTTCATCGATGACCCGACCCGGGCGATCCGCGCCGCCCGTTATGCCGCCCGTTTTGGGTTCACGCCGGAGCAGCACACCGCCGAGCTCCTGCCGGAAGCCGATCTGGGCACGGTCTCGGCTGATCGTCGCGAGGCGGAGCTACTGCGCCTCGCCGCGGAAGCCGACGCCCCGCGGGGCCTTGCCTTGCTCTGCGAGTGGGGCCTGCTCGAGCCGCGGCCGGGAGGCATCCAGTTGGTCGGTCGAGTAGCCGAGCTGCTGGATGGCGAGACCTGGCGAGACCTGGCGCCCCGCGATCGCACGCTGCTCGCCGCCGCGATTGGTCCCGCCCGCGGGGAGGAGGGGTTGGCCAGCGCACGGCCCGAGTTCCCGTCGGAGGCCGTGGCCCTCGCCTCACCGCACGATGGCACCGAACTCGTCCTCGCCCGCGCCCTCGGCGCCGAGTGGCTCGACCGCTACCTGAGCGAGTGGCGCCACGTCGAGCTGGAGATCGACGGCGCCGACCTGATTCGGGCGGGGATCGAAGAGGGCCCGGGGCTGGGTCGCGGGCTCGAGGAGGCGCTGCGCCGCAAGCTCGACGGAGAGATCGCCGGTCGGGACGAGGAGCTGGCGGTCGCCCTCGAGGTCGCGAGGAGCGGCGATGGAGTGGCGTGAGGGGAACGGCTTGCGCTGGCTCGAGGCGGCGATGCCGGGAGCAACCGCGGCGTTCACGACCCGCCTCGGAGGTATGAGCGAGGCTCCTTTCGACGCACTCAACCTCGGCACCATCACCGACGACGCCGGCGAGGCGGTGATCACGAACAGGAAGCGGCTGGCCGGCGCACTCGGCTTCGCCTCCGATCGCATCGCGGTCGCCCACCAGGTGCACGGCGCCGAGCTGCTCAGTCACCCAGATCCCACCTCGCTCCGCTGTTCCTTTGCCTCGTATGAGTCGGACGGGGAACAGCGGAGGCCGGAAGAGGATGAGATCCCGAAGGCCGATGGGCATGTCATTACCGCCGCAGGCGCTGCAGCGCTCGTCTTCGTCGCCGACTGCGTCCCGGTCGCTCTTGCCGGCCCCGGTGGCGTGGCGATGTTGCACTGTGGCTGGCGCGGCCTGGCAGCGGGCATCGTTGCCGAGGGCGTTGGCGCGATCGGGGCCACCGACGCCGCGATCGGCCCATCGATCGGCCGCTGTTGCTACGAGGTCGGGGAGGAGGTGCTTGCCGCTTTCGAGCGGCTTGGCGAGGGCATCGCCCGGGACCGCCGGCTCGATCTACCCGAGGTGGCCCGGCGATTGCTGAGTGAGGCCGGGGTCGAGCGCATTGAGGTGAGTGGTCTCTGCACCAGCTGCGAGCCCGAGCTCTTCTTCTCGCACCGGCGCGATCGCGGCCGCACCGGCCGCCAGGCGGGGCTCGTCTGGCGCCAGACGGGTGAGGGCTGAACGTGCCCGGCTTGATTCACGGGCTCGACCCGAAGAAGATCGCGGCCAACTTGGCCGAGGCGAGGGAGCTCGCCGGCCCTGGGGTCGAGATCCTCGCCGCCAGCAAGTACGTGCCGCTCGAGGAGATGGGCGCCCTGGCGGAGGCCGGCGTCCGCCTCGTGGGTGAGAACCGCCAACAGGACCTGGTTGCCAAGTACGAGCGCTGGGGCGATGACTTCGAGTGGGACTTCATCGGCAACCTGCAGAGCCGCAAGGTCAAGCAGCTGCTGCCGCTCTGCCGCTTGATCCACTCGGTTGCCAGCGAGTCGGCGCTGGAGCAGCTCGGCCGCCATGGCGGCCCCGAAACCGAGGTCTTGGTCGAGGTCAACGTCGCCGGCGAGCAGGGCAAGGGGGGAGTCGCTCCCGCCGACCTGGCGTCTTTTCTGGAGCGCTCTCCGGTCAGAGTCGGGGGCCTGATGACGATGCCGCCTTTCAGTCAGGACCCAGAGGACTCGCGCCCCCACTTTGCCCGCCTCGCCGAGCTCGCCGCAGAGCACGGTTTGGCCCGCCTCTCGATGGGAACGTCGCAGGATTGGCGGGTCGCGGTGCAGGAGGGAGCCACGATCGTCCGGCTCGGCACGGCCCTCTATGTGTAAATCCGCCTGCCGATGGTCATAATTCCGTAGAGGAGTCGGCCTCTGAAGGCCGAAAGACGCGACTAATCATGGCCCTACGCGATACATGGCATCGAGCGCTGGTCTACTTCGGGCTCGCCGAGGACCACGACTACGGTCCCGAATACGAAGAAGACTTCGAGCCCGAAGCCGGCACCGAAGAGGCCCACGAAGGTCGGCGTGAGTCGGCCCAGGTTCGTCGCCTGCCCAGCGCTCGCCGCTCACGGCGCGATGAGATTGACGACATCTTTGCCGACGACGAGCCGATCTCGGCCTCGCGAACCCGCACGCTGCGACCGGTCGGCAATGGCGACTCCGACGTCCAGGTTCACCTGGTCATCCCACGCAACTTCAACGACGCCCAGCAGGTGGCCGACCAGTTCAAGCGTCAGGTCCCGGTCATCCTCAACCTGCAGACAACCGATCACGAGCTCTCCAAGCGGATGATCGACTTCTGCTCCGGTTTGACCTACTCGCTGGACGGCGGCATGCAGCGGATCGCCGAGAAGATCTTCCTGCTGACGCCGCGCAACGTCGAGGTATCCGCCGAGGAGAAGGCGCGGCTGCTCGACAAAGGCTTCTTCAACCAGTCCTAGCGTCCTGCGTGGGCTCAGGGGGCTAGTCTCCCCGAGCGATGGTCATCGGCTTCTGCGGGTCCGGAAATATGGCGGCGGCGATGGCGCGTGGGCTGCGCGGCCAGGCCGACGGCATGCTCTTCACCGATAGCGGCTCCGGACGCGCAGCCGAGCTCGCAGCCGAGCTCAAAGGCGAGGCCCTCGCGGCGAACGGCGAGCTGGCGGAACGATCGGATGTCGTCGTGCTCGCGGTCAAGCCGGCGAAGCTCGATCAAGTTGCCGCCGAGCTCACTGGCGCAAAGGTCCTCGTTTCGCTTCTCGGAGCCACCTCACTCGAACGAGTCGAGGCTGCCTTCCCCGACGCCGAGGTCGTGCGGCTGATGCCGAACGTCGGGGTCGAGGTGCGCAGGGGCGTGCTCTGTGTCGCCGGTTCGCGACACGCAGGGATGCGAGTCCTGCTCGAGAGCCTCGGGCACGTCGTCGATCTGGACGACGCTGAATTCGATGCGGCGACGGCGGTGATGGGCTGCGCCCCGGCTTACGTCGCCCTCGCGGTGGAGGCGATCGCCGACGCCGGTGCGGCCAGCGGGCTGGACCCGGAGCTCGCCCGCGAGCTGGTCGTTGAGACGACCGCCGGCACCGCCGAGCTGCTGCGCCGCCGCCACCCGGCCGACGTGCGCAAGGCGGTGGCGTCGCCGGGCGGCAGCACCGAGGCGGGGTTGGAGGCGCTCGACCGCGAGGGTGCCCGCGAGGCTTTTGAAGCCGCGGTGCGAGCCTCGCTGGAGAGGATGCGGGGGTGATCGCGCTCGCCCTGACCCGCTTCGACGTGGCCGACTACGTCAGCGCCCTCTTCCTCGTCTACATCATCCTCATCTTCCTCAACGTGCTCAGTTCGTGGATCCCCCGCATGCCCTACAACCGGGCGCTGCGGGCGACACTCGACTTCATCAAAGAGACCACCGACCCCTACCTCAACTTCTTCCGGCGTTTCCTGCCGCCGATTGGTGGCGGTGGCTTCGCCCTCGACCTCAGCCCGATCCTCGGCGTGATCCTGCTCTTCATCCTGCGGGCCATAGTCGTCGGCCTGATCGAAGGGTGAGCGCCGCCCGTGCCCGCGCCTGGCGCCTCGCCGGCGCCCTGGCCGGGATCGTCGTAGTCCTTGACCAGGCGGCCAAGTCGCTGATCGAGGCGAACCTGACCGCGGGGGAGGACGTCGACGTCCTTGGCCCCATCGGCCTGACGCTCTCCCACAACAGCGGGGTTGCCTTCGGCCTCGCGGCGGGGGGCGGCACGCGGCTGGTGCTGGTCACCGCGCTCGCGCTCGGGGTCGTCGCCTACCTCTTTTCGCGAGATCCGACGCGGCCCGGCATGTGGGTGGCGGCCGGCCTGCTCGCCGGCGGGGCGATCGGCAATCTCGCCGATCGGATCCGCGCCGACGCCGTCACCGACTACGTCGCGATCGGCAGCTGGCCCGCCTTCAACCTCGCCGACGTCGCGGTGACCGCCGGAGTGCTGCTGCTCGCCTACGCGTATGTGCGGGAGCCATCCGCTTGAGCGGGGAGCTGCGGATTGTCCACCTCGACGACGACCTCGCCGTCGTCGACAAGCCCGCGGGCCTGGTCGTTCACCCGGCGCCCTCGCACACGGGCCCGACCCTGGTCAGTGAGCTCGGCGACATGCTCGGGGGAGGGGAAGAAGCCGAGCGGCCAGGGATCGTCCACCGCCTCGACAAGGACACTAGCGGCCTGCTCGTCGTCGCCCGCAACGACGCCACTCACAGCGCCCTGCAGGCGCAGGTCCAGCGCCGCGAGGTCGAGCGGATCTACCTCGCCCTGGCCCGGGGCCACCTCGCTTCGCGGACGGGCACGATCGACGCTCCGATCGGTCGTGCCTCGCGCCAGCGCCACCGCATGGCGGTCTCCGGCGCCGCCTCGCGCGAGGCGCGCACACACTTCGAGGTGCTTGAGCTGCTGAGCGCCGAGACCTACCTCGAGGCTCGCCTGGAGACCGGTCGCACGCACCAGATCCGCGCCCACTTCGCCGCGATCGGGCACCCGCTGATTGGTGACGCCACCTACGGGGGTGGAGTGAAGTACGGCTTGGAGCGTCAATTCCTCCACGCTCACCGGCTTGCCTTCAACCATCCCCAGAGTGGCGAGCGACTCAGCTTCAGCTCGGAGCTGCCGGCCGATCTCGCCGCCGTCCTCGCCGCGGCCCGCGGCGCCTGAGCGCTGCGTCCGCTCTACAATCCGTCGGCTCGGAAACCAACTCCCGCACGGACCGACCCGGATCCTGACCGGCATTGCGCCGGATCCCGGCAAGGACGGCGGGGAACACAGTCAAAACAAGGAGCTTCACCCATGCCAGAGGCAGGCCTCAAAGAGCTGCTGGAGGCCGGAGTCCACTTCGGCCACCAGACCCGTCGCTGGAACCCGAACATGCGCCGCTACATCTTCGGCGAGCTGGACGGGATCCACATCATCGACCTCGTCCAGACCGAGGCGCTACTGGAGAACGCCCGCCGCTTCGCCGGCGAGCTGGCCAGCGGCGGCGGAACGGTGCTCTTCGTCGGCACCAAGAAGCAGGCGCGCGGCCCGGTCGAAGAATGGGCCGATCGCTGCAAGATGCCCTACGTCAACCAGCGCTGGCTCGGTGGCCTGCTGACCAACTTCAACACGATGTCGGCGCGGATCGCGCGCCTGCACGAGCTGACCGGCTGGCGCGATGAGGGCAAGCTCGAGCTGCTGCCGACCAAGGAGCGGATGGGGATGCTGGCCGAACTGGCCAAGCTCGAGTTCAACCTCGGCGGCGTTCGCGATATGGACCGCCTGCCCGACGCCGTCTTCGTCACCGACTTGAAAACCGAGGAGATCGCGGTGCGCGAGGCGGCCCGCCTGCGGATCCCGATCATCGGCCTGGTCGACACCAACTGCGACCCGAAGCCGATCGACTTCGTGATCCCCGGCAACGACGACGCGATCCGCTCCTGCCAGCTGGTGATCGGCACGATCGGCGGCGCGGTCGAGGAGGGCGCCGGCGCCTGGCGGGTCCAGGAGGAGAAGCGCATCGCCGTCGAAATGGAACGGCGCAAGAAGGAAGAGGAAGAGCGCAAGAAGCGCGAGGAGGAAGAGAAAGAGCGGGTCGCGGCTGAGGAAGCGGCCAAGAAGGCCGCGGCTGAAGCGGAGGCTGCGAAGCAGGCTCAGGCGGCCCAGGCTCAGGCCAAGGCGCCTCAGGGTCAGGGACAAAGCTCACCGGCTCAGGCTCAGGCCACCCAGCCCGCGGGTCCTGTCGCGGGGCAGGGGTCCTCGTCCTCGCAAGCTGCGGGCAAGGACCCCAACCCCGCGCCACCCGCGGGAGGGGCGTCTAAAGCACCTGTGCCCGTGGCCAAGGCGGCTGAGCCCGCTGCGGAGAAACCGGCTGCGAAAGGCCCAGGGGAGCCCGCGGCCGCCGAAAAAGCTCCTGCGGAGCCTGTAGCGGCTGAGAAAGCACCGGAGCAGCCGGCCGCTGAGGAGAAGGCTCCGGCCGAGACAGAGAAAGCTGAGGATGCGAAAGAGGGAGGAGAGTCGTGAGCGTTACGGCTGCTGACGTGAAGGCGCTGCGGGATCGGACCGGGGCGGCGATGATGGACTGCAAGTCGGCGCTGACCGAGTCCGACGGTGACGTCGACCGCGCGATCGAGATCCTGCGGGTGAAGGGGCAGGCCTCTGCCGCCAAGCGGGAAGGGCGCGGCACCAACGAGGGGGTCGTGGCCTCTTACATCCACGCCAACGACAAGGTCGGGGCGATGGTCGAAGTCCAGTGTGAGACCGACTTCGTCGCTCGCAACGAGGACTTCAAGGCGTTTGCCTACGAGGTTGCCCTGCACGTCGCCGCCACGTCGCCCCAGTACGTGACGATCGAGGAGATCTCCGAGGAGGAGCGCGAGGCCGAAAAGCGGGTCTTCGAGGAGAAGGCGCGCGAAGAAGGCAAGCCGGACAACGTGGTCGAGAAGATCGTCGAGGGCCAGCTGGCCAAGTGGGACCAGGAAGTGGCCCTGCTCGATCAGGCGCACGTCAACGCCGATAAGCACGACTCGAAGTCGATCGAGGAGCTGCGTCAGGAGCTCGCCGCCAAGACCGGCGAGAACATCCGCATCGCGCGCTTCGCCTACTTCCGCGTCGGCGACGAATAGGCTCGCGGGCCTAGATGGCCAACGACCCCAAGTTCAAACGGATCCTGCTCAAGCTCTCCGGCGAGGCGCTGATGGGGGACCTCCCCCACGGGACCGATGCCGTGGAGGTGCAGCGCATCGCTGAGCAGATCGCCGCGATCCGCGCTCGCGGCGTCGAGGTCGCGATCGTGGTCGGGGCCGGCAACATCTATCGCGGCCTGGCCGCCGCGGCCGAGGGCATGGATCGTGCCACCGGCGACTACATGGGCATGCTGGCCACCGTGCTCAACGCGCTGACCCTGCAGGACGCGCTAGAGAAGACCGGCGAGCACACCCGGGTGCTCTCGGCGATCGACGTCAAGGAGGTGGCCGAGCCCTACATCCGCCGCCGCGCCATGCGCCACCTCGAGAAGGGCCGCGTGGTGATCTTCGCCGCCGGCACCGGCAACCCGTTCTTCACCACCGACACCGCGGCCGCGCTGCGCGCCCTGGAGATCCATGCCCAGGCGATCCTGATGGCGAAGAACGGCGTCGAGGGTGTCTACGACTCCGACCCGGCGACCAATCCGGACGCCAAGTTCATCGCCGCAATCGGCCACCGCGAGGCGATCGAGCGCGGGCTCAAGGTGATGGACTCGACCGCGCTCTCGCTCTGCATGGACAACGACCTGCCGATTTACGTCTTCAACATGGGGGACGCCAGCAACATAGATAGGATCGTCAGCGGCGAGAGGGTGGGCACGCTGGTCTCCGGCAGGCCCGCCGAGTGACGACAACGGGGGCCCAGTGGAGCTGATCGACGAACTGCTCAAGGACGCCGAAGGCCGCATGGCCAAGTCGGTCGAATCCAGCCGCGGCGAGCTGGCCACGGTGCGCACCGGCCGCGCCTCGCCGCATCTGCTCGACCGCATCAGCGTCGACTACTACGGAGCGGCGACGCCGCTCAAGCAGCTGGCCAACATCGCCACCTCCGACGCCCGCCTGCTCACCGTAACGCCCTTTGACAAGGGCTCGATCGGGGCGATCGAGAAAGCGATCCAAGAGTCCGACGTCGGCCTCACGCCAAGCAACGACGGCAACGTCGTCCGCCTGCAGATCCCCGAGCTGACCGAGGAGCGCCGCCGTGAGATGGTCAAGGTGGTGCACGGCGTCGCCGAGGAGGGGCGGATCGCGATCCGCAACATCCGCCGCGACGTGATGCAGGACCTGCGCGAGCTGAAAAACGAGGGCGAAGTCGGCGAGGACGACGAGCGCCGCGCCGAGACCGCCCTGCAGAAGCAGACCGACGACTCGATCGCCGAGATCGACTCACTCCTCAAGGGGAAGGAAGAGGAGATCCTGGAGGTGTGAGTACCTCCGCGCGGTACGTGGCGATCATCACCGACGGCAACGGGCGCTGGGCCCAGAACCAGGGCCTGCCGGTCGTAGAGGGGCATCGGGCCGGAGCCGACACGGTGAAGGCAAGGCTGCGTGACGCAGTCGAGCTGGGGATCGAGGAGCTGACCGTCTACTCGTTCTCGACCGAGAACTGGTCACGGCCGGCGGCGGAGGTCGAGGGCTTGATGGCGATGTTCGGCGAACGGATCTCCTCCGAGACGCCCGAGCTCAACGAGGAGGGCGTGCGGATGCGCTTCATCGGCCGCCGCGAGGGTGTCTCGGAGGAACTCGTCCGCCGCATGGATTGGGCCGAAGAGACGACCGCGGACAACGAGCGGATTACCCTCTTCGTCGCCTTCAACTACGGCGGTCGGGCGGAGATCGTCGACGCGGCGCGGCAATTCGAGGGCAACTCCGAGGAGGAGTTCCGCCGCCACCTCTACGCGCCGGAGATGCACGATCCCGACCTCCTGATCCGCACCAGCGGCGAGCAGCGGACCTCCAACTACCTGCTCTGGCAGTGCGCTTACTCGGAGATGATCTTCCGCGACGAGCTCTGGCCCGACTTCGATCGCGCCGCGCTCGAAGGCTGTCTGCGCGAGTTCGAGGCGCGACAGCGGCGCTTTGGGGCGAGGGCCTGATGCAGGACCTCTTCGACGACGACCTGCTCGACGACGAGCCGAAACCGAAACGGCAACCGCGCCCACCGCGCCGGCGTCGGCGCAGCGGCCGCAGGAGCGGCGAGACGGCCAAGCGCATCCTCTTCGCGATCCCGGCGATCGTCTTCGCGATCGCGATCACGGTTGCCGGCGGGCTGGTCTTCACGCTCGCGATGATCGGCGTCGGCGTGCTCTGCCTGCGCGAGTACTTGGCAATGACGGGGGAGGTGCGGCCGATCCAGCGCGCCGCCTACGTCGCCGTCCCGGCCTTGATCTTCGCCGCCCACTTCGGCACCGCCTTCAACGTGCTGCTGATCCTCGCCGCCTCCTTCCCGGTGCTCTTCTTCTTCGGCGCCGACCGCCACCACCGCGACGGGATCACGATGTCGATGGGGGTCACCCTGCTCGGCATCGTCTGGATCGGCATCCCGCTCGTCCACGCTGTCCTGCTGCGCGATCTGCCTGACCACGGCGCCGCCCTGCTGATCGACGTGCTGGTCGGGACCTTCGCCGCCGATACCGGCGCATACGCGACCGGGCGCATGTTCGGCTCGCACAAGATCGCCCCCAGCCTCTCGCCCAACAAGACCCTGGAGGGCCTGCTCGGTGGCTTCCTGATCGGCACGATGGCCTTCTGGTTCGCCGGGCTCTACCAGGACTGGCTCTCGGGCACAGACGCCTTGATCATCGGCGCCGCCGTCGCCGCGATCGCCCCCGTCGGCGACCTCTTCGAGTCGATGCTGAAGCGCGACCTGGGCACCAAGGACACCGGCACCCTCTTCGGCCCCCACGGCGGCATCCTCGACCGCCTGGATGCCGTCTTCTTCACCGTCGTCGTCGGCTACTACCTCGCCATCCAGTTGGTCTACTGATGAGGTTGTCCCGGTAGGGGTTCCGCTTAACTTTTTCGGTGCAGCGTCTTCGGGCTGACGCCGCGCGCTCACGACGAAAAAAGTGCAAGACGCTCCACTCCTACCGGGACAACCTCATCCCTATGCTCTCGGTGATGAGGAAGGTCGTCATCCTTGGGTCGACGGGCTCGATAGGCACGCAGGCGCTCGAGATCGTCGCGGCGTCCGACGGGCTCGAAGTGGTTGGGCTTGCGGCTGGCTCGAGTTGGGAGCGGGTGCTTGCGCAGGCCGGTGAGCATGGAGTGCGATCCGTTGCCTTCTCAGACATCGATGCCGCCCGCGCGGCCCGCGGTGCCTGGGATGGCCAGGTCCTGGCCGGCGAGGACGGCATCCGCGAGCTGATCATCTCCTCCGAGCCCGACCTGGTCCTCAACGGCATCGTCGGGGCCGCTGGCCTTGCGCCGACGATCGTCGCCCTCGGCGAGGGGATCGACGTTGCCCTCGCCAACAAGGAGAGCCTCGTGATCGGCGGCGAGCTGACGATGGCGCTGGCCGAGGCGACCGGCGCCCGCCTCCTGCCGGTCGACTCCGAGCACTCGGCGCTCTTCCAGCTGATCGGGGCGGAGCGCTCGCCGGGCACGATCGACCGCCTCATCCTCACCGCTTCCGGTGGTCCCTTCCGCGGCCGCACCGATCTCGAGGGGGTCAGCGTGGAAGAGGCACTCGCGCACCCGACCTGGGCGATGGGCGGGCGGATCACGATCGACTCGGCGACACTGATGAACAAGGGCTTCGAGGCAATTGAGGCGCACCACCTCTTCGGCGTTCCCTTCGACACGATCGAGGTGGTCGTCCACCCGCAGTCGATCGTGCACTCGCTGATCGACCTCAACGACGGCGCGACGATGGCCCACCTCGGCCACCCGGACATGCGGGTGCCGATCTCCTACGCATTGCACTATCCCGAGCGCGCCGACGTCGACGTGCCGCGCCTCGACCTGGCGAGCGTCGGCCAGCTCGACTTCGAGGCGCCCGACCTCGAGACCTTCGCCTGCCTGCGGCTGGCGCTCGAGGCCGGCAAGGCGGGGGGGACCGGCCCGTGCGTGCTCAACGCCGCCGACGAGATCGCCGTCGCCGCCTTCCTCGCGGGGAAGATCAGCTTCACCGCGATCGCGGCCCTGATCGAGCGGGTCCTTGCCGCGATGCCGCCAACGCAGCCGACCCATTTCGACGACCTCTTCGCGGTTGACGCCGAGGCGCGCCGCCGCACCGAAGAGGAAGCAGCGGGGTTGGCGAGGGTATGAATTGGCTCTTCATCTTCCTCGGCTTCTCGGCGCTGGTCATCCTGCACGAGGCCGGGCATTTCTTCGCCGCTAAGGCGACGGGAATGCGGGTCGAGCGCTTCTTCCTCTTCTTCCCGCCGAAGCTGGTCTCGATCAAACGCGGCGAGACCGAGTACGGGATCGGCGCGATCCCGGCGGGCGGTTTCGTGAAGATCAGCGGCATGAACCCCGATGAGGTCCTGCCCGAGGGCGAAGAGCACCGCGGCTACTACCACCAGCCGGTGTGGAAGCGGATCGTCGTGATCGGGGCCGGACCCGCGGTCAACATCGTGCTTGCCTTTGCGATCCTCTTCGTCTTGGCGCTCGGCGCCAGCGATCCCACCCAGAGCGTCGATGAAATCGTCCCGGGCTCACCCGCCGCCAGCGTGCTCGAGTCCGGCGATCGCATCGTTGCGATCGACGGCAAGAGCTACGCCGGCCTCAGCACCGAAGGACGGCTGGAAAAGTTCTACGAAGACGTCGGCTCGCACGAGTGCGCGGGCAAGCCGCAGGACGGTTGCCGGGCCGCAAGTCCGGTTGTGCTCGAGGTTGAACGCGATGGCGAGCTGCAGACGATCAGCGTCAGGCCCGAATACGAAAAGAGCGCCGGCCGGACCCGGATCGGCTTCTCCTACGGCACCGAACCGGCGAACCTCGGTGTCGGCGGCGCGATCAGCCGGGCCGGCGATGCGATCTGGCTGGTCACCAGCAAGACCGTCACCGTCTTTGCCAACATCTTCGACTCCGAACAGCGCAAGGAAGTCTCCGGCGTGGTCGGCGTCAGCGACGTCGCCAACCAGACGATCGACGTCGGCACCCGCGAGTCGCTGACCCTGCTGGCGATCGTCAGCCTCTCGCTCGGCCTGATCAACCTCTTTCCCTTCCTGCCGCTCGACGGCGGCCACATCTTCTGGAGCCTGGTCGAGAAGGCGCGCGGAAAACCGGTTCCCTACCGGGTGATGGAGCGCGCCGGCGCGCTTGGCTTCGTGCTCGTGATCATGCTCTTCTTCCTCGGACTCAGCAACGACATCGGCCGCCTTACAGGCGAAGGCTTCAACGTCCGCTAGGGCTTCAATCCGCTTGCGGAAGCCCTCTCGCTAGGCTTGACCCATGGCTTCGAAGCGACAGATCTTCGTCGGTGGCGTGCCGATCGGCGGCGGTGCGCCGGTCGCCGTGCAGACGATGACCAAGACCGAGACCGCCAACTTGGCGGCGACGATGGAGCAGATCCGCACGGTGGCCGATGCGGGAGCCGACATCGTCCGCTGCGCGGTGCCGCGTGACGAGGACGTGGAGGCACTGAAGACGATCGTCAAAGAGTCACCGATCCCGGTGATCGCCGACATCCACTTCAACCACACCCTGGCGCTGAAGGCGATCGACGCCGGCGCCCACTGCATCAGGCTCAACCCGGGCAACATCGGCGGCCGCGACAAGGTCGCGGAGGTCGCCGAGCGGGCCAACGCGGCAAACGTGCCGATGCGGATCGGGGTCAACTCGGGCTCGCTGCCCAAGCACCTGCACGCGCTCGAGCGCGAGAGCCCGGTTGAGGCCCTGGTTGCCGCCGCGGTCGAGTTCGTCGAGCTGATGGAGGCCCTTGACTTCGAGAACTTCAAGGTCTCGATCAAGTCGACCAACGTGCCCAACACGATCGCCGCCAACCGCCTGCTCTCGGAGAAGATTCCGTACCCGTTGCACCTCGGCATCACCGAGGCCGGCACCAAGTGGTCGGGCTCGCTCAAGTCCTCGGTCGGGCTCGGCACCCTGCTCGCCGACGGGATCGGCGACACGATCCGGATCAGCCTCTCGACCTTCCACGCCGAGGAGGAGGTCAAGGTCGCCTGGGAGATCCTCAAGGCGCTGCAGCTGCGCGAGCGCGGCCCG